>OGCI01000524.1_pt1 | contig 42171 bp, 29 predicted proteins | sample 1570021 | NCBI WGS metagenome assembly OGCI01 (sample SAMN06264664, study PRJEB24512) | hot springs metagenome | isolation source: Hot spring water | place: South Africa: Tshipise | collected 2015-06-21
TCCCCGGCCTCAGCGAGGGCGGCGGCCAGCTCCCCCAGGGCCTTGGCGCGCTGCTCCGCATCCGCAATCGCCTCGGCGGCGGCGCGGGCGCGGTGGAAGATGTCGGCCACAGCCGCGCCTGCGCCCCGCTGCCGCGCGGCAGCGCCAATCGCTATCAGCATCTCCGCGCGTCGCTGCGGGTCGCTCAGCAGCTCGGCGCGGTCGCGCGCTTCGCCCACGCGCCCCATCGCCACCAGCGCCGTGAACATCTCGTCCGGCCAGCGATCGGTCTGGCTGCTCAGCGAGACGCGCAGCAGGCTGTACCGCCACAGGCGGGGCAGGCTCCGCATCAGGGCGGCGCGTTCTCCGCCGGCAGCCTCAATCACCGCAGCGCGCGCTCGATCGAGGTCGCGCGTCGCCTGACGCAAGCCGGGGTCGGCCTGCCGCTGCGCCGCGCCGAATGCATCGGCGTCGAGCACGTCCCACAGGCGCTCGTAATCGCGCGCGGCGGCCAGGTGGGTGATCAGGTGTTCCTGCCCGTAGCGACGCCGCTCGGCCTCAACCGGATCCTCGACAGCCTCCCAGAGACGGGCCGGCGTCGGGTCGTCGCACCACTGCGCCAGGCGCGCGTGGAACGCGCGGCGATCGTCGTCGGTGGGAAAGAGCTGCGCGCGCAGGTAGTCGATCACCTTGAGGTGGAGCAGATAGTAGCGCGGTCGTCCGCGCCAGTCGCGTTCGCCCAACAACCCGCCCAGCAAGCGCGCGGCCTTTTCCACCTCTTCGGGGAGGATACCGAGCGCGGCGCGCAACGCCGCCGCGCTCAACGGCGCTTGCGCGACCAGCAACACCCCTAGCATCGGTCGGATGACATTCGTCCAGCGCTGACGGTCGGCATCCATGAGCCGCTCGAAGGTCGGCGTGAAGATGTCGATTGGATTGTCCAGCACCCGCCGGATGAGATCCTCGGTTTGGGCCGTGTCCGGCTGGTTGCGCAACTCCTGGGTCAGGAAACTCAGGTCGAAGGCATTGCCGTGCAGCGCCTTGTGCAGGCGCGCCTGCTCGTCTGCGCTCAGTCGCGCGCCGCGCCGTTCGAGCAGGCGAGCAAAATCGGCCAGACTGAGCGGCGGCAGCCGGTACTCGACCGGCGGCGCGCACACCTGCAGCGGCGCCAGGGTGTCGTCGGGGCGGGCGCTGACGATGATGACGGCGCCAGTGGGCAGCCGTTCGGGCAGGAAGCTGAGGTCGCGCTCGCCGAGACGGGCATCGATCGGCAACTGGTCGAGGCCGTCAATCACCAGAGTTACCGGCTTCTCCGCGCTGAGCTGTTCGAGCAGGGTCGCAAAGCTGTTGCGCGCAGCGATCAGATTGGCGGATTCAGACAGGTAGATGGTCGCATCCGCCTCGCGCCGATGCAGGCGCAGCAGTTCGGCCATCAGGTGCCCGAGCAGCGCGACCTGTTCGTCGGCGCCGGGTCGGAAGCGGATGAAGTAAGCTGGCACCGGCAGGCGGTCGTCCTGTTGTTGGCGTTTGATCCAGGCCGCGAGCAGGCTGCTCTTGCCCTGCCCGGCCACCCCGGTCACCCGCAGATAGCCGCCGCCGCGCGCGCGCAAAGCGCCCAGATGCCGATCGAGGTCTGCCAGCTCATCCTCGCGTCCGACAAACTCCCGGGTCAGCTCAGTGATCCGGCTGGCCGTGTCCGGCGAATACCACTGGTTCAGCAGGCGCTGCGCTTCGGCCCGGCGCTGTTCTGCCTGACGCCGTTCTTCCCGGCGCGCGCGGTAATCGGCCAGCACCAGGCGGGCATTGCCCTCGGTAAGGATGTAGGGGCGTTGCCCGTGTGGAGCGTCTGCAGACTTGATGGCTTCGCCGAGCGCTTCACCCGTCAGCTCGCCGGTATCGGTCATCTGCTCGCCGCGCAGCCAGGGCAGCATAAGGCTGGTCATCCAACCGCCGCTCTCCGTCTCGCGCGCCGGCTGGCCGGGACTGGTGGCGGCGAGAATGGCGCGGTAGCGATCGGTGAAGACCGGCGCGCGATCTCTTTGCCGGTACTGTTCAATTACAGCGAACAGGTCGATCACGTGGCGTTCGCCCGGCACGGTCGCGATGTCGCCAGCGTAGCAGCAATCGAGCATGAGCAGCGCGCTGCGCGGCGCGCGCGCCGCGTACACTTGTTCGTAGAGCCAGCGCAGCGAGAGGAAGCGGTGCCGATCGCGGGCCGCGTGCGCCTGGCGAAAATCCGCAGTGACCAGGAACGTTTCGTTGCTGCCATCGTCGCATTGCACCGGCAGGCCGTGGCCGCAGAAGGCGATCAGCAGGTCGAGCGGTTTGGTTTCGACCTGACTAATCCATTCCACGATGGTGTCGCGCGCAGCGGTGGCAGTCGCTTGCTCGCCGAGCAATAGGGTCACTTCAAAGCCGCAGGCCGGCTCTTCGAGCGCTGCCGCCAGCCTGCGCGCGTCGCTTTCGGCGCTGCGCAGGGGGGCGAGGTGTGATTCGTTGGAGGCGTGGTTGACGCCGATGATCAATGCGCGTTTCATGGTCGGCGCAGGATATTTAGATCGATGTCTTAATGATAAAGTATAGCAGAAACGCAGCGGAACAGGGAGTGCGTCGGCTGCTCAGGAGCTGGGGAGAGCAGGTAACATTGCCAGCACACGCAACGCTTCCGGCAATGTCTCAGGCGACCTGGCAGAGTGTCGGTGTTCTGTTGGCGCGCGATCATAGGGCATAGGTTGCTCGCCACTCGCTCATCAGTGCATTCAATTGTAGCCGCTGCTCATGCGCTTCGTCAACCACTAGACGCAGCAGGCGTTGAGGGAATGGCCACAATTGCTGGTGTGGGCGCCGGGGTTTGGAAGCAAAGCCTAGCGGCGCGGGCTGAACAAACGCGGGCTGTGTGGATTGATCGCGCGCGCCAATCTTGTGCTATAGTTGACGTATCGACTATGGGAATGGCATACCTTCAGCGCTGCAACTTTGGCGGCAGAGCTTCAGTCAAACCACACAAACACTATCTCAAGCAGAGATCAGAGGAAGAACAGCCATGCCATTCTGCCCGCAATGTGGTGTTTCCAATCCCGATAGCGCCCGCTTTTGCGATCAGTGCGGCGCCCAATTGATACCGGTTCCGGCCCGGCCTGCGTCTGCGCCGGTAGCGCCATCGCCGCCGGTCAGCGGGACGGTAAGCGCCGGCGTTACGAGTTGCCCACAGTGTGGCGCCGGGGTGATACCGGGTGAAGCTTTTTGTGACAGTTGTGGCGCGCCGTTGTTTCGCCCGCCAGCGAGCGCGGCGGCGCCGGCGCCCGATCTGCCTTTCCCCGGCGCGCCGCCGCAACCGGTCTATCCTCCGCCACAGCCGGCCACGATGATCACGCCGCCACAACCTGCTGCGCCGCCGGTGGCGCCTCCAGCGCCACCGCGACCCGCCGTAACGCCACCCGCGTCGTCGGTCGGGCCAGTCCGCCAGACTCTGGCCGGGGTTCGGTTGCGGCTGCCAACCGGCGCAACATTGCCGCTGCCCGCCGCGATGCAGGCGCTCATCGGGCGCGCCGATCCGGTGAGCAACTTCTACCCGGAGATTGATTTGACTGCGCATGGCGGTCTCGAACGCGGCGTTGGCCGCCGTCACGGACGCTTTTTCATTCAGCAGGGCGCTGTCTATTATGAAGACCTGGATAGCACCAACGGGAGTTTTCTGAATGGGCGGAAGTTGCCGCCGCGCCAACCCCAACCGGTGCGGCACGGCGAAGAACTGCGGTTAGGGACGCTCGCGCTGGTGGTTGAATTGCAGTAATAGAGCGTGAATCGTATGACAACCATGACACCGATGCGAATTGCGATTGTTGGCGTGGGTGGAGTTGGTGGCTACTTCGGCGGTCGCCTGGCCCAGGCCGGGCACGAGGTCTTTTTTATCGCTCGCGGTGACCATCTTGCTGCGATGCGACAGCGTGGCTTGCAGGTGCGCAGCATTGCCGGCGATTTTACGTTGCCTGACGCGCGCGCGACAGACGATCCGGCGGAAGTCGGGCCGGTCGATCTGGTACTGGTGGCCGTGAAGGGCTGGCAGGTGCGCGAAGTCGCAGCGGCGATGCGCCCGCTGATCGGCGCCGAGACGGCGGTATTGCCGTTGCTCAACGGCGTCGATGCGCCGAGCGAGCTGGCCGAGACGTTGGGAGCTGAACACACGCTGGCCGGTCTCTGTCGGATTATCGCCTACCGTGAAGCGCCGGGAGTGATCGTTCACGCGGGAGTCCATCCAACTTCGATTGATTTTGGCGAGCTTGACAATCGCAAAACGCCGCGCTTGCAGCGAATCAAAGCCGTGTTGGAGAGCGCTGGCATTCAGGGCAATATTCCGGCGGACATTCACGTTGCCCTCTGGCAGAAGTTTATGCTGGTGTGCGCCTGGAGCGGTTTTGGCGCTGCGACCCGCGCTCCGATTGGCGTCTGGCGCTCGCTGCCCGAAACTCGTCCGCTGGTTCAGCGCTGCCTGGAAGAAGTGGTGGCGGTGGCGCGCGCGCGTGGCATTGCGATGCCTGAAGAGGCGGCGGCGAATATGATGGCTTTTATCGATAGTATGCCCTACGAAGGCACTGCTTCGTTGCAACGCGATATTGTTGCCGGACGACCATCTGAGTTGCAGAACCAGAATGGCGCGCTGGTGCGACTGGCGCGCGAAGCCGGTGTGTCGGTTCCGGTGAATGAGATGCTGTACGCTATCCTGCTGCCGCAAGAGCTGGCGGCGCGCGGGCAGTTGCGATGGAATGCTGCGATGATAGATTGACAGCGCAGGAAGCTGGTTTGAGCGAGCTGTTGGCGAATGAGTCAGGACATTCAGGGGTAAGGTGTGATGTCAGAGCGACTTCAGCGATTGGTCAATCGACTTGCTGAGGCGGGTTGGGTGGGCGCAGCGCTCATGCCGGCAACCAACCTGGCCTATCTCACCGGGTTGCGTTTTCATCCGGGCAAGCGGCTGACGTTGCTGCTCGTGCCGGCGAATGGCGCCACGCCGGTTATGGTGTTGCCGCAACTCGAACTCGAGCGCGTGCGCGCTTCCGCCCCCTTCCCGATGCGTTACGTTACCTGGAGCGACGATACCGGCCCCTCGGCGGCGCTGGCTGCCGGTATGGAAGCGGCGTTTGGCGCGGGAACGCCGGACAAACCGCTGGCAGTTGAGCCTGCGGCGATGCGGTTGCTAGAGCTGCGCGCGCTCGAAGCGGTTGCCCCCGGTCTGCGTACCGCCGACGTTGATCCGCTGTTGAGTGAGCTGCGCATGGTTAAAGACACCGCCGAGCTGGATCTGATGGAACGGGCGGTAGCAATTATCGAGCAAGCGCTGCGCGTTGCGCTGGATCAGGTTCGTCCTGGAATGAGTGAACGAGCGCTCTCGCGGATGTTGAGCGATGCGATCTTCGCTGCCGGGGCCGATGGCGAGAGCTTCGCCAACATCGTGGCAAGTGGTCCTAACGCAGCCAATCCCCACCATGAAAATAGCGAACGTTTGCTGCAAGCCGGCGATCTGGTCATTATCGACTGTGGCGCCATCTACCGCGGTTACCACTCGGACATTACCCGCACGATTGCTATCGGTGAACCAGACGCTGAAGCGCGCCGTATCTACGAGATTGTGCTGGCCGCCAATGAAGCTGGCCGCGCTGCCGCTCGTCCCGGCGTGACCGGCGCGGCGATTGACGCCGCTGCTCGCGCCGTGATCGAAGCGGCGGGGTACGGCGCTGCCTTCGTTCACCGCACCGGTCATGGCCTGGGCACCGAAACGCATGAACTGCCCAATATCGTCGCCGGCAGCGATACACCGCTCGCGCCGGGGACAGTCTTTACGGTCGAGCCGGGCATCTATTTGTCGGGCCGCCTGGGGGTGCGCATCGAGGATGATGTGGTTATCACTGCCGACGGTAGCCGGACGCTGACCAGTTTCCCGCGCGAATTGATCGTGGTGTAAGAGGTCACTTCCCTGTGAGAGTGGGTACTGTCGAGGGCAGAGACGCGACAGCGCTGCGCGTTGCGCCATAGCAAGCGCCTTCCGCCAGAGCAAAGGGATAGCGTTGCATCCACTGCGCTCTGACTTGCGATTACAGGAGCGAAGGCGTAAGCGCAACGCTACTGCGTCTCTATGCTGCGCGTTGCGCGCTTGCCCCGGCTGTGATATACTGCTTGCGCGATACGTTGCAGGCAAGGAAGCGATCAGTCCGATGAATAGCATTGCTCAGATCCGCAATCACCGCAACTCTCCGGTCAGGCATCGTCGCCGCCGTCGTTGCTGTTGCCAGTCGATTGCGCGATCTGGCTAGCCGTGCCTGCCCTTCAGGAGGAACCGTTCTCAGGCCAGCACTGCCAGCGCGCAGGCTGGCCTCTTCTATGCTATTCGCATATAACCAGTCGAGGACGTATGACACATCTCTATCTGATCCGTCACGGCGAATCGGTTGCGAATGTTCAGCCGATTGTCGCCGGTATGCGTGGCGATGCCGGTTTGACTCCGCGCGGGATCGCTCAGGCCGAACGGCTGCGCGATCGCCTGGCAACGAGTGGCGAGATTAAAGCCGATGTCTTCATCTCATCGACCCTGCCGCGCGCGTGGCAGACGGCTGAGATCATTCAGCCAGCGCTGGGATTGCCGATCATCTTCGATGACGAGGTGCAGGAGTTGCGCGTTGGCGAAGCTGATGGAATGTCGAATCAGGAGGCCTGGGCGCGCTTTGGGACGCCCGATTTTGATCGTTATCCGCTGCGTCCAATCGCGCCCGGTGGCGAGAGTTGGGGCGACTTTACGCTGCGGGTGAGTCGCGCTCTGACGCGCATTACCACCGAGCACGCCGGAAAGACGATTGTGATTGTCTGTCACGGTGGCGTGATCGATTGTTCATTCATCCACTTCTTCCGTATGCCGAGTCTGGTCGTGCCGCCAATCGATTTTCATACTCGCAATACCAGTATCACCTGGTGGGAGCTGGTTGAGCGGCGGCATCAACGCCTCTGGCGCTTGAATGCGTATAATGACATCGCTCATTTGCAAGGGATCGGCGCCATTGAGTCGGTACGCTGGGAAGACACCCATCCCGCCGTGCCGGTGCCGACGGAGGAGTAGTGCTATGCTCAGCCTTCTCGCCGATGGACACGTCACCAGTCCACGTGGGTGGAGTGCCGCGGTCGCCGCATGCGGGATCAAGTATGCCAATCGCGACGATCTGGCGCTGGTCGTGAGTGATCGACCGGCCACCGCCGTAGCAGTCTTTACAACCAACGCGGTTAAAGCTGCGCCGGTGCTGTACGATATGGCGTTGATGGCGTCGGTTGCTGAACTGCGGGCAGTGGTGATCAATGCCGGCAATGCCAATGCCTGCACCGGTAGCGATGGCGATGCTGCGGTGGTAGCAATGGCTCAGGCGGTCGAAGCGGCGCTCGATCTACCACCCAGGAGCGTCTTTGTGATGTCTACCGGCACGATTGGCGTGCCGATGCCGGTTGCGAAGATTACGCGCGGTATCGCTGAAGCGGCAACGCGGCTTAGCCCTGATTGCGGTATTGCCGCTGCCCGGGCAATTATGACCACCGATACGCGCCCGAAACATTGCGCAGTGAAGGTTGCGCTACCCGATGGAAGCGCGATTACTATCGGTGGAATGGCCAAAGGCGCGGGGATGATTCATCCCAACATGGCAACGATGCTGGCAGTGGTAACGACCGATGCCGCTGTGCCGCGCGATGTGCTCGATGCAGCGATGCGGCAGGCGCTCGAGGTCAGTTTCAACAGTATCAGCATCGATGGCGATACCAGCACCAATGATACGCTGCTGGTGATGGCCAATGGCGCGAGCGGCGCGCCGCCGATTGTCGATCTCGATTCGCCCGCCGGCGCGGCGTTTCGCGCCGGGCTGATCGCAGTCTGCCAGCATCTTGCGCATGCTATCGTGCGCGATGGCGAGGGCGCAACCCGCTTTGTGACCATTACGGTGCGCGGCGCGATGAGCAATGCTGATGCCCGCCTGGCCGCAATGACCATTGCCCGTTCGCCGCTGGTGAAGACGGCGTTGTTCGGAGCCGATCCGAATTGGGGCCGGGTGCTCTGCGCAATCGGGTACTCTGGCGCAACGGTCGATCCCAATCGGGTTGTGTTGCACTTTGGCGGTATGCGCGTGCTCGAGAACGGTTTGCCACTACCGTTCGACGAGCAGGCCGCTCATCAGTTGCTCGATGTGCCCGAAATCACCATCGACGCCGATCTTGGTCTCGGCGACGGTCAGGCCACGGTCTGGACATGCGATTTTAGCTACGATTACGTGCGGATTAACGCTGAATACCGGACATGAGTTCGACTTCTTGCAGGTGAGGGAGGGCGATGGATTCCACTGCGCGCCAGCAGATTGCGCGTGAACTGTGTCAGCGTCTCGCCACGACGAGGACGGATGTTGTTGTGGCCGGGATGCTGGCGCCTTCTGCGCCATTAACCGACTTTGAGCCGCTTGAGTTGCTGGTGGTAGTGGCCAATACAGTTACCCGAACGCGGCGCAGTTTCCTGATGCAGGATGTAGTAGTAACGGTACATTCCATCGCGCGCGCCGAACTCGAGTCGGTGTTGCGCGCTCCCGATCTGCGCTGGCCGCAGTGGTTGCACTGGCTGGCAACGCTACAACCGCTGATTGGCCAGCCCGAGCAGGTCAATCGATGGCTGGCCGAAGCTTCCGCCGTCGCCGAACAGGATTTTCATCGCCGCATCCTGGCTCACCTGCCAGACCTGGTCTTTGCCTGTTACGGTGAACTGCGCGCAGCCGCAGCTCGTCTGAGTGATCGCGATGCGCTGTTGCTGGTTCCGGTCTTGCTCACCGAGATGCATACGGCGCTCTGCCTGATTAACCGGCGTTGGCCGACGCAACGCGGCTTCGCCGGTCTTGAAGAGAGTTTTGCTTTTCCCTTGCAACCGCGCGACTGGCCACAACTGGCGACGGACCTGCTTGGCGCTCATCATCTCGCTGATATTGCCCGCCTGGCCGGCGCGCTGGTTAGTCAATACTGGCAACTACTCGCGCGCTGTAGCCTGACGATTGAACACCATCAAACGATTGCCACGACGCCGTTGTGATGGGGAGGAGTAGAGGAGATGGAACACCGGCTCTGGGGTGGACGGTTTAGCGAGCCTACGGCGGCTGAGATGCGCCGTTTCAACGACTCGTTTCGTTTCGATGCGCGACTGGCCGAGGTCGATATTGCCGGCAGTATTGCGTGGGCCGGCGCGCTGGCCCAGGCCGGTTTGATCAGCGAGGTTGAGCGCGCCGACCTGGTGCGTGGGTTGGAACTGGTGCGCGCTGAATTTGCGAACGGCACCTTTGTGGCCACCGAGGGCGATGAAGACATCCATACCGCTGTCGAGCGGCGTCTGCGTGAACTGATCGGCGATGCTGCGCTCAAATTACATACCGGTCGCTCGCGCAATGATCAGGTTGCCACCGATATGCGCCTGTACACCATCGGTATTGCCCGCCAGCTCGACCGTCGCCTGCGTGATGTGCAACTGGCGCTGCTGGCCCAGGCTGAACGACATACCGATACCCTCATGCCGGGCTATACCCATCTGCAACGCGCTCAACCGATCACCTTCGGCCACTGGTGTCTGGCTTATGTCGAAATGTTTGCCCGCGACCGCAGCCGGTTGCGCGACGCAATCACCCGCATGCGGGTCTTGCCGTTGGGCGCGGGAGCGTTGGCCGGCAACTCGCTGGGGGTCGAACGTGAACGACTTACCGAATTGCTCGATGAATTTGATGAACTGGCGGCCAATTCACTCGATGCGGTGAGCGATCGCGACTTCGTAGCTGAAATTCTCTTTGCCTGCGCCTTGATCGGCGTTCATCTCAGTCGGCTGGCTGAAGATGTTATTCTCTACGCCAGCGCTGAATTTGGCTTTGTGGAACTGGCTGACGCCTACAGTACCGGCTCAAGTCTGATGCCGCAGAAGAAAAACCCTGATAGTATGGAACTGTTGCGCGGCAAGAGTGGTCGGCTGCTCGGTAATCTGGTTGCGCTGTTGACCGTCTTGAAGGGGTTGCCGCTCACGTACAACAAGGATATGCAGGAAGACAAAGAGCCGCTCTTTGACAGTTTCGATACGCTCGATCTGGGTTTGCAGGTAGCGGCGGCGGCAATTGCAACGATGAAGGCGCGTCCTGAACGGATGGCGGCAGCGCTCGATGATGCGATGCTGGCTACCGACCTTGCCGATGAGTTGGTGCGGCGCGGCGTCCCTTTCCGCGTTGCGCATGGCAAAGTCGGGCAACTGGTGCAGCGCGCGCTGGCGCTGGGGGTAAGTTTGCGCCATCTGCCGTTGAGCGAGTATCAGGCGGTTGAGCCGGCGCTTGATGCCAGTGTGTACGAAATCTTCAACATGGCGCGCAGCGTGGCGCAGAAGGCGAGTTATGGCGGCACGGCGCCGCAACGAGTGCGCGAGCAGTGTAGCCGCTGGCGTGAATTGTTGCAAGAGATTGATGAAGCGTGAGCGTCGATACCACGGCGCATAAACGCAGGTTTTTGCGCAGTCACCTTGGGGAATGTAACCGTTTTGAGTTGATCACAGGAATCAAACACAACTATGACCAGCCCGTTATACACACCACCGGTCAGCCTGCCGGTATTGCACATTCGGCCTGACGTCGCCGTGACCATTCGACGCGCGCGAGTTGGCGATGTGCCGCGCCTTTACGAGATCATCAACTATTACGCCGCGCGCGGCGACATGCTGCCCAAAACGCTCGATCAGCTCTACAATCGGGTGCGCAACTTCAACGTCGCCGAGGTCGATGGTGAAGTGATTGGGTGCGCAGCTTTGCACATCACCTGGGCCGATCTGGCCGAAGTGGTTAGCGTTGCCGTTCATCCCTCGTTTCAGGGGCGCGGTATTGGCCGTCGCCTGGTTGAACCACTCTTTACCGAAGCGCGCGAATTGGGTATTCCGACGCTCTTTACGCTGACCTTGCAGGTTGGTTTTTTCAGCTCACTCGGTTTCCGCGAGGTGCCGAAATTGCGTTTGCCGCACAAAATCTGGCAAGACTGCGCGACCTGTTTCAAGCAGGATCGGTGCGACGAGGTGGCGATGATCCGGCAAGTGTAATGGTTAATCGGGAGAGCCGCTCTCACGGGCGGTTCTTTGCTCTGGTGATCTTCACTCTGTCACTGGAGTATCCTCCCTGGTAAGCAGCGCCGAATAACTCTATCGCTTGCTGAGATCCAATGCGACAATTGCTCCGTATCATTGAGTGACAATCTTGCAATGCAGGAGCATTTCTATGCTGATGAATAGCGCGATAGCTGCTGCTATGTTGCTGCTTGTGCTCGGTATCGGCGGCGTTTTTTCAACTGGCGCCGTTACGTCAGCGATTCCGGCGCTGTTTGGGTTGGCGCTGGGCGGGTTGGGGGTCGCCATTGAACGCAGCCGCGCGCCGCGCCGTTTCGAGTTGCTGGCTGCGCTGGTCGGACTGCTCGGTGTTATCGCGCCGGCTGCCAACCTGGTTCGGATTATCAACCAGACTGGCCTGGTGATCAATGCTGCGGTCTTTGCCAACCTGACAATGGCCGGGGTGTGCGCTCTCTACCTGCTGGTCTGGCTGTGGGAACAGCGCACTGGCGAGCGGTTGCGCATTAAGTGACGGCATTATGGCAGGCGACCGAGTCCACAAATGCTGCCTGATGTGGACTCGGTCTTGTTCTGATTAACTGTTGTTTTGCGGCTGGCCAACCTCAATTCCGGCCAGCCGTTCGAGCGCCTTGATCAAGGCGTGATTGCCTTCATGCCCCAGACCGGCGGCCTGGAGCGTTCGGTAGAGGTGAAAGACAGTTGATGTTGCCAGCATCGGCGCGCCGACGGCATCGGCAGCAGCCAGCACCAATCGCAGGTCTTTCTGCTGAAGATCGATGGTGAAGCCGGGTCGCCAGTCGCGCCTGATCACTTGCGGTCCCCGGTTCGAGAGCATCCAGCTTCCTGCCGCGCCGCCACTCACCGCGGCCAGTGTCTTTTCCAGATCAACCCCACTGGCCTGAGCAAAGACCAGCGCCTCGCTGATCGCCAGCATCGTGCCGACGACCAGAATCTGATTGACCAGCTTCACCGTCTGTCCGGCGCCGTGCCCGCCGACGTGGGTGATGGTTTTGCCCATCGCCTGGAAGACCGGCATGGCCCGCTCGACCAGTTCGGATGGGCCGCCAACCATAATGCTGAGCGTTCCGCGCGCTGCCCCTTCACTACCACCACTAACTGGCGCATCGAGAAAGCCGATCCCGCGCTCGCTCAGCCGGGAGGCACATTGTTGCGCGCCCTGCGGGCTGATTGTGCTCATATCGATCATCAACATGCCAGCGCGCGCGCCTTCAATAGCGCCTTGCGGTCCAAACAACACTGCCTCAACATCGGGGGTGTCGCTGACACAACTGATCACAATATCGCTGCGAGCTGCCAGATCAGCCGGTGACGAAGCAAGCTGCGCTCCGGCGGCAACTAGCTCATCGGCCCGCCCCGGTGTGCGGTTCCAGACGGTCAGCGGGAAACCGGCGCGCAGAATGTTGGCGGCCATCCCTCGCCCCATGATTCCCAATCCAATAAAACCAATCCGTTCGGCCATGGTACACTCCTCATTGCTATGCGCTGTGTGCGGCGTGTCAGAATGGTATCATACCTGCCGGCTGCGCCGGACAACTATGAGTACAGAACGTGAGGCGTGCTTCACCCTGCGCTCTGAGCAGAAAAAATCCCGCTCGCAAAAAACATCAGAAAGGATGTCCTATGCCCGCTGCGCTATCCGATCTCCTCGTTCTCGACTTTAGCCGGGTTCTGGCCGGCCCTTATGCCACTATGGTGCTGGCCGATTTAGGGGCGCGAGTGATCAAGATTGAGCAACCCGGCAGCGGCGATGAGACCCGGCAGTGGGGACCACCGTTTGCCGAAAATGGTTTGAGTGCCTATTTCATTGCCGTCAATCGCAACAAGCAGAGTGTTACCCTCAACCTCAAACACCCTGCTGGTCAGGCTATCGCGCGCAAACTAGCCCGGCAGGCCGATGTCCTGATCGAAAACTTCTTGCCCGGCACGATGACCCGGCTCGGTCTCGGCTACGAAGAGTTGCGATTGTCCAATCCCGGCCTGATCTATTGCAGCATCACCGGCTACGGTCAGTATGGCCCCGACGCAGCGCGGGCCGGTTATGACACGGTGATTCAGGCCGAAGGCGGTTTGATGAGTATCACTGGCGAACCAGACGGTCAACCGCTCAAGACAGGGGTAGCCGTGGCCGACATCACGACCGGTCTGTATGCCGCGACCAGCATTCTGGCAGCGTTGCATTACCGTTCGCAGAGCGGAGAAGGGCAGTATATCGACCTGGCGCTCTTCGATGTTCAGCTTAGCTGGCTGGCGAATGTCGCCTCGGCCTATCTGGTTTCCGGCAACCCACCCAAACGGTACGGCAACAGCCACTCTACTATCGTGCCGTATCAACCTTTTGCCACCGCTGATGGCTGGATTATGATCGCAGTCGGCAATGATCGCCAATTCGCTCGCCTGTGTGCCGTTCTTGGTCGGCCCGATTGGCCTGCTGATGAGCGATTTGCAACCAACCCGGCCCGGGTCAAACACCGGGAGCTGCTGATACCGCTGATCGCTGCTATCATCGCTCACGAACCGACGGCAGTCTGGATCGAGCGACTGCGCGCCGCCGAGGTGCCGTGCGGCCCGGTGAACGATATTCCAACGGCATTGCATAGCCCTCAAGCGCAGGCGCGCGCAATGGTGCAGACTATCGATGGAGTGCGCGTCGTTGGCCCGGCGCCAAAATTCAGCGCTACGCCGGCGTCTATTCGCTCCGCGCCACCGGCACTGGGCGCCGACACCGAAGCGGTGTTGCAAGAGCTGGGCTACACCCTTGAAGATATTAACGCTTTGCGTTCAGCCGGGGCAGTGTGACCGGATGTCAGGCGAAACACCGACTACGATAAAGGAGACCGGACGCTTTCGTGCTACAATGCCGCTACTTGCAGGCAGTGCAGGCCTGAGGTAACCAGACGGAGCAACGGTAATGCGACACGAACTCCATAGTCCAGCCGGCACGGTGTCGTTCGATGGCACCGGACGAATGATATTTGCCCACGAAGGGCGTGTAGTGCTCCAGAGTCTTGGCGCAGTGGCTCATGCGTATGGCACTGACTTCCCCATTACCGGCGTCGCCAATGCAGACATTACCGAACGCCACGCTCGCATTCACTTCACGACCACTCGTCCCGAAATCACGCTTCGCCTTGAGCTGGAAGCGACACCGACCGGTTTTCGTCTGTCGTGGTCTGGCCCGCCGCATCTGCACGCAGTGCGTGTCGAATGGCAGCTCGATCCCGGACGACCCTGGTATGGGATGGGTGAGCGGATCTTTCAGCACTGGCCGCTTGATGCCGCGCCGGTCATCTCTGACCCATTCGAGCCGATCGATCATGGCCGCGATGGAACGCTCAATATCGCCACACCCTTCTGGCTGAACGCCGCCGGAGCTGCGCTGTTGCTCGAAGAAGGCGATGGGGAGCTGGCCGTCACCATCGATCGGGCCGGCGATGGGTTGTTACAGATTACGTCTCGCGAGGCGCCGCCGCCGCCAAACCTCGGCTTCGACGAGCGTTACGCCGCGCCCGGCCCCAGTCTCACCAGTCACGTTATTTTGGCTGCGCATGCGCCGGCTGCATTCTACGCGGCCTTGCCTCTGCTCGGACGACCTACCGCAGCGCCGCCAGGCGATCTCTTCGCTCGCCCGATCTGGACGACCTGGGCGCATTACAAGATGCACGTCACCCAGCGCGACGTAACTGACTTCGCCGCTCAGATCGTGTCCCGCGGCTATCCCTACTCGGTCATGGAAATTGATGATCGCTGGCAGCGCAGCTATGGCGCCTACGTCTTCGATCAGCGAAAATTTCCCGATCCGCGCGCAATGGTCGATGAACTGCACGCCGCCGGTTTCAAAGTTACTCTCTGGACACCGATCTTTTTCGATCCGACTGATCCGGCGTTTTCCGTTGCCGCGCGTCGCGGCTACCTGGTCCGCCACCCTGCCGACGGCTCGCCCTACCTGGTGCGCTGGTGGCAAGGCTACGGTGGCGTACTCGATCTGACGAATCCAGAAGCGGTAGCCTGGTGGCTGAGCGAGCTGCGCGCGCTTCAGGCTGAAACCGGCGTAGACGGCTTTAAATTCGATGCCGGTGAAGCGAACTTTATCCCACCTGACGCGATCTGCTACGCGCGCGAGCCGCGCCGACGTTACGCCGACCGCTACACCGAGTTTGTCGCCGACCATTTTGCGTATACCGAAGTTCGCACCGGCTGGCGCAGTCAGCGCCGCGGCATTCTCTTCCGCGAGTGGGATAAGTGGAGCCGTTGGGGGATCGATAACGGGCTGCACAGTGTGTTGACGCAGGCGCTTACCCTGAGCATCTGCGGTTATCCGTTCGTGTTGCCTGATATGATCGGTGGCAACGCCTACCAGAGTGAGGTCCCCGATGGTGAGCTGATGGTACGCTGGACACAACTGAGCGCATTGCTTCCCACGATGCAGTTCAGCGTGCATCCGTGGCAGTACGGGCCGGAAGTCGATGCAATTTGCCGTCAGTACGCTCACCTGCACACCGGCCTCGCTCCGTATCTGGCCGAATTGATTGAAGAAAATCTGCGCGATGGCACTCCGCTGGTGCGTCCGCTCTTCTGGCATGCGCCAGAGGATGAAAAGGCGCTGCGCTGTGATGACCAGTTTCTGCTCGGCGCTCGCTACCTGGTAGCGCCTGTTATGCGACCCGGTCAGCGTCAGCGCGATGTCTATCTGCCGGCAGGAGTCTGGCGCGACTACTGGCGCGGCGCACTCCATCAAGGGCCGGCGGTGTTAACCGATGTGCCGGCGCCACTCGACCAGATGCCGTTGTTTGAGCGACAGGACGGGTAGAGCGTTTCTAGCGTCTCATGACTCACTGGGAAAGCTGTTGGCAGCAGAGCATATGGGGCGCAGCAACCTTGCTGTGCCCCTGTGCTTTGCTGTGTCAACGGTCATTGAACGGCAGGGATATTGCGTTTTTTGTCACAACTTTGCATTCGACAGTTGCGCCGGCCTGTGTCATGATGACAGCGCGCCGCAAGCAACGTTTGATGAGCGAGGTTTCATTATGAGTGGCAGAGTAACAGTTGGCCGCAACGGTATCGAGCTTGATGGGCGGCCATTCTATCTGCTTTCCGGGTGTATTCACTACTTTCGCTGGCCGCGCGCCGAGTGGCGGCCACTGCTTGAACAGGCACGCTGGGCCGGTCTGAACACGATTGATACGGTCATCCCGTGGAACCGGCACGAACTGCAACCAGGCGTATTCGATTTTAGCGATGAAGCCGATCTCGGCGCATTTCTCGATCTCTGTCAGGAACTCGGCCTGAAGGCAATCGTTCGTCCAGGACCCTACATCTGCGCTGAGTGGGAAAATGGCGGTCTGCCGGCATGGTTGACGGCCAACGGCAATGTGCGCCTTCGTACCGATGATCCCACTTTTATGGAAGCGGTGCTGCGCTGGTTCGATACATTGATGCCAATTCTCGCGCCTCGTCAGTACACCCGCGGCGGGCCGATCATTCTCTGCCAGATCGAGAATGAGCATTGGGCATCGGGCGTATATGGCGCTGACGAACATCAATTAACCCTGGCCCGCGCGGCCTATGAGCGCGGGATCGAGGTGCCCCAGTACACCTGTATGGGTGCTACTCCTGGCTACCCGGAATTTCGCAATGGCTGGAGCGGGATCGCCGAGAAGCTCGTCCAGACTCGTCAGCTCTGGCCTGATAATCCGATGATCGTTTCGGAACTGTGGAGCGGCTGGTTTGACAACTGGGGTGGTCATCGACAGACACGCAAGACCGCAGCGAAGCTCGATCTGACGTTGCATCAACTGACCGCCGTCGGCTGCGCCGGTTTCAGTCATTGGATGTGGGCCGGCGGAACCAATTTCGGGTACTGGGGCGGGCGCACCGTTGGCGGCGACCTGATCCACATGACAACGAGTTATGACTATGATGCGCCGGTTGACGAGTATGGCCAACTGACCGCGAAAGCGTTTGTGGCCCGGCGTCACCATCTTTTCCTGAGCTGCTTCGGCGCCGAACTATCGGCAGTGCTGGCCGATGCCGTTCCCGGCGGGATCACGGTGATTTCACCGGCCCCAATTGCTGGCCGGAGCGAGGGCGGCGCGCAGCCGTACCGCACCGCACGCGCCGGCCCAACCGCTCCGCCGGCATGGCGTGACTTCTGCGCCACCTTCCTCGCCAATCCTGGCCTTGAAGCAACTACTTACGAGGTCTTCTTACCCGCAGGCGATCATCTGAGCGTCGAAGTTGAGCCGGCTTCCATCCGCCCAATCTTTGCCAATCTCCCGCTGGGCGAAAGCGGAATCGTCATTGCCGCCCATACTGGCCGCATCCTCGGCTATTGGCCTGACCAGGGCACGCTGGTCATCTATGGTCGTGAAGGCGAGCAAGGCACGTTAAAACTGCGTCTCCCCACTCCCCCGGCAGGCATTCACGCCGATGATGCTGGCTTAACGGCGCGCGTGCAGTGGCGCGAGGATGGGTTGAGCATCGACTACTGGCTCACTGCTGAAGGTCGCCGGATCGAGATTGCCTGGGAAGATCACGCCCTCTTGATCGAGTTGCTGCCCGAAACGCTGGCCGAACGCTATGGCAGTCAGCCGCTGCCACCAGCCGCGCCGACGCATCGGCAGATCCTGCCGGCGCGCTCTTTCGCCGTCGTCGAAGCAACTGCCACTACCGATTGGCAACCGATTGCCGCCCCTGCTCCACTCGAACAACTCGGATGCCTGTACGGTTATGGATGGTATCGAGCCGAGTTTGAACTTGCTGTGCCGCTAACGACAAACCTGATTGCGCCTGAACTCAACGACCGCGCGCTGGCCCTGCTCGATGGTGAATTCGTAGGCGTGCTAGGCGCCACGCCCAACGGCCCACGCTACACGTTGCCGATCAGCCTGAGCGCCGGCTCGCACGATTTGCGCTTGCTGGTCGATAATCTTGGTCGTTTCAACTACGGTCTCAAGCTGGGTGAACACAAAGGCTTACTCGCGCCACTCTTTCTCGACGGTAGTCAGATCGACATCTCGGCGGGATGGTCAGCCTACTGGCAAGAGGTGCAATTCGCCGGTGAAGCGGTCGCTAACGTCAAGCCGTGGGCCGCTCGTCCTGATGCTGACAACGTTCATCTGGGCCGGTTTGCCTGGACGGGACCGATGGTCTGGTTGATCCGACCGATTGAGGTAGAGGCCGGGCGTCGCTATCGCGTTCACATCACCGGCGACCGCAATTCAGGCGCTTTCTTTGTGAATGGTGTTGCCGTTGAGCGGTTTAGCCGCCATCGCAGCGGTGGCCTGATCGCAGCCGACATCACCGATCTGCTGCAACCGGGAACCAACACGCTAGCGCTGCAAATCCTCAACTATGCCGGAGCGCCCTGGCGCGCCACGCTGATCAGCTATCCTGCCGACCGACCGCTGCCGGCAAACTGGAGCTTCCGCGCTGGCGTGACGGTGAGCGACCAGCCGGCGCCGCCGACCGGCCCGGCCTTCGTGCAAGCCGTGTTTACCCGGAATGAATTGCCGGCAACCCTCCGGCGTCTGGCGCTGCGGCCTGGCGTCTTCGATAAAGGTCAGATATGGCTCAATGGGCAAAACTGCGGACGATTCTGGCAGATTGGGCCACAAGAAGCGTACAAACTCCCGATCTCGTGGTTGGCTACGCACAACGAATTACTGCTCTTCGTCGAGCAGAGTCGAGGCGGCGCAATTGAGCTAATATACGCTTAAGTGGAAACATGCGCAGAGGCTGACTTCCGTGCCGGTCTGCCACAATTCCCGGCACGGAATCGCCTGCTGCCGAAACCGGAAGCAGCAGGGTTAACTTCAGTGGCGCGCGGGTTCATCACCTGCGCAGAATCAGGCAGGTCGAGGGCATTCCGCCCCGGAGCTTCACCCAACCAGCGCCGCTTCGTCGGCAACCGAAACGCCACAGATCAACTGCTCGGCAGCGGCAATCTGATCGTGGTCGCCGATCAGCCCCAGCAGATCGCCTGCCTGAAACACTGTGCTCGATTTTGGGTTGGCGATCAATTGCTGATTGCGAATCAACGCAATCACCGACGCGCCAGTGCGGGCGCGAATGTTGGCTTCAGCCAGAGTCTGGCCGATCAGCGAACTCTGCTCGCCGACCAGACGCCAGGCAATCTCGATCCCACGGGCGGCGCGCACCATCTGATCCAGCGCCTGATGTTCGGCGGGAGTCGAAACGGTTGTGTTGTACTCATCGCGCCTGACGGCATCGGTATAGCCCTGAACTTGCGTTGCCGGATAGCCAAGACAGAGCAGCGTATGGCGCATCACCTCTAACCCGCCTTCAAGTTCGGGGTGAATGACATCGCGCGCGCCGAGATTCATCAACCGGCCAACGCCGCTGGTGGTTGCTGCGCGGGCAATAATCGGCAGGTTCGGCGCAATGTTCCGCGCCGCCGCCACAACCATTTCGGTCGCCGTCTCGTCAGGCAAAGTTACCACCAGTGCCCGCGCCCGTTCGAGACCGGCGTGCATCAACACATCGGAGTTAGCCGCGTCACCGAAGAGGGTTGGAACGCCGCGAGCATTAAACTCGGCAGCCCGGCCCGAGTCAATCTCGATCACCAGGCGCGGCACACCTAACCGCTCCAGCACGGTGACGATATGCTGACCGACTCGCCCATAGCCCACCACGACCACGTGATCGGCCTGCGGCAGGGCCAGATCGCCCGGTTGGGCCGGATGGCTGTCGAACCATTGCCAGAGACGGGGTGACATCCGCTGCATGAGCTGCTCAACTGGCCTGATCAGGCGGAACATGAGCGGATTGAGCATAATCGAAAGCAGCGATCCGGCCAGAATCAGCGAATATTGTTCCTGGCTCAGCAGACCGAGCGCCATACCAGTGCTACCAAGAATGAATGAGAATTCACCGATCTGGCTGAGACCGGCGGCAACGACCAGCATGGTGCGCCCGCTGGCCGGCAGAAGGAAGCCGAGCAACTGAGTAATGAGAGCTTTCCCTGCGACGATCAATGCCGTCAAGGCCAGCACCTGGCCGGCGTTGGCCCAGAGATAGACCGGGTTGACGATCATGCCAACCGAGACGAAGAAGATCACGGCGAATGTCTCGCGGAAGGGCAACACGTCGTCACCGATTTGATGACTAAACTGCGACTCGCTCAACACTACGCCGGCCAGAAACGCGCCAAGCGCCAGTGACACGTCGAAAAAGGCTGCGGCGCCGAAAGCGGTGCCGAGCGCAATGGCTACCGCGGCCAGAATGAACAGTTCGCGCGAACGAGTGCTGGCAATCATATCGAGCAATCTGGGCAATAGTCGGCGACCGGCAAACAACATTACCGCCACGAACAGCGCCGCCTTGAACAACGACAATGCCGCCGACCAAAATGATTGCTCGTTATGCTGACCAAAGATAATCGGCAACAACACCAGGATCAAGACCGTTGCCAGATCTTCCAGCACCAGCCAGCCAATCGCGATTCGTCCGGCGCTGGTATTCAGCATGCCGTTGTCCATCAATCCGCGCAACAACACCACGGTGCTGGCAATCGAAATCGACAGGCCGAGGATCAGACCCGACACCGGCGTCCACTCCCAAACCTGACTGAGCGCAAAGCCGAGCGCCGTCGCGATGATCATTTGCAAGATGGCGCCGGGCAACGCAATCTGGCGCACAGCCCACAAATCCTTGAGCGAAAAGTGTAGTCCAACGCCAAACATGAGAAAGATAACACCGATCTCGGCCAATTGACTGATGTCGCTCACATCACCGACAAACCCTGGAGTGAACGGCCCAATCGCCATACCGGCCAGCAAATAGCCGACAATAGTTGGCAGCCCGATCCGCCGGGCCAATACACCGCCGACAAATGCTACGACGAGCGCGATTGCCAAATTTGCCAGCAACGAAATGTCGTGATGCATAGCTCAGCTCCGGCGATCAAGCGAATAATGATGAGGTCTGCTTTGGTGAATACTGGGAAAAAACCTTGCGCGCCATGGCGCAAAATCAGTGTACTGAGTATGATAAAGAAAAGATGAAGGGCTGTCAAAAGCGATGGCTTCCTGTGGTACACTACCAGCGCTGCTGAGTCATGGTGGTCGTTTGAGCAATACCTGGAGCGCCTGACAGCGCCGAATCGTGCTGACCATGAGATGGATGTCCCTCGATCCAGGCGGAACAGGTCGTAGCGCCGCCTTTCCTGCTGCGACGCTCACTGACAACGACGCAAAACGCGCTATGCTGGCCATTGTGATCGTCTCGTGGAATGTCAAAGATCTGCTGCGTCGTTGCCTCGTTGCCACGCAGGCATCGCTACAGGCAGGGGATCTCGCTGCCGAAATCATTGTGGTAGACAATGCCAGCCACGATGGCACGCCAGCCATGCTGCGCAGCGAGTTTCCAGAGGTGCAGCTCATCGAAGCCGGCGCTAACCTCGGTTTTACCGCCGGCAACAATCTGGCGCTGCGCATGTTGTTGCAGCGCCCTGATGGCGGCCCCGAATTCGCGCTCTTGCTGAATCCCGATACCGAACCGGTTGCCGATGCGATCCCACGACTGGTCGCCTTTCTCCAGCGCCACCCGGCAGCAATTGCCGTTGGGCCGCGCCTCCTCTATAGCGATGGGAGTCTGCAATCGTCTCGTCGCCGCTTCCCGACTCCGCTCACTATGATCTGGGAGAGTACGCCATGGGAACGGCTATGGCCGCGCAATCCATGGGCGCGGCGCTACCATTGTGCCGATCGTCCGGCTGACCGCGCGCAACGGGTGGGATGGCTGGTCGGCGCGGCCCTGCTGATCCGTACCTCTGCAATTCGCAAAGCCGGCTTGCTCGATGAGCGTTTCTTTATGTACAGTGAAGAGCTGGAGTGGCAATGGCGTCTGCAAGTGGGCAACCCGGCGGCTCCGCCACCTGACCGCTCGCGGCGTGAAACGGTTGAGGTTGGGAGCCAGATCTGGTATCTACCTGAGGCAGTGGTGATTCATCACGAAGGCAAGAGCAGCGAGCAGGTTCCGGTCGATCGCCATCGCTACTTTCAGCTTAGTCGCCTGCATTTGACCCGTATGTGGTATGGCTGGCATGTCGCCGCCGTAGTGCGTCGGCTGATCGGCCTTGGGTATCAGTACGAGCTAATAATTGAAGCGATCAAACTGGCCCTCGGCCACAAACCGGCGTTGCGCCGTCAGCGGATCGCGACCTATCAGCAGGTGTTATGGGCACTGGACAGGTTTGATCGATAGTGACTCCATCGCATGGTGTGGCGTCTTTGCCCGGAATGTCAGCGCTATGTTTCTCTACACCATAACCGACGGCTGGCAGATTCGCCCGGTTACCGAATTTACTCAGGGCATCTACCCGCGCCACGAGAACGGCTGGCTGCCGGCAATCGTGCCGGCGCACTGGCAACAACTGCCCGGCCTCGAAACGCATAGCGGCAAGGTTGTCTATCGTTGCCGTTTTGCCAACCCCAATCCGCCAGACCGCCTCGCCGATGAACGGCGCTGGTTGCGGATCAACGGCGCCTTCTATTACCGGCACACCTATTTGAACGGCGTAGACCTGGGAACACACGAAGGCTATTTTGAGCCGACCGAGCGCGATGTTACCGCTCTGCTCAACCAGCAGAATACGCTGATTATCGAACTCGACTGTCCCGATGAGCATAATAAGGTCGGTAAGCGCATGATTACCGGCGTCTTCTCGCACTGGGACTGCTTCGATCCCCTGTCCAATCCTGGCGGGATCTGGCTACCGGTCGAGCTTCACCGCAGCGGGCCGGTTCGATTGCGCCAGGCGCGCCTGCGCACCGAATATTGTGACGCTCGTCTTGCCCAGTTGCGCTTCGCGCTCGATCTCGATGCGGCGCAGGCGGTGACGATCAAGAGTGAGATCATCTTTGCTCCGCTCACGTTCCAGGGTGAAACACAGGTCTTTACCGTGCAACGACGCTTGCGCGGCGGCGCGCAGACGGCGCAGGGGCTGCTGAAGCTGCGCGAACCCCGCCGCTGGTGGACGCACGATCTTGGCCGGCCCGATCTCTATCAGGTGACGGTGCGCATCTGGCTGGATGGCTTGCTGAGCGATGAGCAGTCATTTGCCTTCGGTGTGCGCATGTTCGAGCTGCGTGACTGGATTCCATATCTTAACGGCGAGCGGTTTCTGGTCAAGGGCAACAACTACCCGCCGGGTGATATGCGCATCGCGACGATGAACCGCGAACGCGCCGAGCGCGATCTGGTCCTGGCTCGCGATTGCCACATGAACATGTTACGTGTCCATGCCCACATCGATCATCCGGCATTCTACGACGCTGCCGATGCCGCCGGCATCCTGCTCTGGCAAGACTTCCCCCTTCAGTGGCTGTACCGTCCAGAGGTATTGCCCGCCGCGCGCCATCAGGCGCGGGCGATGGTGCGCCTGCTCGGCAATCATCCCAGCATTGCGGTCTGGTGTATGCACAACGAGGCGATCCATCTCGAAGATACTGCCGATGAATCGTTGCCGGCTCGCCTCCGCACGTACCAGTCAGCCTTCATCTTTAGCTGGAATCGCGACGTGATGGATGTGCAATTGAAGCAGATTGTCGCCGAAGAAGACCCCACTCGTCCGGTGGTGCGTTCGTCAGGCGAGCCAGATGTGCCCTATCTGCGTTCCGGTACCGATGCGCACGCCTACTTTGGCTGGTATCGCACCTATGGCACGCTGGCCGATGGCGAGGCGGCCCGCTTGCGTTTTCCTGGCAATCTGCGCTTCGTCACCGAGTTTGGCGCGCAAAGTTTCCCCAATCTGGAAAGCAGCCTTCGCTTTATGCCCGATCCGCTTGACGAGGCAGCGATTGCCCGCCTCGTTGCTCGCCACGGTTTGCAAGCTGATATTATGTCGGCCTGGTACCCCTGGCGACAGGCTACCAGCCTGGCCGAGGTGGTCGAGATGTCGCAGACTTACCAGGCTGAGCTAAATCGCTTCTACATCGATCGCCTGCGCTATCACAAATACCGTCCAACCGGCGGGATTATCGCGTTTTTATTTGTCGATCCGTATCCGGCAGTGTTGTGGAGCGTCATCGATTACTGGCGGGTGCCCAAGCGTTCGTACTACGCTATGCGCGACAGCTTTCGCCCGCAGTACGTCTTCACGCTGATCGAACCGCGCGAGTTTGCCATCGGCGAGGCAATCGAGCTGCCGGTTTATGCGGTCAACGATGCCCGCCAGCCACTGACCGGCGCTCAGGTCACTGTTACTTTGCTTGACCCCGAGGCAAGCGAGCTGGCGACGGTTACCCGCTACTTCGATCTGCCCGCCGACTCGCTGGCGACCGAGATCGACCGATTGCGACTCACTCCAACCCGTCCCGGTCGCTATACCATCGAATTGAGTCTGATCGGGGCTGGGCCTGAGTTCACCAACCGCTACCATCTTACTGTCGCTGCGCCAATATCAGCTCGATAACGCAATGCACAATCCCTACTGATGGTACAATACAGCGGAGACAGAAAATAATTGATCGGCAAGGTTGCAGAAACGTATGCCCATCTCGTATCGCGAGCAGGCCCCACTGACGTGTCCGCATTGCGGCGCCGATTTTAGCGCCGACATCTGGTTGATTATCGACGCCGACGAAGAACCGGAAGTTGCGGCAGCTTTGCGGCGCGAAGAAGTGAATATCGTGACCTGCCCGCACTGCGGCGCGCGTGGGCCGGCAGGCGCGCCACTGATCTACCACGATGCGCGCGCTCGACGTGTGTTGTTTGCGCCGGCTCCTGGTTCAGCCGATCACGAAATCCGCGAACAGGCGCGCGACCTGCACGCGCTGCTGGTCGGCTCAATCGACCAGGAGCAGCGCCGTCCGTACCTGGCCGATGTTGACATCGCTCAGGATGTGAGCGGAATGGCGCATCTGTTGCGCCGCATCGACACCCGTCAACGCGCATCGGCAGCGCCGCCCGCCGCGCCGCCCGCCGCGCCATCACCTGCGCCTCCTTCCCCAACCGAACGGCCACCGCTGCTGGCGGCAGTCGAAGCGCTCCTGGCGGCTGATACTGCCGCCGATCTTGAACAGGCATTGTCTGACCATCCCGAATTGCTCGATCCGGCGACCATTGCCACGCTGACCCAACTCGCTGAAGTTGCCGCTGCGCAAGGCGAGCATGAGATCGCGCAAGGATTGCGCAACGCGCGCGATCTCCTGTCCGGTATGAGTAACCGGTCTGAACCTGAACGTTTAACTGAGATCCCACCGGCAGCGCTGCAAGAGTTGTTGAGTGCCCATAGTGATGCTGAACTTGAACAGGTGATTGCCCGACATCCACTGTTGCTGCGCCCTGAGATCGATGAACTCCTGGCTATCGAGATCGAAACAGCCCTGGCCAGCGATGCCGAACAATTAGCGCAATTGCTGGAAGCGCGACGGATAGCGCTGGCCGCATTTCGCGCTGCGCCGGCAGCCGGCGCCGATCTTGAGGCAGCAATCGAAGCGCTCTTGCTTGCCGATGATGAAGAGGCTTTTGCCCAGGCGCTCGATCAGTATCCGGCATTGTTAAGCGAAGCGGCAGAGCAAGCGCTCTGGGAATTTGCCGCTGAAGCTCGCGCTGGCGGGGATGAAGAACTGGCTCGTCACGCAATCGCTTGCCGTGAACTTGTGCGCCGTGTGCGCGCCGGCCTTGAACAAGACCGTTCATAGTTGACGGGAATATTGGGTATGCTGAAACGAACTCCACTGTACAACGCGCACCTCGCAATGGGCGCGCGCATGGTCGAATTTGGCGGCTGGGAGATGCCGGTTCAATACCGTGGCATCATCGAGGAACACCACGCCGCGCGCAATCGGGCAGGCCTGTTTGACATCAGTCACATGGGTCGCTTTATGGTGCGCGGGCCACACGCTGAAGGTTTCCTCCAGCACATGGTAACGTGCAACGTTGCCGCCATCCCACTCGGACACGCTGGCTATGGCCTGCTTTGCCGACCTCACGGCGGCATTGTTGATGATGTCTTTATCTATCACCTCCCCGATGAATTTATGGTCGTGGTCAATGCCGCCAACCGCGCCAAAGATTGGGAATGGTTTCAACAACATGCGACCGGGTTTGATGTGGAGATCGAAGATCGTTCGGAACGGTGGGCTATGCTGGCGCTCCAGGGGCCGCAGGCCGAACATCTGCTGGCCGGCGCAGAGGACTCGACCACGGCTGAGATCGGCTCGCTGCCGTTTCACGGTGTGGCAATGACCACGCTCTTCGGCCAGAATGCCTTGATCGCGCGCACCGGTTATACCGGTGAAGATGGCTTCGAGATCTTCTTTGAGGCAGCGCATGCCGAACGATTCTGGTACGGTTTACTGGCGCTCGGCGACAATGCCGTGCAGGCCTGCGGCCTCGGCGCCCGTGACAGTTTGCGCTTTGAGGCCTGTCTCGCCCTGTATGGTCACGAAATTGATGAAACGATTAATCCCTACGAGGCTCGACTCGGCTGGGTCGTTAAACTCGACAAAGGTGATTTTATTGGCCGCGACGCTTTGCAGGCGATTGAACAGGCCGGCGTCAGCCGTCGGCTGGTAGGATTTGAAATGGTTGGCAAGGGCATTGCGCGCGGCGGTTATCAGGTACACCGCGTGACCGGCGAACCGGTTGGTTTTGTAACCAGTGGAATGCCTTCGCCAACCCTTGGCCGACCGCTCGGCATGGCCTATGTGCCCACCGATCTCAGCAGTGAAGGAAGTGAATTCGATGTCATGGTGCGCGAGCGTCCGGTGCGCGCGCGCGTGGTGAAGATGCCTTTCTACAAGCCGCGCTACAAGCGCTAGAGGAGTTCGATATGGCTTACAACACTCCGGCAGATTTACGCTACAGCAAAACGCACGAGTGGGTGCGCCAGGAAGGCGATGAAGTGGTGATCGGCATTACCGATTACGCTCAGCATGCCCTTGGTGATGTGGTCTACATTGAATTGCCTGCCGTCGGCTCAACCATCACTGCCGGCGAGCCGTTTGGCGTGGTCGAGTCGGTCAAAGCGAGTTCAGATCTCTATGCGCCGTTGAGTGGTGAAGTGGTCGCGGTCAATACTGACCTTGAGAGCGATCAGGCTCCGATCAATAACGATCCCTATGGCGCGGGTTGGATGCTGCGCGTGCGTCCTTCCGGCGCGAGCGAGGAACTGCTCGACGCCGCGGCCTACGCCGCGTTTGTGGCAGAAATTGAACAGTAGATATTGGTGTTCAGCATGGCCCGGCAGCGAGGAGCAGGATCGCTCCCGCCGCCGGACAGTATACAAATCTAGATGGAATCTTGCCTATGACTCACTATATTCCTGTGACCGATGCCGATCGCGCTGAAATGCTTAAGGCCATCGGGGTGGAGCGAATCGAAGATCTCTTTGTTGATGTGCCGGAAAGTCACCGCTTCCCGCCGCTCAAGCTGTCACCGCCGCTGTCTGAACCGGAATTGATGGCCGAATTGCACCGCTTGAGCGAATTGAACGCCCATGCTCGCCGATACAGCATCTTCCTTGGCGCCGGAGCGTATCATCACTTCGTGCCGGCTGCGGTTGACCAGATCTTGCGCCGGGGTGAGTATTACACGGCTTACACACCTTATCAGCCCGAAATTAGCCAGGGGACGTTGCAGGCCATTTTTGAGTATCAAAGCCTGATCTGCGCCCTGACCGGCATGGAGATTGCTAACGCTTCGCATTACGATGGCGCAACTGCCCTGGCCGAGTCGGCAATTATGGCGCTGAATGTCGCGCGCAATCGGCGCAAGATTGTGGTGGCTCGCGGCGTTAACCCGCAGTATCGGGCAGTGCTGCGCACCTATCTGCAAGGGCTTGATGTTGAGATTGTGGGTGATGAAACTCCGGACGCGTCGATTGCCGATGCTCTCAATCAGGTTGATGAGCAGACGGCGCTATTGATCGTGCAGAACCCCGACTTCCTCGGTCGTTTGCGCGATCTCCGCGGGCTGGGGGCGCAAGTGCAGGCGCGCGGCGCGCTGCTCGCCGTGCACTTTGACCCGATTGCGCTTGGTCTGTTCCAGACCCCCGCTGAAGCCGGCGCCGACATCGCTACCGGCGAGGGTCAGCCGCTCGGTTTAGGGCTGGCTTTCGGCGGTCCCTACCTTGGTATCTTCACCACCCGCCAGAAGTATGTCCACAAGATTGCCGGTCGTATCGTCGGCGTGACCAAAGATGTCGATGGCCGCATGGCATATGTCCTCACGCTGCGCGCGCGCGAACAGGATATTCGCCGCGAACGAGCAACCAGCAATATCTGCACCAATCAGGGCTTGATGGCGCTAGCGTCGGCGGTCTATCTGTCCTTGATGGGCAAGCGAGGCATGCGCACCGTGGCCGAAATTACCTACCAGCGCGCTCATTATGCTGCCCGACGGATCGCCGCGTTGCCCGGCTATCGAGTGCTCGACGATCAACCCTTCTTCCGCGAGTTCGTTGTGCAGTGCCCGCGTCCGGTCGCCGAAATCAACGCTGCGCTGCGCGCGCAGGGCATTATCGGCGGTTACGATCTCAGCGCGGATGAACCGCAGCTCGGTCACGCGATGCTGGTTGCTGTCACCGAGATGAATTCACCGGCAGAGATTGACCGCTTTGTGGCGGCGCTGGCCGCGATCTGACCCGATGGAGTGTCTGGAAAGGTTGGTTGGATCGTAGCGATGGTTGAGTCGGTCTCGCTTCCTCAGATTGAACGGATAGTTACCCGCATTCTGCCCGGAGTGCGGATCCGTGACGTGGCGCCGCTCGGCGCGCGCAGCCTGCTGGTCTCTTTGAGTGACCGGCAGATTGTGCTACGCTTGCCCGCCGGCGTCGATCGCTGGGCCGGCGAGGCGCTGCGCGCCGAAGCGCTTGCGCTGCGCGCCTTGCAAGCCGAGATCGACCTGCCATTGCCCGGCGTGGTTGGTCAGACCGACTCCGGCGGCGATGACCCGCCGGCGCTGGCGCTGAGTTATCTGTCCGGCACGCCGCTGCCTGAGGTCATCGCTGCAATCGATGCCGAGTCGCGCTTCGCCATCGGCCAGGCCCTGGCCAGAGTGATGGCGCGGGTGCATAGCTACCTGACACCTGCCTATGGCCCATTGCTCGCCGAGTCCTTGCCCACCCCCGCCGATCATGCTGCCGTTCTCGGCGCTGATGTGGCCTATCTGCGCGAGCGCGTCGCGGTTGCCGCGGCTGAAGCCCTGGCTCAGGGCCAGCTCAACGATGACCAGAGCCGGTGGTTGCAACAGCGGCTCGCCGCCTGGATCACGACGACCGGACGCCCGGCCAGCCTCGTTCACGGCGATCTCCACCCCCGCCGGCTAATTGTCCGCCGTCGCGAACGTGATTGGCGGCTGGTCGGTGTGGTTGGGTGGGGTTTTGCGCAAGCGTGGCGACCGGCCTGGGATCATGCGACACTCCATCTCAACTTTGCCGATCCCGATTATTTCGATGTGCGCGTTGGCTACGGCGCCGCTTACGATGAGACAACCGATCGCCGCTACGATCAGGTGCGCGAATTTGCCCTGCTCCCATACCGGCTCGCTCTGCTCCTCGAGCGCGAGCGGGCCGATCTGGCGCTGCGCATTGCCGCCGAGCTTGATAGCGTGCATGCGCCGCCGATTATTGCTACCCCTGATGAACCTGTGAATGGAGTATCACGCGATGAATAACGAAGAACTGCCCATTTTTACCTATTCTCAGCCGGGTAAAATCGGTGTGAATCTACCGGATGCCAGCGTCGAGACAACGCCACTGCCTGCCGATCTGCTGCGCCAGGATGACCTGGCCGGGTTGCCCGAACTGACCGAGCCAGAGGTGATACGTCACTTCACCCGCATCAGCCAGCGCAACTACTCAATCGATACCGGCTTCTACCCGCTGGGATCGTGTACGATGAAGTACAACCCCAAACTGCACGAAGAAGCGGCTCGCCTGCCCGGTTTTGCCGCCGCTCATCCGCTGCAAGACGAAGCATTGAGTCAGGGCGCTTTGCAATTAATGTACGAGTTGCAGCGCGACCTGGCCGAGATCAGCGGATTTGATGCGGTCAGTCTGCAACCGGCTGCCGGCGCGCAGGGTGAATTGACCGGTATTCTCGTCTTCCGCGCCTACCATCGCGATCGCGGCGACACGCAGCGCACCGAAGTGCTGGTACCCGACTCGGCTCATGGCACCAATCCGGCTACTGCGGCGATGGTGGGTTTGAAAGTAGTTGAACTGAAGAGCGATGCGCGCGGCAACGTCGATCTGGAAGATCTCAAGGCCAAACTCTCGCCGCGCACCGCCGGGATGATGCTCACCAACCCGAACACTCTGGGCTTGTTTGAAGAGCATATTGTCGAGATCTGCCGTCTCGTTCACGAAGCTGGCGGCCTGATGTACGGCGATGGCGCCAATTTCAATGCCATCCTCGGCATCGCCAAACCCGGCGAATTGGGCTTCGACTTCATGCACTACAACCTGCACAAGACCTTCACCACACCGCACGGCGGCGGTGGCCCCGGCTCCGGCGCAGTTGGCTGCACCGCGGCGCTGGCCCCTTACCTGCCCGGCCCGCGTGTGCGCCAACGCGAAGACGGTCGGTACGAATTCTTTACGCCGGAAAAGAGTATTGGCCGCATGAAAGCGTTCCACGGCAATTTCGGCATGCTGGTGCGAGCCTGGACATACATTCGCTCGATGGGAGCCGCCGGTTTGCGCAAAGTGAGTGAAACCGCTGTGCTCAATGCGAACTATGTTCGGGTGATGCTCAAAGACATCTACCCGCAGGCGGTTGATCGCATCTGCATGCACGAAGTGGTCTTGCGCGGCCAGATTGCCGGCGCGCCGAAAGATGTGCGCGCGCTCGACATTGCCAAACGCTTGATCGATTACGGGTTCCATCCGCCAACGATCTACTTCCCGCTCATCGTGCCAGAAGCGTTGATGATCGAACCGACCGAAACTGAAAGCAAGCAGACCCTCGACCGATTCATCGCCACGATGCGCCAGATCGCCGGCGAAGCGATCGAGACGCCCGAAGTGTTGCACGCTGCGCCAACCAAAGCGCCGGTGCGCCGCCTTGACGAAGTGCGCGCCGCTCGCCAGCCGATTTTGCGCTATGACGCTGCCGCAATAAGCCGTTTGCAGAGCGAATCCTAGCGGCTGCCAGCGCGGTGTCTCGCTTATGCGTCGCCGACACATCGATCGGCGACGCATATCTACGCATTTCCTGGCATCACTCCAGACGGCATACATGCGGCCCTGGCAGCCTTCCTCTGTCAGCAGACGGATGTTTGCCCGGCAGTGACTGCGCAAAAACCCTCTCGCCAAGACGGGAAGGGCGCAGTATAATATCTTTAGAGTGAAAAAACATCATGTTCTCTAAGCAGCATTACGAGCCAGTTTGCGATTCGGGCGAGAACTATCTCGACGAGGAATGAGATATGAGTCTCTATCGCAGCCGCCACGTTGCGGCCCGTTTTGTTCCAATCCTCTTTCGCGCCTTTGTTCGGCTCTACGTGCGACCGCGCGTCGAGGGAATCGAGCACATTCCGCGGGAAGGAGCTTTCATTATTGCCTCAAATCACGTCAGCCATGCCGACACGGCGGTTATCTATACCGTCTTGCCGCGCGAAGTGCGCGCGCGCTTCGTTGCCGCCGCCGCGCAGGACTATTTCTTTCAAGGTGGCGCGATGCAATTTCTCTCGCGGATTCTGTTTAATGCCATTCCAATCGCGCGCGACCGTCGCGGAGGCCAGGATCCGCTCCGTCACGCGGCCCGCGCCCTGCGCGAAGGCTATGCCTTGCTGCTGTTTCCCGAAGGCACGCGCAGCACAACGGGCGAGATCGGCCCCTTCCGCAGCGGGGTAGGTCGGTTGATCGCCGAGTTCCCCGGCACGCCGGTCATTCCCACGTATGTTGGCGGCACCAACCGCGTCATGCCGAAAGGAAAGGTCATTCCGCGTCCTTACAAAGTCACCGTGCGCTTCGGCGAGCCAATGTACTTGAAAGCGCATCCAAAATTGCGCGCAACCTGGCAAACTGCCGCTGACGAAGTGCGCGAAGCAGTGCTCCAGTTGAGTGGAGTGGCGCTCGCGTATAGCGCAGAAACGCCGTCAAATCAGAATGGGTAATGGCAGCGTGGCTGGATGGATCGGCGACAGCAGCGCTGCTTCTTACCGTTGCTTGCACCGGGAGAAACCAAATGGCTGCTTCCTCCGATCCATCTATGATCTTTGTCGGGTATGCACAGAAAAACCTGCAACACTTGCTGCGCTTCCTGGTCACGCTGACTATTCTGGGTGTTATCGCCTATACGCTGCTGAGTCCCATCGATCCCTCGCTCATTCCCCAACGCCTGTTGATCGTTGTACCGCTGCTAGGATTGTTGTTCTTCGACCTCTGGCTGGTGCATCAACAACGTTTGCGTTTAGCAAGTCTTCTGCTTGTTGCGGCAATATGGCTGGTCTCGATCGTTGCCGCAACGATTAGCGGCGGCGTGCGCGCGCCGGCGTTCGCTGCCATGACGATTGTGGTCGTCCTGGCCGGCATTCTACTCGGCCATCACGCGACCTGGCTGGCGACGGCGCTGTCAATCGGCACTGGCGCGCTCTTTACCCTTTTTGCTGATCACCTACCGCCGCCGCCATTGCCCCATTCTGCCCTGAGCTGGTTCATCGCTTATACCATCTACCTCAGCCTGACTGCCTATACGATCACGCAGGTTATGCATCATTTTCATCAATCATTGCAGGCAACCGATAAAGAGCTTGCCGAACGGAGACAGGTTGAGCAACAACTACGCTTCTCTGAAGAGAAATTTGCCCGCGTGTTCGACTCGGCGCCGTTTGCAATGCTGATCGCGCGCCTGAGCGATGATCTTATCGTGAATGCTAATGCTGCGTGTCGCGAGTTTTTTGAACTGAGTAGCGATCAGATCATCAAGCAGCCGGTGAACGCGCTGATCCAGTCGCAATTGCCCGCTCGATGGTCAGTGATTAAAGAAATGTTGCAGCAACAGGGCGCGATCAATGGGTTTGAGTTTAGCTTCCAGCGCCGCGATGGTTCGCTCGGCTTTGGTCAGCTTGCGGCGGAAGTGGTCGAACTGACGGAAGAACTGTGCGCGCTCGTGGCGTTGCAGGATGTAACGCCATTGCGGCGCGCCAACGAGCGTCTGGCCGAGCTGGCGGCGCGCCAGGAACAACTGGCCTCGCTGGCTCGCGAAGCGCTGGCAAATTCTCATCTGGATACGCTCTTTGCCACCGCTGTTGAACAGACAGCGCAGACCCTTCATCTGAGTGGGATTGAACTGATTGAAATGGACGAAGAGGGGCCGCGCATACGCGCAAGCTGGGGGCAGACGCCTGCTCAACCGCTTCCGGCTGAACTCTTCCGCGATGTGCCTGACGATCATCCCGGCTGGAACCGGTTACCAGCCGCTTTGGCCGACCGCATCGTTCCTCCGGCAAGGCATGGCGCTACCATGCTCATTCGCGGGAAGGATCGGTTGTTCGGCGCATTGCTGGCCTACGCGCCCGATCCGCTGGATACCGAGGCTGTGTTCTTCCTGAGCGGAGTCGCAAATGTGTTGGCCGTTGCCATTGAACGGTTTTACACTGAACAAGAGCGCCGCCAGATTGAAACCCAGATGTTGCAGGCGCAAAAACTGGAGAGTCTGGGGTTGCTGGCCGGCGGCATTGCCCACGATTTCAACAATCTGCTCACGGGTATCATGGGCCACACCAGTCTGGCCTTGCTCGATCTGCCACCACATCACGAATTGCAACCACACCTGACCGCCATCGATCAGGCAGCGCAGCGCGCCGCCGAGCTGTGCAGCCAACTGCTGGCTTACGCCGGACGCGGTCAGCGTTCGCTTGAGCCGGTCGATCTCTCGACGCTGGTGCGCGAGATGGGCAGTATCTTGCGCTTGCCGGCCAATCGGAATGGGCAGGTGACGATTGCCTTCGAGCTGGCTGCCGATCTCCCTGTGGTCGTTGTCGAAGCAACCCAAATCCGGCAGGTCGTGCTCAATTTGCTGACCAACGCTATCGAAGCAATCGGCGAGCGCAGCGGCACGGTGACTCTGCGCACTAGCGCTGTGTCATTGAGCGCTGCTGATATGCGCCGTCTGCAACTTGTGCCGGCCATCCCACCCGGTCAATATGTGACCCTCACCGTCAGTGATACCGGTGTCGGCATGGACGAAGCAACCCTGCGCCAGATCTTCGATCCCTTCTTCTCGACCAAACCCAAAGGACACGGGCTTGGTCTCGCTGCGGTGCAGGGTATCGTGCGCCGCCATCACGGCGCAATTCGGGTTGACAGTCTGCCCGGCCTTGGCTCAACCTTTACTGTCTACCTCCCGGCTGTCAAGAGTGCCACAATCGCTGGTCAACCTGCGCCTGCTCCTGGCCTGATTACACTCAGCGGCACTGCCCTGATCGTTGATGACGAAGACGCCGTGCGCACCACTGTCAGCCGCATCTTTGAGCGCGCCGGCATGGTGACCATTGAAGCGGGTGATGGTCACACGGCCCTGTCATTGCTCACCGAATCGGCGATTAACGTTGACGTAGCTCTGATCGATCTGGCAATGCCGGGGATGAATGGTATCGAACTGCACGCAGCGATCCGTCGGCGCCTGCCTCGCCTGCCCATCTTGCTCATGAGTGGCAATGCCGATCATGTAATCCTGCCATCCGATCCATTCACCGACTTCCTCGCCAAACCGTACCGTTCACGCGACTTGCTCGAAAAGGTGCGTAGCCTGATGCAACGGGCCGCAATGTCGCCGACGCAACACCGCTAGCCCCGACTACGCACTACTCACCGCCAGAGACGCGATCGGCTACGATTGCGCCGGTGTCGCAGCCAGCTTGCGCGCCAGCTCGACAAAAAACTGGAGCGATTCAGGATTGCGCAGCGAATCAGGATTGGCTGCCCGCTCAACCGGCACTCCCATCAGAATCTTCTTTACCGGCACTTCCAGCTTCTTGCCACTCAGCGTTAGCGGCACTGCCGGCACCTGGAAAATGTCATCGGGCACGTGGCGCGGCGAAAGCGCATTCCGAATTGTTTGTTTGATCCGTTGTCGTAAATTGTCATCGAGCGTCACCCCCTCGCGCAACACGACAAACAACGGCATGTACGAGCGCCCCCCTAACCCTTCCAGGTCAATGACCAGGCTGTCAAGAACTTCGGGAATGGTCTCAACCGTGCGATAAATCTCGCTGGTGCCCATTCGAATGCCCTGCCGATTGATCGTGCTATCAGAGCGACCGTAAATGACAACTCCACCCCGTTCATTGATCACGATCCAGTCACCGTGTCGCCAGATACCGGGGTACTGCTCGAAGTAACTGGCTTTGTAGCGGCTCTGATCCGGGTCATTCCAGAAATAGATCGGCATTGAAGGCATCGGCGCGGTAATGACCAGTTCACCCATCACGCCGATCACGCTGTGGCCATCGGTATCGTAAGCTTCAGCCTTGCAGCCGAGAATCCGACACTGAATTTCCCCGCTGTAAACCGGTAACAACGGGCAACCGCCGACAAAACCGCTGCACACATCAGTGCCGCCACTGTACGATACCAGCCAGACATCGCGCTTGATATGGTCATACACCCACTCAAACCCTTCCGGCGGGAGCGGCGAACCAGTCGAGCCAATCGACTTGATCGAGCTGAGATCGAACTGCGCGCCCGGCTCGATTCCGCTCTTCATCAGCGCCGTGATGTAACCGGCGCTGGTGCCGAAATAGCGCATCCTGGTCTGTTCGGCCAATCGCCACAACACACCCATATCAGGGTAGGCCGGGCTACCATCGTAGAGGATCGGGATCGCGCCTACCAGCAAGCCGCCAATCAGAAAATTCCACATCATCCAGCCGGTAGTGGTATACCAGAAGAAGGTATCGCCCGGTCGCATATCGAAATGGAGATCGAGCGATTTGATATGTTCGATCAGAATCCCACCCTGGCTATGCACAATCGGTTTGGGCAGACCAGTAGTGCCCGATGAATAGAGCACCCAGAGCGGCGAGTTGAACTCAACCGGCGTAAAGGTCAACTCTGCCGGATTCTGGATCGCCTCTTCCCAGCGCATCAGCGGGCCGCGCAGGCCGGTCGGTTGGGCCATCGGATCGAGATAGGGAATAAAGATGGTTCGTTCCAGCGTCGGCAACGCCGCCTGGATCGTCGCTACCTCGGCGCGCCGATCAAACGGCTCACCACCGTACTGATACCCATCAACCGCCAGCAACACCTTCGGCGCGATCTGGCTGAAGCGATCGATCACGCTCGGGCTACCGAAATCGGGCGAACAGCTTGACCAGATCGCCCCCAGACTGGCTGTAGCCAGACATCCGATCAGCGCGTGTGGCGTATTGGGCACATAGGCAACCACCCGATCACCCGGCCCCACCCCGGCCTGACGCAGCGTCTGCGCCAGCGCCGCCGTCTGCGCCTGCAACTCGGCCCAGCTCAGCGGGGTTGGCGCCTGTCGCTCGGAAGCGACAATCACCGCCGGACGGTCAGGGGTAGCGTGACGAAAGGCGTGCTCGGCGTAATTGAGCTGCGCGCCGGTAAACCAGCGCGCCCCCGGCATCTCACGGCTCGAAAGCACCGTAGTGTACGGCGTGTAAGCCTTGATCTGATAATACTCCCACAACGCAGCCCAAAACGCTTCCAGTTCATCAACCGACCAGCGGTAGAGGCTATCGTAATCGTCAAAGCGCAGTCCATGCCGTTGCTCAAGCCAGCGCATAAAGGCGCGCATCGTGCAATGCTCGCGCAATTCCGCCGGCGGCTCCCACAACAAACGCGGCGCAGTGGTCATCATCGGCCTCCATCTGGCAGCTCAACGCCATATAAACTCATCTGAGCGGCAGTATCTTTATCATACCAGAAGGATGGCCTCCGGTTGCAGGCCAGGCAGGAAGGATGGGGAGGATCAGGCGGCAGGCGTAGCGCCAGTCGACTCGCTCAGGGGTAGCGCACGTAATCGACCAGCGCCACCACATCCGGGTCAGGGGGCGGCGTGCTCCGGCTGACCAGCCACGTGACCAGAAAATTAACCGGCAAGCCAAAAATGCCTGCAGCCGAGCTGGAAATACCGAACAGCGCCCATTCCGGCCTGATGTACGTCAAGGTCATGTAAGCGGCAGTGATCAAAAAACCGCTGACCATGCCGGCAACCGCGCCCTGGCTATTGGCGCGCCGCCAGAAGATGCCCATCACCAGCGCCGGAAAGATGGTTGCCGCCGCGAATGAAAAAGCCCATGCCACCAACTGCACGATGATCGCCAGCCGTTGCAAAGCCGTCAAGGCGGCTAAGATAGCCACGACCAGAATTGCCACTCGCCCCAACAACAACCGTTCGCGCGAGCTGGCTCGCGGATTGAGCGCGCGATGGTAAATATCGTGGACCACTGCCGAAGCGATCACCATCAGCAAACCATCGGCAGTGCTCAGCGCAGCCGCCATGCCCCCGGCGGCGACCAGGGCCACAACGGTGGCCGGCAGTTCGGCAATCTCCGGGGTGGCCAGCACGACCAGATCCTGATCGATCTGCAGCTCGTTGTACTGCAAGATGCCGTCGCCATTCCCCCCCATATCAATTTCATCAGCAATCGTCAGCAAACCAGTATTGGCCCAACGATGGATCCAATCGGGCAAGTCTGCCACCGACTGCCCCACCACCGAACTCAAAATCTCCCAGCGCGAAAAGGCGGCGTAGGCTGGCGCAGTCAGATAGAGCACACAGATCCAGACTAGCGCCCACGCCACGCTGCTGCGACTGTCGCGCACCGTCGGCACGGTGTAGAAGCGCACCAGGATGTGCGGCATCCCGGCAGTGCCCAGCATGAGACAAAGTGACAAGGCCAGATAATTCCAAATCGACCAGTCGTTGAACGGCGCGACGTAACTTTGCAACCCCTGCGCCTGCTCCAGTTGCTCGATATTGCTCAGCGCCGCGCCATACATGACTTGCGGTAGCGCAACGCCGGTTAGCTTATAGGCCAGCCACGTCACCGGCACAAGGTAGGCGAAGACGAGAATGATCCCCTGCACGCCTTGCGTCCACGTGATGGCCCGCATACCACCGAGGTATGAACAGAGCAGCACTGCCGCCAGACCCACGATCACGCCGACCATGTAATTAAGACCGAGGAAACGGCTCATAATGATGCCGATGCCGGTGACCTGAGCGGTGACGTAAGTAAAGCTGATGACAATGCTAAACACTGCGGCAATCACCCGCGCCCCGGCGCCCGGATAGCGCGCGCCGATAAAGTCAACCAGGGTATACTGGCCGAATTTGCGCAAATATGGCGCCAGCAACAAGACCAGCAGCACATAGCCACCCGTCCAGCCGGTGATATACGCCAGACCTTCAAAGCCGAGCAGGTAAAGCGCGCCGGCCATGCTGATAAACGACGCTGCGCTCATCCAGTCCGAACCAGTGGCGAGGCCATTGAGAATTCCCGGCACCTTGCGGTCGGCGACATAGTAAGAGTCGAGCGTATCGGCTCGCGAGCGAATGCCGATCACTGCGTAGAGACCTATTGCCAGGGCCAGAAAACTCCAATCGATGACGCCAGCAGGCAAACCAAACTGCGTTTCCAGCGCGATAAACAATAGCGTCAGCAGCAACAGACCGACCGCAAACGCCAGATAGCGCCTCAAATAGCGCCGGCGCGCAAGCTGCTCTTCGGTCGTCTCAGCCGGATCAATCCCGTAACGCCGGTCGAGCAACCGCATGCGCCAACTGTAGGCGAAGGTCAAGACGACGAAGCAGATCAGCGTGCCCTGCGCGCCCATGTAGTAACCCAACGGGAAACCGGTCAATACGCTAATCTGATTGAGCGGCGCGGCCAGCGCGACTGGCAACACAAAACTCAATAACCAGATCACCAGGAGCGGGCCGACCAGACGCAGGTTTTCCTGCCAGTAGCGCGGCAACCAGGCCGGCGCTGCCGGCCAGCGCAGAGGTGGCGGCGTGGCCGTGGTGGCCCTTGGCGCCGACACTGCCCTTGTGCGGAGCGTTTCGGCGCTGCCCTGTACCTGGCGCATCGGTGGAAACAGGCGGTCGATGATAAACAGCGACACCGCCAGCGCGCCGCCGACTACGAGAAAAAGTTGAAAGAGACCGATCCAGAGATTGGCGCTCATACCGCTTCCACTGCCGCCGTATCGACGCGCACTTCGGCCATGCGTGGCGCCAGCGGCAAGGTAAAGATAAACCGCGCGCCTTTGCCGATCCCGTCGCTCTCGGCCCAGATTTCGCCACCCTGCGCGTAAATTAAGTGGCGCGCAATTGCCAGCCCAATCCCGCTCCCGCCACTATTGCGCGCGCGCGACTTGTCAACCCGGTAGAACCGCTCAAACAGGTGCGGGAGATGCTCGGCAGCGATCCCGATACCGCTATCGATCACTTCCACCCGCGCCTCATGATCGTCGGCGCGCGCCCGCACCGTCACCGTCCCGCCTGACGGCGTATAGCGGTAGGCATTGGCTAAAATGTTTATCAACACCTGCGCAACCCGATCCGGATCGGCCCAGACCTGGGGCAACTGCTCGGGCGCATCGAGGCAAAGATTGACGTGGTTGCTGCTAAACAGCGGCTCAAACTGCGCAATCTGCGCTTCGAGCACCGGGCGCAGATCGATGGCGCGCGCAATCACCGGCAACTGACCGGCCTCGACTCGCGACAATAGCTCAAGGTCTTCAATCAGGCGCTGCAAGCGACGGGTTTCGCGCAAAATCAGGTTGAAGGTAGCGGGATTGGCCGAAACCACCCCATCAACCAACCCCTCCATATAGCCGCCGATTGTCGCCAGCGGCGTGCGCAGTTCGTGAGTGACATCGGCCAGCAACGCCAGACGTCGCCGCTCAGTCTGATCGAGCGCATCGGCCAGTTGATTAACGCTTTGCGCCAGTTGGGCAATCTCATCATCGGCGCTAATCGCCGTCCGTTCACGGTAAAATCCCTGCGCCAGCCGGCGGCTCACCTGCGAGAGGGTCTGAATCGGCTCGACAATCCGCCGCGACACAAACAGGCTGACGACCACTGCCGCCGCCAGCGCAGCAAAACCGCTGATCAAGAGCGATTGCTGGATCACCGACTGAAACTGTTCTTGCAGCTCAGCCGCCTCGCCGGCCACGCCTGCGCTCAGTTGACCGGTTTCCGCCGCCGCCGACCCCAGCGTCAGCGGCGCAAAGGTCGTCAACCCGAGGCTGGTCAACACCTGAGCGGCAGCCAGCAACACCACATACGCCATCAACACGATAATCAGGTGCGAGATGAACAGCTTCCAGCGAAGTTGATGCAACCACTTCATCATCGCGCGCCGCCGACAAACTTATAGCCTACGCCGCGCACCGTCTGCACCAACGGCGTTCCGTGCTGATCGTCATCCAGCTTTCGGCGCAACGTGCCGATATGCACGTCAACCACCCGGTCGATCCCGGCAAAATCCGGCCCCCAGACCCGTTGCAGCAACTCTTCGCGAGTAAACACCCGCCCCGGATAACTGGCCAGCGCGTACAGCAGATCGAACTCGCGCGGCGTCAGATCGATCCGCGCGCCGTTCCGCTCCACTTCGCGTCGTTCCGGATCGATCAGCAAACCATCAAACTGCAAAACCGGACGCTGGTGCGTTTCCGTCGCGCGCAACGCCCGATTGCGCCGCAAAATGGCCTTGACGCGCGCCACCAGCTCGCGCGGGCTAAACGGCTTGGTCAGATAATCATCGGCTCCCACCGACAAACCGATCAGCTTATCGATCTCATCGGCGCGCGCCGTGAGCATCAGCACAAACACCGCCGTTTCACGATGCAACTGCCGACAGACCTCGATCCCATCAAGGCCGGGCAGCATGACATCGAGCACCACCAGATCAGGCTTCACGCTACGCGCCAGCGCCAGCGCGCCTGGGCCATCAAACGCGCGATGGACGACGAAACCCTCATTGGTCAGATAGCTACTTACCAGATCGACGATTGGCTGTTCGTCATCGACTACCAGAATCGTAGCTGCTTCCATTGCAGCGCCCCCTGCTTCCTCCAATGGCGGCAGTGAGAGTGTCGCTTAGATGCCGGCAACGCATCCTGCGCCAAAGCATCCCTTCCCCAAACGGGAAGCGGGTTAACCAAACACCAGGTAGCGCAATGTTTGCAAACCAGACCCAAACCGGGGAAAAAGCAACTCAATAGCTGTTCACCCTGCCAGATAACGCGACCCACGTCAGGCATGACGCCCATGGCCGACGCAACGACAATCAGGATGAAACAATTCCCATTCGTGCTGTGAAGTATACCACAACTCGCGCCGCGCGCGGATCAGTCAGCGCCTTCGGCCATCGCCAGCAATCACGCCCACTGCGCTGCCGTCACCGGAACCACCGACAGCCGCCCCTGCCGCGCCAGCGCGCAATCGGCAAACAACGGCTCCGCCTTGATTGCCGCCAGCCGCACCGGGCGCGCCAGCGGATGCACCGGCGCTACCTCCACCACCACCAGGCGCGGATCGGCCTTGTTCGGGTCGGGATACGGATCGCTCACCACCTGCGCCAGGCCGACCGCCTGCCGTTCATTGCCGGTGTGATAAATCAGCGCCAGGTCGCCGGCCCGCATCGCGCGCAAATGCGCCAGCGCCACCGCATTTTCCACCCCATCCCACACCGTCCGCCCCTCGCGCATCAGATCGGCAAAGGCATAGACGGTTGGTTCCGTCTTCAGCACCCAGTAATTCGGCATCGCGCAACCTCAGATGTCAGGCTTATCCGGCGCGCGAGCGCGCGCAATCAGGGCATCCGTCTGCGCAACCTGTGACACCAACCCCCGTTCGGCAAACAGCGCTCGCGCTCGCTCGAGATAGGGCAACGCCTCAGCGTTGCGCCCGCGCTGCAGCAGGGCATTGCCATAGTTGCCGAGATCGACGCCTTCGTGGTACACATCACTCATTGCCCGCCGCAGCGCCAGCGCCTGCTCGAGCAGCCGTTGTGATGCATCAGGGTCATTATCGATATGCAGCCGGCTGAGCGCGGCCAGCACATGCGCTTCGCCCAGCCGG
>OGCI01000527.1_pt1 | contig 42079 bp, 30 predicted proteins | sample 1570021 | NCBI WGS metagenome assembly OGCI01 (sample SAMN06264664, study PRJEB24512) | hot springs metagenome | isolation source: Hot spring water | place: South Africa: Tshipise | collected 2015-06-21
GCCTGACCACGCACCTCCTCGCTGTAGCCTTGTGGTCGCGGTTCAGGCGTGTACCTTCGCTGACAGTGCTGGCATTTGTAGCGCTGACTGCCTGAGGCATTCCGCCCAGCTTTCACTTGACGGTCACTCTGGTGGCAATATGGACATTCTTGGCTCATATCCCTATTTTACCAATCTCCTGAATTTTATCCACTCCCTTGCTCTGGGGGGCGCGTGCAAAATGTGACAGGCGGTTTGCAGCAGTCTGCTGCCCCTCACCCCTCTATCCCCTCTCCCTTGCGACGGCGTCGCGGGGCGAGGGGACTTACTTTCTCTCGGCCAGGTGCTCCCCTTCGCCCGCGCCGCGGGAGAAGGGGCCGGGGATGAGGGTCATCGGGCGCGGCAAGGTCGCTGCCGCGCTCAGGATAGCGCCAGGATAGTGATCACCAGGATGGCGAAAGGAAACGACGAGGCGAACACAGCGGCGTACCAGCGGCTGTCGTAGCGCAGATGCATGAAATAGAGCACCACCAATAGCACCTTGCTGGTCGAAAGCGCCACCAGCGGCCCGGTGACCGAAAACGGCAGGCTGAGGACAGTCAGCAGCACCTCAACGGCAGTGATGATCGCCAGCGCAATCGCCACGCTCACGTAGGTCAGACGGTGCGAATGTCCGTGCGCGCGCGCCCGCGGCCAGAAGTTGGCCCGCAACGCCAGCAACACGCCCGGCGGCCCGAACGCGGGCCGTTGCGCGGCGCGTAGTTCGTCCAGGGTGATGGCATCGGCCCGCCAGCGGGGGTGTATCGGAGGCCGGTCGGGCAGCAGACGCAAGACCAACCACAGCGGCACCAGGGCGATCAGGCTGCCAATCCCACCCAGCACCAGGCCAACCAGGGTAGCCAGCCATTCGTTGGCCCGCTTGCTTTCGGCGATCAGGGGCGTCACCACGCCGCCGACGAACGAACCAGCGGTGACCCAAAGCGTGACCCACAACAGCGTATCGGAATTCATTGTGCCCCGTCTCTCCGCTCACTCGATCAGGTAAATGATCGTGAACAGCACGATCCACACCACGTCCACGAAGTGCCAGTACAGGCCGAACAATTCGACGCCCAGGTGATTGCTGGCCGAGTAGAGGCCGCGGCGGGCGCGCAGTAGCAGGATGATCAGCCAGCCGACGCCTCCCAATACGTGCAGGCCATGAAAGCCAGTGGTGGCGAAAAAGGCTGTGCCGAAAATGTCGCTGGCTTTGATGCCCTCGTGCATCAGTTCGTACCACTCGAACGCCTGAATGCCCAGGAACAGCGCGCCGAAGAAGATCGTCAGCCCCATCCAGTTGAAAAAGACACGCCGGTCGTCGGACTGAATGGCTTCCAGGCCCATCACCACGGCGAAGCTGCTGACGATGAGCACCGAAGTGCCCAGCGTCGCCAGGGGCAGGCTGAGCACTTCGTGCGCCGCCCTGAACGCTTCTGGATGATCGACCTTGAAGCGGATGAAGACGCCGATCAACGAGCCGAAGAAGAGCACCTCCGAAGCCAGGAAGGCCCACATCGCCAGTTTGCGATGATCTAGTTCGGTGAAGAAACGCCCGTGCAGATCGATCTCCGGAAAGCTGGCCATGCGCAGCACGCCGTAAAGGGTGAGCGGGACGCCCAACACTAGCAGCAGCGGCGCAATGAGGCCGATGATGGTCAGGGTGGCCCCAACGCCTGCGATGAACGGCGCGATACTCGGAGGCGGCAGGTGAATCTCTTCGCCTTCGTCGGGGGTTTCTGGAACCACCTCCGGGCAAGGCATGGCCTCGATCAGGTCTTCGGCGTCGCGTGGAGCGACTGCTTGCGCGTCAGTCATGCGCTACTCCCCTTCTGGTGCCAGGCCCAGGCGCAGGTCGCGCGCCGGGCGACGGCTGTGTACGGTTGGAACCCGCGCGAAGTTATATTCCGGCGGCGGAGACGTCGTCGTCCATTCGAGCGTGTCCCCTTCCCAGGGATCGTTCCCCGCCGGCTCATGATGGCGGGCGCTGCGAATCATATTGTAGACCAGGATCAGCACCGAGATGCCCATGATGATCCCGCCCACGGTCGAAAGCTGGTTGAGCGCCGTCCAGCCGCGATCTTCCGGATAATCGTAGATGCGGCGCGGCATGCCCATCAGCCCCAAAATGTGCATGGGGAAGTAGGTAATATGGAAGCCGATGTAGAGCGTCCAGAACTGAATCTTGCCCAGCCGCTCGTTGAGTCGGTAACCGAACATCTTTGGCCACCAGTAGTACAGCCCGGCGAAGATGCCGAAGCCGCCGCCACCGAACACGGCGTAGTGCAGGTGCGCCACCAGCCACATTGAGTCCGCCACCACTTCGTCAATGGGCAGCACCGACTGCATGACGCCGGTGATGCCGCCGATCAGGAAGGTGGTCAGGAAGCCGACAGCGTAGAGCATGGGCGTGTCGAAGCGCAGCGAGCCGCCGATCATGGTGAAGACCCAGTTGAATACTTTCACCCCCGTCGGCACGGCGATGAGCATGGTGGTGAGCACGAAGAAAATCTCCAGCGCAGGCGGCAGGCCGATGGTGTACATGTGGTGCGCCCACGTCCAGAAGCCCTGAAAGCCGATCAGGATGGTCGAGATCACCATGGCCTTATAGCCGAAGATCGGCTTGCGCGAGAAGACGGGGATCACCTCGGAGATGATGCCCATCGCAGGCAGCACGATGATATAGACCGCCGGGTGCGAGTAGAACCAGAACAGGTGCTGCCACAGCACAGCGTCGCCTCCCGCCGCCGGATTGAAGAACTGCGTGCCCAGGTTGCGGTCGAGCAGCAGCAGCAGGCCGTTGACCGTCAGCACGGGCGTCGCGGCGACGATCATGAAGGCCATCACCAACACCGTCCAGGGGAACAGCGGCATCTTCATCAGAGTCATGCCCGGCGCGCGCAGCTTGAGGATGGTCACGATGAAGTTGAACGCGCCGATCAGCGACGACGTGCCCACCAGCGCCACCGAAATCAGCCACAGGTCGGTGCCGAAGCCCGGCGAGTAGTCCTTGCCCGCCAGCGGCACGTAGGACGTCCAGCCGTTGGCTGCCGCGCCTCCCTCTACCAGGAAGCCCCCGTACATGGTCAGGCCGCCGAAGAGCAACAGCCAGTAGCTCAGCGCGTTCAGGCGCGGGAAGGCCATATCGCGCGCGCCGATCATCAGCGGCACGGCGTAGTTGGCCAGCCCGGCCAGCATGGGGATGACGAAGAGGAAGATCATCGTCGAGCCGTGAATGGAGAAAATCTGGTTATATTCCTCTGCCGAGACGATCTGCCCGCCCGGCAGGGCCAGTTCGGCCCGCAGGATTTGCGCCAGGAAGACGCCGATCACGAAGAAGGTGAAGGTCGTCAGCACGTACATGATGCCGATCTTCTTGTGATCCACCGTAGTCAGCCACACCAGCAGACCGCGTGGCTGAGACTTTACCGGATAGGGCGCTGCAATTGTGGCCATAGCTGCTTTCTCTCCCACTCAATCAACGGATACGCCCTCGCTCAATAGGACAACAGATAGGCGATGATGTCGGCCAGTGCCTGAGCATCCAGCTTTTCGCCATAGTTGGAAGGCATGATCTGGCAGTTGTAGCCGGTCGCCTGCACAGCGCAGGGCACCAGGATCGACTCGCGCAGGTAGGCTTCGGGGGTGTAACCCTCAGCAGCGCGTGCGTCGCTGGCCATGGCCGCGAGCGCTGGCCCCACGCCCGGCTGTTCGCCGTGACAACTGGCGCAGCCGAGTTCGCCGAAGAGCTGCTCCCCGCGCGCGACATCGCCAGCGGGCAACGGCGAGGTCAGGTCAGTGCCGATGGGCACAAAGCGCCCCAGCGAGGCCATCTGATCGGCCAGCCAGGCGTCGAACGCCGCCGGTTCCAGCACTTCTACGTCAATAAGCATGTCGTAGTGCAGTGTGCCGCAATACTCGGCGCAGTTGCCGGGGTAAAGGCCGGGTTCTGGCACGTTGAGCCACATGGTGTTGATGTAACCGGGGATGGCATCCACCTTGCCCGCCAGGTCAGGCACCCAGAAGCTATGCTGCACATCGGTGGAGGTGATCTCCAGCAGCACATCGCGGTTGGCGGGGATGGTCAGCTTGCGCGTGGTCTTGACCCCTGTCTCCTCGCCCGCGCCCAGGAAGTATTCGTAGTCCCAGTTGAACATGTAGCCGGTCACGTGCACCGTCAGATCGGGGGTCACCTCACCGTTGTCGGCCTCGACCTGGTAGCGGGTGGTCATGAAACGGGCCGTGATCACAAAGATGACGGCAATGATCAACAGAGACACCACCGTCCAGGTGAGTTCCAGCGGGCCGTGTCCCTCGATCTGTTCGGGCATTTCGTCGCGACGGCGGCGGCGGTAGCGGATGATGGCATAGAGGATCAGCCCTTCCACCAGCAGGAAGACGGGCACCGAGATCCAGAACAGGATGGTGAACAGATCGTTGATGTCGGTGCGCGAAGCACCGCCAGAGACCGGCCCGTGCGCCCAGACCCTGGCGGGCACAGCCAGCATCAGTAGCGCCAGAGCAATCAGGCCCAGGACAGGGGTAAAAACCGATCGCTTCATAGGTGGTCTTCCCGGTTCTTATCCGACCATATTCGCAGGTGTACGCAGGTGAGGGGAAAAGCCCACCGTTGGGCTGCCTGGCTGTTCGTCACCGGGGTGGCGCGTCGGGGGAGATGGGTGACGTTCTTCACACGCGCTGGCCACGGAGGCCCCTCGCCCACAGATTATAACCAATTATCTTCATAAAAAACAGTCTTTATTGAAAAAATTATCACAGAGTGCCCTCTCTGCCCAGAACCAGGCAGGCAATGCCAGAAAAAACCTCCAAGATAGACTCCTGCCCCGGAAAATCAAAGATTATCCAAAATAACTGAAACTTCTTGCGATGATCCTCGTAAAATGTTAATGTAGCGATTGATTTTTATGATCGGGGTGAAAATCATGGCTCAACGCCACTCGTTGCGCACTTTCTATCTGCTCATTGTCACACAGACCTTCTCGTTGATCGGCAGCGAAATGACTTCGCTGGCCGTCAGCATCTGGGTCTACAAGGAGTCGGGCAACGTTACCCCATTGACGCTGGCCGCTTTCTTCGCCGCCGTGCCCCGCCTGATCACGCCCAGCTTCGCCGGCGTGCTGGCCGACCGCTGGGATCGCCGCTACGTCATGATCCTGGCCGATGCCGGGCAGGCGGTGGGCACCTTTCTGCTGATGCTCAGCTTCTTATCCGGCACATTCCAGCTTTGGCATCTGTACCTGGTCTCGGCGCTGCAGGCTGCCTTCTCTATGTTCCAGGGACCGGCGTTCTCTGCCTCCGTGACCATGCTCGTGCCGGACCATCACCGCGACCGCGCCAATGCCGTGCAACAGATGCGCGGGGCGGCGGCGGGGCTGGTCGCGCCCACGCTGGCCGGGGCGCTCTTCGCCCTGGTGGGTGCGCCGGGTGTGATGGCCATAGACCTGTTCACCTTCGCGGTGGCGATTACCGTGGTGGGGCTGGTGCACATCCCGCGCCCGCCGCAGACGGCAGAAGGCCGCGCCACACAGGGTAGTCTGTGGGGCGAAGCTCTGGTCGGCTTCCGCTATCTGTGGGCGCGCCAGCCGCTCTTCATGCTCGTGCTGACGGCTACAGCGGTCAATTTCTTCTTGAACATGGTGGGGGTGTTGATCACACCCTACGTGCTCAGCCTGACAGGCAGCGAGGCTACCCTGGGTGTCCTGCTCAGCCTGTTCAGCGCGGGCGCGCTGGTGGGCGGCGTGATCATGAGCGTTTGGGGTGGCACGCGCCCGCGCACGCACACCATCTTCCCCGGCACGCTCTTCACCGGTCTGATGTTCGCCGGACTGGGAATCGCGCGTTCTCCGCTGACCCTGGGAGCAGCCGCCTTCGTCATGATGATCCCCCTGCCCATCGTCAACGCTTCATTCGACGCCATCCTGCAGATCAAAGTGCCGCCCGACCTGCAGGGGCGCGTCTTCGCCGCGGTGATGCAACTGTCTATGCTGCTCATGCCCGTGGCTTATCTGCTCTCCGGCCCGCTAGCCGATGGCGTCTTCGAGCCAGCCGTGCACAGCGACTTTTGGGCGCTGGTCGCGCCTCTGGTGGGGCAACAGGACGGATCGGGCATCGGTCTGATGGCGGTGATGGCCGGCCTACTGGTAGTGGCCATCACCGCCCTGGTGTACCTGGCCCCCAGCGTGCGGCAGCTGGAAGCGATCCTGCCGGATTACGTGGCGGTGCCAGGCGAATCGCCCGAAGTGGTGAGCGTCGGCGAGCGTTCACCTGTGCCAGAAGGATCGGCCTGACAGGCTGTTGGCAAACCTCATTCCCCCGGTAGGGCGAGAGTGAGTGAGCGAGAAATGGAGTCCCCTCCACACGCGGGGAGGGGACGCGAGGGATTGCTGATCAGGACTTCTCAAAGAGTCTGCGCTGGCTGATGGCTTGCCCTATTCCACCGTCACGCTCTTGGCCAGGTTGCGCGGCTGATCTACGTCGCAGCCCCGCCACACAGCAATGTGATAGGCCAGCAGTTGCAGCGGGATGACCGCCACAGTCGGGCTGAGCAGGGGCGGCGTTTCTGGCACGTAGATCACGTGATCGGCTTTGCTGCGGATCGCTGTGTCGCCGTCCGTCGCCAGCGCGATCACGATCCCTCCGCGCGATTTGGCCTGTTCTATCTGGCTGAGCATCTTCTCGTACACGGCGTCGCGCAGGCAGATCGCCAGCACAGGCATGTGCTCGTCAATCAAGGCGATCGGGCCGTGCTTCATCTCGCCTGCCGGGTAGCCTTCGGCGTGAATGTAGCTGATCTCCTTGAGCTTCAGCGCCCCTTCGAGCGCAATGGGGTAGTTGATGCCCCGCCCCAGGTACAGGAAATCGGTGTAGTGATAGAGTTCGGCGGCCAGTGCCTCGATCTGCGCTTCGCGTTCCAGCGTCTGCCCCACCAGGTCGGGCAACCGCGCCAGGTCTTCGACGTGCGCGCAGGCCGCTTCGGGCGACAGTTGGCCGCGCTCCTGCGCCAGGTAGAGCGCCAGCAGATATTGGTCGGCGATGCTGGTAGTGAAGGCTTTGGTGCTGGCGACGCCGATCTCAGGCCCGGCCTGCATGGCGATGTAGCCGTCGGCAAGGCGCATGGCCTGGCTGCCGATGGCGTTGACAATGCTCCACAGCACCGCGCCCTTGGCGCGCGCTTCTTCCATGGCGGCCAGCGTGTCCACTGTCTCGCCAGACTGTGTGATGGCCAGCACGGCGCAGGTGTCGTCCAGGATGGGATCGCGGTAGCGATATTCGCTGCCGTAGTCCACTTCGACGGGGATGCGCGTCAACGCCTCGATGATGAACTTGCCCACCAGCCCGCTGTAGGCGCTGGTGCCGCAGGCGACGGTGACGATGCGCGTCAGACGGCGGGCAAGCTCCGGCGTCAGGTTCAGTTCTGGCAGGCAGACGCGCCCCTCCTGGAAGTCCACGCGCCCGCGCAGCGTGTCGGTGAGCGCACGCGCCTGCTCGTGAATCTCCTTCTGCATGAAGTGCTTGTATTCGCCGCGCGCCGCGCTGACCGGGTCCCAGGGGATGGTGTGCAATTCGGCGTCTACCGGCTCACCATCCAGGGTTTGCACCTGGTAGGCATCGCGGGTGAGCGTGACCATCTGGCGGCTTTCCAGGAAGATCATGCGGCGCGTGTGTTCGAGGATGGCCGGGATGTCGGAGGCGACGAACATCTCGCCCTGACCGACGCCCACCGCCACCCCGCCCGCGTTGCCGATGCGCACGGCCACCAGGCGATCGGGTTCAGCCGTGCTCAGGGCAACGATGGCATGAGCGCCGCGCAGCCGTTGCACGGCCCGGCGCGTGGCCTCGGTGAGATCGTAGCCGGAGTCCTGCTCGCGCTGAATCAGGTGCACGATGGTCTCGGTGTCGGTGTCGGAGGCGAAACGCACGCCCGCGGCTTCGAGTTCAGCACGTAGCTCGCGGAAATTCTCCACGATGCCGTTGTGCACTACCACCGTCGTCCCGCTCTGGCTCAGGTGCGGGTGCGCGTTGCGCGGACTGGGTTCGCCGTGCGTGGCCCAGCGCGTATGCCCAATGCCGATGTGCCCGTTGAGCGGTTCGGCGCTGACCAGGCGGATCAGATTGCTGAGTTTGCCCACATCGCGGCGGATGGCCAGGTGACCGTTCTGAATCACCGCCAGCCCCGCCGAATCGTAGCCGCGATATTCCAGGCGCTGCAGGCCGTTGAGGATGATCGGCGTGGCGTCACGAGGACCGATATAACCGACAATGCCACACATGGTGAGTCCCTCCCAAAGACAGGATGAGCGGTGGGCCAGCGAACCGGACAGCGACACACCGCACGACCGGCGCGGGCACTCCGTGCATCCAACGAACGTTATGAACGTTGCTGGAACACCACTGCCGCACCTTTTGGGCCGCCGTTGCCGACGGTGTTTGTGGCGCAGCTTCGGTTGGGAGGGAAGAGCAAGGGGCGTGGCGCACCCCTGACGGCATCCGCAGATCGTTCGATTTTCCCCCGCCGGAGCGGGGTTAGGCTCGCCTTGCGACGAGCAACCGTCACCTCGTATCCCCGCACCACCTTTGGCGCGCGGGGCCTTACGCTAGCGTTCCCTCATTCAGCGTCGGTAAACCTCCTCTTTCCGGATAATTCAGTGTAGAAACAGTATAACTGCCCAGGCCGGAAATGTGCAAATAAAGATTTGTAAAAAGAGCACAATTGACGATGGTCAACCAGGCGGTGGGCAAACGCCGGAACGCGACCCTTGTCAGCCTGCGCGACAGCCATCACAATTGGGGCGTTCGCTGGTGAAGAGAACAGGCCGATGACGAGACCTCCCTATCCCCTGGTGCCAACCTATCGCCGACCGCTGCGCTCTGCCCGTCTCCGCCGACGGCGCGGGCTGTGTCTGGTCGGTTGTTTGCTGCCGCTGCTCATGCTATGTTGCAGCCTGAGCGCGTGTATCTTGCCGTTGCTGATCACCCCTGGGCCGGTGGACATCGTGATCATGGGCGTAGACGCCCGCCCCGGCGAAGGCTATCTGACACGGGCCGATAGCATCATGCTGCTCAACGTCACGCCGTGGCGCTTGCGGGTGAGCCTGCTCTCCATCCCGCGCGACGTATTCATTCAGGTGCCCGGCTACGGCGAGCAGCGCATCAATACCATCAACACCCTGGGCGAACAGGAGTCGCCCGGCTCTGGCCCGGCCCTGCTGAAAGCCAGCCTGCAGCAGAGCTTCGGCGTGGGGGTGGAGCGCTACGTCCGGCTGGATTTCGAGGCATTCGTAGCGGTGATTGACGCGGTGGGCGGCGTGGACATTGACGTGCCCAAGCTGATCGTAGACTACGAATACCCGACTGCGGACGGTGGCGTGATGACCGTGCGCTTCGAGCCTGGGCGGCAGCACATGGACGGCGAACGGGCGTTGCAATATGCGCGCACCCGTCACCAGGACGACGATTATCAGCGCGCCGCCCGTCAACAGCAGGTGCTCGACGCCCTGCTGCGCAAGCTCTCGGACCCGCGCTATATCTACACCTGGCCGCGCGTGCTGTACGCCATTCAGGCACACACCGACACCAACCTCAATCTCTGGGATATGTGGCGGCTGGGGCCAGCGCTGTTGCTGGGATGGCACAACCGCGAACAGCGCGTGTTGCAGCGCGAAGACCTGATCGGCATGGCTGCCGGCTACTGGGTGCCGGACTACGAGCGGCTGCGGCCCTGGATCGAGGCACACTTCGACTGAGGGGCAGGGCGCGTTGTGTGGCCAGGGAAAAGAGGTTGAATCGCGCAGAACCAGGTCAGCCCTGTCTTATCATTACCCACATCTTGAGCCGATGGCCCTCATCCCCCGGCTCCTTCTCCCGCGCTGCGCGCGAAGGGGAGCACTCGCACGACAGAGAGTAAGTCCCCTCGCCCCGCGACGCAGTCGCGAAGGAGAGGGGATGTAGGGGTGAGGGGAGACTTGTGGGTAATGCATAGCCGCGTCGGGGAGGGGGCAAGCCGAGCGAAGCGAGACTGGGGGTGAGGTCAACCACAGCGCAGCAAACTACCTGTCACATTTTGCTCGCGCCCCCCAATAGAATAGAACAAATGTTTGACTTTTGTCATCACTCGTGCTATCCTCTGGTCATTGCACGGGCCTGGCCCACAGCACAAGGAGGATTCCCATGCCCCGCGTCATACATTTCGAAATTCCCGCCCAAGAACCGCAGAAAATCGCCCGCTTCTATCAGGATGTGTTCGGCTGGACGATCGAGAAGTGGCAGGGACCGGTCGAGTACTGGCTGGTCATGACCGGGCCGGAGGGCACGCCGGGCATCAACGGCGGCCTGTACAAGCCTGAGGGCACTTTCAGCGGCACCATCAACACGCTGGAGGTAGACGATCTCGACGCCTATCTGGCCAAAGTGAAAGCCCATGGCGGCACCGTGGTGATGGATAAGATGGTCGTGCCGTCCGTGGGTTGGCTGGCCTACTGCGCCGATGTCGAGGGCACCGTCTTCGGCCTGATGCAGTCCGATCCGCACGCCGCCTAGCCCTGGCACACCCAGTCCGCGCATCACGTGGCCCGCTCACCCCGCGGGCCGCGTTCGTCCTGGCTCACGATCCCGCCAGCAGGCTTTGCAGGGAGGCCAGCCGGGGATCGTCGCCGACCAGCCGCGCCAGATTGGCGCGCACCTGCGCGGCGAGCGTTTGCTGATCGGTGCCGCGCAGAGCGGCCAGCGCACGCACCACGTCTATCACCAGGCGCGGCATCCCTCGCTCGCCCACCAGCCATTCCCAGCCACCAGGGTTATCGGTCTCGGTGAGCAGTTGTTCCGGCGGGACGCGGCAGGCGATGGCGCGGATGGCTTCCGAGCGCAGCACTTCCACACCGACCGTGAAGTACGCACCCCAGGCGATCAATTCGTCCAGCACGTCTAGCGGGCCGGAATACCAGTGCACGATGGCCCGCCGCACTTCATAGTGCCGCAGCAGGTCGAGCACTTCGCGCTCGGCCCCTTTGGTGTGCAGGTTGACGATCTTGTCCTGCTCGCGGGCTGCGGCCAGGAAATACTCGAAGACGCGCCGTTGCGCCGGATAGGTCGCCGGGTCTTCCACCCAGACCGTATCCAGCCCAATTTCGCCTAGCATGGGACTGCTATCTATCAATGGGTCGAGCGCGGACAAATCCCCGGCGAAACGGGGCGCTTCCCAGGGGTGAATGCCGAAACATGCCAGCACGTGGGGGCTGCGCTCAGCGATGGCCCGCGCCTGCTGATAGGAGTCTACGTCCATGCTCACGCTGAAGGTGAGAATATGCAGGCGGGCTATCTCGTCCAGGGCAAGGGGTAGTACCTCCCCGTAGTGATCGAGGTGAGCATGGGCGTCAATCCACACTGGCCACTCTCCTTTCAGCACTCGATGTCATCTGGCTGGGCGGGGATAGCCTGGACTGCGCGCTGCTGTTCCTGCCAGTGTCGCATCAGCAACAGGAACATCAGCGCGTCAATGACGGTGTGCGCAGCAATGGGCGCCCACAACCCGTCGCGCCACAGGGCCAGCCCGCCCAGCAACAGACCGGCGCAGGTGGCATAGAGGAAATAGGCGAACGAGATGGCGTGCAGCGCCCCGAAGATCACCGAAGCGAGCAGCAGCCCCCAGGCTGGTTGCATGGCCCCGCGAAAGAGGATTTCCTCTGGAATGCCCGCCAGCAAGCCAAAGAGCAGCGCATGGTGAGGGCGCAGCGCGGGCATGTCCAGCACCGACATCAGCAAGCGCTCGATGCGACGCAGCGATGGCACGTTCTGAAAGACACGCCAGGCCGCGAAGGTGAAAATCTCGCCCACGAGCACGCCCAACAACACGTCGCGCAGCCAGCCATCGCGCGGGAACCAGGCGTGCGGCAAGTCTTGCCCGGCCAGCAACGCCCACAGCGTCCCCCCGACCACCATCAGCAGCCCGGCCATAGTCCCCAACCCGATCAACACGCGGGGGTGCAGGCGCGGCGTGACGGGTCTTTGACCAGGGGGCATGAGGTGGGGTATAGTCAGGTGCACACTCATCATCCTTTCAGCAAACGCCCAGCGTCTTCTCAGAGATGTGTTATATCGTAAAAGTTGTCCGCCGCGAATTCGTCCCTTTTCTGTGAGTCCGGCGTCCCGTCAGTGCATCTAAGTCTAATGAGCTAGCCCTCTTGTTTCAGCCACACAGTGTCCTCTTGGTCAGTATTTATCTAATTCTAATCAAAATAAATTGATTTTTATCTGAAAAACTCGTATCATGAAGGGCGAAATACTTCCATGCAACACCTCTCGGACCGCTGGCTGGGCGGGGAAAGTCCCTGCCATATCCACAAGAAGGTAGGCTCAAGTGGTCGCCATAACCAAACCCGTGCACAACTTTGTCCCAGACTCGCCGCTAGAATGGGCCTCGGAGTTCGAGCCATTCGATAGCGATGTAGAGTTTGCCTTTGAGGGCGAGACGGCGGCTGAGGAATCCGATGTAGCCTATATGCCGCAGACCGACGCCGACTTGCTGCAGTTCTATTTTCGCGACATTCGCCCCATCTCCGAACCCATTGATCCCGAACGCGAGCAGGCCCTGGCCCGCTTGGTACAGGCCGGACTACGCGCCCAGGAGCAACTGGCTCGCCAGGACCTAGATTGCGACGAGGTTGACGACGAGTATTGCGACGTGATCGCCCTGGCCGAGGCAGCCCGCCAGGAACTGATCCTGGCCAATACCCGCCTGGTGATCTCCATCGCCAAGAAATATCAGGGGCGCGGCCTGCCCCTGCCCGACCTGATCCAGGAAGGCAACCTGGGTCTTATGAAAGCCGTGGATCGCTTCGATCCGTCGCGGGGGGTGCGCCTGAGCACCTACGCCACCTGGTGGATTCGGCAGTCCATCGCGCGGGCAGCAGGTGACCGCGGACGCACCATCCGCCTGCCCATCAACCAGGGGCAGCGGTGGGGGCGGCTGCGTCGTATGAGCGAGCGCCTGGCCCAGGAACTGGGCCGCGAACCGACCACTGAAGAACTGGCCGAGGAAGCCAGCCTGACCCCTGAACAGGTGGAAACTACCTTGCTGGCCGCCCGCGAACCCGTGCAGCTCGACGAGCTGGTGGGCGACGAGGAAAATCGCCCCCGCGCCGACCTGGTCGCCGACCAGGAGAGCGAGTTGCCGGAAGAAGCGACCGCCCGGCAGTTGCTGGTGGAGTCGATCAGCTTCCTGCTGGGGGCGTTGCCTCCGCGCGAGGCACGCATCATCCGCCTGCGCTTTGGCCTGGAAAACGGCGATGCGCATAGCATGTCGCAGATCGGGCAACTGATGGGCTACAGCCGCGAACGCATCCGTCAACTGCAGCACGCGGCGCTCAGCAAACTGCGGCAGATGCAGCAGGAATACGGCCTGGCCGATTATCTGGAGTAGGCTCGTTTCGCCCCAGACAGCTTCGCACTGTGATCCCCCTCATGGTGTAGCGCGACCGGATAGCTCAGCCGTCCGGTCGCGCGCTTTCTTTGCTGGAGACAAACAACGACGGAGCGCAATTCGTCGCGAAGACATCGGGGGCGCAGAGAGCAGAAGCAACACGGCTCCGTGTCCTTCTCTGCACCCTCTGTGGTTCAATCTCTAGCCCCAACGGATGATTGTCGCCCAGGGCTGGAATCCGTTATCATAGGGGCGCGGTGTCTGCGACGAAGGCGAGAGGTACGCCATGCGACAAGTCCTTCCATTTTCTCGACACCTGCCCTGGGTGCTGCTGATGGCCGCGCTGGCCCTGACGCTGATTGCGCCCGCCCTGGCGCAGGAGGAGGAGGTCGTCAGCACCGTCAACGGCGATCCCATTTCTCGCGCCGACTTCCACGCCCGCGTACAACTGGTGCGCTGGCAGTATCTCCGGGAACTGAGCACGCTCTACGAGCTGACCGGCGGCAACCTGGCGCTGGTAGCCACGCACGCCACCCGGCTTGTTGCCAGCCTCAGCGATCCGCTGGCGCTGGCCGACGCTGTGCTGTCGGAGATGGAGACCGAGCGCCTGCTGTGGCAGGCGGGCGAAGCGCGGGGACTGACGCCTGCTGCCGAAGATGCCGCCGCGCGCGAGGCGGCTTTCTTTAGCCTGTGGACGAACGTGCCCATCAGCGAACTCTCTGGCAACGCCGCGGCGCAGGCGTTCATCACCGACTGGTATGCGGGAGCACAGGCTGCCTCGGGGTTGGGGCGCGACGACATTCTGCCCCTCTTCGCCACCGAAGCGTTGCGCGCCCGTCTGTATGACCTCGTAGCCGCCAGCGTCCCCGCTGAAGAACCAGCAGTGCGCTCGCGCCATATCCTGTGCAGCTTTCACCCTGATCAGCCGGATAACACCGCTCCTCCCACTGATGCCGAACGCGAAGCGGCCCGGCAATGCATCCGCTCCGCACAGACGCGCCTGGCGACGGGCGAACCGTTCGCCGACGTAGCCGCCGCGCTCTCCGATGACCGCGTCAGCGCGGCCAGAGGGGGCGACCTGGGCTGGGTGCTACTCAGCTACCTGACTGAAGCCTACGCCAACGCCGCCCGCGAGGCCGATCTCAACACGATCGTCGGGCCGGTGGAGACCGAATACGGCCTGCACCTGATCGAGGTACTCGACCGGCGCGTGCAGACGCTCACTGAAGAGCAATATCAAGAAGCGCAGCAGGGGTACTTCGAGCTGTGGGTGGACGATCTGCGCGCCCAGGCGACCATCACCCGCGCCGACGATTGGGATGTGAACGTTCCAGACACGCCCGATCTCTCGACGCTGGACGTGGCTGTGCAGCAAGCCATCGCGCAGTTGGTGGGGGAGTGAGGGCTGACTGCGGAGTTTGGGAATATTTCGGGTAAGAAAGGGGTGGCTGACGATGCAGGGACAGGCGAGCATCCGACAGGGGTACGTGGCAGGCGAGTTCATGACGCGCACCTACCGCATCAGCGGGGAAGTTGAGGCGAAGGGCACACCCATCCTGGATCAGCTCAACGATCTCAACGCGCTGTTTCTACACCTGAAGCGCATGTTCATCTCGCCGCTGCTCGACCCCACCGTGCTGACCGGCAACTTCGAGCAGGGCGAGGTGCGCAAAGACACGCTGGGGCTGGTGGTGCTCAGTCAGTGGCGCGATGGCCTGCCGCTGCGCGAGGGGCGCTACGTGGGGCCAGATCACGTAGACCGCGAAGTGTTCGTGGTGGTATCCGGTTTCGAGGTTGAGGGAGCGATCCGCCTGCACAAATCGGTGAACGTGCCCAACTTCGTGCGCACCACGCCCGAACAGTTCATCCCGATCTTCGACGCCAAGGCCACGCTCACCGCTCGCCGCAGTGTCGTCTTCAAAGGCGGCGCTATTCTGGTCAACCGGGGTCATATCGAAGTCTTTGCCATGCTCAAAGATTAGATGACTTTCGGCAGCGCGTTCATTTACGAAGGGCTTAAGGACTCATCTATGTCTCGCATACTGGTCATTGATGACGATGTCAACCTGCTGCAGATGGTCAAGCTGATGCTGGAGCGCGTCGGGCATCAGGTCGAAATAGCCAAGGACGGGATGCAGGGCGTTCAGATGGCCGCCGATCATCAGCCCGACCTGGCCATCATTGATGTGATGATGCCTGGCCTCAGCGGATACGATGTGGTGCGCAAGATGCGCCAGGACCCGCGCACCGCGCGTATCCCCATCCTCATCCTGACCGCACGCAGTCAGCCCATGGACAAGGAAATGGCGCTGGAGGCAGGGGCCAACGCCTTCATGTCCAAGCCGGTCACGGCGCACGAATTGACCGAGCGTGTGGAGGCGGTGATTCGAGCGGGTGTCAATTACCGGGTGCATACCGGCCTACTCACCGAACCTATCCCTTCGCGGCTGGGACGCCCGGTAGGTCGCCCCGCTGCGGATCCGCTGGCCCCGCCGCGCCAGACGCCAACTCCGCCTGTGTCCGGCGCTGCCGCGCAACCGACGAGCACCGCCGAAACCACCCGCACGTCGCCCAAACCGCCACCGCGCCTGCCCGTCACCACGGTGATCAGTTTGCGCGGTGGCACGGGGTGCACCACCATTGCCATCAACCTGGCCGCCGCGCTGGCAGGCGATGCCCGGCGCGTGTGCCTGGCCGATTTCAGCGCCGTGGGCGGGCATGTGGCGCTCTACCTGCATCTCAAGCCCGAACACTCGTGGCAAGACCTGCTGAGTCAGGGCGACACGCCCGCCGTCGCGCAGTTGCCCGGCCTGCTCACGTCGCATACCGCTTCCGGGTTGACAGTGCTGGCCGCCCCGCCGCGCCCGCTGGACGAGACGCTTTCCACCCCTGCCACTCATAGCGTGCTGCGCGCCCTCACGGCGACCTACGCGCCCGTGGTGGTAGACAGCCGTCAGCTCGACCCGGCGACGAAAGGCGCGCTGCAGGTCTCCAGTTCGGTGGTGGTGGTGATGACCGACGACCCCGCCGCTGTGCAATCTACCAGTCAGTTGCTGGGTGTGCTGGCAGGCATGGGGGTGGAGATGGGGCGTATCCGTGTGGTGCTGAATCATGTGCGGCCCACTTTCGACGTGCCCGCCGACGCCATCCAGAAAGCGCTCAAGCGCCCCATTTCGGTAGACGTGCCCTACGAGCCAGGGCAGCCGATCGCCGTGCGGCGCGGCGTGCCCCTGGTGAGCACCAAACCGGATAGCGCTTTCGCCCGCAGCATTCAGCAGTTGGCGCGGACAGTGGTGTCCTGATCGGCAGTTCCCGTATAACCTGGTGAGATACCGAGCGATAGGAAGGCAGCCTATGAGCAGACGACGCACGATCGGCCTACCGGCCCTGTTGATTCTGGCGAGCGTGTTGGCGCTGGGCGCTATCCCCTTCGCCTGGGAAAACGGGCCTGCAGCGCAGATCGATCCCACACAGCAGCAACAGACCATAGACGCCATCATCGCCGAGCGCTTCACGCAAACCGCCGTCGTCCAGCAACAACTGGGCATGACGCAGACCGCCGAAGCGGCGACGCTCTTCGCCCCCACCCTCACCGCTGCCTTCGTCGCCACCGTAGACGCTGCTTTCAACCAGGCGCTCACTGCCACTGCCGCTCCTCTGGCGACGGCCACTGCCGAAGCGCTGAGCCAGACCATGCCCGCTCTGCTGGCCGCTCTGAACGCCGTCGCCGACGAGCGGGCGCAGGCCATCACCCGCTGGCTGGGCGAAAACCAGGTGACGCTTGAAGTGATGCTCGCCGCCAACGATCTGGCGACGGCAGACAGGGCGGCGCTGGCCAGTCTGTTGCCCTCGTTGCTAGCGGGGCAGGATCGCTTCCGCGCGCTGTTCGTCTACGACATCGAGGGGCGCGTGCTGGTTGCCACTGAGGAGGCTCCGGCGCTCGCCAGCGTCGCCGATCAGTCGTATTTCCGCGCCAGCCTGCAGGGGCCGCTCACGCAGCCGCCCACGCCAGACGCGAGCAGCGGCGAACTGCTGATGATCGTCACCCGCCCCATCTTCGCTGATAGCGGTCAGACCGTTGGCGTGCTGGCGGGCCTGGTAGACCTGAACACCCTGGCCGCGCTGTTCGCCGCTCCGACGGAATACGAAGGCCGCCTGGCATCTCTGCTGGGCGTCAGCCTGGAAACGACCGATTACCTCGTCTCTGGGGCCACACATAAGGCGTTGGTTCCGGCGGAACTGAGCGCCCTGCCGCGCCTGGACAGCGCTGGTGTCGCACGGGCGCTGGCCGGAGAGAACGGCACCGGCACGTACAATGACGTGATGGGCACACCCGTTGTTGGCGCGTTTCGCTGGGTGCCGGCGCTCAACGCGGCGCTGCTGGTGGAAGTGCCTCTCAGCAAAGCGGTGACGCTGGCTCCAGCGCTGCCGACTCCTACGCCCACGCCCACCATCACCTCCACGCCGCTACCCGCTTCCGCTACCCCGCGCCCAGAAATTTTCCCCACCAACACAGTGGCGCAGGTACAGATCGCCGAGCAGGTTTTCGAGCACGGGCGCATGTTCTGGATTCGTCACACGCGGCAAATCTGGGTGATGGTCAACGTGCCGCCGGACGCACCGGGCGGCGACTGGTTCTGCTACAACGACACCTTTGTGGAAGGCGAGCCGGAGATTGACCCCTCGCTGGTGCCGCCGGAAGGGACGTATCAGCCGCGGCGCGGCTTTGGCAAGCTGTGGCGCAATCGCCCCGAACTGCAAAGCGCGCTGGGTTGGGCTATCACGCCGGAATTCGAACTGACCAGCAACTACACCTACATCGCTGGCGGCTACGTGCAGGACAATCAGTACTTCCCTGGCCCCGGCGAGCACCGCCTGACCACGCTTTACAACGAGAGCATCTCGTTCTTCGAGCGGGATATCCGTGGCGATTGCCTGGGCGGCACCTGGCGCATGACAGACGTGCCGTAAGGCGCGTCGGGCGCGCTGGCTGTCTCGGATCGGCCTTTCTTGGGGGCTGGTTTCCCAACCCGCCCCCAACAAGTCCCCTCGCCCCGCGACGCCTCCGCAGAGGTAAAAGGGCGGACTTCGCCGTGTTTTCCTGAGGTCACAGAAAAACCCGGTTTGCTTTGCTCTGCGTCCTCGGCATCTCGGCGTCTCAAAATAACTGTCCCAAGAGCGAATGCGCTGAGTTGTCCCTGAAATTGGGCATTTAGCGCCGCTGAGGGTACACTTTGACGCTTGAGTGGACGGCCAGGTCTCCTCGCGTGCCGGCGAGGGGCAGCGCAACGTCCATATGTGCCAGCCTGCGCCTGCCCTCCCCGGGCGGGCCGCGAACAATCCGTTCAGGAATATAGGAGGTTTCCGTGTCCGATAAGGTTCGTGTCGCCATTATCGGCGTGGGCAACTGCGCCAACTCGCTGGTTCAGGGCGTGCACTACTACCGCGACGCCCATCCGGATCAGCACGTCCCCGGTCTGATGCACGTGGTGCTGGGCGGCTATCACGTGCGCGACATCGAGTTCAGCGCCGCCTTCGATGTTGACGTGGAAAAGGTGGGCAAAGACCTCAGCGAGGCTATCTGGAGCGGGCAGAACAACACCATCAAGTTCGCCGATGTGCCGCGCCTGGGCGTCCCTGTGCATCGCGGCATGACGCACGACGGCCTGGGCAAATACCTCAAGCAGAAGATCACCAAGGCTCCCGGCCCTACCGCTGACATCGTACAAATCCTCAAAGACACTGGCACCGATGTAGTGGTCAACTACCTGCCGGTGGGCAGCGAGCAGGCCACCAAGTGGTACGTCGAGCAGGTGCTCAACGCGGGCTGCGCCTTCGTCAACGCCATTCCCGTCTTCATCGCCCGCGAACCTTACTGGCAGCAACGCTTCGCCGAGCGCGGTCTGCCGCTCATCGGCGACGACATCAAGTCGCAGGTCGGCGCGACTATCCTGCACCGCGTGCTGACCAATCTGTTCAACGATCGCGGCCTGCGTCTGGAACGCACCAGTCAGCTCAACGTGGGCGGCAACATGGACTTCTACAACATGCTGGAGCGCGAGCGCCTGGAGAGCAAAAAAATCTCCAAGACCAACGCCGTGACCAGCCAACTGCCCTACGAGATCGATCCGGAAAACGTCTACATCGGCCCCAGCGACTACGTCCCCTGGCTCAAAGATCGCAAGTGGGCCTATATCCGCCTGGAAGGTGCGGCCTTCGGCGACGTGCCGCTCAGCCTCGAGTGCAAGCTGGAAGTGTGGGACAGCCCCAACAGCGCTGGCGTGATCATTGACGCGGTGCGCTGCGCCAAAATCGGGCTGGATCGTGGCCTGAGCGGCACGCTGGAAGCGCCCGCCGCCTACTTCATGAAGTCACCGCCAGTGCAGATGCCCGACGACATCGCCCGCGACAGCGTGGAAGCGTTCATCCGCGGCGAGAACAACCGCACGGTCAAGCCGCCGGCGGGCTGGAAGGGCAGCGACAGCCCCTCCGTGCCCCACAATCCGCACGCCGAGGAGTAGCGCTGCGCCTCAGCCCGATGCCGGGGGGTCTGGCGACAGGCCCCCTGGCTCTCGCTTGTCGTGTCAGGCATTGGCCGTGTGGGGGAAGACGGTGCGGGGAGTAAAGAGGTTTGGCGGTACATGGCGCGCTTTTCCTGCGGTTGGCCCTTGCAACCGGGCACGGCCATGCTATAATCGCCCCGCTTGCGATCCGAGAAGTTGGGGGTCTTATGACCGTTCAAGACGCTCTGCAATTCATCCAGATTCTCACGTCCATCGCCCTCATCGTCGTGATCATTGTTCAGGCGCAGGGACAGGGGTTGGGCGGCCTGTTCGGCGGGGCCGACTCGATGGGCATCACCAAGACACGCCGCGGCCTGGAGCGCACGTTGTTCCAGATCACGGTAGGTCTGTCGGTGGCCTTTCTGGCCAACGCCATCATCCAACTGTTGATCCAGAAGATTTGACCGGCGGCCTGCGCTCACTGGCAGTTTTCTGACAGGCGATCGGCGTAACGGAATGGGGGGTGTTTTGCGGCGAGCAGAACACCCCATTTGGTTTCACCGGCTGCGCCCAGGCTGCCAGGGAGGAAACTATGCCCAGAGGATTGCGTCTGCCTTTTGCGGCACTGGTGCTGGCGAGCGCGTTGCTGATCGCCGCGCTGCTGACGCGGAGCGACGAGGGGCGTGCTGTGCCCGCGACAGTCACGCCGGAGCCTTCCCCACAGCCTACACCCGTTTCCCTGGATGTCACGCCCGCTCCTGCACCCACCGAAGCCACAGCTACTGCGCCGGGTAATGTGCTGGTTGAGGCGTTGGTGGGGCGCATCTCGCGGCTGAACCCTCTGCTGGCGACCTACAACCCCGTTGACCGCGATATCACCGCGCTGATCTTCGAGGGGCTGGCTGCCACCAACGAATACGGCGAGATCGTGCCCGACCTGGCCGAGTCCTGGACGGTATCGCCGGACGGCCTGGAATATTTCGTGACGCTGCGCCAGGATGTGTTGTGGCACGACGGGCTGCCCTTCACGGCTGAGGACGTAGTGTTCACCTTCCGGCTATTGGGCGATCCGCTCTTCCCTGGTGCGGAAGAGCTGCGCGTCTTCTGGCGCACGGTGGAGGTGGACGCGCTCACCGAGACGATCGTGCGCTTCCGCCTGACGCAGCCGCTGGCGTCCTTCCCGGATCAGTTGCGCATGGGCATTGTGCCCGCGCATGTGTTGGAGGGCACGCCAGTGCAGGACTTGGCCCGCCACCCCTTCAACCTGTCGCCGATCGGCACCGGCCCCTATCAGTTCGAGGCGCTGACGGCGTCCGGCGGGCAGATTGACGGCGTGCAACTGCGTGTTGCACCGGTCTACCGGCAGCGCCCCGAAGGGGGGACGGGCTATCAGCTCGATCGCCTGGTTTTCCGCACCTACGACACTGTCGAGGCGGCGCTGACTGCTTTCCGGGCCGGAGAAGTGCACAGCATTGGCACTATCCCCCCCGAAGCGCTCGACGTGGCCCGCCAGACGCCCGGCCTCAGCCTGTACACTACCATTGCCCCGCGCGTGGGTGTGCTGATCTACAACTGGGAGCGGAGCGCGGTGCGCTTCGTGCGCAACCCGCGCGTACGGCTGGCGCTGGCGCACGCAATAGACCGCGCGGCGTTGGTGGCGCGTCACCTGAGCGGGCGGGCGATGCTGGCCGACAGTCCCCTGCTGCCCACCTCGTGGGCCTATGTACCGGGGTCGCCCTGGCCCGCCTATGACCTGACGCAGGCGCAGGCTCTGCTACAGACGGCTAGCTTTCTCTTCGAACAGCCGGCGCCTACGCCGGAACCAACCGCCACTGTCACCCCTGCGGAGGGCGAGCCACCCCCAGAGGGCGAAGCGACGCCCACCGCTGAGGCGACGGCTACCCCTGAAGCTACGCCGGAAGCCGAGGAGGAGCCGTTGCGCCTGTCGCTGACCATCCTCACCTACGACGATCCCGCGTTGCTGGCCCTGGCACGCGACATAGCCACTGCCTGGGGGCAGCTTGGGTTCAGGGTCTCGGCGGAAGGCGTGCCCGCGGCGGAGTTGCGGGCGCGGCTGGAAGCGGGCGACTTCGATGTGGCGTTGGTCGAGTTCAGCTTCGAGCCGAACGCCGACCCCGACCCGTTCGTCTTCTGGCATCAGGGACAATATCAGGTCGGGCAGAATTACGGCGGCATGGACGATCGCCGCATCAGCGAGGAACTGGAAGCGGCGCGGCGCGATCCCTATGGCATCAACCGCCTGGAGCACTACCGGCGCTTCCAGCAACTCTTCGCCGAGCGCGCGCCCGCGCTGGTGCTCTATTACCCGCTGATCGGCTATGCGGCGGACGCGCGTCTGCAGGGCGTGCAGCTTGGCTTCCTGGGCGACCCCAGCGATCGCTTCCGCACCCTGCAGGACTGGCATTTCGAGGGATGACGGCCCGGCCAGAACAGGAGTCTGCAGGGTAAGAGACCATGTGGAAACTCCTTGAAAACCGCGGTGATTTCTCCCGCTTTCCACATGGTCTCTAAGATTCAGAAGTCGGGGCAATTTGCTCAACATGTAGTCGATCCAAATTCATTAGATGTTTTCAATCGCCCTTGACAGCGGGCCGTTCCAGGCTAAAATGTATCGTACCGAGCCGAAGTGGCGGAATTGGCAGACGCGCTGCGTTCAGGGCGCAGTCCTCATTACGGGGGTGTGGGTTCGACTCCCACCTTCGGCATACGCCCAGGGTTATCGCAACCCTGGGCGTTTTCGTTGCCCCGCGCCGGAGCTTGTGGTACGTTTGTGGCAGTGCTATGAAATCAGGCCGAGGCTATGTCCGACGATCCGCTCACCTTCGCTTCCGGCGACGAAACGCCCCCTTTGCCCCGACGGCGCGAACGCCCGCAGCAGATCAGCAGCGTGCAGATTGTGTTCGCGCTGCTGCTCTCGATCGGGCTACTGCTGGTGATCAACTTCAGCGGGCGGATTGCGCGCGGACAGCAGATGGAAGCCGAGCGCCAGCGTTTGCAGGCGACGATTGACGTGCTGGAGCGCGAGAGGCTCGACCTGCTGCGCACGCGCGACTATGCTGCCAGCGACGCCGCCGTGGAGGAATGGGCGCACCGCGAAGCCAAGATGGTGCGCGACGGTGAAGTGCTGGTGATCCCCATCCCTGGCAATCTGGTCGTCCCGACTGCCGCGCCGCCACCGCCGGTCTTCCTGCCCACGCCCGTGCCAGAACCCCAAATTCCCAACTGGCATCTGTGGTGGAACCTGTTCTTCGATGGCGAGCCGCCTTTCTAGCGATTGGAGGTTTTCTGTGCGCACCTTCCCCCTGTGCACGTTCTCGATTGTGGCTCACGACCCTGCCGAAGTTGCCTGGGGCGTCGCTGTGGCCAGCAAATTCCTGGCCGCGGGCGCGGTGGTGAGTTGGGCGCAGGCAGGCGCGGGCGCGGTGGCCACGCAGGCCCTCGCTCGCGTGAGCGCCGGCCCGCAGGGGCTGGCACTGATGGCAGCGGGTTTGAGCGCAGAAGACACCCTTGAACGGCTGGTGCGCGACGATCCGGGGCGGGCGCATCGGCAAATCGGCCTGGTGGACGCGCAGGGGCGCTCAGCCGCCTATACTGGCGAGGAATGTTTGCCCTGGGCCGGTCACCGCCTGGGGCAGGGTTACACCTGTCAGGGGAACATCCTCACCGGACCGGAGACGCTCGACGCCATGGCAACGGCCTTCGAGAGTACGCCGGGCGACCTAGCCGCGCGCCTGCTGGCCGCCCTGCGGGCCGGAGACACGGCGGGCGGCGACCGGCGCGGCAAGCAGTCGGCGGGCTTGCTGGTGGTGAAGCCGGGCGGGGGCTATGGTGGGGACAACGATCGTTACCTCGACCTGCGGGTGGACGACCATCCCGATCCGGTCAACCGGCTGGCCGAATTGCTCGACCTGCACCGACTCTACTTCGGCTCGACTCCGTCCGAAGCGCGCCTGCCGATTGACGAGGCGCTCGCCCGCGAACTGCAAACCATGCTGACCCGGCACGGCTACTACCGGGGGCCGATCCACGGGCAATGGGACGAGGCGTCCATCGCCGCCTTCTGGCAATTCGTGGGCACGGAGAATCTGGAAGAGCGCTGGTCACCCGATGACGCACACCGGCTCGATCCGGTGGTGCTGGATTTCATCCGCGCGCGCTTCTGACCTACACCAGGCCGGGCAATGGCTCGCCCAGGCGCATCTGTAGCTCGGCCAGCGCTTCGTAGGCAGCGCCGCGCACCGAGGGATCGCGGTCGCACAGGGCAGCATAGAGCGGTTTGAGGGCGGGCACGTGACCCAGCCGCGCTAATGTCTGCGCCGCCATGATGCGATAGAGCGTCTGTCCTTCCTGCAGCACGCGCACCAGCATCTGACGCGCATTCGGCCCGGCGGGGACGCCTTCGCCATGATCGGCGGCCCAGGCGATCAGCCAGCTCAGCGCGTCAGCTTCGGGGTGACGACGCGGCCCCTGGCGCTCCGGCGACTGCGCGGCAGTGAAAGCGTCCTGTGCTGCTGTGCGCACATACCACTGCTCGTCTTCCATCATGGCGCGGTAGAGCGCGGTCAGCGCCCAGGGTGCGCGGATGCGGCGCAACCCATAGACTGCCGCGCGGCGGATTTCCACCTCTTTGGCGACGATCGCTTCGCGCAGGATGTCGTGCCCGTTGCCGGGCAGGGCGGCCAGTGCTTCGGCGATGGCACGGCGCACCTCGTGTCCTTCCTGGAACAGGCCGTGAATCATGATCTCGATGGCCTGCTCGGTGCCGATCGCGCCCAGCGCCAGGGCTGCGGCCAGCTTCACGTCCTGATCTTCGTCGGCGAGCATGGCCGCCAGGTCTTTGACGGCTTCGGGATTGCCCAGCGCGCCGAGTCCCACGCAACCGAGTCGGCGAATGTTGGCGTCGGCGGCATGCAACGCCTGACGCAGGATGAACAGCACATTGCGGTCGCGCGAGGCGATCAACGCGGCCAGGGCGCGTTCGCGCACCAATGGGTACTGCTCGTTCGCCAGCAACGCTTTGGCCAGCCGTGTGAAGATATCGCCGCGCCAGGGAGCGTCAGCGGGCGCATCCGGCAGCCAGTGCACCAGGTCGAACAGGTTGCTATAGAACAGATCGGGCGGCACGCTGAGCTTGCGATAGATGACGGGCACGATGTTGATACGCCCGGCGGCGAAGCCGAGCGCTTCTTGCCAGGCCGGTTCCAGTGCCAGTTCGGTGGGGCGCTCCGATCCCGGCTCCAACAGCGTCTCGCTGGCCAGGAAGCTGGTCAGGCGGGGGTGGACGAAGGCATAGCGCTCGCCCGCGTATTCCCTGAGCAAGCCATCCTTGACCAGATCGGGCAGGGCGTCGTTCCCTTTGACCTTGCCGCTGGCATTGAGCGCAGTGATGGCGTCTGCCGCTGACAATGGCCCGCCCGCGTCGAGTTGAGCGGCGGCCAGGGCGGGCAGCGCCTCGCGCCACGAAGTATGCGACAGGCGGCGCAGCACGAAGGCATCGTACCAGCCCTGACGGCCAATCTCGCGGGTGTCGTCGGCCAGACCAGCCCACAGCTTGAGCGTGACATCGAAGATGCTGCGTCCACGGTTGTCCTGTGTCAGGCGACGCATAACCTGTTCGTCCGGGGCTGCGGCGCGGCGTTGTGTCCGCGGCCAGGCGGCGGCCCAGCGTTCGGCCAGAGCGGTGTAGTCTTCGTCGCGCCAGGCGCGCAGGAAGACCGGTGTATAACCCGCCTCGACCAGCGCTTCATAGCCCACAGGTGGCCCGGCCACCACGATCAGGTTGTGCCCGTAGAGCGCCCCCAACTGACGCAGCCAGCCCAGGTAGGGGGCGCGCGCGGCGGGCGTCAGTTCGTCGAAGCCGTCAATGAGCACCAGCGCGCGGCCACGCTCCAGAGCAGGGTAAATGACGCTCCCCGCTACACGGGCCGTCATGGCGCTCAGGCGGCGCTGCGCGGCGCGTACCAGCGGCTCCGCTGGATCAACCGCCACATTCTTCCCCTTGCTGTACAGGGCGGGGTCTAGCTCGATATCGCAGAGATGCACCAGCACGGGGGTGAGGGTCGAGAGATCTACCGGGGGCAGGCGTTGCTCGTCTTCCTCGGTCAGGCCGTACTGTTCGCGACGTTGCTGGCGCACATCGTAGAGCTTTTCCAGCGCCCGTTCCTGGATGCGCTGACGTTCGGCGGCGCGGGCGCGGCGTTGTGCTTCGGGCAGGTCTTTTTCTTCGTCCAGGATAGCCCGGGCGGACAGGTCCTCGAATGTCTCGAAGGTCACCTCGCCCAGCGCCATCAGCGCCAGCGTCGCCAGCGTCACGCTCTTGCCCATGCCACCCGCACCCAACAGCGCCACCAGCCGGTCGCCCGCGCCCAGGTCGGTCAGCGGGATGGTCTCCAGGTTATAGGGCGCGTAGCTTTGCGGCATGTCGTGAAAGACTGGCACCACGTCGAAAACGTCGCGGGCCAACCCTTCGTCTCCGCTGGGCGCAACGACCGGCGGCGGGGGCAGCAGCAAACGGGGTTCGAGCAACACTTCTGTCAGCGGGAACAGGTCACCGGCCAGGTGATAGGACTGTAGAATGCGCAGCAGATCGCGGGCGTAGCGGGTGTCGGCGGCCTGTCCTACGAAGCGCCGCGTCTCTTCGATCTGTGTCTCGGTAGCCTGTTGCAGGCGGGCCAGGCGGCGACGTAAGCGCCAGGTGATGAGGGCCAGGACGCCGCCGGTAGCAAAGCCAGCCAGGAAGGAAAGCGGATCAAAGCGCATGGCGTTCTCTCGTCACAGGGCTATCAGGATACGTCCGCAACTTTCGCAGGTGATCAACTCCAGCCCCTGGCGCACCTGCTGCACCGTGGCCGTCGTCTGCCCCACACCGCAGATCGAGCAACTGTCGCCTTCCAGCACCGCTATGGCGTAACCGTTTTTGCGCGCGCGCAGGTTCTGATACAGCGCCAGATATTCGGAGCTGATTGTCTGTTCAAGCTGCTGGCGGTCTGCTTTCAGGCGACGGACTTCACTTTTGAGCCGTTCCAATTCGGCTTTCAGCGTGGTTTGTGCCGCTGCCCACTGCTCTTCGACCGCTTGCAGGTGAGCGCGAGCCGTGTGCAGCGCTTCTTGCAATTCCTCGACGGCGATCATGGTTTCCAGCAGCGCGTCTTCCAGGGCGGCGTGCCGTCGCTGGCGCTCGGCGATCTTGTGCTGGATATCTTCCAGTTCCTTGGGATTGTTGACGGTGCCCCCATACAGCCGGGCATTGAGTTGCTTCGTCTGCTCGGCGACTGTCTTGATCTCCAGGTTGAGGTCGGCGGCGCGCGTTTCCTGCGGGCGCAGGCGATCTTCGAGCGCGGTCACCTGGGCGCGCGCTTCCTGGCAGGCGCGGTTGTCTTCCAGCGCTGCGGTCACTTCGCGCACGCGCGCGCGGCGAGACTCCAATTCCAGGTCGAGCTTCTGCAGGCGGTAGAGAGTCCTGGTCTGGCTCATGGTTGTCTCTGAACTGGCGGTTAGCGCCGGGCGTTGTAAAATGAGCTTACTGACTTCCAGGCGGACACAGAACGGCACCGCGCATTATACACCACGCCGGAATCGGTGGGCAAACCTGCGGAACAAGGTTGCGCCGCCTGGCGCAGAGGGTGCTATGCAGACACTGCGATCCGTATACATCTCGACGGCTGAATGGCGCTGGGTGATCGTGATCTGCGGCCTGCTGGTGGCGCTGACGATTGTCCCCTATGCCTGGGCGCTGGCCCGCAATGAGAGCACCTCCGAATGGCAGTTCATGGGGATGCTGACCAACCCCAGGGACGGCGCGACCTACCTGGCCAAGATCGAGCAGGGCCGCGAGGGATCGTGGCTGTTTCAGCTTCGGCATACTCCTCAGAGACACGACGGAGCCGTGTTCCACACCTTCTACCTGTTCCTGGGGCACGCGGCGCGAGTGCTGGCGCTATCGAGCCTGGTGACCTTTCATCTGGCGCGCATGGCAACCAGCTTTTTCATGTATATTTCACTTTATCAGCTCGGCGCGACGGTGTGGGTGCGGCAACGCCCGCGCCGGTTGTTCTTTGTGCTGAGCGCCATTGGGACTGGGCTGGGCTGGCTGGTGCTGTTCTTCGATCCGGAGCAGCTCGCCCCCGATCTATCGGTCCCCGAAGCCTTCCCCTTCTATGCGTCTTTGGCCAACCCCCACTTTCCGATGAGCATCGCCTGCCTGGCGCTGATCGCCTCCGCCTACCTGGTGGTATTCCGGCGCGGCTACACCGATCCGCCCAGCGTTGAAAACGGCGGGCTGGGGATATTGCTGCTCTCGATGGTGCTGGCGCTCATTCAGCCGACCGCGCTGATCCCTATCGCGGGCGCACTGGTGCTGTACGTGGGCGTGCGCGCCTGGATCACGCGCGAACTGCCGTTGCACGAGTTACGCTGGGCCTCCATGCTGTGGCTGCCGATCATCCCCTTCGCCGTTTACGACTACGCCGTGTTCCACTTCAACTCGATCATGGGCGAGTTCAACGCGCAGAACGAAACGCCTTCGCCGGCACCATGGCTGACGCTGATCAGCTATGGTCCATTGCTGCTGGTGGCGCTACCGGGGTTGATTCGCGCTGTGCGTCACTTCGAGCGCGACGGCGATCAACTGATGTTGCTGTGGCTGATCGTGAACGTGGCCGGGCTGTATGCGCCGTTCAACCTGCAACGCCGCCTGATGATGGGGCTGATCCTGCCGCTGGTCTACTTCGCTGTGCGCGGCCTGGAAGATACCTGGTTCTACCGCGTGCCAGCGCGTTGGCGTAGCATGGCCTTCATGGCACTGCTGGCCCTGCTGGTGCCGAGTAACATCCTGGTACTGGGTATTCCCCTGTTTGGGACGGTGGCGAATCCGGATAGCGGCCTGGAGACCGGCCTGCTGGTGGAGACCGACTACTGGCACGCGATGGAATGGCTGCGCAACCAGGGCGAACCGGATGCCGTAGTGCTGGCTGCACCGAACATCAGCCTGTGGATACCGGCCTACACGCGCCAGGTAGTCGTCTATGGCCATCCTTTCGAGACGGTGCCCGCCGACGAGCGCTTGCGACAGGTCGAGCGTTTCTACCGGGGACAGGACTGCGACACCCTGTTGAGCGACGACCTGCCGTTCCGCGTCCGCTATATCCTGTGGGGGCCGCAGGAACGCACCTTTGGCGCAGAAGACGATGACGGCAACACTTACCCCGATGCCGGAAAGTGCCTTGAGACCCTGCCGCCGCAGCGTATCGAGGGAGAAGTGAACGAGGGTGACGTCACCATCTACGTCCTGCGCTGAGATGAGCGGGCGTTCCGCGTTGGTTTTCGTCATCCCCCTGGCCGTCGTCCTGGCGGCGTTTTTATTGGCGGTTGGCCTGGGGGGAGACCATCTGCCGACCCCGCGCGACGCCGATTTCTCCGACGCCATGACCTCGCACTGGCCAAATGCGCTGTTTCTGCGCCGCGCGGTGCTGGAAGATGGCGTTCTGCCCCTGTGGCGACCCTTGATCATGAGCGGGACGCCCTTTGCTGCCAATCCGCTGAACAAAGTCTGGTATCCGTTCCAATGGCTTGTCTTGTTGTTGCCCCCCGCCTGGCATCTGAGTCTGTTGATCTGGCTGCATCTGATCCTGGCGGGGGCGGGGGCCTGGGCCTGGGCACGGGCAACCGGTTTGCCGGACGGCCCGGCGATGCTGGCCGGTGTGGGCTACGCCTTCGCCCCGCGCGTGATCGCCGCAGTGGGAGCCGGGCATGTGGACCTGGTCTATGCGGCGGCGTGGACGCCCTGGCTGCTGTGGGCGGTGGAACGGGTGTTGTCCGGCCCCTCGGAACGGCGGGCGGCGCTGTGGCTGGGGCTGTTCGCGGCGCTGTGTCTGCTGGCGGATGTGCGCCTGAGCGCTTATGCCTTCGCCCTGACCGCCGCGTATACGTTGTGGCGATGGCGGGCGCTGCCCTCCGCCTTATCTCACCGGCCATACATGGAGAAGGGGCGGCGAGGCGCGTTAGCGTCGAGCGGGGGTGAGGTCAACCGGCGACGGGCAGCCCTGCGCCTGCTCGCCGCCGGTCTGTTCGCTGCCGGGCTGAGCGCCGTGCAATGGGTGCCGTTGCTGCTGTGGCGCGCCGACCTGACGCGGAGCAGCCTCACCCCGCACGGAGCGGCACTGTTCAGCCTGCGAGCCGAGGACTGGTTCGGCCTGTTTTTCGGTGACCACGGCGGGCTGGGGGAGATGCTGGTCTACGTCGGCATCAGCACGCTGGCGCTGGCCCTGGCGGCGGTGTTGCTGCGCCCGCGCGCTCTGCTTTTCTGGCTGGTAGTGGTGCTTTTGGCTGGCGCTCACGCCATGGGCGAGAACTTCGTCCTGTGGCGCGCCCTGGTGGAAATCATCCCGCCGTTGCGCTGGTGGCGTGTGCCCCCGCGAAGCTGGTTTCTGGCGGCGCTGCTCCTGCCCTACCTGGCCGCGTGGGGGGCACACCTGCTGGCGACGAATCCGCCCGATCGCCGGTCGGCGCGGCTGCTGGTTGTGGCAACGCTGGGCGGGGGCATGGCCTGCGGCGGATTCAGCCTGGCCGCGCTCTCCGCTGACCTGGGGTGGGGGACAGCGATCGGGACGCTGGCCCTGCCGCTCACGGCGCTGACGATGGCGCTGGCTTTGGGGCGCGTTCTATCACCGCGCGCGCTGCTCATCGCTTTTTCGGTCGTCATGATAGGCGACATGCTATGGATTGATCAGTCGCTGGTAGTGGGACGTTCGCCAGCCGTGTGGTTGGAACCCTATCGCCCGTTGGCGGAGTATCTGCGCGAGGCGGGAGCGGTGCGCGTATATTCGCCTACTTATAGCCTGCCCCAGCAGGCCGCCGCCTACTGGCAGATCGCGCAGTTCGACGGCGTGGATCCCTTCCAGACCCGGGCGTATGTTGCGGCGGCTGAGGTGGCAACAGGCGTGCGCGCCGAGGGCTACAGCGTCACCATCCCGGCCTTTGTGCCCGACGAAGAGAGTCAAGCCGAAGAGGAAACTCTGGCGACGGCTAACTGCGATGCTCCTCTGCGCCCTGACGTGCTGGGGGCCTGGCTGGTGACGCATGTGGTCGCAGCGTGTCCGCTCAGCGCCGAGGGGTTGGTGCTGGAAACGCAGATTGGCAATGCCTACGTCTACCGCAACACCTACGCGCCGGATGTGACGTTGGACTGGGACGGGCCAAATCGCGTCACCGTCCGTCTGAACGAGCCATACTCTGGCCCGCTGTACGCCATCGCCAACGGGCGCTGGCGCGACGCGCCGGGCGATCTGCCGGGACTGCCCGGCCCGCTGGACGGCACGCGCAGCGAGTGGACTTTCGCCTATGACCCTGGTGAGGTCTGGTTGGCGCTGGGGGCAGGGGCGGCCCTGATCGTGCTGGGGGTGTTGTTGCTGTGGGGAGCGGCGCGCCATGCCTGAGGGGGGCGTGATCTCCGCGGCGGAATGGCGGCGCGTGACTGTCTTCGCCGCTGCTGTGATGATCCTGACTCTGCTGCCTTACCTGGCTGGGGCACTGGCAGCGGGCGACGGCTGGATGTTCGGCGGGTTTGTCTTCGGCGTGGAAGATGGCTATAGCTACCTGGCCAAGATGCGCCTGGGCGCGCGCGGCGACTGGCTCTTCACGCTGCGCTACACGCACGAGCCACACGACGGCGCGCCGCTGTTCCTGCCCTATCTGTTGCTGGGCAAACTGACGGCGCTGCTCGTTGATCCGCGCAGTTCCGATCTGCCCGCTGCTTTGATAATTGTGTTTCACCTGGCGCGGTTGATCTGTGGGTTCGGCCTGATCCTGGTCACCTATCGCTTTGTCGCCGTCTTTGTGCGTCGCCCGGCGACGCGCTTGCTGACTCTGGCGGCGATTGCGCTCGGCGGCGGGGTGGGATGGGTGGCGAACGTAGCCGGGGCAACCGACGCGCTGCCCGTTGACTTCTACATCCCGGAAGGATTCAGCTTCCTGATCCTACTGGGTCTGCCACACCTGGCCCTGGCGCGGATGGCGTTGCTGGGCGGACTGTTGCTGCTTTTCCGCACTCTGGGGGCGACTCACTGGCCGCCCTGGGCGCTCGCTGCCGGGCTGTGCTGGGTCGTGATGGGCCTGTGTGTGCCGTTCTACCTGGCGGTCGTCTACGTGGTGCTGGGCGCGTGGGGGCTGGCCGTCTGGGCGCGGACGCGGCGTTTCCCCTGGGCGTTGGCCTGGCGGGCGGGGATAGCGGCCCTGGTGACGCTGCCCCTGCTGTTGGTGACCGCTTACGCCTTCCTGACCAACGAAGTGCTGGGCGCGTGGTCGTCTCAGAATCAATTGCCGTCGCCTGCACCGATCCACTATGTGCTGGGATATGTCATTCTGGCTGTGCCCGCCCTGATCGGGGCGCGTTGGGCATGGCAGCGCGGCGCTCCGCCGCATCTGTTGCTGGTGGCGTGGATCGTGGTCGCGCCGGTGCTGGTTTATCTGCCGGTGAACGTGCAGCGTCGCCTGCTCGAAGGGGTCATCGTCCCGTTGGGGGTGCTGGCCGTCGTCGGGCTGCGCCTGAGCTTCCCGCCTGGGCGACGGTGGCGGCGGGCGCGGGCGTTCTGGCTGGCGGCGTTGCTCAGTGGCGCTGCCTTGCTCTGGCTGGGCGCGCTGTTCACGGCGCTGAAGCCGGATCGCCCGATCTTTCAGCCGGGCGCTGAATTGCGGGCGATGGGCGCTCTCAACCGGATCGCCCCGCGCGATGCCGTGGTATTGGCCCTGAAGGAGACGGGCAACGTGCTGCCCGCGTGGACTGATCTCAAGGCGTATGTGGGACACGGGCCGGAGACTATAGACGCCGACCGAAAAGAGAGGCTGGCAGAACAATTCTTCGCTGGAGCGCTCGATCCGGTGGCGCAACGCGAACTGTTGGCCACGGTGGACTACGTTTTCTTCGGCCCGCAGGAGCAGGCCATCGCCGGAAGCAGAAGGTCGCTCGATCTGCCGCTGGCGTTGCCGCCAGAAGAGACTGCCCCTGTGCTCATCTACGAGGTGCCTCATGAGTGAGCGGACGACGCGTGATGTCCCGGCCTGGCTACCGTTCGCCCTGTTGCTGGGCGCAGCCTTGTTGCTCTACTGGCCGATCTTCGCCGGACAGACGCTGTTCTGGGGGCTACCTACGCTGCAATTCTACCCCTGGCGCGAGTTCGCCTTCGCCGAGCTGCGGGCCGGGCGGCTGCCTGTTTGGAATCCTTATGTGGGCGGGGGTGCACCCCTGCTCGCCAACTATCAGACGGCGCTCTTCTACCCGCCCAACTGGTTGATGCTGTTGCTGCCCGGCCCGCTGGCCATGGCGCTGGGGGCGCTGCTGCATATTCTGTGGGCGGGGGTGGGGATGTGGTTGCTGACCGGCGCACTGGGCTACAGCGCGTTTGGGCGCGGGGTCAGCGCGCTGAGCTACGCCCTGAGCGGCTATCTGATCGCGCGGCTTGGCTCGTTCCCCACGCATAACGCGGCGGCCTGGCTGCCCTGGGTGTTGTGGCTGGTGCATCGCGTCGCGACGCACCAGCGCCCGCGCGACCTGGGCGGGCTGGGGCTGGCGGTGGGGCTGTTGTTGCTGGTGGGGCACGCGCAGACGGCCTGGTACGGGCTGCTCGGCGCGGGAGCCTATGCCCTGGGGCTGACAGTCTGGGGTAGGCTCACAGCGCCATGGCGCAGGCGGGCAAAGGGCTTGCTGTTGACGGGGGTAGGCGTCGCGCTCGGTGTGGGCATTGCGGCGGTGCAGTTGCTGCCGACGGCTGAATACCTGCGTCATTCTGACCGCGCGACAGGGGTAAACTACGAGCGCCTGACCAATCTCTCCTACCATCCGGCCAGGTTGATCGCATTGTTTGCGCCCAATTTTTTCGGCTCGCCCGCCGATGGCAGCTATTACACCGAGGGCGCGTACTTCGAGGATGCTGCCTATGTGGGTTTCGTCCCGCTGATCGCGGCGGGCGCGGCGTTGATCGCCTGGGCACGCCGCCGTGACTGCGTGCCCGCTCTGGCGACCGCCCCTTTCTGGGCGGGGTTGGCGGTCGTGGGCCTGTTCTTCGCCCTGGGCAAACACAATCCCGCTTTTCGCCTCTTCTACGATCACGTGCCCACTTTCGGTGCTTTCCGCGAGCCGGTGCGCTGGCTGATCCTCACCGAGCTGGCGTTGTCTGCGCTGGCGGGGGTGGGTGTGGAACATTGGGGGCGCGGGCCGCGTGTGGTCTTCTGGTCGCGGCTGGCGGCGGCTGGCGGGGGCGGCATGGCGCTGATGGCGCTGGGCGCGCGCGCCTGGGCCGATCTGCCATTGCCAGAACTGGAGACAATGGCGCTGGCCGTGGCAGTGCTGGGAGCCTGTATTGCCGTCGCCGCGCTGCTGACGCTGGTGCAACCCCTCGCCCCGGCGACGACTACCCCGCGCAGCCTGTGGCGGGCGACGGTGCTGCTGGCTGTGACGCTCGATCTGGCCTGGTTCGCCGATGGGCTGAACCCGACCGTCCCCGCTTCGTTCTTCGAACGGCGCGAGGGCATCTCTGTGCCGGGGCGGGTCTACTGGTTCGACACCTATCAGCACGACGTGACTTTCGGCACAGAAACGGAAGAGGACAAGACGCCGCCGGTCGAGGGCTTCTTCGATCTGGGCGACTACCGGATCGCCGTCTGGCGGCGCGATGAGCTGCGGGCGTCGCTGCTGCCGAATATCAACATGCTGGATCGTGTCTCCACGCTGGACAACAACGATCCGCTGGTGCCAGACTGGCACAATCGCTACGTGGCGCTGATCGAGGAACTGGGGCCGCAGGCCGGAGCGCTGTTGGGGGCGGCGGGGGTGACCCGTACCTTTGGGGGCGCACCGGAGGGCTGGCAGGGGCCGAATCCAGCGGTTGCACCTGGCGCAGACGGGGCGATGGCCTGGTTGGTGCCAGAAGCGATATGGGCTGGCTCCGACGAGGGGCTCGTCGAGGCGCTGCGCGATCCGGCCTGGAATCCGGCGCGGACGGTCATCCTGACGGGCAACTCTTCCCCCTCCGGCCTGGCTGAGGCGTTTTCCTCCGGCTCAGTCAGCGTTGTCAGAGAGCTTCCCGCCGAGCGGCGCTTCCGCGTCGTGACGGACGCACCCGCTTACCTGGTCTTCGCCGAGACGTGGTATCCGGGCTGGTCGGCGACGGTGAACGGGGCGCGCGTGCCCCTGCTGCGGGCCAACCTGGCTTTTCAGGCGGTCGCGGTGCCCGCTGGCGAGTCCGAGGTCGTCTTTCGCTACCGGATCAATCATTTTGCCGCAGGCGCGGGGGTTTCCGCGCTGGCGCTGCTGCTCGCACTGGCGTTATTGTCGGTGAGGTCTCGCTGTTTGCGCTCGCGTCCAACTTCAGCGTCCTGACGTGTTCCTCATCCCGCCACGACGAAGGCGATCAGCGCGATCCACAGGGTGCTGTAGAGCAATGCGCGCCGTTGGCGATGCACAGCGGCGTACCACACCACGGCCAACACCAGACCGGGCATGAAGCGCAACAACCCCAGGAACTCGCGGTAGGTAGAGAAGGGCACGAAAGGCATGATCGCCGCGTTGAACAGCAGCAGGCACGCCGGTAGATCGCAATGCCCGGTTTGCCAGTCGCGGATCGTTCGCCACAGACCCCACATGCTGGGCAGCGCTGCCGCCGGGAGTGCCAGCAACACGCCCAGCACCAGGAAGACCAGCAGCCCTCCTTCGGTGGCGATGCGCCAGATGCCCGCGTAGGGGATGATCTCGAAGGGAGTCGCCAGCGCGCCCCCCGAACCGACTCCCGGTGTGCCCAGCCAGACGATCAGGGCGATTTGCCAGGCGAAGAAAGGGGCGGCGGAGATGAGCGCCAGCGGGATCGCGCTGCGCCAGCGCCGTTGAATCAGCAGATGAAGGACGACGGCGGCAGCGCACAGCAGGGCGGTCTCTTTGGCCAGCGCGGCCAGGGCCAGCAGGACCGCCGCTGCTCGCAGTCGTTCGCGCACTGCCAGCCAGAGCGCGCCGATGACCAGCCCATAGGCCAGGGCCTCGTTGGTGCTCAGGCGGACGGCCATGAACACGCCGGGGAACAATCCGTAACTCAGCGCGTACCAGCGGCTGACTCGCGCCTGCACCAGCAGGTCTTCGAGCAGGGCGGTGCTACTCACCAGGGCGATCAGGTTGATGAGCACGAAGGCCCAGGGGATCAGCGAGGGATGGCCCAGGCTCAACACACGGCCCAGCGCAGGTAGCAGGATGCGTTGCAAGCGATAGGCGGGGGCGTCCAGGCAGTCCGGCGATGCGGCGGGGTCGCGGGCGATGTAGTAGGCAAACTGTCCGTCGTAGCCTTCGGTGCCTTCGGCGCAGTCGGTGCCATCGGCGCCGGCGCACGCGCTGAAGCACTCGCCCAGGGTGACGAACGCCAGCGGGTCGGCGTCGTTGGCGGCCAGGATAGCGCTTAGGTAGATCAGGCTCAGCAGCAGTACGACCGTCCAGGGCCGAAACTGCGTATAAGGGGGCAGGGCGCGCAGTTTGATCATCGGTTGGCAGTGATCGGTTTTCAGCAGATCAATGAAGGCAAAGTACCTTGCCGTGGTACGCTCTAGATGGGCAGCCAGCGAGTGATGCGCCGTCCCTCGAAGCTGGCCAGGCGAGTGAACCCCGCCCAGCGCGCCACGTCAAGCGCCACTTCCAGGCCGCTGCCGACCTGATGGGGGCGGTGACTGTCGCTGCCGATGGTCAGGATTTCGCCGCCCAGTTCGCGGTACCAGCGCAGCGACTCCGGCCCAGGGTGCACTTCTCCCACGCCCGATCGCAGCGACGACGTGTTGATCTCCAGGCCGATGCCGTTCTCGATGCAGGCGCGCCACACCGGGCGCACCAGGTCTTCCCAGTCTCGGATGTCGAAACCACCTAGCGCCGCATAGCCCACGCGCTTGACCACGTCGGGATGCGCCAGTACGTCGAAGCCGCCGAAGCGTGCCAGCCGTTCCAGTTCGACAAAGTAGCGCTCGAAGGAGTCACGCGGGCCGTGTGCCATAAAATAGCTGGTGTCGAACACGATCTCTTCGCCCACCCAGTGCAGGCTGCCCAGCACGAAGTCGTAGGGCCAGGCGGCCAGCACAGGGGCCATTGTCTGATGAAACAGATGGTATTCGCCCAATTCCACGCCCGCGCGAATCGTCAGCCCACGCGGGCCAAACTCGCGCCGCGCTGCTTCCAACGCCGCAAAATAGCGTTCCGGGCGATAGTAACCGTAGCACATATCTTCGGGTTTGGGATCGAAGTGATCGGTGAAGGCAATCTCGGCGATGCCCAGTGCCAATGCCTGCTGACACATCTCAGCCATTGTCGCCTGGCAGTCGCAACTGGCCTCGGTGTGCACGTGATAGTCCTGGGGCAGCCGCCCGTTCAGGTATTCAGAGTGAGTCATGAGCCTTGCAGTCCTTTTGATAGCTGTCTCAGCGGCGCGAGTAAACGAAGTCCCCTTCGATCAGATGCAGCAGAGTGCCGTCCGGGTCGGCAATGGCGGCCAGACGTACTCCGTAGGGTGTATTGACAGGTGCGCTGTGTAGCGTCACGCCCGCATGGGCCAGCCGCGCCACAATGGCGTCCAGGCCGCTGACGCGCAGCGCCAGATAGAGAGCATCTCCCCGCCCGCCGGACGGCGGCGGGGCGTTTTCCTCGCTCACCAGCACCAGCGTCGCGCGGCCTGTATCCAGGTGAGTGAGGGTACGCGGCGGGTCGGAGCCGGGCACGTCAATCTGTCCCAGCACGCGGAAGCCCAGCAGGTCGCGGTAGAAAGCGAGCGCCCGCATCAGATCGCCTACGCGGATGGCCACGTGATCCAGCCGCTCGATGCGCGGTGCGGGCGTGATGGTGGCCTGGTGAGAGGGCGGCCTCTCAGCCTCGTCGTGAGGGATCAGCAGTGGCGCGATAGTCTCCGTCCCGGCAAAGATCGGCGGCGGGACGCGATCAGGATTTTCGATATAGCGCACCATGCGCCGGATCAGGCGATGCACCGTCTTGGGTTCGTCCGGCACATAGGGCATGATCGGCAGCGAGGGGTGCAGTCCCAGGATCGAGCGGATTTCGTCGGACGAGAGGGCTTCGGGTTCGTTCTGGCGTGCCGCGGCAATGATCAGGTCGGCAGTGGGGTGCAGTTCCGCCAGGCGATGCAGCGCATTGTGAATGGTGCGCGGGGCCAGGATTTTCACAGCGTCAATGATGGCAATGTAGCCGTCACAGTTGAGCAGGCCCGCTCCCTGCGCCATCTCGTCGCTGAGCATCTGCACATAGACCGGATGTGTCCCTACCGTCGTCAGCTTCACAAAGCCCAGCATATCCGGCGCATCGCCAACCCGTGTCTGCGGTGGCTCCATTTCCCACACGGTGTGCATGAAGTCGCGCGTGGAGACGGGCGAACGCTGCCGGGTGCTCCCTGCGGTATCCCAATCGGGACTATAGAAGCCAAATACGGCGATTTTGAGCATGTGCCGAGCGCCTTTCGCCCCCTGCCGCATTTTCTATGGCAGGAGCTGGCCGATTATACCGCCTCGGACGCCGGAACGGGGGGCAGGGTGAAATAGAACAGGCTGCCCTGGCCTGGCTCGCTTTCCACCCCCACCGTGCCCGACAGGCGCTCGACGATGCGCTGCACGATGGAGAGGCCCAGGCCGTGACCCTCGACATGCCCTTCGCTCAATTGAGTGAATGGAGTGAACAACAAAGCCTGTTGCTCGGCGGTGAGGCCCACGCCGTTGTCGCGTACCCAGAAGCGCGGCGTGCCATCGGGTAGCACGTCCGCGCCCAGTTCTACCCGCGGTGGATTTCCACCATACTTCAGCCCATTGCTGATGTAGTTTACCCACACTTCGACAATCCAGGGCGCGTAGCCCATGGCCGCCGGCCAGGTCTCCGCTACCACGACCTCCGCCTCGTACTCCATGATCAGATAAGCCAGACGATCCAGGGCATCCTGGACAATGGCGGCCATATTCAGCGGATGCGTCTTCAACTCGCTCTGCCGCATCCGGGCCAGCAAGAGCAGTTCGTCAATGATGTTGCCCATGCGCCGCGCGTTGTCGGCGATCATCCGCATGAAGGTACGGCGCGCCTCGTCGGTGAGGCTGGCCTTCTCGTCGAGCAACAACTCGGAATAGCCGAGGATCGGGCTGAGCGGGCTTTTCAGATCGTGTGCCACCGTGCGGGCGAAAGTATCCAGTTCCTGGATGAGCTGTTCGCGTTCCTGCGCGGCCTGGATGCGTTCGGTCACGTCTTTGGCGATGGTCAGCACGCAGGGCGTGCCATCCAGTTCCACCGCTTCTGCCGAGACCAACGCCACGCCGGTCTCGCCCGACTTGCGCCGGAAGGTTATTTCCACGTTGCGCACTGCGCCTTGCTCCATGATCGTGCCGGTGATGGCGCGGCGTTCCTCAGGTTCCGGCCATACGGTCACCTCATCGAGCGTGCGCCCGATGATCTCTTCGCGCTCGTAGCCCACCATTTCCAGGAAGCTGTCGTTGACATCCACGAAGCGCCCCTCGTACAGCGTGTGGATGAGCATGGCATCGGGGCTGGCCCGGAACGCGCGCGAGAACTTCTCTTCGGATTGCCGCAGCGAATCCACCAGGCGGGCATTGTCTATGGCAATGGCCGATTGGTTGGCCAGCGCCATCATCAGTTCCAGGTCCTGGTGCGTGAAGCTACGCCCGCTGGGCAGGTTGATCGCCGTCAACGTCCCCAGGCTGCCATCGTGAAAGGTCATGGGCACGACGATGATGTCGCCGCAGTTGGTCTCGATGCGGCGCTGCTGCACAGCGGGCGACTCGCGCGGATCGGGTTCGTCTTTGGGCGAAAGCGCCGGTCGCCCCTCGCGCAAGACCCAGCCTGTCAGCCCTTCCCACAGCTCGTCCAGGTCGGGGCGCTCGATCAGGTGCGCGCCCGGCCCGCCGGCCACGAAGTGCAGCACAGTGCTGACGGTGCGATCGAGCATGATCAGCGACACACGGTCGGCGTAGAGTGCCGCGGCGACATTGTCTACCACTGCCTGCAGGAGTTCGGGTAGGTCGCGCGCTGCCAGCAGCGTATGGCTGGCGCTGTAGAGGATTTGCGTGCGGAACAGGCTTTCCTGCAACGCCTGTTCAGCCTGCTTGCGGGCGGTGATGTCCTCCTTGACGCCCAGGTAATGCGTGATGTGCCCTTCGGCGTCCTTGATGGGCAGAATGGTGGCAAATTCCCAGTACAGCTCGCCGTTCTTCTTCTTGTTCAGAAACTCACCGCGCCATTCGCCACCATTGGTGATCGTGTCCCACAGCTCCTCATATTCGGCGGCAGATGTGTGCCCCGACTTGAGAATGCTGGGGCGCTGACCGATGACTTCCTCGGCGCTGTAGCCCGTCACTGCCGTGAAGCGCGGGTTGACGTATTCGATGACCCCGTTGGTATCGGTGATGATGACGACGCTGGGACTTTGCTCGACGGCGCTGGAGAGCTTGCGCAACTGTTCTTCGACCTGGCGGTGTGTGGTGATGTCTACCAGACTCTCAATGCCGCCGATTACCTGGCCGGTGGGGTCGGTGAGCAATTCGACGTTTTTGATCACGGTGCGCTCTGCGCCGTCCTTGGTGCGCACTGTGCACTCGATCCCGCGCAACGGCCCCAGGGTCAGATCGGAGCCGGGGCACAGCCCGCAGTGCGCCTGGCAGTCCGCCTGACTGACGAGCGTGCACGGTTGCCCCAACAATTCTTCAGCCGTGTAGCCGAGCAATTGCTGAGCTTTCTCGTTCAGGCTGGTGATCGTCCCCTGGCGATCCACGGTGAAGATAGCCGTCGGCACGACGCGGTATACCAGTTCGGCGTATTCCCTGGCCCGGCGCAAGGCCCGTTCGCTCATCCTCTGCTCGCTGATATCGCGGACCGACATCACGCGGATAGAGCGCCCGGCATAGGGCCAGTCTTTGCTACGCACCTCCGCGGGAAAATGTGTGCCGTCGCGCCGCACCAGCGTCAGTTCGGTGGCGCTGATGCCGGTGCGCATGAGGCGCTCGCGGGCCAGCGGGCGCATCTCCGGCGCGATCAGCTCGAACACCGACTTGCCAAGTAGATCGTCCGGCCTGTAGCCGAGCAGTTGTGCCAGTGGACGATTCACTGCCAGGATCACGCCTGAGTCGTGAATGATCAGCGCTTCCAGAGCCACACTGGCCAGCCGGCGGAAGCGCTCTTCGCCCGCGCCTGTGCCCCAGGTGTCCCGTACGAACTGTGGCGGCAGCGCTGCCAGGTCCGACGACAGCGCCTCTGCCGGACTCACGGGGCGTTGTCGGCTCAGGTACACGATCAGGGCCAGGGCGGTCGCTGCCAGCAACCCCAGCAGCCAGCGCTCGGCACTTTCGGTCAGGTGCGCGCTCCACAACACCAGTGCCCAGCCAGCCCAGGTGAGCGCTGTCACCAATCCCAACCAGAAGCCAGACGGCAGGAAGAACGCCGTGCCAATGAGCAACAACATCAGGTAGGCGGTCTGTTCGGTCTGTTCGGTGAGGTAGAGATGCAGCAGGTTGTTGGCCAGCACCAGCCCGGCGATCATCGCCCCGAAAGGGTACACCCAGGTGCCGGGCAGCGGTTGGCGGCGCAGGAGAACGTGGAGGCCGAGGAGCAGCACGGCAGTCAGCAAGGCGGAAAGAGCCAGCGTCGAGCCGCTATTGCCCTGGATCAGCAGCGCATGTCCCCCCGCCAGGATCAGGTACAGCACTCCCAGCCCCGCAGTCAGGGGGCGCAGACTCCCGCGCGTCACTTCCAACAGCGTAGAACGCCACGGCGTAGCCAGCGGGTTGCGCTGCTGTGCAGATATTCCCTCTTCTAGCCATGCCTCGCCGGGAGGTCGCTGATCAGCCATCTCTCCCACCCTGTTCCCAGGCCCTGCCAGCATTCTCTGGATGCCGGTCACTCAATTATAGTGCTAGCCACGCTAGAAAACTATAGGGAGGCACAGGCGGTGCGCGCGCAAACTGTGACAGGCAATGTGCAGCAGTCTACTGCCCCTCACCCCTCTATCCCCTCGCCCTCGCGACTGCGTCGCGGGGCGAGGGGACTGACTGTCTGTCGCGCGAGCGCTCCCCTTCGCCCGCAGCGCGGGGG
>OGCI01000529.1_pt1 | contig 41957 bp, 33 predicted proteins | sample 1570021 | NCBI WGS metagenome assembly OGCI01 (sample SAMN06264664, study PRJEB24512) | hot springs metagenome | isolation source: Hot spring water | place: South Africa: Tshipise | collected 2015-06-21
CCGTCCCGCCCGCAACCCTCTCCCCTCCGCCCCCTGCCAGCCCCGCAAGCGGGGCAGTGCGCGCCGCCGGCGCCTCCGCCCCCGCCCGCCGCCGCCCTCCCCGCCCGCCGCGTCGCGGCCGGACCGCCTGGCCCTCAAGGCGAGCGCCGCAGGGAGCGGTAGAGCTCGCTTATGGAACCGAGGGCGGCCTCGGGAGAAACCTCCGGGATGATGCGCCCGAGGCGGTAACTCCCGACTCTCTCCGCGGGGGCGCCGAGGTCGAAGCAGCACAGGGGCACCCCCATGTCCATCATTTCCTGGACCACGAAGGAGAAGGTCTCCGGCCATATCGAGGGGAAAAAGCCCACGTTCACCCCGTGCCTCTCCAAGAGCCCGGGCAGGTCTTCCCTGCGGTAGTAGCCGGTGACTTCCAGGTTCTCCAGGGGCGGGCGGCTGGCCAGCTCGCCGATGACCACCACTTTCGCTCCCGGCATCTCCTTCTCCATGAGCCTCGCAACCTCGACCACCATGTTGCTCCCCTTCGCGTAGCTGAGCCGGCCGACCACCCCCACCGTCAGGCCCCTCCCGAAATCCAGCCGCGGCTTCCCCAGCCCGGTACCCGCCGGGCCGTGGGGGGCGACCTCGACCCTGCCGGAGAGGCGGGGATAGAAATGCTCCAGTATATCCCCACTGCTGCGGGAGAAGCAGCGGATGGAATCGGCGCAGGCCAGAAGCCCTTCCCAGGTCTCACGCCAGCTGTCCGGGTCACAGCCCGGATAGGCGGAGAACTCGTTGCGGGGAAGGCATCCCCTGCAGGTTTCCATGTCCGGCCGTCCGCAGTGGAAACCGTCGGCCGCGATGAGGTTGAAGCTGGGGCATACGGGGAAATAGTCGTGCAGGGCCACGGTCAGCGCCGCGCCCGTCCGCCTCACCGTCTCGCCCAGGAAGCCCACCGCCTCCAGCGGCTCCGGGAAGGAGACCAGGTCGTTGTAGAAGACCTCGCCGACCCCCACGGGTTCCAGCAGCGGGAGCAACTCTTCCAGGTCCCGCAGACAGAAGGAGGCGTGGTGCTCCCGGAAGAGGCATTCCAACCGGTAGAGGCCCCATCCCCGGTCGTAGGTCAAGAGCAGCACCGGCCGGGAATCCCGCAGCCATTCCTTGACCAGCAGGTCGCGGAAGGTCTCCGCCCCTCCCCCCAGCCGGTGGTCCACAAGCAGCACCGCTTTCCCGCCCGCCTCTCCGGCGAGCAGGGTGGCCATCAGCTCGCGGTAAGGCCCCAGCGGGTCCTTCTTGGCAAATATATCCAGCATAACGTTGTAATGCGGGTACCTCCTGAAGACCGTGGCCACGTGCCTCTCCAGCAGCTCGTTCCTGCGCCGCGGAGCGAAGGTGCCCCCCGACTTGTGATATACGAAGAGGTTGGGGACGGCCACGTTGCGGTACCCGCGCGCGTAAGCCCGCAGGCACCAGTCGTTCTCCTCCCCGTAGCCGGGGCTGAAGGCCTCCTCGTCGAAATTTCCCAGTTCCTTCCAGGCGGACAGGTTCACCCCCATGCAGAAGCCGATCCCCGTGGGCAGGTCTATCCACCGCCCGGGCTTCACGCGCCGGAAGGGTCGGTCAACCTCCTCCACGGGCAGGCCGGCGAAGATGGGGTTATCCTCGTTGATGACGGGGAAGCTGCAGACGGTGCCGGCATTGGTGAAGGGGGTGGCGCTGGCGACCCTTGCGTCCTCGAAGACGGGGGCCATGAGGCGCTGCAGCCACTGTGGAGGCACCTCCACGTCCGAGTTGAGGACCACGAAGTGGTTCCGTGCGTGCCCCGCGGCGCGGTTCACCGAATGGACGAAGCCGCGGTTCCCGTCGTTGCGCAGGATGACCGTCCCCTGAAGTTCCGAGGCGATTCTTTCCATATACTGCCAGACCCTGCCGTCGCTGCTGCAGTCGTCCACCATGATGAGGCGGTAGGGGGTGTCGGTGTTCCTCCTGATGCTCTCCACCAGAGCCCGCAGGTCCTCCAGCCCGTCGTGCACGGGGATGATGAGGTCCACCGTCTCCGCCAGGGGAGGGAACTGGGGTTCCTCCCGTAAGACAAGGTCCAGCGCGTCCCCGAGGTAGAGCAGCCGGGAGCCGCCGGCCAGCCGCGCGGATTCCCGGGAGAGCCTGACGTATTCCGCAAGGGAGCGGAGGTCGCGCCGCGCGAGGAAGAAAACCGCTTTCCTCAAGGGATTGAGCCCCAGCATGCGCGTCAGCCCGTAAATCCTCCTTAATTTCCCGGGCCTTCCGGGAAAGGGCAATTCCACGGGGAAAGACACGCGCGACCCGTCCTCCAGCGTGAACTCGAGGTGGTAACGCGCGCCGGCGCCCCCCATGTCCCCGCAGGCGTAGAAGCTCCCCTTGAGTGCGCGCACCTCGCCGGAAGCGTCGTACTCGTGGACCCTCTCCAGGCCGAAGAGGGCGGGGTAAACCCGCTCCCCTTCGCCGGTGACCCTGAGCGTGCACCCCGTGATCCTCAGGTCAGGGTGGCGGGCCCAGCCCCTGATGCTCAGGCGTCCTCCCGGGGCGGGACCGGCGCTCTCGATGACGACGCGGAGGCCGTCCGCCTCCATGACGGTTTCCCCCGCGGCTCGCATCTCCTTTTCCCTGTCACGGCCGGACAATCGCGACCTCCACACGTAAGCGCCGGAGCCATGCGGCTCCCGCTCAGGAACCGGTGTAACCCTCGGCGAAATACCAGTCGGAAGAGGGCTGCATGATCCCCTGGGAAGCGTGCCCTCCCCGGCGTCCGTAGTAATTGAAGTACATGGCGCGCTCCGCCGCCACCGCCCGGCCTCCCACCTCCTCGACCAGCACCGAGACGTCATCGGAGGGAAGGAGGGCGTCCACGAGCAGGGTGTAGCGGGCGCCGGCTGGTATTTCCTGGTATATCTCCCTCTGCAACCCTCCCGGCGTCATAAGGGAGATCCTCACCGTCGCCTTTTCCCCGCCGGGATTCCCCACCACCACGTACTCGTCGAAGTCACCTCCGGTGTAGCCTTCCGCCAGGTACCAGCGGGAGGCCGCGGCGCGGGAGCCCATGGCGCAACTGCCCCCCGCCTTGCCCCGGTAATTGAAATACATGGAGCGCTCCGCCACCACCGGGACGTCGCTCCCCACGAACACGGCCACCTCCGACGCGGGCAGGTGGGCATCCACGTGCAGGGTGTACCGCGAGCGCGGCGCGACCACCGCTTTCACCGTCTTGTTCTCCTTTCCCCCGGGGCGGCAGAGGCGGAACTCCACCGCCGCCGCACGGTCGTCCGGGTTGCCCACCGTGATCCAGGTATCGAAACCCTCGCCCGTGTAGCCCTCCGCGAAGTACCAGTTGTTGGAAAGACCGGCGGCGCCCTCGGCGGTGTGGCCCCCCTTGCGGCCCCCGCTGTCGAAATACATGGCCCTCTCCACCGCGATGGGCCCCGTGGACCTGACCCGCGCCGAGAACTCGCATGAGGAAAATTCTGCCAGGGCGTCCACGCCCAGGCTCAGCCTCGTCGAGGGAGGCAGCGCCAGCTGCACGGTGCGGTTGTAGCCGTCCTGGCGCAGCAGGTCCACGTAGGCCGTGGCCCCCTGCGTCTCCGGGTTGTAGAGCACTATCCAGGCGTCGAAGGACTGGGCGGTGTAGCCCTCCGCCAGGTACCAGCTGCTGGAGAGGGCGGGCACGCCCGGGCTGCAGGAACCGCCGTCGCAAGTCCCCCGGTAGTTGAAATACATGGCCCTCTCGGCCACTATCGGCCGCCCCGCCCTCACCCGCACCGAGACGTCCTCTCCCTCTATGAAGTCGTTTACGTGCACCGTCCTGCGGGTGAAGGGAGGCATGCCCACCTCCACCTCGCTCGCGTATCCCCTGCCGCTCACCATCCTCACCGTGGCGCTGGTGGCCTCCGCCGCGGGGTTGGCCAGCACGATGTACTCGTCGAAGTTCTCCGCGCGCAGGGCGACCATGGCGCTGCGCAGGCCCAGGAGGCCACGGAGCTGTTCTCCGCTTATCGTCACCCGCGCCGCGCTGCCGTTGAAGGTCGCCCGCCTCACCCTGCCGCTGGGCGTGCGGTCCGAGAGATCGATGGAGTAAAGGGTCCCGATGTAGGTGCCCGGGCTGGCGTTGAGCCGCGATTCGATGTCCTCGCGGGAAAGGGTCACCGTCCAGCGGGCGTGGGGGTTGGCGGAATCCACGCAGTAGGGATCGGGAACCCCGCGAAGGTAGGGCACGGGCGTTCCCCCCCACACGTCCTCGTTGTTGTCGGTGTGGCCGCCGCAGGACGAGGAATAGAAGCACTGCGCCACCTGGCCCCCGTAGGCGAGGACCTGCCTCGAGGTGGCGTCCACCGCCTGCACCCAGCCCGAGTCCTTTTCCTTGTCGTAGCCGCGGTAGTACTGGCAGTGCACCTCGTCGCAGATGTCGAAGTTGGAGGAGGCGTGCTTCCCCATGGCGCGCACCGCGTAGGACCTCGCCGCCACCGCCTGGGCCTTCACCGCCTCGCCGGGCCAGCTTCCGGGCACCTCGTCCAGCCCCTTGAGGTAGGTCTCGAAACCGCTCACCAGGATGGCCCTCAGGCTGAGGGGTGAGCCGTACGCGTTGAGTTCCAGGGGAGTGCCGCCGGTGAGGTGGCGCACCCCGCGGTTGCCGTTCTGGGGGAGGCGCAGCACGTTGTCATCGGCCGACCCCCGCGCGTACAGGGGCTTGGAGGCGCTCCCGTAGGAAGCGCCGTTGAGCAGCGTGCCGTCTGGCCTGTAGATCCAGAAGCCACCCGATGAGCTCGGCTTGACCGTCCAGGTGCCGCCCGGGGTTACGACTCCCCCGGGGATATCGCCGTCGGAGGTGTAGAGCACGAAGGAGCCGCTCTCCGCCGCCAGCTGCACGGACGCCATCCCCTCCAGGAGCCCCACCCTGATGGTGGGAGGACAGGACCAACCGCTCACCTGGGTGCCCCGGTAATAGTAGGTGAGTATGTTCTGGTAGTTATGTCCGGCCGCCGCCATGCCCCGCGCGCCGTACTGGCACATGCCCACCCCGTGGCCCCAGCCGGAACCGTCGAAGACGTAGCTCTGCCGCAGGGCCAGCGCCTGCCCCGGCCCCAGCGGGAACAAGAGGGTCACGAGCAGGCAGAGCGCTGCCGGCATCGCCGCCAGCCAGAGGCGCGATGCGCGCGCCCTCGCGGTCCCGCGGCATGCCGCCGGCCGCGGGCTCCTGCCAAGGCCGACCTGTTTCTTCCTCGCGTAAATGTTGCCCATTACCCTAACCGCCTCCTGCCATATACCTGCTTTGCCCTGCGACTCTTGCTTCCCCGCAAAGCCTCCGCGACATCCCCGGCGGGCGTCTTGCCCGCCGAAGCCTCCTCCGCCCGGGGCATGCGCGCCGCCTTCACGCGCCCCGCGCGCGCCTTAGGCCTTCTCCCTCCCTTTTGACTGTTCCCAGAGGCGGTCCAGTTCCTCCAGGCTCATGCGGACCATGTCCTGCCCATCCTCCCGGCACTTCTTTTCCATTTCCTGGAAACGAGAGAGGAACTTGCGCGAGGCGCGTCTCAGCGCCACCTCCGGGTCCACTCGATAGTGCCGGCACACGTTCACCAGGGTGAAGAGCATATCCCCCAGCTCTCCCTCCAGGTCTCCCTCGCCGCGGCGCAGCACCTCCTCGATCTCCCGCAGCTCCTCCCTCAGCTTGGGAAGCACTTCCTCTCCCGCCTCCCAGTCGAATCCCACCCGCGCCGCGCGCGACTGCAGCTTGAAGGCGTACACCAGGGAGGGGAGGCCTTCCGACACCCCGTCCAGCAGCGACGGCGCGCCCTCTTTCTTCTCCCGGCCCTCTCTCTCCTCGGCCTTTATCTGCTCCCAGCGCGCGACCACCTCCTCCGGCGTATGCAGCTCTGCCTCGGCGAAGACGTGCGGGTGGCGGCGCACCAGCTTCTCGACGATGAGGCGCAGGACGTCCTCCATGCCGAAGGCCCCCTCTTCCCGCCCGAGCTGGGCGTGCAGGGCCACCTGGAGCAGCATGTCTCCCAGTTCCTCGCAGAGGTGGTCCCAGTCGTGGTGGCGGATGGCGTCCACCGCCTCGTGGGCCTCCTCCACCATGTGCCGGGCCAGCGTCTCGTGCGTCTGCTTGCGGTCCCAGGGACAGCCGCCGGGGCCGCGCAGCCTGGCCACCACCTCCAGGAGCCTCCGAAAGTCGTATATCTCCGCCTCCGGAAGCGGCGGGACGAAGATGCTGGTCAGGTGGTCGAAACGCTCGGCCCGGTCGAGTTCCTCCAGGGGGATCCTCTCCACCCGTTCCCCCCCTCCGCCCGCGCCGGCCACCACCACCACCTCGTGTTCCGGGGGATAGGCTTCCAGCAGGGACAGCTTGACGTCGGACGCCTTCATGCGCGAGTCAACCTGCGCGATGACCGCTCCCAGCCTCGGGTCGAGAGGGGCGCACTCACCCGCCGCCAGCCGCTCGCCGTCGAGGAGCAACGCGCCCTCCAGGGGATCGATACCCAGGGGGCAGAGCACGGCGTCGAGGAAGCTGACCGCCGGGTGGACGCGCACCTCGGCCCCCGACGCCAGCAGCAACTGCACGGACCTTTCCGCCACCAGGGGATGGCCCGGCACGGCATAATAGGCCTTTCCCCTCTCCTCCGCCGCCCGCAGGACCTCCTCCGCCATGCGGCGGTAGGCCTCCTCCATGTCCCTTGCGCCCTCGTAGCAGTGGTCCAGGAAGCGCAGGCGCGCCCCGCGGGAGCCCAGCTCCTCCACGCAGGGGTGCCGGGAGGTGCGCACCAGTATTTCCTCACCGCTCTGCAGCAGCTCCCAGGCGCGCAGGGTTATGAGGTCCGACGGCCCCGGCCCCAGGCCCAGCACATGTACCACCGGCCTGCCGGACGGCTTGCTCTTTCCCTTGCTTCCTTTCTCCATGCCTCCCCTTCTCGGGATCCCGCCTTCCTCCATGCACTTTCCCCCATCTCGATGCATTTCTCCCTTCCCGCATGCTTTCCCTGCAAACCCACCCGGCAACACATTCACGAGCGCTCTCTCCCCCGCCCGCGCTCCTCGCCTTTTCCACTGATCCAGTATGCGCGACCGGAAAGCGAAGATGAAGCCCCTCGCCGGCAGCGGCTCTCCGCTGACACCCAAGCGCTCCCGGCGGACACGACAAGATCTCCGCTGATGCCCAGGCACCCTTCATAAGCAGCACAGATGATCCTGCCTTCGTCGCAATGCCGGGCGCTCCGCCAATATCACTATCGCCGGTGAGCGGTGATGACGCGCGCCCGGGAAATCGCTTTACTGGCATACGGATTGCCCCTATCATATAGCGAGGGCTTGTCGGGAGGCATTCCGCGCACGAGCGGGAAAGGAACAAGTGGCCTTGACCGCCATTCCCTCCACGCCGGCTATGCGGGGCCGCGAAGCGTGCTCGTCCAGTCCAAGAGGTCTCCCCCGATTATGCCCGCCATGGTGGGTGCATGGCGCTATCTTCCGCGAGGGAAAGGTGGCATGCAGGCAGGAAATCGCGGTGTGCTCATGTCCGCAATGAGCTCGGGGAGGAAGATCATCAAGGCGACCCCGACCAGGATATGGGTCCTGTTCGGGTTTCTCCTCTCCCTCTCCTGCGGGCAGTTCCTCTACAACCTCCGCTCCAGCCAGGGATACTTGTCGGAAAACCTCCTGTATTTGCCTTGCTATCACCTGTGCTACCTGCTGGCCGCCGGGTTCCTGGGCGTGCTCCTCCTGGCCCTGTCGGCGTGGATCGCTTCGCGCGTCTGCGGCATATGCTTCCGTGATTCCTTCCGGGACAGGACGGGTGCCTGCCTGTTGCTGCCACTCCTGCTTCCCCTCTCCTTTACCGCATATCCCTCGGGAGACGTGGCGCGCAACATTTACGTGCTACTCGTGCTCGCCGCATGCCTCTTCCTGCAACTTCTCCTCATGTTCCGCGCGGCCAGATCCCGCCGACGCCTGCCCCAATTCTGCATCTTCTTCGTCCTCCTGATGTTCATGGGCGCCGCTTTCGCGCTGCGCGTGCAGTGCTATTTCGCCATACAGAGGTACACGGATTCCGACGAGGCCGTCATCGGGCTCATGGCCCGGCATATCCTCTACCAGGGGGAGAGGCCCGTCTTCTTTTATGGTCAGGCATACAACGGCTCCCTCGACGCCTACGTAACGGCCCTCCTCTTCTTCTTCCTCGGGCCGGTTACCTCCGGGCCGAAGCTATCCGCCATGCTCCCCTTGCTGGTTGCCATCCCCCTCGTTTACCTGGCCGGAAGGGAGCTCCACGACTACCGCACGGGCCTGTGCGCGGCGGCCCTCCTGTCCTTTTCGCCCGCTCTCCTGATCGTCCTCTCCACCCAGCAAGTTGGGGGATTCACCTGGTCCCTGCCGCTCATCGCCCTGTCGTTTTACCTGCTGCTAAGGATGAGCGACGGGCGTTATCTCAATAAGCACCCCCTCCTCCCGTGGCTGGCGGTGGGGTTCCTCTGCGGCCTCATGTTCTATGTCCAGCCCATCACCATCCCCGTGATCGCCGCCATCTTCATCTTCCTCTTCATCAGGCATCGCCGGCTGCCGTTGCTTCCTCTGCTGGCAGGCACGCTCGCGGGCTGCCTTCCCCTCCTCTGCTACAACCTGGGACACCGTTTCGCTTCCCTCAGGGATATCGGCGCGCAGGCCATTCCCTTCTCCGCAAGGCAGTTGATGAACAACCTACACAACGAGGCCTTCACCGCCATGCCGCTCTAGCTGGGCGTCAAGAGCCTGCGTGATTTTCACTTCTTGGTTCACCCCCTGGTAGCCCTGCTGGTCGCGCTCCTCTTCGCCTGCTCCCTGGCCTACCTCCTTTTGCGCCTGCTCAAGCTGACCGCAGCGACGGTCTTCTCCCCGAAGGCCGCCTCCCCCGCGGTCGTTTCCGGAGCGGACTCTCCCGAGAGGGATGCGCCCTCGAGAGGCCTTTGTGGGGGAGGCGCTTCCACGGCGGCCGCTTGCGGGGAGTCCGTGGAGTCAACGGCGGAGAGGGACGGTCTTTTCCTCTGCCTGGCCTCCGTGACGCTGGGGCTGGCATCCTACGCGCTCTCCGATTACGTAACCGTCAACCCGGAATACCCGCGCCAGCTCGTCTTCATCTATGTCCCGCTCTTCCTTGCCCTCGGCTGTTTTCTCTTCCGCATGGTGGACCTCTGCGGGAAGAGATGGGGGGGCAGGCGCGTCGCTTCCGCCGCCACCCTGCTGGTCGTTGCCGCCCTGGCTTCCCTGAACCTGGTGGGCCTGGCCGACCTGGAGAGGCCGGGCACGCATTTTTTCTACAACCGGAACGGTTATTACGAGTTGCAGGCCTTCCTGCACCGTAACGGGATCAGCAACGTTTACACGGGATACTGGACGTGCTACAAGCTCGTCTTCGAGTCCGGGGAGAGTATCCGTGCCTCCCCCCTGGCCGGCCCGGTCAAGACCGACCGCTACCAGTTCTACACCGAGTGGGTCGATAAGGCCGAAAGGATCGCCGTGGTCTTCGAGGATTTCTACCCCTGGTCCCTCGCCTTCATGGAAGAGGGTCTGGAGTCCGCGGGAATCGGCTATGAGAAGACGAGCGTCGGTTTCTACGTCATATACTGGGACTTTTCCCGCCGGCCCGACATACGCGCTTTCAACCTCCCCGAATAGCGCGCATGCCGCGCTTTCCCGTCAATTGTCAGGCAAGTCTGATGGGTCCGCCTCCGGGGCGGCGGCCGCCCCGAGCATCGCGGCCAGGCGGACGGTGTGCTCGTAACCCCATGCGCCGCTCCCCTCCTCCCCGCAGAGAAGCACCAGCTCGCGCAGGTTGCGCCGGTACCGCGCGCCATGCCACGGATAGGCGGGTCTCCCCGCCTCCGCGACCACCCTCTCCACCTGCTCATCCGCCGCCCGCAGGCGCAGAACCACGTCTCCCCCCTCGCGCCCTATCTCCCTCACCCCCGCCGCCACACACGCCAGGCGCAGACGCGCCACGGCGAATAGCGCGTCCACCTCCGGGGGCGGAGGTCCGTAGCGGTCCCTCACCTCATCGTACAGGGAGGTTATCTCCCCCTCCTCCCCGGCTTCCGCCAGGCGCCGGTAGATCTCCACGCGGCGCGAGGTGCGCGAGACGTATTCCTCCGGCACGTACGCCCGCAGGGGGAGGTCTATGGTCACCTCCGAGCTGCGGGGGCGCTTTCTTCCCCGCAGTTCGTCCACCGCCTCCGCCAGCATGCGGCAGTAGAGCTCGAAGCCCACCGCCTCCACGTGGCCGTGCTGCTCAGGTCCCAGGAGATTGCCCGCCCCCCGGATCTCCAGGTCCTTGAGCGCCACCCGCAGCCCCGCGCCCAGTTCCGAGAAGTCGCGCACCACCTTGAGCCGTTGCGCCGCCCCCTCCGTCATGCGCCCGCCGGGGCGGAAGAGGAAGAAGGCATAGGCCTGGCGGTCGCTCCGCCCTATCCTGCCGCGCAGGTGGTAGAGCTGCGAGAGCCCGAGGCTCTCCGCCCCGTCCACGATGAGGGTGTTCACGTTGGGGATGTCCAGGCCCGACTCCACGATGGTGGTGCACACCAGGACGTCCGCGCGATGGGCGATGAAATCATCCATCACCCGCTGCAGCCTCTCCTCCCTCATCTGGCCGTGCCCCACCACGACGCGCGCCTCCGGGACCAGCTCGCGCAGGCGCCTGGCGGCCCGCTCGATGCTCTGCACGCGGTTGTGCACGTAGAAGACCTGTCCCTCGCGGGACAACTCCTTGCTTATCGCCTCCCGCACCAGCCTTTCGTCATAGGGGCCAACGGAGGTGATCACCGCCCGGCGGTCCTCGATGGGGGTGTCGATGACGCTCATGTCACGCAGGCCGGAGAGGGACATCTGCAGGGTGCGCGGTATGGGAGTGGCGGTGAGGGTGAGCACGTCCACGCTGCGTTTCAGCGCCTTCAACCTCTCCTTCTGGGCCACCCCGAAGCGGTGTTCCTCGTCCACGATGACCAGCCCGAGGTTCGCCATCTGCACGTCCTGCTGCAGCAGGCGGTGGGTGCCGATGACCACGTCCACCTCGCCCGAGGCGACCTTCTCCAGGAGCTCCCTCTGCTCCCGCGGACCCCGGAAACGCGACAGGACCTCCACCCGCACCGGGAAGGAAGAGAACCTCTCGCAGAAGGTGCGTTGATGCTGCTGGGCCAGGACGGTGGTGGGTACCAGGACCGCCACCTGCCTGCCGTCCATCACCGCCTTGAAGGCGGCCCGCACCGCCACCTCCGTCTTGCCGTATCCCACGTCCCCGTATACCAGGCGGTCCATGGGAACCGGCTTCTCCATGTCCTCCTTGACCTCCCTGACGGCCTTCTCCTGATCCGGCGTTTCCGTGAAGGGGAAGGAGTCCTCCAGCTCCCTCTGCCAGGGATCGTCCGGGGAGAAGGCATGCCCCTCGTGGGCCATGCGCTCCGCGTAGAGGCGCAGGAGGTCCACGGCCATATCCCGTGCCGCAGCGCGGGCGCGGCGCTTCACGCGGTGCCAGTGGTGGCTGGAGAGGCGGTGCACGGTGGGCTTCTCCGCGCCCACGTAGCGGTGCACGAGGTCTATGCGGTCGCTGGGAACGTAAAGCGTGTCCCCTCCCGCGTAGCGCAGCAGGAGGTATTCCCTGAGCGACCCCTCCACCTCCTTTTCCACCAGGCCCCCGTAGACCGCGATGCCGTGGTTGACATGCACCACGTAGTCGCCCTCCTCCAGGTCCCACCAGCCCTCCACCGGGCGGCCGGACGCCGGCCTCCCCACCGCGGCCCTGGCGCGCCACCTGCTGAATACGTCCCGCTCCGAGATCACCGCCAGCTTCTCCTCGGGGAGCCGGAACCCCCTCCCCCAACTCCCGCGGCAGAGGGTCAATGCGCCGCGTCCCCCCCTTTGCCCGCACGCAACGGGGATACCCTCCTCTTCCAGGAACTCTCTCATCCGCGAGCCGCGCCCCTCCGTATCCACGAGCAGCCATACCTCCCACCCGAGGCCCAGCAAGGCGCGGAGGTCCTCCACCAGCACTTCCATGCGCCCCCGGTATTCCGCCGTCCCGTGCACATGCAGGAAGGCATGGGCAGTCGCGGCCATGGGGTCCAGCTCCACACGGAGGGGAAAGCGGGCCTTCCCGTCAAGCCCGAGAAGCCCCTCGGCGCCCATGGCCCGCAACCTCTCCCTCACGAGAGCGGGCTGAGAGAAGACCACCCCGGCTTCCTCTCCCAGGAGATCGAACAGGCGGGCCTCCGCTGCAAGCGGTGTACGCACCGGGTAAACCGCGACTTCCGCCACCGCCCCTTCCCGCGAACGCTGGTCGACGGGGCTGAAAAAACGCACCCTCTCCACGCGGTCCCCGAAGAACTCCACCCTCGCCGGGAAGGGAAGCGCGGGGTCGTAAACGTCCAGTATGCCGCCGCGCACGGCGAAATGCCCCGCCCCTTCCACCAGGTACTCCCGCTGGTATCCCATGTCTGCCAGGCGCCCCACCGCTTCCTCCATGTCCATCTCCGCACCCACCGTGAAGAGCAGCGGCGCCACGTCCTCCCTTCTGCCGGGCAGGGGCTGGCAAAGGGCCCTCGCCTCGCACACCACCGCCACGTGCTCCCCGCCGCCTATAGAGGCGAGGGCGCGCGAGCGCAGCGAGACCGCCTCCGCGTCTTCCACCCTCTCCCCCACGATGACCAGCTCCCGCAAGGGCAGAGCCTTCACCGCTTCCCTGCCCAGAACCTCTGCCAGCTCCTCCTCCATCTCCTCGGCGGCCTCCCTGCCGGGGACAACCACCACGAGGGGACCGCTGCAAGCCGCGAAGAAGCAGGCAGCCAGGAAGGGGTGTGCCTCCTCGCCGGCGCCTATGACCAGGCGCCCGCGGCAATCTCGCCATCCCGGCAGCCGTTCCTCGAGGATGCCCTCCAGCCGCTCCTTGACAAGCAGCAGGGCGCCCGGCTGCGGGCTACCGCCATTCATCCTCGCGGCGTCCTTCATCTCCTCCCCTCGCCGCCGTTTTTCTGTTCTTCGGCAACGCCTCAAAGGCCTCGGTGTGGACACCCAGGCCTGTCACTATTCTACACCCAGCGCTCCTCTTCCCCGATGCGGGGCCGCAGGACGAGGTGATTCTTGCGGGGTGGGGTCCGTTTCCCTATAATTGTTTAGTCGATCCGCGGCACCGCGGATATGATTTGCGACAAGAGGTGTTGAAGATGCAGACGGTATTGAACGCGGTCCCCCGTTCGCACAAGGGAAAGCAAGCGGCGAAGCGGCTGCGGCGCGAGGGGCTCATTCCCGCCATTCTTTACGGGCACAAGTTCGATCCCGTGCTCCTGGCCCTCGAGGAAAAGTCCTTTCTTGCCGCCCTGAGGCGCGAGAAGGGACTGCACGGTCTCCTGAGCCTTAAGGTCGCGGGCGACAGGGATGGGCACACGGTGGTCGTCAAGGAGGTGCAGCGCGACCCCCTTAAGGACCATGTGCTCCACGTTGACCTGCAGAGGATACACGCCGACGAGGAGCTGCACGCCGTCGTATCCCTGCACTTCAAGGGCGAGCCGGTGGGAGTCAAGGCGGGCGGCATCCTGCAGCATTACCTCTACGAGGTAAACGTGCAATGCCTGCCAAAGGACCTTCCGGAATACATCCCGGTGGATGTGTCCCACCTGGACCTGAAGGAGAACCTGCGGATAAGTGACCTCCCGCTCCTGGACGGCGTGAAGTATATCAACAAGCCCGAGGAGATCGTGGCCGCCGTGACGCCGAAGCGCGTGCGCGAGGTGGCGAAGGTCGTTACGGAGCTCTACGAGGAGGAGGCAGAGGAGGAAGCGGCCGCGGAGGCGGAGGAAGCCGCGGGAGGAAAAGCCGCGCCCTCCCCCGAGGGAGAGGAGCCCTCCCGGGAGTGATACCCCTCCGCGGGAAAGGTATTTCCACACCGCGAAACGCGCTCCGCGACGAATCCCCACCTGTGGGAACCGTACCCCGCGCGGTAAGGGGCTTCCGGCTGATGCACGGCGCACGGGGAAAGCGCCTGCCATGCGGACCTATACAGGGGAGGGCGGATGTTTCTCGTTCTCGGACTGGGAAATCCTGGAGAAAAATACCGTGAGACCAGGCACAACGCGGGGTACTGGACGGTGGAACTCCTGGCGCGCAAGCACGGTGCCGCCTTCCGCCACGGCCGCACATACGAGCTGGCGAAGGCGGCCCTCTACACCGAGGAAGTCTGCCTGGCCCGCCCCCTTACCTACATGAACCTGAGCGGCAAGGCTGCCCGCAAGCTCCGACGCAAGCTGGGCATAGACCCCTCGCGCATCCTGGTGGTGCACGACGATATCGACCTGAAGCCGGGCACCATCCGCATCCGCAGGGGCGGTTCCTCCGGAGGCCACCTGGGCGTGCAATCGGTCATCGAGGGGCTGGGCACCGCCGACTTCCCACGCATGCGCATTGGGGTGGGAAGGCCGCCGGAGGGAGCCGACCCCGCCGCCTACGTCCTCCGCAAGCTGCGCGGGGACGAGCTGGAGGAATTCCTTGCATGGTGCGAGCACGCGGCCTCCGCGGCCGAGACGGTGGTCATGGACGGCCTGGACACCGCCATGAACCTCTACAACTGAACGCCGACACCACCCGTGTCGACACTTCAATGTCAGCCTTCATTCGTTTCCTCTTATAAGACCAAGGGGGAGGCCCCGCCCCTCCCCAGACATACTTTGGGGTCAAACCGCGTTCATGTCTGGGAGGCGATCTCTGGGGATGGAGTGCATCTCGGCCTTCCGGACGGGCCTTCGCCGCACCCATCCGCCGCAAGAGAGGAATCCCTCTTTCTTCCGGGCCGGGACGCCGAGTAATGGTCTCGCTACGCAGGCTGCGCTGCGACCAACTCGGCCGTTCCCGGGCAAGGTGGGTGGAAACCCCCTCCCTTCTTCCGGGCCGGTCCACCACGCCACGCCCGCAAGGCGCTTGCCCTCTTCGGCTAAGGAAGGCGGCAGCGCGATCGCGCAAACCACTTTGCCCCATGCCGTAAAATGGAGAGAGCCGCCCTTTGCCGGCGCGGTGGATGCGGGTAAGCCTCCGCGTCGGGGAGGGAAATGTCCCCGGGGAGAGAAGAAGTTAGCAAATGAAAGTCAAGAGGACGCTCCTTCCACCCAGCGTGCTCATAGCCGCGCTCCTTCTCCTCGCGTTGGAGGGTTGCCTCGGCAGCGGTGACGGCGTGAAAGGACGGGTGGACAAGGCGGTAAGCCTCATCACCTCCTCCCGGCCCCTTCTGGAGGACCTGCTGGAGCTTGACGAGCGCTTCGACACCCTGGGGACCCGCTACAGCGTGGTGGAGGAAACCATCGCGGAGGGAAAATCCCTGGTAGAGATGGCCCTGATAGACGTGAACGAGCTGGAATCCCGCTACATGCAGGCGAGGGACCTCCTCCACGAGGTCCTGGAAGCGGAAGACGCCGGCAAGTACGCGGAATACGCGCGCCTCATCCTGGAGGCGGTGTATGTTGAGATGGAGGCCTTTTCCCGCAACCGGCAGCTTCTCGACACCGTCTCCGACATGCTCGACGTCCTGCCCATGGCGGAGAGCACGGAGCAGCTCTCCTATTACGTGGAGGAGATAGCTAGGCTCACGAACGAGATCTCGGAGCTCCTGCAACAGGGCTCCCAGGAGGCCAAGGAGGCTGACGAATACTGCAAGCAAGCCGGCCTTTAAAGCGCGGCAAGCGTAAGGGGGTAGCGCCCGTCATGGCAAAGAAGACGCGCACGTGGATCAAAGTCCCCGCGGTAATTACGGCCCAAGAGGCCCGCATCGGCCCCGCAGGGGAAGGGGAGGCGGGCCCGGCCTGCCCGCGGGAGAGTTCCTGCCGGACAAGAAACGCGCCAAGGGGCGCGAGGACGGCGGCGCACGCCGGCCACAAGCGCCGGGGCAGGCCGTATCAGCCTTGCCTCGTGGCCCTCCTTGCTCTCGCGTTCCTTCTCCCCGCCGCCGGCTGCGGCTCACAGGCGGCCAAGTACGCGAGGGAGGCCCGCGCCAGCTATATCAGCGCCCGGGCCGTCCTGGTGGGGGTAAAGGAGCTTCCTTCCCGCATGGAGCTCGTCCTGCGGCAGGAGGACCCCGCGGCTCTCGTCCCCGAGGCCCGCGCGCGCATCGAGGAGGCAAGGAGCCTGGTCAGCGAATCCTACGCGGCCTTCCGGGCCGTGCAGGAGAAGATCGGCTTGCTCGAGGGCGAGAGGGACGAGAAGTTCGCTCCCTACGGGCAGAAGCTGTCCGCGCTGGTGGCCCTCAACACCGAGGTGATCAACGCCTATGCGGAATACCTCGGTTTCTGCAACTCCGTCGTGGAAGGGATTCCCTACCAGGACAAGCCCCAGAACCTCATGCCCGCCCTGAGCGGGATGGACAAGGCCATAAAGCGGGCGCAGGAATTAACTTCCGAGATCGAGAGGCAGGAGCAAGAGACCGAGGCGCTCTACCGCAAGCTCGCCGCTTGACCCGCAGCTCTGTGAACTCCTCCCGGCTCAGGGCTGGTTGTCGCCCCCGAAGAGCTCGCTCACCGACTCGTCCTTGAAGACGCTGGCGATGGTGTTGGCAAAGACGGAAGCTATGGAGAGTATCTCTACCTTGGAACTGTGGCGCTCATCGGGGATGGGGAGGGTGTCCGTCACCACCACTTTCTTCAGGGCGCTTTCCTCCAGCCTGTCCCTGGCGAGCCCCGAGAAGATGCCGTGGGTGGCGCAGGCGTAGACCTCGGTGGCTCCCGCATTCAGAAGGGCTTCCGAGGAGGCCGCCATGGTGCCGCCGGTGTCGATCATGTCGTCCACCAGCACCGCCGCCTTCCCTTTAACGTCGCCGATGACGTGCATGACCTCCGCCTTGTTGTGCCCCGGGCGCCGCTTGTGCAGTATGGCCATGGGTACCCCCAGGTGGTCGGAGTATTTCTTGGCCATCTTCACCCTGCCCGCGTCCGGGGACACGATGACCATGTCGCCCTCGATGTGGCGCGAGACATAGGAAGCCAGCAGGGGGACGGCGGTGATGTGGTCCATGGGCCCGGAGAAGAAACCCTGTATCTGGCCCGCGTGCAGGTCCATGGTGAGGATGCGGTCGGCCCCCGCCACAGAGATCATGTCCGCCACCAGCCGGGCGCTGATGGGCTCTCTGGCCAGGGTCTTCTTGTCCTGCCGCGAGTACCCGTAGTAGGGGATGACCGCGGAGATGCGCTTGGCCGAGGCGCGGTTGAGGGCGTCGATCATGAGCAGGAGCTCCATCAGGTGGTCGTTGATGGGGTCGGAACATGTCTGGACCACGAAAGCGTCGCAGCCGCGCACGCTCTCCTCGTAACGGACGTAGAGCTCGCCGTTGCTGAAGGTCTTCAGCTCCACCTTCCCCAGGCTTATGCCCAAGTGGCCGGCGATCTGGCGTCCCAGGTCCGGGTAGGACCGCCCGCTGAAGACCATGAGCTTCTTACGCGTTATCTCCTTCAAGACCTTCCGCCTCCTTCTTCTTCGCTCTCTTGTCCCTGTATCCCGGCACGTTGCGCTGGCGGTTGCGCTCCACGCCCAGCGCCCCCGGCGGCACGTCCTTGCTGATGGCCGACCCCGCCCCGGTCACCGCCCCCTTGCCTATGCGCACCGGGGCTATGAACATGGTGTCGCTTCCGATGAAAGCCTCGTCCTCAATCACCGTGGGGTGTTTCTCGACGCCGTCGTAGTTGCAGGTTATGCTGCCCGCGCCGACGTTCACGCCCTCCCCGATCTCCGCGTCACCCATGTAGCTGAGATGGGGTATCTTGCTGCCCTTCCCCAGCACCGTCCTCTTGGTCTCCACGAAGGTCCCCGCCTTGGAACCGCTCTTGAGCACGCTCCCCGGGCGCAGGCTGGCGAAGGGGCCCACGGTCACGCCGTCCTCCAGCTCGCTGTCGCGGATCACCGCCTGCTCCACCACCACCCCCCTGCCCAACCGGGAATCCACGATCCTCGCTCCCGGCCCCAGCGTGCATCCCTCGCCGATAACCGTCTTTCCCTCCAGGATGACCATGGGGCGCAGCAGGGTGTCGCGGCCGATGACCACCTCCCCCCCGATGTACACCGTGGAAGGATCTTCCATGGTAACGCCTTCCTCCATCCAGCGGCGGTTCAGGCGCTCCCGCATGGCGCCCTCCGCCTGCGCCAGGTGGACCCGCGAGTTCACCCCCAGCACCTCTCCGGGGTCATCGGTCATCAGGGCCACCAGGCGCTCTCCCTCCGCGGCCAGGATGCCCAGGACGTCGGTGAGGAAGTACTCCTTCTTGGCGTTTTCCGCCTCCACGCGGGGGAGCGCGCGGCGCAACCTCTCCCAGTCGAAGACATAGGTGGAGGTGTTCACCTCCCGTATGGCTTTCTCCTCCGGGTTGGCCTCGCTTTCCTCCACCACGCCCACCACGGCACCCGTCCCGTCCCTCTTGATTCTCCCGTAGCCGGTGGGGTCGTCCATGGTCGCGGCCAGCATGGTCACCGCGGGTTTCTCGGCCTCGTGCAGGAGGCAGAGCCGGCGCAGGGTGGCGGCGGTGACGAGCGGGGAGTCCGCCGTGAGCACCAGCAGCTCCTCCTCCCGGATGAGGGGGGTAGCCACCATGACGGCATGCCCCGTTCCCCTGCGTTCTTCCTGGAAGACGAACTCGGCGCGCTCTCCCAGCTCGGCCTTGACCTCCTCCCCCCCGTTCCCCACCACCACCAGGACGCGCTCCAGCAGCCCCTCCTCGAGAAGGGGCTGCAGGGCGTCGAGCACCCAGGATATCATGGGCCTTCCGCAGATGCGGTGCAGGACCTTGGCTTTTTCGGATTTCATCCTGGTGCCCTCACCGGCAGCGAGGACCAGGGCTGCACGGCTCAACTCACTCCCCCTTCCTCGTCGACGGCTCTATTTTATCCGACACCAGGTGACAATCAAAACACCCGTGCCTTGCGGATATGCGCCCGGCGGCCGCGCCGCTCCCCCCGCGGCGTCTTCTCCCCACATGCGAGAAGGGGGCGTGCGCCCCCCTCTTTTCCCTGGCTGGGGCGGTAGGATTCGAACCTACGATCGCGGCTCCAAAGGCCGCTGCCTTACCGCTTGGCCACGCCCCAGCGACAAGCCGCGCGATCAGACATCCTCCGACCCCTTTATCTCCTCCCCCTTCTCCTTCTTCATCCTGAAGAACTCGTTGAGCACCGCCCTCTGGATCTTGTCCCGGGTTTCCGCGTTGAGCGGGTGGGCGATGTCCTTGAAGTCCCCGTTGGGAAGCTTGCGCGACGGCATGGCCACGAAAAACCCCCGGTCCCCGTCCACCACCCGAAGATCGTGCACCACGAAACAGTCATCGATGATTATGCTCGCCATCCCCTTCACCATGTTCATGTCGATCTCCCGCACGGTAACCCTTGTAATCTCCACCGTTTTCCCCCATCATCGCAATTACCGACTGGAAACATATAAACATACTGGAAACATATAAACATATTATTCTTTATGCTTCGCGTTTTCAATAAAAAGTTCCTTCCCCGCGTATTTTTTGCCTGCCCAGTTGCACCCCCTGCCTTCCCCTCGCGCACGCTCAACAGCGCTCGGCCATCGCCGCGCCGTGAGAACAGAACGACGTCCTGCACACCCATGGCGCGTGATCCCTCATGCTCTCTTCCAGGCGCCGCGCCTCCTCCTCCCCGGCGGCCAGGAGGAAGACGGTGGGGCCGCTCCCGCTCACCAGCGCGCCCGGCGCCCCCGCTTCCCTCGCCCGCGCGAGAACGTCGCCCAGCGAGGGTTCCAGCTCGCAAGCGGCGCGCTGCAGCGAATTGAAGAGAAGGTCGGGGAGGCGCGTGACCTCCCCCCTCGCCAGGTATTCAAGGAGGGGGTAAGGTCCCCGCCGCGGCGGCTTGTCTCCGCCCACCAGGTCGAAGCGGCGGTAGACCTCCGCGGCGGAAAGGGCATTGCCGGGATTCACCAGGACGAGCGGCAAGGGCGGCGCCTGCGCCTGGGGAGTCACCCTCTCGCCCCTTCCCTCGCCCAGGGCCGTCCCTCCCACCAGGAAGAAGGGCACGTCCGAGCCCAGGGACGCGGCGAGGTTCAGGAGCTCCTCCTTCCCCAAGGCTTCGCTCGCCAGGTGGTTCAAGCCCCGCAGCACGGCGGCGGCGTCCGAGCTCCCCCCTCCCAGGCCGGCCGCGACGGGTATGTGCTTGCGGAGCCGTACCCTCACCCCCCAGCCCAGCCGCGTAGCCTCCAGGAAGGCCGCGGCGGCGCGGTGGCACAGGTTCTCCTCGCCGCGGGGGGCGTCCCCCTCAACCAGGAGCTCGATGCCTCCCCCCGCGCCTTCCGCCTCCACCACGACGAGATCGCAAAGGTCGACGGCCTGCAGGACGGTGCGCACGAGGTGGTAGCCGTCAGGGCGCAGCGAGCCCACCTCGAGGTAAAGGTTGACTTTCGCCGGGGCCTTCAGCGTCACCATGCCGCGCAACCTGCCGCCCTCCATCAGACACAAGGACTTTCCTCCGCCTATCTTACCATCATTTCCTCACGCCCCTCAGGAGGCGCGGCGATACTCGCCGCTTTCGTCCAGGGCGAGGAGCCGCCTTTCCCGCTCCCCGTAGGGCAAGGCGATCCGTTCCCCCCCGCGGCACGCTCCTGTATCATGTGCTTGGAGGCCTTCAACGCGGAGAACACCCTGGTATCCCCGGCGGACGGCCATGCCCCCGGCCCGGCGGGCGCGGGCGCCACAGGGGAAAGGTCGCGCGTGCCAGGGGTTCATGAACGATCACCCGGAAAGGAAGGCGTGATGGGCGAGCTTGCCAGGCCCAGCGTGGTGGGCGAGATCCTGGAAAGGTACGGCCTGCGCCTGTCGCGATCCCTGGGGCAGCACTTCCTGGTGGACGGAAACGTGCTGCGGGTCATCCTAGGCGCCGCGGACCTCTCGCCCCGAGACACCGTCCTGGAGATAGGTCCCGGGCTGGGGACGCTCACCGAGGAGCTCTGCGCGCTGGCCGGGCGGGTGGTGGCGGTGGAGATGGACCGCCGCCTCGCCGCCGTCCTCCCGGAGGTGCTCGGCCACCCCCGCAACCTCGTGCTGGTGGAGGGCGATGCCCTGCGGCTGGAGCTGGCTCGGTTCTTCTCCCTGGAGGAGAGGGTGAAGGTGGTCTCCAACCTGCCCTACAACGTGGCTACCCCCCTCATCCTGCGCCTTTTCCTTGAGCTCCCGCAGGTGGAGGTGATGGTGGTCACGGTGCAGAGGGAACTCGCTGACCGCTACCTGGCCGGCCCCCGCTTCGATGCCTACGGGAGCGTATCGGTCAAGCTGCAGACCTTCTGCGAGATGCACCGTATCTGCAACCTTCCCTCCACGGTCTTTTTCCCCCCACCCCGCGTGGACTCGTCCGCCCTGCGCATGGAGAGAAAGGCCAGCGAACTGTCCTGCGAGGAAACGGCGGCCTTCTTCCGCTTCGTGGACGCCTGCTTCTCCTTCCGGCGGAAAATGCTGGTAAACGCGCTCGCGGGGGGACGCGAGCCCTACCGCCCCCGCTCCCAGGTGGAGGAGGCCCTGCAGCAGCTGGGGCTGCCCCGGGCTTGCCGCGCCGAGGAACTCTCCCGACAGGAACTCCTCACGCTCTTCCGTTCTCTCAACTAGCGGGCATGCGCCAGGGAAAGTGGGTTCTCTTAACGCGGCGCGGGTCTCGCGAACGTACCGAGCGCCCGGAAAAGGCAAGCGGGAGCGGAACTCGTCCGTTCCCGCGCTGCTACGCCGTTCTTACTTGCGCTTCAGCTCGTTAATGCACTTCTGGCAGATGCGGTTCCCCTTGAAGGTCTTGTTGTGCTCCGGGTTGCCGCACAGGATGCACCCCGGCTTGTACTTGATAAGGACGATGCGCTCCCCGTCGACGAAAATCTCGATGGGGTCGCGTTCCTTGATGTCCAAGGTGCGGCGCAGCTCCATGGGGATCACGATGCGTCCCAGCTCGTCGATCTTCCTCACGATTCCTGTTGCCTTCATCTCTCGCCCACCCTTTCTCCCTTGCTGCCCGGACCGTAACGGCCCGGACGAAATGCTGTTACCTTGACAATAACGGGATATTCCAGAGATATAATTATATTGACAATGCCTGAAGGATGTCAAGAAATTTTTACCTTTTTTTACATGGGAAGGAAAAAATGGACAAATTATACTACGTAACCACGCCGATCTATTACGTCAACGACCTGCCGCATATAGGCACCGCTTACACCACGGTGGCCGCCGACGCCCTGGCCCGTTACCACCGCCTCAAGGGGGAGGGCGTCTATTTCCTCACCGGCACGGACGAGCACGGCCAGCACGTTGCCCGCGCCGCCGAACGCAACGGGGTCTCCCCCAAGGAATGGGCGGACCGCATGGTGACGCACTTCACCGAGGTCTGGCGCCGCCTGAATATCAGCAATGATTTCTTTATCCGCACCACCGATCCCAGGCACATGGAGGTGGCGCGCAACTTCATACAGCTTCTCTACGACAAGGGCGACATCTACCTGGACACCTACGAGGGCTGGTACTGCGTGCCCGACGAGTCCTTCTGGCTCCCTTCCCAACTGGTGGAAGGGAAATGCCCGCAGTGCGGCCGGGAGGTCGAGATGGTGCAGGAGGAGAACTACTTTTTCCGGCTTTCCGCCTATGCCGACCGGCTGCTGGAGCACATCTCTTCGCACCCCGAGTTCGTGCAGCCGGATATCCGCCGCAACGAGGTGATCAGCTTCATCAGGCAGGGCCTCGCCGACCAGAGCATCAGCCGCAAGACCATCTCCTGGGGCATCCCCCTTCCCTTCGACGAGAGCCAGGTCATGTACGTGTGGTTCGACGCCCTGCTCAACTACGTCAGCGCCATAGACTACAGCCTGGACGAGGCGCGCTTCCGCGGCATCTGGCCCGCCGACGTGCACTTCATCGGGAAGGAGATCCTGCGCTTCCACGCCATCGTCTGGCCGGCCATGCTCATGGCGGCTGACCTGCCGCTTCCCCGCCAGGTCTTCGCGCACGGCTGGTTGACGGTGGAGGGCGAGAAGATGTCCAAGTCCAAGGGAAACGTCATCAGCCCGCACGACCTGGTCGACGAGTACGGGGTGGACGCCTACCGGTACTACTTCCTGCGCGAGTTCTCCTTCGGGTACGACGGCAACTTCTCGCGCGAGAACATGACCGGCCGCTACAATGCGGACCTCGCCAACTCCCTGGGGAACATGGTCAGCCGCGTGCTGGCCATGGTGGAGCGCTACCGCGGGGGAGAGGTGCCGGGGCCGGGCGTTGAAGAGGCGGTGGACACGGCGCTGCGTGAAAGCGCGGACCTGGCGGTGGCGGAGGTAGACCGCTGCATGGAGCGCTTCGCCTTCAACGAGGCTCTGCAGGCCATATGGAATTTTCTGGCATCCATTAACCGCTACGTGGACGAGACGGCGGCCTGGGACCTGGCCAAGGACCCGGACCGCTCCGACCGCCTGGACACCGTGCTCTACAACCAGGTGGAGGCGGTGCGTCTCACCGCCCTCCTGGTGCTCCCCTTCATGCCCGCCACCGGCGAGGGCATCTGGGAGAGGCTGGGTTACCGCCGCTCCATCCACGAGCACCACCTGCCCGCGGCGGCGGCCTGGGAGCTCTTCCCTCCCGGGCAGAAGGTCTCCAAGGGCGCGCCGCTCTTCCCCCGCAAGGATGCCGCGAGATAGGGAGCGAGCCTCCGGCGGCGGTTTCCCGCGCCCGGTTCGCGGGGCCGCTCCCCGGATTATAATGAGGCCGTCACGCCCGCGCGGACCGCAGGCAGAAACCGGTACGGATAATGGCCCCCAACGGGAGGACGCATGGGCTTAGTCGATACCCACGCCCACCTCGACCTCCTTGAGGAGGAGGTGGGAGAGGCGCTGCGCAGGGCCGGTGAAGCCGGCGTTACGGCCGTGGTGAGCGTGGGCATAGACCTGGAGTCCAGCCGCCGCGCCCTGGAGCTCTCCCGCGCCTTCCCGGGAGTCTACGCGGTGGTGGGCGTCCATCCCCATGATGCCTCGCAGCTCGACCGCGCCACCCTGCGGGCACTCGCCTCCCTGGCGGAAGACCCCCGCGTGGTGGGCATAGGCGAGACCGGCCTCGACTTCTACCGCAACCTCTCCCCCCGCGGCGACCAGGAGAGGGCCTTCCGCCGCCAACTCGACCTGGCGCGTGAACTCTCCCTCCCCGTGGTGGTCCACGACCGCGAGGCCCACGCCGAAACCCTGCGCATCCTGGAGGAGTACGCTCCCTTCGAGGGCCGCCTGGTGATGCACTGCTTCTCAGGCGACACGGGCATGGCCCGCACCGTCATAGACATGGGCGGGTACGTCTCGGTTGCCGGCCCGGTCACCTTCCCGAAGGCACGGCGGCTGCAGGAGGTGGTGAGGGAAACGCCGCTCGAGCGCATCCTCGTGGAGACCGACTGCCCCTTCCTGTCACCTTACCCATACCGGGGCAAGCCCAACGTGCCCGAACGGCTTGCGCTTATCGCGCGCAAGGTGGCGGAGCTCAAGGGCATCCCGTATGAGGAGCTCGCCTTCCCCAACCCCTTCTTCTCGGAGGCTTGAAGACGCGCGGTGTTCGCACCGCGCGGAGCACGACACGGATGGGGCGGCTTCAGGAAACGGCGCGGAAGAAGAGGAATCCCAGGGAATGGCGGCGGCGATACCCAGGAGCTGCGGCCAGATGGCACCGAGATTCCTCCTCCCCACCTCCAGCAGCTCGCGAGCCGATACCTCCTTGAGCAACACGTATAGGGGTATGCCCCCCATGAACACGAAGACTATCCCGCTGGCCACCCATCCCCATGCCAGGCCTTCCGCCCTGAAGAACCCGTATTCGCAGAAATTCCATCCCAGCGAAAGGAATATGGCGGGCCAGAAGAAGACGGCCACCAGGCTCACCTCGCCGTTCCCTTCCGTCAAGCTCCTAATACCCCCGAACGGCCCGTAGTTAGCCGCCGCGGCGGCCCGCGGCAGCGAAAATACGCCCATGTTCGCCAGGGCGATCACCACGCAAGCCATGATGGAAATTGTAAATATCCACCAGTAACCAGGCGCCGGGTGGGCTATCTCGTAAGGACCGCCCACCGCCACCATGCCTCCCAGATCCATCACGCCGCGCATGGCCAGGAAGAGTATGGTCAGGAAAAAGGCGAAGGCGCACGGCAGGAGGAGCAACCTCATGCAGGCAAGCGGCCACCTCGCCTTGCCCGCGCCGGCCGGTCTTCCACGAGGGTAACCCCCTCGACCCTTTAAACACAGATCACGGTGGAGCCCCTGGTCTCCCGTGTGCCTCCTTCTCCTCCAGCCAGGCGCGGTAGACCTCTCGCTGGGAAACGCCGTGCTTCTGCGCCACGGCACGCACGGCGTCCCTCGTGGGCAGACCCCCATCGCGCAAGCGCGCCACCTCCCCCGCCAGCGCGGGCAGGGGCTCCTCCCCGCCGCGCGATGCAGAGACCACGACCGTGAACTCTCCCAGGGGCTTCCTGTCCGCAAATGCGCGCAGCACCTCCCCCGCCGTTCCCCGCAGCACCTCCTCGTGCTCCTTGGTCACCTCCCTGGTCACCACAAGCATGCGCTCCGGCGCCAGCTCGGCCAGGTCGCGCAACGTCTCCAGGATGCGGTGCGGGGCCTCGTAAAAGACCAGCGCCTCCCCCTCCCGCAGCAGGAGCAGCAGGCGCGAGCGGCGCTGCGCGCGCCTGCGGGGAAGGAACCCCTCGAAGCGGAAGCGGGCCAGCGGAAGGCCGCAGAGGGCCAGAGCGGCCGTCAGCGCGCTCGCCCCGGGCACCACCTCCACCTCCAAGCCCCGCCGCGCGCACTCCCCGACCGCCACGAAGCCGGGGTCCGAGACGGTGGGCATTCCCGCATCGCTCACCAGGGCTACCTTCTTTCCCCGCGCCACCTCCTCCGCGATCGCCGCAGCCTTCTCGCGCTCGTTATGCCCGTGATACGAGACGGCCGGGGTATGGATATCGTATCGGGTGAGAAGCTTGCGGACGCGGCGCGTGTCCTCGGCGGCGATGAGATCGCACTCCCGCAGGACGCGGAGGGCGCGCAGGGTCACGTCCTCCAGGTTTCCGATGGGAGTTCCTACCAGGAAAAGCCTGCCTTTCAACGCTCCCCCCCCGCTTAGGTGCCGGCCGACGGCTGCCCACGGCACGCGCTACCACGCTTGCGCAAAGGCTCCGGGAAGAATCACGACCGCGAATCACGCCCATTATACAACCGGGTATGGAGGGGGACAAATGCCGTCAATGCGAGGCGTTGGTGCGCCGTGCAAGCAGTTTTTCCACCAGTTCCAGCTGCGCGTTGTAATCCAGCTCCGGTGCCACCTCCGCCAACCTGCGCAGGATACGCGCCGTGGCGTAATACATGTAGATGGGCACCGGCCTTGAGGGCACCTTGTGGCAGATCCCGTGCTCCGACAGCTCGTCGAGGGATTTCTCAACCTCTTCCTTGTGGCGGCCCAGGCGCATGCCGATCCTCTCCGCGCTGTCCACCGTGCCGGGGTTGTCCTTGAAGAAGGTGATGAGTTCCAGTTTTATCCTGTCGATGTCCTCGTCTCGTACGATGAACTTGCCTATTCTCGCCAAATCCTCACCTCGGGTACAGGCCGGCCTTTCCCTTGGCGGCCGGCGCTCTTTCCACGCACGCGCGTCGCTTTCGCGACCCCGCAGAACTCTCTTTTAAATCGGCATCGCCGAAGCCCTCCTTTACGGGCGGGAAGGAAGCAGGACCTGGAGTGCATGTATGATGCGGAACCTTGTTTGTTCCAAGGCATTTGCCGATAATAGGCCCTGTAACGTAACCGCGACGGCGGCACCAAACGAAGGCAGCCTATGAAGGTGGAGTCTGGCAAACGATACCCGTGCGGATGCGAGCCACGCAGTCATAAGCCGGCGGGAGGGAAACGGCGCAGTGCTCTCAGCGCACTCGCCACACTGCTCCTCGGCGCGGCGCTGCTTGCCGCGGCGGCCGCCTTCCCCCTCCCCGCCGCGGGGGACGGCCGGCCTCTCCCGCCCCGCGACCCGTGGGCGGCGGACCGCCCTGACGACGGCGGCGGCAAGGTCGACTTGGGCTGGTCGGACAGCCCCTCCTCCGAGATAGCGGCCTACCGCGTTTACCGCTCCATGCGGTCGGGAGGACCCTACTCCCTGCTGAGCGAGCGTTCCACCGACTCCTCCATCAACTACCTCGGGTACGTGGATACGGGCCTGCGGGACGGGGTCGCCTATTTCTACGTGCTCAGCGCGGTGGACCGCCGGGGAAGGGAGAGCGCTTTCACCCGCGAGCTTTCCGCCGTCCCCCGGGCGCAGCTGTTCCAGGCCGCGGTGAGCGTGCGCAAATCGATGGTCGTCTCCCTCGCCGAGCAGAAGCTCTACTGCCTGGAGAACGGGCGCGTCGTCTACGTTTTCGCGGTCTCCGCGGGAACCGGGGCAACCCCCACGCCCACCGGCAACTTCCGCATCCTCTACCACGACTACGCCCATCCCGTCCCCAAGTATCCCGGCTGCGTGTGCTATTACTGGATGGGCTTTTTCGAGGATTACGCCCTGCACGCCTGGCCGACCTACAACGGCGTGCAGGGCAACTACGCCGGGCTGGGAAGCCCCGCCTCGCACGGCTGCATACGGCTGCATCCCGACCAGGCACACATCCCCTATTACTGGGCCCCGGACGGCACCCCCATCTCCATCATCCCCGGCCGCTTCCAGCCGCCGCGACAGCCCGTACGCGGAGGCCACGCGGCGGCCGCCGTGGAGGAACCCTCCGGCACGTGGTACTTCGCCGAGGGCTACACGGGCGAGGGCTTCGACGAGTACCTGGTGGTGCTCAACCCCTGGGACGAGGCCGCGGTCACCCACTTCGACTTCATGCTCCCCGACGGGAGCGTGCGCCCCTTCACCTTCACCGCGGGCCCCCACAGCCGCATGACCGTGCACGTGGATTCCCTCCCCGGCCTGGAGAGCACGGACGTCTCCGCGCGCATAACCTCCACCCGGCCGGTGGTGGCGGAGAGGGCCATGTATTTCGGCTACCGGGAGTGTCCCGGCGGCCATGCGGAGCTGGGGAGGGAGTCGCCTTCCAAGCTGCACTACCTGGCGGAGGGCTACACCTCCCCCTTCTTCGACACCTGGATCACCGTCATGAACCCGGAAGACACGGACGCCGCCGTGACCGTCACCTTCATGAAGAATGACGGGGGCCTCGTGGTCTTGCCGGTGAACGTGGCGGCGCACAGCCGCGGCACCCTCAAGGTGAACGACGTGCCCGGGCTGGAAAACCAGGAGTTCTCATGCCAGGTGGAGTCGAGCGAACGTTGCCTGGTCGAGCGCGTGGTCTATTTCAATTATCCCCGTTGAGCCGGACAGGTATCCACCACATTGCGCGGGAACGAGGCCCCGAAGGTGACGCGGGCGCGCGCAAAGAATTATGATTATAGGAAAACGCAAGAGCATGGCGGCAAGCGGAAACTCGGCGCCCCCCAGGGAGGTAAGCAATTGATCTGCCCCGAGTGCGGTAGCTACCAGCCGGAACGGGCCAAGTTCTGCGGCATATGCGGGACGCCGCTCTCGCAGGAGAGCCTTGTGGAGAGCTTCTTGAGCGAATCCCCCGAGCCGGAGCTCGTCCTCCCCCGCCACCGCAGCCCCTGGTTCTACCTGGCAGTGCTCGCCCTGGTGCTGGCCTCCCTCGCCGTGCTCACGGGGGCGGGTTACGTCGTTTACCGCATCGCATGGGGCGGTAAGGGGCAGGAGGAAAGCCGCGAGGAGGGCGGGGAAGCCGCGCTCCAGTACCGCGACGAGAAAACGGGGTACAGCCTCTCCTATCCCGACACCTGGACCCTGAGCGAGCAGCCGCTCGCGAGCGGCGCGATCTCCTCCCTGCGTATCTCCCTCAGCTCGCGCAAGTTCCTGGACGTGCAGGTCTACTACATCGATCCCGTGGTCTCCGTGGGGGGCCTGGAGGCCATCAAGGAATACCTGGAGGCCGTGGCCGGGGAACGCATCCTCGCCCTGGGCGGGAAGACGGGCGGCACGGAGCCATCCGGGACCCAGGAAAGCGGCGAGAGCGAACCCGCTCCGGCCGATAACGCGGAGGAGAGCGCGGAACTCTTCACCTACACCAGGATCGGGAATATGCCTGCCTTTTACGTGGAATGCGACGGCAACGTCTTGGGCGAGGAAACCACCTTCGTCCTCTGTTTCATAGTCGCCGACGACTACTATTTCCAGTGCGAGGGGCGTGCGCCCAAGGACGAGTACAGGGGCGTGCGGCCGCAATTCTGGTCTATTTTCGGCTCCCTCCGCCGCGAGGCGGTGGGGGAAGAGGTCCCGTACTCGACCCCCCAGGCGATGGAGAGCGTGACGCAGCGACTGGTATAATTTGCAAGGTCCCGGGGGCGGCCGCGGCGAAAGAATGACCAGCGGCCGAGACGATACCAAGCCCGCGGGGAGAGCCGAGGGGAGGTGGCGGTATTGCGCATTCTGGTCACCGGAGGAGCCGGCTTCATCGGATCCAACCTGGTGGATACCCTCCTGGATGAGGGGCACACGGTGACGGTGGTGGACAACCTCTCCACGGGGAGGTTCGAGAACCTCTACCGGGTGAAGGACGCCGCGCGGGAAAATCGCTTCTCCTTCCTCCACATGGACATCCGTGACAATTCCCTGCTTGCCGCGTTCAAGGGGAGGGAGCAGGAGGTGGTCATCCACCTCGCGGCCCAGCCCGACGTGAGGGTCTCGGTGAAAGACCCCGTCTTCGACGCCGACGTCAACGTCCTGGGGACCCTCAACCTCCTCCAGCTGGCGGCGCAACACGGTACACGGCGCTTCATCAACACCAGCTCGGGGGGATGCGTCTACGGGGAACCGGATTACCTGCCCGTGTCCGAGGAGGCGCCGCGGCGTCCTGACTCCCCCTACGGCGTTAGCAAGCTCGTCGCCGAGGAATACATCCGTTACTACGAACGCACTTACGGGATATCCTGCTGCACCCTGGCCCTCGCCAACGTCTACGGCCCGCGCCAGAACCCCTTCGGGGAAGCGGGCGTAGTGGCCATCTTCATAGGGAAGATACTGGACGGGGAGGACCCGGTGATCTTCGGGACGGGCGAGCAGACGCGCGATTTCGTCTACGTCGACGATGTCGTCGAGGCCTACCACGCCGCCCTCTCCCGGGGAGAGGGGGAATTCATAAACATCGGCACGGGAGTGGAGACCTCCGTCAACCGGCTTTACGACCTCCTCGCGGAGATGCTGGACTTCGATGGGCGCCCGCAGTATGCTCCGCCCCGCGCCGGCGAACTGGACCATATCTCCCTCCAGGTGAAAAAAGCGCAGAAAGTCCTAGGCTGGAAGCCGCGCACGGACATCTCCGAGGGCCTCGCCCGGACCGTGGAATGGTACAAGCAGAACCTGCGGAGGTAATTTGCCTTTCGTCGACATTCATTCCCATATCCTGCCCGGGTTCGACGACGGCGCGAGGGATGATAGGGAATTTCTGGAAATGGTGGACCGCGCCCTCGCGGGGGGGACGGTCCGCATAGCCGCTACCCCCCACTGCGACCTCGAAGACCCGCTGCCTCGCCTGGAATACATTCCCGCCGAGGTGGACAGATGCCGGGGGTTCCTGCGCTTGCAGGGCCGCGAACTGGACCTGGTGCCCGGGGTGGAGGTGCGGGTCAACGCGGGGCTCTACCGCTGGGTCAAAGAGGGCGGGGATATCGAGCGACTCACCCTCGCCGGCAACGGCCGCTACCTCCTGGCGGACCTGCCCCTCGCCGACCTTCCCGCCGCCACGGCGGATATCCTCTTCCTGCTGCAGTTGCGGGGGCTCGTCCCCATCCTCGCCCACCCCGAGCGCAACCGCCATCTGGCCTCCCACCCCGAAAGGGTGCGGGAAATGGTGGAGCGGGGGATAATCATCCAGGTGAACTCCGGTTCCCTGGAGGGGATCTACGGAAAGGCCGCCAGGCGGGCGGCCTTTGCCCTGCTGGGAGAAGGGCTGGCGCGGCTGGTGGCCTCCGACGCCCACGACCCCGCGGGAAGAAGCCCCGACCTCTCCGCCGCCCACGGCATCATCGTCCGCCGCCTCGGCGAGGAAGCGGCCCGCCTCCTCCTCGGGCACAACCCCGCCGCCGTGCTGGCGGGAGAGGACCCTGTCGCGCTTCCCGCGGCGCCTCCCCGTCGAGCGCGCCGCCTGCTCCCCCGCTCCCGGTGAACCCCGGACAATACAAGGTCGACCAGGCGCCGGCGGAAGCGGTTGCGCCGCGCGGCAACTGCCGCTAACATCGAGGGGGCGGCGGCGGAGATGCGCGGCACGGCCGGAGTGTGGTAATTTATGGAAAAGAGCCTGCAGTGGATCGAGGACTTCCGCGACGACCCGCGGCACAGCGGCCTTTTTCTCGATTTCGACGGCACCATAAGCGAGATCGCCCCCGCTCCAGCCGGCGCCCGCCTCCATCACCTCGCAGCGGAGCTGCTTCCCCGGCTGGCCGCGGAATACCCCATGTGCATCCTTTCCGGGCGCAGGGCCGCCGACGTGGCCTCGCTGGTGGGGCTTCCCCGCATCCATTACGTGGGAGTGCACGGCATGGAATGGATGGAGGACGAGCCGCGCGTGGATTCCGAGGTGCTCCCGCACCTCCCCGCCCTCGAGCAAGCCCGCAGCGAGCTCTGCTCCGCTCTCCCCGCGCTTCCCGGGGTGACGCTGGAGGACAAGATGCTCACCGTCTCCCTGCACTACCGCGAAAGCCCCGCCATGGAAGAAGACGCGCTGCGCCTGGCGGAGAGCACCGCCCTGAGGTTGGGCCTGCAGACGCGGCGCGGGAGGAAGACGGTGGAGCTGCGCCCGCCCGTGGACATCGACAAGGGCAGCGTCCTCATGCGCCTGGCCCGGGGCTGGAAGCTGCGCCGCGCCCTCTACGCCGGGGATGACCTCACCGACGTGGATGGCTTCCGCGGCCTGCGCCGTCTCATGCGAGAGGGCGGCTTCGAGGGCGTTGCCATAGCCGTGCTCTCGACCGAGACCCCCGTGGAACTGGAGGCGGTTGCCGACCTCACCGTGGAGGGCCCTTCCGGCCTCCTCGAACTCCTCTCCCGCCTCTAACCACGTCAAGCCAATTGGGGTCAAGCCAATTGGGGTCAAGCCTTGAATTTTGATACCCAGGGGGGTATCGAAGCGGGAGAGCGGGGGTTTCTCTCGTTCACCTGACAACACCCGGGGTTAGGCCTTATTGGTTGCCTTTTATCACACCAAGGGAGAGGCTCCGCCCCTCCCTTGACCCTCCCCAGACATACTTTGGGGTCAAACCGCGTTCATGTCTGAGAGGGGTTGTTCCTGGAGACGGAGTGCGTCTCGGCCCTCTGGACGGGCCTTCGCCGCACCCATCCCCCGCAAGCGAGGGATCTCCTTTCCTCATTCTGGCCCGGAGCCTTGGGGTGACGGTTTCGCTCGGCGTCACCTGCCTGTACCTCAGGGAGAAACGCCCGGAAAGGCGCGCTCGCTGCGACCGACCCCATAGTTCTCCGGGCAGGTTGGGTGGAGATCCTTCCTTCTTCCGGGCCGGGCTGCCGTACGGTGGTCTCGCTCCGCAGGCTGCGCTGCGACCGACCCGGCCGTTCCCGGCCAAGATGGGTGGAAGTGCCAACAAAATTGGGTTATGCCTCGTTCGTTGCCTACCAGACGAGTTCCTCAGCATCCCGGGGATTCTTCACCTCGAGTATCTCGGCGACCTCGCCGCTGTGCAGCCGCACGGTGCGGTTGGCCATCTCGGCGATGGCCGAGTTGTGGGTGACCAGGATGATGGTCTGGCCCTTCTCCCTGTTGATCCGCTGCATCACCCCGAGGACGGTCTTCCCCGTCTCGTAATCGAGTTCCCCGGTTGGCTCGTCGCAGAGGAGGATGGGCGGGCTCTTGCAGATGGCCCTGGCTATGGCCACCCTCTGCTGCTCCCCGCCCGATAGCTGGCTCGGGAAATGGTCCGCCCGCTCCGCCAGGCCCACCATTTCCAAGGCCTCCCGGGCCTTTCCCCTCTCGTTTTCCGAGACCAGGTCCAGGGCGAACTCAACGTTCTCCAGGGCGGTGAGGGTGGGGATGAGGTTGAAGAACTGGAATATGAAGCCGATCTGCGTACGCCGGTACTCCGTCAGCCCCCGGGTGTCGAGGCGGGAGATGTCCCGCCCGTTGACGGTCAATCTGCCGCTGGTGACGGTATCCATGCCCCCGACCAGGTTGAGGAGGGTGGTCTTGCCGGACCCGCTGGGACCGAGGATGACGATGAATTCTCCTTCCCCGATCGCCAGGTTCACATCCCGCAGGGCGACCACCTCCACCTCGCCCATGGGATATACCTTGCTGACCTCCTCAAAAACGATGAGGTCCCTTTGCTGCGGCTTCACGGCCATCCCGTGCACCGTCCCGCCGCCTGCCTCCGCTTCACCGGGGCGTGGATCCCGCATGCCGTCCCCTCCGTCCCGTGCCGCCTCGGTCTCACCCATCTCCGCCTTCCTCGCTCCTGTCCTTCGCCGCCAGTTCCAACGAACACGCACACCATTAACACACCATTAAAGATACACTATGCTCTCGATCGACAGTAACGGACCAGGGGTTTACCGGGGAGCGGTTCGCCTGCCCGAAAGGGGCGCGTCATCGAGGGGTACAGCCGCGATACTGCTCAATCGAGCAACATGTGGAAGAAGCGCAGGTAATCGCGCAGGTGGCGCGTGCAGAGGAAGTTGCGCCTCACCTTCTCGTGCCCGGCATCCCCCATGCGCTGGGCGGTGGCGGGGCTCTCCAGGAGCAGGCAGACCTTCTCCGCCGCCTCCTCGATCCTGTCTACCAGGAACCCGTTCATGCCGTCGTCCACCTGCAGGAGGATGCCTCCCACCCGGCCGGCAACCACCGGCTTGCGTTTCCACATCGCCTCCGCGACCGTGAGCCCGAAGCCCTCGCGCAGGGACTTCTGGATGACCACCGTAGCCATGGCCTGGAAGGCGCTCACCTCCACGTTGCCGATGCCCTGCTGGTTGGAGAGGAGGAATACGTCGGGGTCACCCGCGCTGTACTCGTAGGTCTTCTCATAATAGTGCCACCCCTCCGGGTCGTCGTCCGCCATGCTGGCCAGGTAGACAAGCTGAACGTCGCGGTGCGCCGCCTTCACCGCGCGGAAGCAGTCGACCAGCCCCAGCGGATCCTTCCAGGGATCGAAGCGCGAGACCTGGAGCATGATGGGCCGCGTCTCGTCCACCCCGTAACGGCGGGCGATGTCCGACTGCACCCTCTTCTCGGGGATGATGTTCTTGGCGCTCAGGGGATCGATAGACGGCGGGATGAAGGCCAGGGCCGCGACTTCCAGGGGGGACTTGATGTATTTATCCATGGTGAAGACGGCGCCGTCGTAGCGGTTGATGTAAGCCTTGAGGAATTCCCAGGCGTCATCCCGGGCATAGGTGGAATCTATGTGGCAGCGCCAGATCCACTTCCCCTTGCGGAAGGGGGTCCCCTCCAGGGCGGCGATGATGGCGCAGGGCTGGGGGTCGTGCACGACGACGAAATCGTACTCCTGGTCGAAACGGGAGGCGTTCTCCTCGCATACCGAAAGGTACTTCACCTTCATCTCGTGCGTGATGGGAATCTCCATCCCCTGCAGGGAATTGTGGAACAGCTTGGTGATGGTAAAGAAATCCTGGTCGCCTTCCATGAGCCTCCACTCGGCGCGCAGCCCAACGCCTTCCATCAAGGGGACAAGGGTATAGAGCATCTCCGCCACCCCACCCCCGTGCGCGGTGCTGTTGATATGCAGGACCCTGGCTCCCCGCAGCCCCTTGGCCAGGGAGCGGATTTCCGCCAGGACCTCCGGGTCGGCTATCCCCTGGTACTGCTCGAGGCTACGCGGTTGCACGGGAACCCTTGGCAGCATCTTGCCTCCCTCTCGATCCCTGTTTCCGGCCGACGATATCCCGGCAAGGCGAATCACCTGTAATTTTATACCACGCCGCCCCGTTCCGCATGCGTTTTCCCTCTTTCCCGCCCCTGTCTCCCGCGCTTCCCGCCCCGCGCTTTCAACGCGCGCGCCGAATCTGGTAAATTTTCGTTAGCCGCAACGCTGCCGGCGAGCCGCAGCAAGACGGCGCGTGCCACGCCCTCGCAAGCAACGTACCAAGAGGACGGGGAAGGAGATGATCACATGGTGATGAAGCTTTTCGAGGAAAGACGCAGCATCCGCAGGTTCGGCGACCGCCCCGTGGAGGACGAGAAGCTGCATGCCGTGCTGGAGGCCGCCCGCCTGGCTCCCTCCTGGGCCAACATGCAGTGCTGGCGCTTAATCGTCGTCAAGGACACGGCGATTAAGGATGCCGTTTCCACCACCTTGGAGAACAACCCCGCCCAGAAGGCGGTGTCCAGCGCGCCGGTGCTCATCGTGGCCTGCGCGGACCCGGAAGCTTCGGGCAAGGTCAAGGACCAGAGCTACTACCTGGTGGACATCGGCATATGCTTCCAGCAATTATGCCTGGAGGCTTGGAACCAGGGGCTCGGCACCTGCTGGATAGGCTGGTTCGACGAGGACAAGATCCGTTCTATCCTGGAAGTGCCCGAACATATACGCATCGTGGCCCTGACCCCCCTGGGATACCCGGCCGTCTATCCCGAGGCGCGCGGCCGCAAATCCCTGCAAGAGATGGTCTTCTACGATAAATGGGGTCAGGTCTTGAATTTTGATACCCAGGGGGGTATTGAAGCGGGGGAGTAGGGATTTCTCTCGTTCACCTGACAACACCCGGGGCCGGTCCTCATTCGTTGCCTTTTATAAGACCAAGGGAGAGGCTCCGCCCCTCCCTTGACCCTCCCCAGACATACTTTGGGGTCAAACCGCGTTCATGTCTGAGAGGGGTCGTTCCTGGGGATGGAGGGCGTCTCGGCCCTCTGGACGGGCCTTCGCCGCACCCATCCCCCGCAGGCCAAGGAATCTCCTTTCCTTCTTCCGGCCCGGGAAGCCGAGTAATAGTCTCGCTCCGCAGGCTGCGCTGCGACCGACCCCATAGTTCTCCGGGCAAGTCGGGTGCGGGTCCTTCCTTCTTACGGCCCGGGAAGCCGAGTAATGGCCTCGCTCCGCAGGCCGCGCTGCGACCAACTCGGCCGTTCCCGGGCAAGTCGGGTGAAGATCCTTCCTTCTTCCGGGCCAGGGCTTCAAACAGCGTCCCAGGGGCGGGTTCTGCACATGGTCCCGAGAGACACGGGGGAGTGGACACGGGCGCTCTTGGCGTTTCTCTGTCAATATATTCCAGCGTATTCCCGCTTCTCAGCGCCGCGGGTGTTATACTCTAATCAAAGGAGGGGAATATGGAGCTTGACGAGCTGGACCTGGAAACCATCACACCGCGACAGGTCCGCCAGTACCTCAAGGACAAGTACGTCATCGTCGCCTCCAACCGTGGCCCGGTGGAGTTCAGGCGCGCGCCGGACGGAAGCATCAAGGCCTACCGGGGCGCGGGGGGAGTGGTCACCGCCATGTCCACCGCCCTCACGGCCACGGACGCGGTATGGATCTCCACCGCACGCACCAGGGAGGATGCCCGCATCGCCCACGAGACTTCGCATCAGCGACTGGGCATGCCTCCCGAAAGGCCACAGTATTGGGTCAAGTACATCACGCCCGAGAGCACCGAATACCAGCAGTACTACAACGTGATCAGCAACTCCCTCCTGTGGCCCCTGCAGCACTACCTGTTCGACGTCACCCGCAAACCCACCGTAGACGAAACCGTACACGAGGCCTGGGTCAACGGCTACCGGAAGGTAAACCGCCTCTTCGCGGACGAGATCGTGAAGGAGATACATTCCTCGGACAAGAAGCCGCTGGTTTTCCTCCAGGATTACCACCTCTTCCTCTGCGCACATTACATAAGAAGGCGTGAGCCCGACGTCCTCATCCACCATTTCACGCACAGCCCGTGGGTGCAATCCGACTACCTGCGCCTGCTGCCCCAGGCCATGCGCAGGGACCTGCTGCAGGGCATGCTGGCAAACGACGTGCTCGGCTTCCACACCTACCACTATGCCAATAATTTCCTCCACTGCTGCCGCGAGGGAGAGGCGGTGAGGGCATCCGTGGACTTCAAGCGACGTGTGGTCCGCCACGGGGAACGGGAGACCTACGTCCGCCACTACCCCATTTCCATAGACCACGAAGCCTTGGAAAGGATTACCAAACGTCAGGAGGTGGCCGAGTACCGCGCGCGCTTCCTCGCCCTGGCCCAGGACCGCAAGCTCCTGGTGCGCGTGGACCGCGTCGAGCCCTCCAAGAACATCCTGCGCGGGCTACAGGCCTTCGAGCATTTCCTGCGACGCCACCCTGAATGGCACAACCGCGTCATCTTCGCCAACGTCCTCTACCCCTCACGCCTGGAACTGGCGGAATACCGGGACCTGAAACGCCAGGTGGAGGAGCTCTCTCACGCCATCAACCGGGAATACGGTTCTCTGGAGTGGGATCCCGTCTACCTTGATATAGAGGACAATTATCCTCGCTCGGTGGCCGCCCTCCTGGAGTTCGACGTGCTCCTGGTAAATCCGGTGATAGACGGCATGAACCTGGTCTCTAAAGAGGGGGCGGTGCTCAACACGCGGGACGGGGTGATCATCCTCTCCGTGGCAGCCGGCGCTTACCAAGAACTGCGGAACGCGGTAATCCCGGTGAACCCCCTGGACGTGGCGGAGACCGCCAACGCCATCCACCGCGCCCTGACCCTCAGTGAAAGAAAGAGAAAGGCCATGGCCAAGGCGGCACGCGAAACCGTCCAGGCCAACACGTCCTTCAAGTGGTTCCTCAGGCAGATGCGCGCGCTGCGCCTGGTGGAGCGCCAGCGCGAAGAAAGGCGGCGCGAAAAAGAGCCCTTCCCGCCCCTTCCGCGCTACGAAAGCTTCGACTGACCCCCGCTAAAAATATAAGGGGTGGCAGGCCCCGTTCATGTCCGAACATATCCGGGGGCCAGGCCCCGTTCCATGCCCGAGCCTCGTTCTCCGCCTCATTTACCGGGCAGGCGTGCCCGCTCCATACATCCCGGGACTCGCCGGCACCGACCCCGCGCAACTTGATCCTCCCGGGGCAGCGCGAGCTTTCGCCCGCCGTGCACATGCCCGCTCAGGCCATCTTGCGCAGGGCGTTGCGGGTATCCAGCACCGGCAGCCCGGAGCGCGCCACCAGCCCGTAATCCACGTCGCGGTGAGCGGTGACGATGACCACGCAGTCGCATCCCTCGAGGGTGCCCGCGTCCAGCGCCACGCTCTCGAGGACCTCCTCCCCCACGGCGAAGGTCGGCACGTGAGGGTCGTGGTAGAGGACCTCGGCTCCTCTCCCCTTTAAAAGCTCCACGATCTTGGCCGCCGGTGTCTCCCTGGTATCCGCCATGTCCTGCTTGTAGGCAACCCCCAGAAGCAGGACGCGCGAGCCCTTTACGGCCTTTCCGGCGCGGTTCAATTCCCTCCCCACCAAGCCCACGACGAAATAGGGCATGTTCACGTTGACCTTTCCGGCCAGCTCTATGAACTCGGTCTGAAAGTCGTACCCCCGCGCTTTCCATGCCAGGTAGAAGGGGTCCACCGGGATGCAGTGCCCCCCGATCCCCGGCCCGGGCCAGAAGGGCATGAAGCCGAAGGGCTTGCTGGAAGCTGCCTCGATGACCTCCCAGATGTCCAGGCCCATGCGGTCGCAGAGCATCCACAGCTCATTGACCAGGGCGATGTTAACCCCGCGGAAGATATTCTCCAGCAGCTTGGCCATCTCCGCCACTTCCATGGAGCTCACCGGCACCACCTTCTCCACGAAGCTGCCGTAGAAGGCCCCGGCCAGGGCAGCGCAGCAGTCGCGCATACCTCCTACCAGCTTGGGCGTATTGGTGATGGTCCAGTCCCGGTTCCCGGGATCCACCCTCTCCGGGGAATAGGCGAGGTGGAAGTCCTCGCAGGGGGAGAGCCCCGCAGCGGTCATCGCCGGCAGCACCTCCTCGCGCGTGGTTCCGGGATAGGAGGTGGACTCCAGGACCACCAGCTTGGGCCGCTCCCCCTCGCGGGTGACCTCGCTCACCAGCCGCGACGCGTCGCGCACGTAGCCGAGGTCGGGGTCACGCGTGCGGGAGAGAGGCGTGGGCACGCAGATGCAGATCACCCCGCAGGCGAGGAGCTCGCCGCTGTCGCCGCTCACGCGCAGCTTCCCCTCCGCGAGGAGCCGTCGCAGGATCTCTTCGTCCAGGCCAACGTAGGGGGCCTCGCCTTCCTGGAGGCGTTTTCTTATCATGCTATTTTTTTCCAGCCCAACCACCCAGAAGCCCGCTTTCGCAACCTCCATGGCCAGGGGCAGGCCCACGTATCCCAGGCCTATTATCCCCACTACGGCTTCCCTTCTTCCGATGGCCTCCACAAGGTCCATTCTCTATCCTCCTTCATCCCCGCGCCTGACGCCCACGGCAACACTCCCCTTCTCCCCCAGGGTCATCATGCGTCCAAGGCCGCCACCCCGCGTGGCGGCATTCATCCCCGGGCGCGGCCCGCCGCCATGTCCAATCACCCTTATCGGCCCCGTACTTCCCTACTTTACCGAGATCAACCAGTACCGCACCAGGCCCCGTCCTGTCACCTGCCGTGACAGCACTCCCGGCTATGATATTATTCAAGATATTCAAGGCGTGGGACAGCGCGCGACCCGGGATCGCGGACTCGCGGCTCGCCGAGGGGTCGCCGCGGTGATGGGAGGTAAGAAGGCATGCCCGTTCTGCCAGCCCTGGACGTGGAAAGGGCCCTGCCGGTGCTCCTCGACTTCATCCGCGAGCGTACGGCGATGGCGGGCAGGAAGCGCCTGGTGGTGGGGCTTTCAGGCGGCCTGGACTCCGCCGCCTCCGCCTACCTTGCCGCGCGCGCCCTGGGAAGCGGTCACCTCACCGCTTTTATCCTTCCCTACCGCACCACCCCGCCGCAGTCCATCGAGGACGCTCTCCTTGTGGCGCGGGAACTGGACATCTCCCACCACACCATCGACATCACCCCCATGGTGGACGCCTACTTCGCCCTCTTCCCCGACGCCGACCGCAAGCGCAGGGGAAATTTCATGGCCCGCTGCCGCATGGCCGTCCTCTACGACCAGTCGGCGCGCCTGGAGGCCCTGGTGCTGGGCACCGGCAACCGCACCGAGGCCCTGCTGGGCTACACCACGCTGTGGGGGGATATGGCCTGTGCCTTCTCGCCGCTCGGCGGCCTCTACAAGACGCAGGTGAGAGCGCTCGCGGCTCACTTGGGAGTTCCCGGAAGCATCCTGGAAAAAGCCCCCACCGCCGACCTCTGGGAGGGGCAGACCGACGAGGGCGAGATGGGCATCTCCTACGACGACGCGGATCGCATCCTCCACTGCCTCGTCGACCTGCATCTCGACGAGGAGGAGGTAGCCCGGGAGGGGTACGATCTCTCCCTGGTCCGAAAAGTGAAAGGGAAGGTGGAGGCCTCGGCCTTCAAGCGGCGCATGCCTCCCTGTTGCGAGCTGCCGCCATGAGCCGCCGCCTGAAAATCCTCGAGGTATGCAACCTGGACCGCTTCGCCGCCTCTCCCTACCTGCTCCCCTTCTTCAGCAAGCTGGTGGATCGCGGGCACGAGGTGCACGTCGCCTGCCGGGTGACCTCGTTCGCGGAGACGCTGCGCGGCGCCGGGCTCGTGGTGCACGAACTGCCCATCACCCGCCGCGTAACCCCCTTGCGCGACCTCGCTTGCTACTGCCGCCTGAAATCGCTCATACGGGAAGGCAGCTACGACATCGTGCACACCCACAACCCCAAGGACGGCATACTGGGCCGCGCCGCCGCCTGGAAGGCGGGCGTGCCCCGGGTGATCCACACCTGCAACGGCTTCTATTTCTCGCACCGTTCCTCCTCCGTGAAGCGCCGGCTGGTGCTGCGCGCGGAGCGCTTCGCGGCCCGGCGCTGTCATCTGGTAATATTTGTCAACACGGAAGACCTGGCCCTGGCTGCCGCCCGGAAGATCGTGGGCCCCGGCAAGGCGCTGCTGGTCTATAACGGCGTGGACCTGGAGCGCTTTCATCCCGGCGAGGAACCTGAACTGCGCGCCGAGCTGGCGCTGCCGCGTGAGGCGGAGGTCGTCGGCTACCTCGGGGAGATAAGGCGCGAGAAGAACCTCGACGTGCTGGTAAGGGCGGCGGCGCATCTCCTTCCCAAGCACCCGCAACTGCACCTGGTGCTGGTGGGCGACTCCTCCCACGAGCCGGGGGAGCCGCAACGGCTGCTCGCGCTGGCCTCGCGCCTGGGACTGGAGGGCCGCCTGCATCTTACCGGCTACCGGCAGGACCCGGAGCGCTTCCACCGCCTGTGCGACGTGTACGTGCATCCCTCCTCCCGGGAGGGTTTCGGGGTGAGCATCATCGAGGCCATGGCCTCGGGCGTGCCCGTGGTCGCCAGCCGCGTGCGCGGCCCGCGCGAGATCATCGACGACGGCCTCGACGGCATCCTGGTGCGGGACCGCGACGCGGAGGAGCTCGCGGCCGCCGTGTCCTTCTTCCTGGAGACCCCGGAGGCGGCTCGCTCCTATGTCCAACGCGCGCTGGAAAAGGTGAAGCGGGAGTTCGACCACCGGGACATGGTGCGCAAGCTCCTCTCCGCCTACCGCACCTAGACATATCCTGGGGTCAAACCTCGCTCATGTCTGGAACAGCAGACATATCCTGGGGTCAAACCTCGCTCATGTCTGGAACAGCAACAGCATCTTGACAAACACAAAAAAGTATAAGAATATGTATATGTTATATTAATTTACTAATTAATAATTTAACGAACGAAATGGCACGTCCATTGCGAATCCAATACGAGGGCGCGCTCTTCCATGTCTTCTCGAGGGGAAACAAGAACGGGCCCATACTCAACTCTGACAGGAGTTTCCGAGATAATCACCCCTCTCACCCATAAAACCCCAGCATAATGACCATTTCCAGACTCCAGAA
>OGCI01000530.1_pt1 | contig 41872 bp, 34 predicted proteins | sample 1570021 | NCBI WGS metagenome assembly OGCI01 (sample SAMN06264664, study PRJEB24512) | hot springs metagenome | isolation source: Hot spring water | place: South Africa: Tshipise | collected 2015-06-21
AATTGTGGCAAACCTAATAGCTGGTAGAAAGCCCTTCGTTCCCTTAAAACCTTCCGAATAGGATGATGGGATGATCCGATATCGATGGATATTGGTCTTCTGGTTTCTCACAGGAACCCTAGGGTTGTATCCTCAGTCCTTCACTGTTTCTTATCGTTTAGGTGATACATACAAGATCATCGAAAAGCACAACTTTCGGAAATGGGAAAACGGTAAGTATCTAGGCGCTGTATACCGGGAAATACGAGGGACCTTAACGCGGGAAAAGAATCCCCTAGAAGCTCGGTTCAATGGACGGTTCTACCTCTTGGAGCAGAGCCAACAGGGCGGGCTTCCCACAGCCCCCATCATAGAAGCCTCTTTCCCTGCCGAAGTCCAAGTTACCGAGTATGGGATCATTCTATCCTCTACAGTGGAACGATTTCCCACCATGCGAAGGTTTCCTGTCCTACCTAGGGAAGGTGCTGTGGGATTCAGGTGGCAAGAAATGGCCGAGCGCGTGTTGGATCCAGATTTCAATGGGAAGGTCACGGTACTGCCCGTACTGGTAGATTACCGGTACGAAGGGTTGGGGACGTATCGGAACGAGGAAGGGCACCGAATAGTGGGGAAATATGCAGTACGGTACAAAGGCGCATCGGCAGTATCGAAGGATCCCGACTTGACAGAAGTTCAGGGAACCCACGATGTGGTGATATTTTTATCCACACGGGAGGAGGGGCTAAGGTTCATGACAGAAACGTTCAAAGAAGAATACAGGTACCGCACGGGTAGAGCCCTTCGATTAGAGGGTACCATAGCAACTTTTTTCGAAGGAGTTACCCCCCTGGATTCTACACGAATTGCGGAGGCCTTTGGTTTATCTCGGGAAACCTCTCCAATCCCAGGTAATACCCTGCCAGCAAAGGAATCGACCTCGATTCCACTTTCCACAGCCCAGTCGACACCTACCTCTCCCCCTGCATCTATCCCGTCAGAGTCGACTCAAGGTGGCCTCCCTGAGGAACCAAAGTTATCCCACGCCTCTCCCGAGTCTCCCTTAAGTCCCCGGGTGCTACCCGATGTAGAACTGGAAGAAAGACCGGAAGGTCTCACCCTCACCGTGAAAAACCTTCGATTCAAACCGGATTCTGCAGAACTACTCCCCGACGAGAACTCTCGCCTCCTAGTCCTCGCCCAAGGATTGAAGCACATCCTCCATAAACGGTTCTTGGTAGTGGGACACACTGCGGATGTGGGAAATCCAACAGGTCAGAAAAAACTTTCCTTGGAACGGGCTAAGACCATTGTGGAGGCTTTGGTACGGTTGGGAGTTCCGAGGGATCGGTTTCTCTATGAAGGACGGGGAGCGGAAGAACCTGTGGCTTCCAATGCGGATGAATCAGGCCGGGCTCGAAATCGTAGAGTGGAGATCACGATCCTAGAGGACTGAGGCGAATCGGTATCTTTCTGCCTCCCTTGCAAAGATTGGACAATCTTTATACGTTTCCAACTATGCATGCACAAAGCTTTGAACTTCCAGAACGAATCATGGTTGGTGATCCCGGATCGTTTGCCCAGCATACGCTGCGGTTTCGAGTCCCGGAAATAGTGGATAAAGTTGCTGCTTCCCTCCCCACGAAAAGCGAAGAGCGAAAGCATCTTCTTTCCCTTATCGAGGAGATTCCCGAGGGGCATATCTTGGATCCATTCGAAGAGGGATGTGTGCGGGAAGAGGAGTTCCATCCCGAAGAAGTACTGAATTGGAAACGGGAAATCCAGGTATGGGGAAGATCCCGCTGGATCGATTTACCCTTTTACTTCGCAGAAGCGTATCTGTATTTGAGGATTCTGATTGCCGCGGGATACTATCACAAGGATTCCCCTTACTATCGGAAGGATCCGTTCGCGTCCCAGAAGGAGGAAGAAATCCAAGGGGTTCTGCAGGCGGCTGAATGGGAAAAGACCTTGGAACGGGCTTCAGATCCCTATCGTGCACTGTTATTGATGCTAAAAGGGAACAGGGTCGATCTGTCCAACACAAAAATTGCTCAACAGGGAAGAAAACGGGTTCACCATGATGAATCGGAAGATCTCTTAATCAACCATCTAGAGATCCTAGCTGAAAAGGTCACGAAATCGAGGAGGATCGATATCGTACTAGACAACGCAGGTTCGGAATTGATCTGTGACCTTCACTTTGCCTGCGTTGTTTTATCTAAAGGAAATAGCAGGGTCGTCTTGCATGGGAAAGCGGCTCCTTTCTTCGTATCCGATGCTACGGAGAAGGATGTGCTGGAAACAATCCATAGGTTGGGACGGAACGATGTCTACTCTTCCTGGGGAAGATCCTTGAAGAGATTTTTGGATTCGGGAATGTTGGAAGTGCGGTCCCATTACTTTTGGAACGGCCCCTGCCACTTCCCTGCTTTACCGGAAGACTTGAAAGAAGAGTTCAGTAGAAGCGATCTGGTAATTTTCAAGGGAGACGCGAATTACCGACGATTGCTGGAAGATCGAAAATGGACATTTTCAGCTCGGTTGGAAGACCTGCTTTCCTGGTTTCCCACGGATCTGGCAGTCTTGCGTACATTGAAGAGCGAGATTCTTGTAGGGCTTTCAGACGAGAAAGCCCAAGAAATGTTTACAAAGGATCCAAACTGGTTGATAAACGGAAAATGGGGGATTGTACAATTGGTGGAAAGAAAAAAGGAGTTTTAGGTTGTAGATTGAAAAAGGTTGATATATGATGGATACGGAGGGTCCTATGAGAACCAAGTTCTGGTTTGGTGTATTCCTTCTGGTGTATCTAGTTATCGTGAGTCCCCTGGTCTTTGGTGGAGGAAGTTCGGAAAAACTCCCCCCCAAAGTAGTGGTGGAAAAAGAGGACGAATACCTTTCCCCTGCATCTTCGCCTGGGGTCAAGGATACGGTAACAATCAAGATCAGCATAGAACCGGATCGTCAGAACAAGATGGTGATCAAGGAATACCGGCTGACTATCCGGGATGCGCAAGGTAAGGAAGTGCGGATTTGGCAGAACCGGGACGAACGGCAGCCTGGGTTCTTTGCCCGGCTGTTCATTGCCCTCGGATTCATGAAGAAACCGGAATTGGAAGTTCCAGAGGCTATCACGTGGGATGGAAAGGACACGGAAGGAAAGATGGTTCCCGATGGGGTTTACACGTACGTGTTGGAAGCGTGGGACGATGGGGGGAATCGAGCAGAATCGGAACCTCGAAAGATAGTCGTGGATAATACACCTCCAAGCGCCCAGCTTACGTTCGATTACCTGGTGTTTTCACCCAATAACGATGGCCGTAAGGATACCTTACCGATCCGTATAACTGCCAGCAAGGAGGATCGATGGAAGGGAGAGGTTCGGGACAAGGATGGGAAAGTAGTTGCCCAGGGAGAATGGAAGGATCAACTACCGGAAGTGTTTTCCTGGACAGGCCAAGATGAAAAGGGGAACCTCCTTCCCGATGGAATCTACACGATCACCCTTTCTGTGGAGGATCGAGCCGGAAACACGTTTTCTCTTACCACTGAACCGATTACTATCGATACTCGTTCTCGGGCATTTGCCTTGGGAATCGATTTCCCCTTCTTTTCGCCCAACGGAGATGGGGTTCAGGACGAGGTAACGATCACTCCATCGGGACTCTTAACGGATGGACTCCTGGATGTAGTGTTGGAAGTGTTGGATCAGAGTGGGACAGTTCGAAGAACAGAACGAGCTACTCCACCCTTACCTTCTTCTGTGAAATTCGACGGGAAAGATCAAGGAGGGAGTATGCTACCCGATGGAACCTACGCCATTCGGGTAACTGCTTCCTATGAAAACGGGACACAGGCGGTGGCTCAGACTCCTCCGATGGTTCTTGACACAAAGCCTGTGCAAATCCAGATCACGGCTACTACCCCAATCATCTCGCCCAATGGGGACGGAAACAAGGACGATGTAACCTTCACCCTTTCGGGAGGAAAAGAAGGCACCTGGAAGGGCCTCATCTCGGATGAGGCAGGGAATATCCTATTCAGTTATGATCATGAAGGTTCAATTCCATCGACTCTCTATTTCGATGGGATGGGGTTGGACGGAAAACCGATTCCCGATGGAAAGTACGTTCTTTTTATTGAAGGCAGGGATCGAGCGGGAAATCCCGGCAAATCCAACCGCTTCGTCCTCGAGGTGGATACCCGTCCAACTACCCTCGGAATTGGAACAGACTTGTCCGCCTTTTCTCCCAACGGGGATGGGGTAAAGGATCGGATCGCTATCCGGCCCATCTTGCATCAGGGAAGGGAAACGGAAGCGTATAGACTACTGATCAAGAATCGAGAAGGGAAAGGAGTTCGCACCATCGAAGAGGCGCGTGTGGTGCCTCCTGAGATCTACTGGGATGGAAAGGACGATGGAGGAACCATCGTTCCGGATGGGCTATATACCGCTGAATTGGAGGTTTCCTACAGAAATGGAAATCGGCCCAAGGCTACTTCCGCTCCCTTTGAAGTAGATACTCATTATCCCGAAGCTACGGTCCAGATCGTCGAAAAGGAGATAAAAGCCGATCCCCAAGGAACAGTCAAACCGATTACCATCGATCAACAAACCAGTGAAGAAATATCCTGGGTAGGAGAATTTGTCTCCGTCAGTACGGTGCAGGCGGTATTCCAGCAGAAATGGTCGGGAAGAGCTCCCTCCTTTGCTTGGAAGGGAGAAGGTTCTGGAGGGAGGGCTGTACCGGATGGATCCTACCTCTACCGGTTAACCGGTGAAGATCGGGCAGGGAACCGGAAAGTTTGGGAAGTGAAGGATCTTCGGGTAAGCTGGTTAAGACCTGAAGTGAAGGTCGTACCTCAGTTGGCAGTCTTTTCACCCAATGGGGATGGGGTGAGGGACGCCCTTACCTTCGACCTATCCACTACGGTCATGGAGGGCCTCCTGGGATGGAAATTGGAGTTGTTGAAGGAGGGAATGCAAGTAGCTGCATGGGAAGAAAAAGGATCCCTTCCTCCGAATGTCACATGGGATGGGAAAGATCCTAAGGGAACTGTAGTACCGGACGGTACCTATACGGTACGGCTAACTGTACTGTACGAGGGGGGAGCCGTGTCTGCCGATGCGCCCATTCCCATACGGATCGATACCACGCCACCTTTGGTAACCCTCGAGTTGGCACCTGTTCCCTTTAGTCCCGACCATGATGGAAGGGAGGACATCCTGAAGGTGGGGATTGCAGTGAAAGATGAAAGTAACATAGAGTCCTGGAGTTTCAAGGTCCTCGATCCTAAGGGGAGGGAGTTCCAATCCTTAGAAGGAAAGGGAATACCGCCTGCATCGGTGGAGTGGGATGGGTATTCGAAAACGGGAGATCTTGTGCAGGCAGCCACTGAATATCCCCTGCAGTTTGTTGTGACGGATGAGGTAGGCAATGCCGCTCGCGGTTCTGTTAAGATTCTGGTGGATGTCCTCGTGTATAGGGAAGGAGGCAAAGACAAGATCCGGGTGGCCAATGTCCAGTTTGCTCCTTGGACTACCGATTACCTAAAGTGGAACGAGGATATTGCCAAGTCCAATGTGGCTTCCATCGATCAAGTGGCAGCTATGTTAAAGATCTTCCCCAAGTACCGAGTACGATTGGAAGGGCATGCTGTTTCGGTTCTCTACTACGACAAGGACGCTTCGGCCAGAGAACATAAGTTTGTGCTTATCCCCTTGTCCCAGAACCGAGCAAAGGTGGTGAAAGACGCTCTAGTTCAGCGTGGGATTGCTCCTGAGAGAATAGAGATAGAGGGATATGGCGGATCTGCTCCTATCGTTCCGTTTAGTGACTTACAGAAACGATGGATCAACCGGCGGGTGGAGTTCATCCTTCTGCGGGAATAGTTATAGTATTCTTAAGACCTAGAGCTAGAAGGCCTTAAGGACTAGGGAGATAGATGGCGGGATTCCTTTAGAGAGCGGTGCAGTAACCCTCGATAGAGGAGTCCCCCTTTATATAGGGATGTACGGTTTCTCCCCTCCTGTTTAGAGCGATAGAGGGCGGCATCGGCCTGGTTAATCAAAGAACGAGGGGTTGCTGTGTTCCCTGCAGGAAGGTACACGCACCCGAGACTGATGGTAACGTGTAATTCCTTCCCTTCGTAAAGGATAGGTATTCTTTCGATCGTGGTTCGAAGACGTTCGGCAATATCAATCAATATCCGCAACTTACAATCTGATATAAGCAGGATGAACTCTTCTCCCCCGAATCGAGCCAACACATCTTCACTCCGAACGAGGTTTTTTAGAATCCTGCCCAATTCAATCAACACCACATCCCCCGCAAGGTGACCATACGTATCGTTGAACAACTTGAAATGATCGATATCCATCAGGATGATCCCGAACCCCTGTCCTCGTCTTCGATGTTTCCCAATTTCTTCTTCGAGTCTCTTTAGGAAATAGGGATGATTGTACAACCCTGTTTTCGAGTCGGTAATACTACTATAGTGATGGAGGATGTTCTGAAGGGTAACGGAGAAGAAAAGCATGAGCTTTTCGATGTATTTCAATTCCTGGGGAAGGTAAGGTCCCGGTACTACCTTGTTGCCGAATAGGATAACCCCATACACCCCTCCGATGCCTCGTATGGGATACAGCACTTCTGGGCTATAGAGTTCCTTCAGGGTAGTTGCGATGGGAAGCGGAATTTGCCCTTCCAGCTTCTTGAACGGAAGAGGGCCGTTGTAGGGAGAGAGGATGTTTTTTATCGAGAAATACCAGTCCATCCCTGTAAAAACTACGGCAGGTTTCAAATTGCGGAAAAAATAAGAAGAAAGAGTGGAATTAAGAGGATCCTCGATGAGGAAGAGTAGGGTAGTAGGGATGAATCGATCGAGAAAATTGGAGATCACTAAATCGATTAGGCTTTCGGGAGAGTTCCGAGAATACATTTCGAGGACTTCGCTGAAAAATTTATCCGAATCTCGGAGTTCTTTTCTTAGTTGTTCAAGTTCATCCCAGATACCAAGTTCTTTCAAGAGATCGAAATGCTGGAGTTCTTTTGCCTTCATGTGAGAGCTTCCTCATCGAAGCGGTACTCGAACTTTCGTGGGATCATGATTTCCTGCACACATTCCATGGCATAATCGTCCGTCATACCGGCGATATAGTCTATCACCGCATAGCGAAAGTCGCCATCTACCTCCCGATAAAAATGGGCCATTTTGGCCAGATAGTCTCCGAATCGAATGGCTAGCCGATTGTTCTCGGTACGATACGAAGAGAACTCTTCTCCGTACTTGGTAAAAATATGAAGGAGGTAAGAATGAAGGGTTCGGAGGATCCGTTCGAAATAATCATGGTAGCTGGTCAATACCGGTCCTTCATAGATGGTTCTATAATTGAAGGATTTCAAGGTAAGAACCGCTTCGAAAACGGAATTGGAGAATCCGATTTTGCCCTCTCGATTGGCTTCTAGGATCATGTCGTTCACCAGAGTGTTGATGATCTCACTGTTGGAATCCCCCAATACTCGAACAGCCTCTTTAGGAATCTGGTCCCGATGGATAATCTTTAGCTGGAGAGCATCCTCCAGATCTCTACCCAGGTAGGCTACTTTATCGGCCATTCGAACCACGCAACCTTCCCAGGTAGCTGGATACCGGTCCAACGTTGTGAGGGAACCAAGATCTTTAATACTAAAGTCAGGCTCTATCCGTTGTTCGTACTTTTCCCCGCAATGGGTAGCGATCCCATCCCGTACAGCGTAGCTCAGATTCAGGCCACGTCCATAGTTTGCCAGGTGATCTACCATTCGGAGGGAGTATAGTTCGTGATGAAACTCAGGAAAGGAAAGCCCCATCTCCTGGATAATGCTTCGAAGGATCCGTTCCCCTAGATGGCCGAAGGGGGTATGCCCTAGATCGTGACCCAACCCGATGGCCCATGCCAGGTCAGAATCTAGGGACAGAGCCCTGCAGATGGTTGCCGCAATGGTAGAAACGTGCATCACGTGTTCGATACGGGTACAGATATGATCGTTCTTGGGAGCAAAGAACACCTGAGTCTTGTGTTTCAATCTTCGAAAGGGATAGGAATGGATGATGGCTGTGGTGTCCCGAAAGTACACTCCTCTAAGATCAACAGAATCCTTCGGCCTAGGGCGAACTCGTTTTTTCAGTTCTTCTAAAGGTAGAGGGTTCTGAAAGAATAAACTTTCCATATAATGCTACTATACAAGGAAATCCATCTGTTGAATAGAAGGTAGTTACGGGGAATGCGTTGACACTAAGCCTCTGGGGTGTTAAAAGGGCACTATGAAAGGGCGATACTCGATTTGCAATGAGTTATTTGGTTCCCTACCCATCGGTAAAGCGTTCGATCTCTTAGTAAGTGAGGGGTTTCAGGGAGTCGAGATTGCACCCTTCACCTTGTTCAAGACTTTTTCGCCTCCGGATATAGAGAGGGGGATTCGAACCCTTCGAACGGCCCTTTCCCAATCCGGCTTGTCCTTCGTTGGATTCCACTGGCTTTTTTTAAAGCCAGAAGGACTACGACTCCTTTCAGAGAACTCCAAAGAACGCCAGAAGGCCTGGGACCACCTTAAGCTCCTTATAGAAGTAGCGGGAGAGTGCGGGGGAGGGGTGTTGGTATTAGGTTCGCCTGCGCAGAGAGCTGCGGGAACTACTCCCAAAAAAAGTGCAAACGAGTATTTTCGGGAAGGTTTAGCCAAAGCAGCGGAGCAGGCTCAGCGGAATAAGTCGGTGATCCTATTGGAAGCACTACCCTCTACTACCACCGACATGGTCAATACCTTAAAGGAAGTGTCTGATTGGGTCAGGATGATCAACCAACCGGGGCTTTCGGGAATGTTCGATTTCCACAATACCGAGGACGAAACTGAACCTTGGAATGTTCTGGTTTCCAAGTATTTCCCTATTCTTCGACACGTACATTTCAACAGCCGCGATGGCTCCTGGCCCTTGCCGGAAAGGGAAGGCCAAGATTCCGAATACCGATCGGCGTTCCGAGTGTTGAAGGAACACAACTATGATGGGTGGATCTCGTTGGAAATCTTCACCATTCCGGAGAACCCTAGGTTAGTCCTACAAAACACTAGAGAATTCTTACGGAAGGTATGGGAGGAATGAATGTACGTCAGCGCGTTTGCCGATGAAGCAGCGGATCGTTTGGAAGACCAAATTCGGGTACTGAAGGCTTTGGGACTCAAACACTTGGAAGCTCGGAGTATCGAGGGAATCAATATTCACGATCTTCCGGAGGACCAATTCGAACGGATGGTGGAAGAGTTGGGAAAGGCTGGAATAGAAGTGAATTGTTTTGGCTCCACCATTGCGAATTGGGGGACACCCATTACTACACCTTTCGAACAGACCCTCGAAGTGGCAAAGCGCGCTTTGAAACGAATGCAAAAACTCGGTACACGGATGATCCGAATCATGAGCTATGCCATCCTTTTGGATGAAAAAGGCAGAGCATTGGAGGATCAGCAAGAGGAGGAACGTTTTCGCAGGTTGCGGTATCTTACCTCTTTCTTCCTAGATGGTGGGGTGACGCCCGTACATGAGAATTGCGCGAACTATGGGGGCATGAGCATCGGTCATACTCTTCGGATGCTAGAACAGGTTCCGGGCCTGAAACTCGTGTTCGATACAGGGAATCCCCCTCTTACTCGGGATTATTCAAAGCCGTTCCCGTATCCCATGCAATCCTCCTGGGAATTTTACAAAGCTGTTCGACCTGCCATTGCCTACGTGCATATCAAAGATTCCTACTGGAAAGAAGACACTAAGGAAGAGGTCTACTGCTGGCCGGGAGAGGGGAAGGGAGATGTGCGGCGGATCCTCGTAGACCTGCTACAAAGTGGATACGATGGAGGATTCTCTTTGGAACCCCACATGCAAGTAGTGTACCACGATCCTTCCGTAACTGCACCCCTAAAGAGGCGTATAGAAACGTTCTTGGAGTATGGAAGACGGTTTCAAAACCTTCTTCACGAGGTACAGAGAGAGGTTAGCGGGTTCCCTAGATCATCCGCTCCCGGATCTCCGCGCTGACATAGTCCAGAACCGCCACGGTTACGGCAATGAACCAGACGGCGATACCCGCAGCCTGATAGTCCAATAAACGAACGTACTGCAGGAGTACGAACCCCACTCCTCCGCCTCCTACCATGCCGATAATGGTGGACATCCGTACGTTGATGTCCCATCGATAGATGGAAAAACTGATGAAGGGACTCACCATCTGGGGAATGACCGCAAACATGATGGTTTGTAGTTTGGTAGCTCCTGTAGCCTGCACCGCCTCTATGGGGCCGTGATCGATTCCTTCGATAGCCTCAGAGTAGAGTTTCCCTAGGGATGCGATGGAGTGTACGGTTAGGGCGATAACCCCCGCAAAGGGACCCAATCCCACCCATACCACGGCAATCACCGCCCAGATGATGGGTTCGATCGATCGCACCACGTTCATAATGAACCGCATGAGGTAGTAGATGCTCATCCCGATCCAGGAACCGTGCATGATGTTCCGGGCGGCTAGGAAACTGAGGGGAATGGCAAACACGATACCTAGCACAGTAGCCATCAAACCCATCACAATGGTTTCCACCATCCGGCTCACGATTTCTAAGAAAGGGGTGCTAAGTTTCAAAGGACCGATGGGGAACACCTGTTGAGCTTCCACGTAATGGATCAACGGTCCCTTGACCGCTCCCGGAGGAATAATGCTATAAGGTATAGGAAGTTTTACGGTGAACTTTCCTTCCGGATCCGTCTGAACCGAGAGGTATTCTCCCCCAATGCGGACCTGGAATCGGCTTCCAATGGGATCTTCCCACCAGATGTCGGTCTTTGTGTTGGGCTCGAAACCAGAACCATGGAGAGTTATAATGGTTCCAGGGACGGGTTGTCCTTTTTCATCCAATTTGGAGGAGACCCCTACAGTAGGTTCGGCGTAGACATAGGGGTTCCCGGGTTTGGGGACTGGTTTTCCAGGAGGATTCCCTTCCCCTTCGAGAATTTCTGCCCGGGCAGAGAGAACCCGCGTGTCCCGGGTAACAGCGGCCTTCCAAGGCCAGAGTACCCGGTTCAGAGGAGTCATGGCTTTATTGAAATCTTTCACCATCCGGGGTACATCGATTTCGCTGATTTGCCATCCTAAAACAAATAGGAGAAGACTCAAGACAAAAAAGAATGAGATGAGTCCCCTAGCCTTCCTTCCCGGACCTACGTGGGCGAGTTTGATGGTGTCCAGGATTCCAAGGATCCAGAACAGAGCCAAAAGGATGAGCACTAGAAAAGTGAAGCTTGGCCGTCGTTCCAGGGATCTTCGGAGGACTCCCAGTATGGTAGTTTCCCTTGGGGCTAGAAGACTGAACCGCCAGTAGGCCATGGCAAGAGAAGTGAGGAATCCAGTGAGGGCAAAAAGTCCTCTGCGCACCTGTCCCATTACGATTTGACCCAATCCGGGCAGCAGGATGGAAAAAATCCAGGCAAACTTAAGCATCTTTCGTCCCTCCTAAAAGAGAGGGAGGGGCGATCCGTTCGGCTTCTTCCCCGTACACTTCTTTGAACTGAGCATCCGTCATTCTTCGAATGTCTTCTCTCGAACCTTCGTATACGAGTTGACCACCCCTTAGACCAATTACCCGAGAAGCGTACCGTTGTACCAGGTCTAAATAGTGAAGACTACAGATAACGGTAATACCTTCTTCTTTGTTCAACCGTTCCAGATACCCCAAAATGGAGTGGGCCAGTACAGGATCCAAACTAGCCACAGGTTCGTCTGCTAGAATCACTTTTGGTTGTTGCATCAAAGCTCGAGCGATACCAACCCGTTGTTGTTGCCCTCCCGAAAGTTCCCGGGCCCGTTTATAGGCCATTTCCAGTAGTCCAACCTTTCGCAACGCTTCTTCAGCCATCCGATAATCTTCCTCGTTGAATCGATAGAGAAGACTCATCGCGGGAGGCACGTACCCCAATCTACCCGCAAGGACATTCATCTGCACGCTTAACCTTTGAACGAGGTTGAACTGCTGAAAGATCATACCGAAATCCCGTCGAATCTTACGGAGGGATTTGGAATCCGCCTTTGTTACGTCCACTCCGTTCCAGATAATTTTCCCTTCAGTAGGCTCTATTAAACGGTTAATGCATCGAAGGAGTGTTGATTTCCCCGCACCGGATAGGCCTATCACGACAAGGAACTCACCATCCTGAACGGAAAAACTAACATCCTTCAAAGCCGCTGTGCCATCGGAGTATACTTTCGTGAGGTGTTGAACTTCCAGCATGGATACCTCTCTTCCGAGCCTCGACCCTTAAACGACGAGGTAGGGAGATCCAGGGGAGGGGCCTCCCCTGGAAGAATTAAATCATTTTACAAAAGAGGAAGGATTCACACCTGCAGACTGGAGAATCTGTCGGAAAGGATCGTAGAAACTATCCCCCAGAGCTTCCAGATCGTCCCAGTTGTACGCTTGACGGAGAGCTTTTTTCCCTTCTTCTGTCTTGGAAATCTTTAACATGGCAGACACGATCTTCTTCCGCATTTCCTCTGGCATGGAAGGGGAGAATTGGATTCCATCGTTCGGCACATCGATAGTAGTAGCGATGACCACTACCTTTTCCATCACGTCGGGGTTGGTTTTCTGGATATTCGTCCGAGCATCCACGAAGCAAGCTCCCGCGTCGGCATCTCCTCGGTACACGGCCGAAACGACTCCATCATGGCTTCCTGCATCGAGGATTTTGATGTCTTTTTCCACATCGATTTTGGCTGCTCGCAGCATCAAGCTTGGAATGATCCATCCTGTAGTTGAAGTGGGATCTACCCGGGCGAAAACTTTCCCTTTTATATCCTGCAAGCTCTTGATTCCTCCTCCCGCTCGGGCGATGATCTGGCCATTGTAGGTGGTTTTACCTCTTCGAACCGCGATCAGTTCTGCTCTGGCCACCTTCTTTTCCGCTGCTATGATATAGGCGAAGGTGTTGAGGGAAGCCATATGGGCCGAGGGAGGATTGCTTGCCAATGCTTCGATGGCGCCGCCGTATTCGGTGGGAACCAAGACTTTATAGAAGTACCCAGTCTCTTTCTGTAGAAGATCTACCATTGCTTTGGCACCCGAGACGACTTTTTGAGTATCACTGGAAGGAACAAAGGCCCAGACAATGGGATTCTCTTCCGAACCTAGGGGTTTGGCTTCTTTTGCACCTGAGGCAAAAAGGAATCCACCCAATACACATATTCCAACTACGAAAGGAATAAGCCGTTTCATGTTCTCCTCCTACGATTTAGCGATTCATTCGTTGTACTGTATTGTATCCTATGTTTGCCTTCTGGATCAATAAAAATAGAAGTGTACTTGTCTAGGTTGGCAATTTAAGGATACCCTTCTGGATTGTGAAAGTACCGAAACACGCCTTGTACTACGAGCAACCCGATCTGTATGAAATTGAAGCGAAAGTCCTTTCCCTTCATCCACGGGACGACAAAGTGTTGGTTGTCCTAGAACCCTCTCCCTTTTTTCCAGGAAAGGGAGGGCAACCAGGAGATAGGGGATGGATAGGAAATATCCCTATCGTGGGATACGCTCCCATAGAAAAACGCCAAAAGGATGGTAAATCCAACCCTTTTGCCGAAGAACAGGAAGAGTCTAACGATACTCTCTATCCTCTGGTAGAAGCGAAATCCTGGACAGAAGAATATCCAACTTTCCTGGACGGTTCAAAAATAGTTTGTCGGGTAGATGGGAAGCATCGGCAGGAGTATCGGGAACAACATACCGGCCAGCACTTAGTGTCTGCGTTATTGAAAAAACTCTTGCAGGTGGATACGGTTTCCGTCCATTTTGGGGAGCAAACAACTACTATCGAAGTGGGCCAAGAATCTTTGCCCGAAGGATACAGAACCCTGATCCAAAACGAGGCAAATCGAAAGATCCTCGAAAATCCTCCGGTTCGTACATATTGGATCGATAAGGATGAGTACGAAACCGTATCCCTTCGACGAGTCCCTCAACTTAAAGGGCCGTTGCGGGTGGTAGAGATCGAGGGAGTAGATCGAACAGCCTGTAGTGGAATTCATCTAGACAGCCTCGCTCCCATACGGTTGGTCTTGATTCTGGGAGAAGAACGGATTCGAGGGAGGCTCCGGCTCCATCTGTTATTGGGGGAGCGAGCGATTCGGAGGCTTGAACAAGCCGAAGAAATCCTATCCTCCTTACGTTCAATCTGCACGGCGGGCACAGAGGATTTACCTAATGTGGTCAAGGGCCTTCAGGAAGAAGTCAAATCTCTCATGCAACGATACTCATACTTGAAAAAGGAATACTTTTCTTTGAAAATGAAGGAATTACTTCAGACGGGTAGAGAACTGGTTATTGCAGGGCAAAGGAGAGGAACGTTCCTCTGTCTCGATCTAGCAGAAGGGGAAATGGAGGACCTTAGGTTTCTGGAAGAAGCGTTTCTCAATCAAACTCAGGGGATGCTCCTTTTGGGGTTGGTCCGTAAAGGGAAAGAAGGGAACACGGTGGCCTTTCTAGGGGCTCATAACTTATCACCTATAGGGGGAAACTGTCTCTCAAATTTTGATCTCCGGGAAGTGTTCCAGGAACCCCTGAAGACTCATGGAGGAAAAGGGGGAGGTAATCCTTCTAGAGTCCAAGGTTCGTTTCCCTCAAAGGAACTGTGGGAAAGGTTCAAGAGAGAGATTGAGTCCGTTTTACATAGATCAACCGATCATCTCCCTCACGGTAGAAATCCTTGATCCGTGCTTCCAGGGTATACCCGTTTCGTTCGTAAAAAGACCGGGTGGGGGCATATTTTTCCTGGGAAGATGTCTCGATGATGATCAATCTTCCTCCTGCCTTTCGTATGACCTCTTCGGTAAATAGAAGCAACTGTTTGCCGATCCCACAACGCTGGTACAGAGGGTCTACCGCAATCCAGTACAGGTCAAAGGTTCCTTCGGTAGCGGGAGTAGGACCATAGCAAACGTAACCCAACACCTTTCCTTCCCTGTCAGCGGTGTATAGGATGTAATCTTTCTGTTCTGGATGGTTGAGCCATGCATCGACCAACTCCAGGGCTACATCGATCTCTGCGGGAGTGAACATGGAGGTGCGATGAAGGATATCCAAAATGGAGGATCGATCTTCTACGGTTGTTGGCCGAATACGGATGGATGTCATGACTAAGTCTCCTTCAGTGGTAAGTTGTTTTCGATTAGGATCTTTAGAAACTCTTCGTAAGGGATGCCGGCAGCTTTCAAGGCTTTGGAGAATCCTGCTTGGAGGCTTATATCCGGATTGGGATTGAATTCCAGCACATACGGGTTTCCTTCTCTATCTAGGCGAAAATCTACTCTCCCGTAATCTTTTCCGCCGAGAACCTTCCAGGTTTCTACTGCCAAGGTTCGTAGTGTTTCTGCTAGCTCTGGGCTCACGGATGCTGGGCAAATGGAAGGGGTTAACCGAAACTCTGGACTATCCTCGATCCATTTGGCTTCGTACGATACGAGGGCTGATCCTTCTTGTTCAAGATCTTTTAGGGATACTTCAGAGATAGGAAGGGTATGTAATTCTCCTTCCCTTTCTAGAAGACTTACGTTGAACTCCCGACCTGGAAGGAACTCTTCAATGAGTATTGGCTCTCGGTATTGTTCATAAAGGTCCTTAGTTACCTGATGCAAGCTTTTCATGTCCTTTACTACATTTCGTTTCTCAATACCCACACTGGCATCTTCCTGGGATGGTTTTACGATCAAAGGAAAGGAAAAAGGGATGCTATGCGGTAGATTGCCCCCATGGTAAACCACCCATCTGGGAGTAGGAATCCCGCTCGCAGAGAGAATCCGTTTAGTTAGGTCTTTGTCTTGGGCAATTCCAAGAGTTTTGGCAGAATTACCCGTGAATGGGATTTCTAGAAGCTCCAAGAGCGCTGCCACATGCATTTCCTTCTTTGCGTTACCTCGAAACCCTTCGCAAAGATTGAAGATCAAAGGGGGAGAAGGGGAAAGATCATGCACAAGCTTCTGGACATCTGTTATAGGATAGCGAATACAAGGGAACCCGAGGATCTCCAGATGGGCATACACAGCCTCTACTTCTTCCTGGACCGCGGCTTCGGAGATCCAATCCTTCGTTGCTCCATGGTATAGTTCTTCGACGGCGTTGTATAATATCCAAAAGGGCCCCATGGTGGACAATCTATCGGTGCGTCTAACCTTTCGCAAGGGGGGGAATAGAATAAAAAGTATTTGACGCCAGGAAGATTCCGGTTTACACTATTTTCAAGGTAACCGGTGGAAAGGGGGATTTTCCCACGAGGGGGATTCCCGGAGGTCTAAAGGGGTAAGGAGAGGGCTTCTCTCCTTTTTTTTTTGCGTGCGGTGATACGTTAGCTCTCCTTTTTACACACGTATTTTACAGCCATGATATATCTCCCCTTCACTAATCTTCAGGCGGTGCCGAAATTGTGGATAGGAGAAAGTATGGGAAAGGGTTTACTTTTCTGGGGATGCTTGGTTTTTTTCCTTCTATCCTGTCAGACAGAAGAATTGAATCGTCTAAAATCAGAGAACGAATCCCTTCGGAGGGACCTGTCGATCTGCAAAAGCGAAGAAACAGAACTCCGACGAAAGGAAAGGGATTTAGTGGGACGAATCAACTCCCTCGAAACGGAATTAAAAGAACTGCGAGAAGCAGGAGAGAAGCTTACCAAGGAAAACGAAGCTCGAAAAAATAGGATCCTTCAGTTGGAGAGGGAACTTGCTATTTTGAAAGAAGATCATCAATACCTTAGCAGGATCCTGGAAGAGCTTCGGTTCACTGCCCAATCTAACTCACGGGAAAAGGCACCTCTTGAAACCGGACAAAAAGGATGGGAGGATCGAAGTGGGCTTAGAAAGCTTAGACACCCAGATGGAAGGATAGAGTACTTTGATGCGAGCGTGTCCTCCTTGGATAGCCAGAGTATGTTCCTTTCCATCGAGGAGAAGCCCGATGGGACTTTATCCCTCTATTTGAATATTCAACATGGGTACTGGGTGATCCGAAAAGACTATTCTGTGGTAGGCATCGCTATTTCCAAGGGTGGAAAAACCTTATCGATTCCCTATTCTCTTTCAGATGTATATGCGGTGGAGCAGGGGGGATTCCGGAAAGAGATCCTTAGACTCCCTGTGAAGGGGAAAATCTTGGATATCTTAAAGGAACTAGCCGAAGGAGAAAGTGAGATCCGTATCCTAATTGCTTTTCCAGATTTTTCTCAAGATCGGGTGCTTTCCCGTCTAGAAGTGCAGGGAATGGGAAACGTGTACTATGCGTTTCGAGAAATGGGGGGCTCTCTTTAGTCTTCGTAGGAATTAAGGCTCGATTCTCCCATGGAATGGAACGGCTATCCACAGGGAAGGATCGGCCATCTTCTTATTGATCAATCCTAACGCTACCTTGTCCGTTAGCTCGGCCACCAGGTACCCTTTACTTTCATAGAAGAATTTTGCCCCCTGTCCTGGAATATCTACAGCTGCCATGGCATGCTGATAGGTATGGGAAACAAGGAGAATGGCATCGAACCCCCAGTGCCCAAGGATAGCAATGAATAAAAGCGCTCGGGCATCACAATCTCCCGTAGCATCAACTGCGATCTCTAAGGGAGAGGCTAGATCGGAAAGGGTCGATTTTCGTGTGTAGGAGAATCCCTGTATCCAGGATAACAGTGTCGAAGGCAACTGTTCTCGTGTGATCCCCGTCTTCTTGAAATGAGTGAGAAGAGTTTCTGCCAAGGGTTTCAGTCGGAGATAGGTATCTCGGTAGATGACCTGGTAGTACCGTTTCCAGGCCTCGGGGAATACAGAGGGATTCCGGGTGTATTTGCTCAATATTCTAGCCTCCCGTTCGATTACTACCGAGTTGGCCTCTATTTCCCCTGAGCCAATTTCCAGCGGGACGGACGTATTGCTTAAGCGTATCTCCTTCTTGATAGGTTGGGGATCGGGGAACTCCCGATAGAACTGACTTATGGGGCCGGGGGCTTTTCTCGATTGCTCTTCGGGAGAAAAACTGTCGAGGAGGGAGAGGAGAAAGTCGTGATATTCACCATAGGCAGGTTCGGAAACGAACGCCATAAGAAGATAGTTTAAGGATTCCCCCTGGAGTCCCACAAAATATCCGCGGGCTTTGTGTTTTCCCGCAAGGAACGTGTAGTCTGATAGGATCGCATCCCTACCATTGAAAAGGAAAGGGGCGGCATCCCCTTGAGCCTTGAACTTCTCCTTGGCGAATTGAAGGATCTCCTTGGCCGAAGTGAAGGTATCTTTGGGGAATACGGCAATTTGAAACACTGCTTTTCGGGACGAGTCTGTGAAGGAAACAAGGTTTGGATCCGTTGCGTCCAAAACCGCCCAACCAGGGGGCAGATCTATCGTGTACCCAAAGGCGGAAACAAGGACCCTCTCTGCCCAGGTGTTGCCCAGTATCAAAAGGGAAAGAATCAGGCGAAGAAACCATTTCTTTTGCATATCCTTATCATCGACTTCGATTCATCCGAACATTAAACTGTATGGAAACCTACTGTTTGGAAACGACAGACGGGTTACTCCATCTCTTTACGGTACTGCATCGGCAAGATGATGAACTAGAATGCGAAGCGATCCATTCCGATGGGGATCGAACCATCCGTATTCATCAAACCATCAACGCTTGTTTATTCGAACTCTTTTTAAAGATAGGAATCGTTAGACCTTTCAATCCCCTTCCCAATTACTAAGCAGGTGAATTTGTCATTTAACCGGTTTCGTATTAATTTAGATCCATCATGAGCATACCTTCCTATCCAACCTTTGCACCCATCGATCTCTCCATGCGTCCCATTCTACATCCTCGGCTATCCATGTTGAAGGATGGAATATCTGAGTTCACCTTTGCGGGTTTGTACCTATTCCGAAATACGTATAGGTATCGAGTTTCCTGGTTGCCCAACCAAACAGCGGTAATTTCCGGTGAAAAGGAGGGCAAGCGTTTTTTCATGTTACCCTGTGGCCTACCGGAGGATGAGGCTTTGCTGGCCGACCTCTTCCGGACCCATGATTACCTGAAGAACCTCTCGGAAAGCGACACCAATGCGGGCAGAATACAATTGGAACAGTGGGGATACACGATAGTTGAGGACCGAGACAACTTCGACTACCTTTACCTCCGAGAGCACCTAGCCACTCTCCCCGGAAAGCAGTACCATAAGAAGCGGAACCTGGTAAACGCCTTCCTGAACAATTACAGGTATGAAGAAAGACCCATGCGAAAACATCATCTGGAAGACGCCTTCTATGTGCTGGAGGAGTGGCGCAAAGCGAAATCGGAAGAAGGAGATTATCAGGCAGCGCGAGAAGCTCTAGAGCTGATGGATGTGTTAAACCTGAAAGGGTACCTTTACTATGTGGAAGGAGAACCAGCTGCTTATACATTGGGAGAAGCCTTAGCCCGGGGAAGAAGTTTTGCGGTTCACTTCGAAAAAGCCTTGGATAAGTACAAGGGAATCTATCAGTTCGTGAATCAAGCCTTTGCTGCAGCGTTGCCTAAGTATATTCTGTATATAAACCGTGAACAGGATCTGGGAGATCCTGGTCTCAGGCAAGCCAAGATGACCTACCGGCCCTGGGGCTTCGTCAAGAAGTATCGGGTGTATCCAGCTAAACCCCTTGCATAACTGTTGATCCTTCGATATCCTACACGATCGTGGGCTGTTTCAAGCAATTCATACATTTTTGTAGCCTTCCTAGAAGAATATTACCAAAATGTATTCTCGCATATCATTCTATTTTCTTAACAGAGAACAAGTTACGCCCGGATAACTTTTTTGGCATGAATCTTGCAAAAATAAAAGTAAGAATCAAATAACCTAATATTCCTTAGAGGAGAAACACATGTCTAAGACTTCCATTGATTTCGTTAGTACACCCGTTCCGAGTATCTATGGAATTAATTCCTTCAACGATTCGGTAATGAGGGAACGCCTTCCAAAGGGAATCTATCGGGAATTGAAGCGGGTGCAACAGGGGGAAACAGAGTTGACCCTGGAGGTAGCGGAAGTCGTTGCTGCCGCTATGCGGGATTGGGCAATAGAAAGAGGAGCCACCCATTTCACTCACTGGTTTCAACCTTTGACAGGCCTGACTGCAGAGAAACATGATTCTTTCATCTCTCCCACATCGGATGGACGGGTCATTATGGAATTCTCAGGAAAGGAACTGATCAAAGGTGAACCCGATGCTTCTTCCTTTCCTTCTGGAGGACTTCGTTCCACCTTCGAAGCCCGGGGCTACACCGCATGGGATGTGAACACTCCCGCTTTCTTAAAAGAAGACCAGACAGGTGTAACTCTCTACATTCCTACGGCCTTTGTCTCCTACACAGGGGAAGCGCTAGATAAGAAAGTTCCTCTCCTACGATCGATGGAGGCGTTGAACAAGCAGGCCCTTAGGGTTCTCAGGGCATTGGGAAATACCAGCTCAAAACGTGTGATCCCCACCCTGGGACCCGAACAAGAGTATTTTCTCGTAGAGAAAGCTCTGTTCGATAAACGCTTGGATCTCATGCTCACGGGCCGGACTCTGTTTGGAGCCATGCCTCCCAAGGGTCAGGAAATGGAAGATCATTATTTCGGGTATATAAAGGAACGTATAGCGGACTTCATGCGGGAGCTGAATTACGAGTTATGGAAACTAGGGATCTCCGCTAAGACCCAGCACAACGAAGTTGCCCCCAACCAGTTTGAGCTGGCCACGATCTTCACGGTTTCCAGTGTAGCTTGTGACTGGAACCAGCTGGTGATGGAAACGATGAAGCGGGTAGCTAGTCGTCATGGCCTGGCAGCCCTTCTGCACGAAAAGCCTTTTGCGGGGGTAAATGGATCGGGCAAGCACAACAACTGGTCTATCGCAACCGATGATGGGATTAACCTGCTGGATCCGGGCGACAGTCCTCATGAAAACGCCCAGTTCCTGCTGTTCTGCATGGCGGTCTTGAAAGCGGTAGACACCTATGCGGCTCTTTTACGGATGTCCTGCGCCAACAGCGGGAATGATCATCGGCTAGGGGCCAACGAAGCTCCACCCGCCATTGTGTCAATCTTCCTGGGAGATAGCTTGACCGACATCCTGGAAAAGCTAGTCAGCGGCAAACCTGTGGAAGCTCGGAATGGAGCGAAGTTGGAGATTGGAGTAACCACTCTACCAAAACTCCCCAAGGACCTTACCGACCGGAATAGGACCTCGCCGTTCGCTTTTACCGGGAACAAGTTCGAATTCCGGATGGTTCCTTCTTCGGAAAGCGTAGCCGGTCCTAACGTAGTGCTCAATACCGCTGTAGCGGAGGTGCTTTCCCAGTTTGCAGAAAGGTTGGAAGCCGCCTCGGATCCGCGCCGAGAGGTGGAGAAGATCGTGAAAGAAACGTATCGGGCACATAAGCGGATCGTGTTCAATGGAAACAACTATTCTCCTGAATGGGTAAAGGAAGCAGAACGAAGGGGATTGCCGAATATTTCTAATACGGTGGAAGCGCTGACGGAAATAATCAAACCCTATTCCATCGAACTGTTTACGAAACATAAGGTGTTCAGCCAGCAGGAATTGGAATCCAGGTATGCCATTTACATGGAGCGGTATATCAAGCAGATCAACATCGAAGCAAGAACCATGATCAACATGGTGAATAAGCAGATATACCCCGCGGTTCTTTCCTTCATAAAGGATACGGCGGATACCCTAACTAGACTCAGAGATATCAGTGCGTCCCTCCCCTTGGGGGTACATGAGGCATTCCTCCGGACGTTGGTAGAGGAAGCTGCTCTCCTGAAAGAAAAGACTCACGAATTGGAGTCCCTTGTGGATGAGGGGGGAGGACACCATAAAGACATCCTTTCCCACGCTCGGTTCATGCGAAACAAGGTGTTTGCAGCCATGGCTGAGGTTCGCTTGCATGCGGACAAACTGGAAACGATGGTCAGTAAGGATCGATGGCCGTTCCCCAGTTACGCGGATCTACTGTTCAGACTCTAAGAATTCGAAGCCACGCCAATTAAAAAAGTCAGGACTATAGGGTTAGGCAGGGGTCCCTCACCGGCTCCTGCCTATTTTATTCCCTAGACTCTTGAAACACTGAGACTTCTATGGAGTTCCCTGTACCATTCCATCCCTTGAGTATGTCAAAAGGATCGAATTGACATCCAAGCCCTGTTTATGGCATAACACAGTTCACCGGGCCCATAGCTCAGTTGGTCAGAGCGGCGGACTCATAATCCGCGGGTCGTAGGTTCAAGTCCTACTGGGCCCAATACCCCTCCATCAACTCCCTCGCAGTAGATTCAGGAGTCCTAACGACATGATCGGCAGGTTACTAATTAACAAGAGGGTCACTAACTCGGCCGCTAGGAAAATGAGAATCGAGCGAGAGATTTTCTCGATCGTAAGCCCTGTTAGGCTACAAGCCACAAACAAGTTTACCGCCATCGGAGGAGTGATCATTCCGATGGATGTGTTTACCACGATGAGAATTCCCAGCACAATTGGATGGATCCCAAGCTGTTGGGCTAGGGGAAAAATGATGGGAGTAACCAGAAGGATGATGGCCTGCGTTTCAAGAATAGCCCCTAGGAACAGGAGAACCACGTTCAGGAACAGGATGATGATAAAGGGGTTTCGGGACACTTCCAGCATGGCGGCCGCCACCTTCGCGGGCACCTGCAGGGATGTAAGGAGCCAGGAAAAAGAGGAAGAGGTGGCAATCACGAAAAAAACTACCGCCGTGTTCACCGATGCCTTCAGGATTATCTGAATCGTGCGATCTAGGTTTATTTCTTTGAAGATGAATACCCCTACGATGAAGGAGTACACAACTGCAACGGCCGCCGCTTCAGTGGGGGTAAAGATTCCCCCATAGATCCCACCAAGAATGATTACCGGCATGAACAGAGCTAGAATCGCTTCTCTACCTGTCTTCCACAGTTTCTGCAGGGAACTCTTTTCTCCTCGAGGAAGGTTCAGAGTGTGGGCTTTCCAGATGACCACGCCGATGAGGGATATAGCTAATAGGATTCCGGGTAAAAGTCCTCCGATGAAAAGATCTCCGATGGAAGTATTGGTAACTACCCCATAGGTTACCATGGGAATACTAGGGGGAATGACGACTCCCAAAGTTCCCCCTGCGGCGGCAAGGGCAGCGGCAAAGCTCATGGGGTAGCCTGCCTGGATCATGGCGGGAATCATGATGGATCCGATAGCGGCTACCGTGGCAGGGTTGGATCCCGATAGAGCGGCAAAGAAAGCGCAGGAGACAATGGTAATGATCCCTAATCCCCCCTTGAGGGAGCCCACAATGGCTTGGGCAAAGTTAACCAGCCTTCGGGACATGCCTCCTTGCTCCATAAAACCACCCGCAAGCATGAAAAAAGGAATGGCCATGAAGGGAAAGGAGTCTAGGGATGTGAACATCCGCTGGGCAATGAGAAGGGGGGGAGTAGGCATATCACCAAACACCAGCGCGATGATTCCTGCCATTCCCAACGCAATGGCAATGGGTATGTTCAGAACGAGAAGGATTACGAAGGATCCAAAGAGTATGTATTCCATAGGCTAACTCCTACTTGGACGCAGACGAAGATCGATTCTGTTTGAATCCTTGGATACCCCGAAGGATCATGAGTACCATTCCCACAGGAATCGCACCGTAGGCAATCCCGATGGGGATTCGCAAGGCAGGAGATACTTGTTCGGTTTGTATTTGGGACCAGATGATCTGGAGAGAGAATATCAGAATGAGGATGTTGAAGAGCACGATAACGGCAGTACGAAAAATGGAGAGGTGGGGTTTGTAACGCTCGGGCAATCGGGACACGATGGCTTCTACCCCAATATGAGCGTTCTTCTGGATACCGAGGCTTGCGCCAATGAATCCGATCCATACCATGCAGTATCTTGCCAGTTCTTCTGCCCACACCAGGGAAAGGGTAGAAAGGTATCGGATCATCGTTGCTACGAAGATCGTCACCACCATGATGGGGAATAGAACAACCAGCACCACCTCTTCCAGGTTGTTAAACCGATTAAACAGCCGCTTCAAGGGAACCCTCCTTCCGCTGGACGATTTTATTGTAAAAAATTACAAAGAGTAGAGGCGAACAGGGACGCCGCCTCTACTCTGATCCGTGTTCTACGGAGATGAGTATACTACTGACCGCGCACTTTTTGAATCAGATCTTTTCCGATGTCTGCTTCGAACTTCGTGTACACAGAGGCTGCCGCTTTCTGGAATACCGCCTTGTCGGGTGTGGTAACTTCCATCCCAAGAGATTTCAGCTCATCCACCAGCTTCTTCTCGTTTTCGATGATGAAGTTCCGTTCGAAATCCCTCGCTTCCGCTCCAGCGCTCTGCAAGGCTTTCTGCTGATCCGGAGTCATACTCTTGAAGAGTTTTTCGTTGATCATGAGAACGGCAGGAGAGTAGAAATGCCCAGTAAGGGCTAAATACTTCTGAACTTCGTAGAACTTGCTAGTCTTGATGATCAGGAGGGGGTTTTCTTGGCCATCCATTACCTTCTGCTGTAGAGCGGTGAACAGTTCTCCGAAGGCCATGGGGGAAGGATTGGCACCTAACACTCGGAAGGTTTCCAGGTGTACCGGATTCTCCATTAAGCGGATCTTCAGCCCCTTCAGGTCGTCGGGAACATTGATGGGGCGTTTCGAATTGGTAATGTGGCGGAATCCGTTCTCATAGAAAACGATCCCTTTGATCCCTTTGGACCCTAAAGCTTCTAGCATTTTCTGCCCTGTCTCTCCATCCAGAATGGGGTAGAACTTGCTTCTATCCTGCACGATGAAGGGAAGGTCAAACACCATAAAGGCCTTGGAGAAATTGGGGAGAGGCCCTGTAGAGGTAAGGCACATTTCGACGGTACCAAGAGAAACCCCTTCGATCAAGTCTCGCTCGTTCCCTAACTTCGAGTTCCCGAAGGCCTGGATCTCGATAGTCCCGTTACTCTTCTGTTTGGCTAGCTCTGCTAGTTTTGCCAGTCCTACTCCATAGTGCGAGTCGTCTGTGAGAGTGTGTCCTACCCGCAGGGTAAACTTCTTTGCCTCGGCGGCTTTTTCTTTAGATCCGCCCGCAAAGATGAGGCTACTCGCTAGCAGTAGCACCATTAGAAGCGCACAAATTTTCTTCATGTCTGTCTCCTTATGCGTATACTCGATATTTCTACGGTACTACGTACCGTGTTCGATCGTGGGGAAGCACAGGAAGCATGTCCGGTGCGTGAGTCAGAACCGTTACCGATGCACTGGGACCTTTCTTGTGAAAAGCAGCGTCCAGCGCCTCTTGAGCCGTTGGGAACCAGGTAAACCCCAGTTGCTCCGCAGTCTTTTTGTCGATGCCATCCGATACGATGAACACCGATTCCCGTTCCTTCACCTGTGCCCATGCGATAGCTAGAGCAGCGGCTACTTCATCCTTGACCTTACCGCCTGTAACAAGGCTGCGGATTTCATCGCTGGTTTTATTCGTGATTTCCAGGATGTCCTGGTGAGTCATCGCCACTCCCTCATAACAGGGGGTAACTACGATGATGATTCCCCCCTCTTTCACGGCAAGGTCAGCAGGGTAGAGGGTTTTATGAGCCTGCCAAAATTCGATATCACAGGGATGGGATCCCGCCAGTACAATATCCGCTTCCCGGGGAATGGGAGTAGAGTATACCTCGATACACCGCTTTACCCCCACCCTGAAGGCTTCTTGTACATCCCCATAAAAGGCATCTACCACTTCCCCATTTTTGTCCAACACTGTATTGAGGATCGTGTGGAGACCAACCTTCCGGGCGATAATGTCGAGTTCCACGCGAACAGGGTTGTCTAGTATTCCCAAGTAGGAACGTTTGGCCCGCACGGAAAGAAGGTGGGTATCGGCGGTGGTTTGTTCTCCGCAGACGCCGGGTTGGACGATTTTGGAACCACCCGCGAACCCGGGTATATGGTGGGGCACGATGCTTCCCACCCCGATCTTGAAATCAGCTTCGTATACCCGCTTGTTCACCTGAATCCGGGTACCATTCTCAGTCGTGCCTAGATCCACCAGTTCCTTTGGATCCTTGAAAGGATGGTTATACACAGGGACCCTACGGACTACCTCCTCTCCAAACTTCTTTAGGATTTCTTCCTCTGTCATGAACCGGTGAGTTCCTAGCGCGATCACTACGGAAATCTTCGAATCGGGAACACCCGCTGCATTCATTTCGTTTAGAAGAATCGGAAGTATCAAATGGGTTGGGGTAAGACGGGTATTGTCATCAGCCACGATCACAACCTTTTCTTTTCCTTTTACCAGCTCCCGAAGGGGACGGGTTGCGATGGGATTCGCAAGACTTCGATGTAGGATCTTCTGCACATCCTCTTTATGAGGGATCTCCCGGGGTGAATAAACTCCGATCAAGTTCTTCTTCGGTAGCGTCACATCGATTTCCCTGCATCCGCAGGGCAAGCTGACCGTTATTTGTTCCATGATTATTTCTCCTTTCCAGGAATTGAACTAATTCGACGACATGCAAGAATAAAGGCATCTGAGGTTCCAAAGGCACCAGCCTTGGTAACGAGAGGTAATCCTTCCCACCTGCCGCCTCTAACACAACCAAGGGGGATGCCCGGCGAGGTTTCATCCAGCACCTCGATACTATGCACATCCATACCTTTGCAGACAGCCATGGCAATGTCTCCTCCAGTGACAATAAGACCCGAACATAGAGAAAAGTCAATGGAAGTGCCAAGATGCTGGAAAGCGTTTAAAAGAGTCTCAATCGGATCGGAGGATCCGTTGGAAGATAGCTGCAACTTATGACGATCCGACATGAGAAGGGTATGCTTCTTTTCCCGAAGATGTATGCGTACCCAATCTAAGGCAGTGTCTATCTCCCTGGGATTTCCCTTCAGAATTTCGCCTGGATCTAGAATGAAGGGTTCTATCCCCGCCCATTGGGTAAAGACCCTGGCCTGTTGGGTAGATACCTCACTCATGCTCCCGAGGATGATAAGTACTGGTTTGGCATTGGGGAAGAGGTTGGGCTGGATAGGAGAGGATTCCCTGGGTTGGGTAAAAATATTTGTCCGGGCAGTCAAGTACTCCTCTGACAAGGCCTCGGCTAATCCCGCACTTCCCACCCAGAGACATGTGCGCCCGCTGGAAAAGACTCCCTGTACGATGCGTTGTAGATCCTCTTCTGTCTCCGCATCGAAAATCAGTATCCTGCTGCCCTTTTTCGCTAAACTAGCGATTCTTTCTTTCAGTGTGCCCCCTCGTATCTGGTCGAGGGATATGGATGCGGAGGGAATGGAGCCTTGGGCCTGAAATAGGGTAGGAATATGGGAATGCCGAACGGGGCACCTAGGATCAGAAGCTGCTTCGGTCTCCGCAACAGGTATTCCCCGAACGTAGTGGATACCATTTACTGTCGTTCGCATATTCTTTGGATAAGCAGGTGCCACAATAGCGACTTCCTTCGCAGAAAGTTTCAGGGCTTCCTCTACCTCTGGTACAACATTCCCCCGCAACGTGGAATCGATTTTCTTGAATAGAATATCTGTCTCGGATGGAGAGATAGCATGAAAGGCGCTTTGAATCCGCTCTACTGCGCTACTTGGGGGAAGAGCACGGCTATCCGTGTTAAGCACGATAACTTCGATCCGTTCTTTAGTTCTACTTGCGTTTTTAGGATCGAGAAAGACAACCGTTCTTAAGCCTTTTTTAGCGAATTGTACGGCAGTATCGTTCGCTCCCGTTAGGTCATCGGTAATTACGTAGATGCTCACCTGATTCTCCACATAATAATATGCAAAAACTATGCCTTCTTTTGTAAAATTAAAGGATGTTCTAAGATCCATTGAAGAGGTTGCAACTTGAAGATTGAGAGCTTATTCCTTTCAATAAGAGGAGTTAATTTTGACCTTCGTTACGGAACTACCCAAAAGAATTCCGGGCAACATTTTCCAGGAAAAGGATGCAAAAGGAAGCTGCTATTTGGCGAAGGAATGTAGCAGGTTGAAACGGGTAGTGTTGTATATAGCAACTATTCTCATCTCCGTTTCTTCAACTTGCGCCATAGAGTGCTTCGATCGATTCCCAACCGTTTCGCTGCACGACTCACACAAAACCCTTCCTCTTCCAAAGCTTTCCGAATGGCCTCCTGCTCCAGGGATTTAAGATCCCCATTCCCTGAAAAAACCGAGTTAGAGTCGGGTCTTGGAAATGAAGGGAGTAGCGCTTCTTCTAGGATCACTCGATCGATCTGAGGCTCCCGAGTGGAAAAGAAAGCTCGTTCCACAACCGAGGCAAGCTCTCGCACGTTCCCTGGCCAAGAATACTGGAGGAGAAGTTCCATCGCATCCGGAGTAAAAGCGTTTGGACCTGGATGCTGGGAAGCGAGGCGGTGTAAGAAGTGAAGAGCGAGAGGAGGAATGTCTTCCGGACGTTCGCGGAGGGGAGGGACATAGAGGGTCAGCACGGTTATCCGATAGTATAAGTCTTCTCGAAAGGCTCCCTTCTGTACCAACTCTCGGAGATCCTTGTTGGTAGCCGCGATAATGTGCACGTTCACCCGGATCATGGAAGATCCCCCTATCCGGAGTACTTCCCGTTCCTGCATAGCCCGCAGGATTCGCGCCTGTAAGGAAAGGGACATTTCCGAAATCTCATCTAAAAACAGGGTTCCGTTGTGAGCTAGTTCGAACAATCCTGGTTTGCCCCCTTTCAACGCTCCTGTAAAAGCCCCTTCCTCGTATCCGAAGAGTTCGCTTTCCAGAAGGTTCTCTGGCAGTGCCGCGCAGTTGATGGCCACGAAAGGTCCAAACCGGTGGGGCGAGAGATTATGAATACTTTGAGCAAGCATTTCTTTCCCCACACCCGTAGGTCCAGATAGAAGAATGGTAGAGCCAAGAGTGGCAAACCGAAGAGCTTTCTCCTTTACCTCCATCATCTTTTTAGACCGGGCGATCATGGAATCCAGCGTAGCTCGGGCAACCAAACCTCGCTGAAAAACCTTGTTCCGGATCTGGAGTTCATACTCCTGCACCTTCCCTACCGATTGGAAGGATGCCACGATCCCCATTGGTTCCCCTTCCATAAGAATGGGATATCGTTCCACAGCGATGGATTTCCCCTGAATTTTGATCACATCCACTCCAGGGTGGTTTTCTTCGGCAAACACCTTTCTCAAAGCCGGGTGCATAAGAGCGTCGGACACAGGTTTCCCGATCACCGAGGATGAATCCAGTCCAAAGAGGGATTCCGCAAGGGAGTTGCAAACAGTAATCACCCCCTGAGAATCCACCGCGATGATACCGTCCCGGGAACTGTCTACCACAGCTTTAAACAAAGCTGTTCGTTCCCGTTCTTTCCTCTGCACCTTCACCAGTTGGATGGCCTGCTGCAGAGCGCTCTGGATTGCTTCTCCTCCCGATTCGATGAGGTACCCCACCATTCCCAATGCTCGGGCTTCCCGGACCGACACGGTATCTCCCACCATGCATCGAATCCCTCTTTGGTAGGCGGAAAGGATTATCTCCCTTGCCTCTGCTTCGGATTGGAGCACCAGTTCTTCGATTTTCAATCCTACTAGCTCTCCCACGCTGGACAATCCCAAACAGATATTCGGAAACCCAATGACGGCAATGTGTTGAGCGGTTCCAATGAGGGATCGCATGGACCGAAGCACATCCATCGCGCTTACCCGAATTTCGACTACCGGTACTTCCAAATGCTGGGCCAATAGGGTAGCTGTGCCTCCTCGACTGATGAATATATCGACCCCGCTTGTCAACAGTGCTTGAGCTTTTTCCAAGCCTTCCCCAAGGTCTCCCTGGACAACCTGGATCTTGCAGGGTTCTTCCGTGGAAAAGTTAAGGGCCGTTTGTCGAGCTGTAAGAGCCAACCCTTGGTTAGGGGCTACGATTACCACGTGGATGGGTTTCGTTACCATACCAAGAATGGTATATGGAAAAGGGAAGATTGGGAAAGATGGTAAATCTTCTTGGAAATGCCATGGAAGGGGCCTATACTTGTTCTGTAAGGAGGTATTCCATGAATAGAAGAACGCTCGTATTCGGTTTATACCTCATCCTGTTGCTTGGCAGCGAGATCTTTTCGGAGGACCGGAAAGTTGTATTAGTGCTGGATGTTTCGGGCAGCATGAACGAAGAAAAGAAGTTCCAGGCGGTACAATCCTACATTGAACAGGATCTATTCCCCAACCTCCTCAAACCTAACGATCAATTTACCCTCATTTTATTTGGGAACAACCCGCGGCAGGCTTTTTCGGAGAAAATTACCGACGATTCCAGCAGGAAGCAAATTCTGGAACGCGTTCGCAAACTGAAAGCAGACGATAATTACACGGATATTGGTATGGCGTTGGAGTATCTGTTTGATCTACTCTCTGGCATGAAAGGGCAGGGAGAGGTAAAGGTAATCTTCATTACGGATGGGAAGAACACTCCCCCTAGAACGAGTCCATATTATGGTAAGGACCTTTCCGTGGATGCCCGATTCAGAGAAATTGGGAAAAAGATATCTCAGGAGGGCTGGTACATCTATGTAATCGGTATTGGAAAGGAAACTGATGCAAAACATATTGTATCAGCAGTTGAGGGATCAGTGTTGAGGGAGACGGATACCAAGCTACAGAATGTGAAGGTTGAAGAGTATTTAGATCAGACAGAAAAGGCGCGAATGGCGAAGGAGTCCGAAAGAAAGAGAACCGAACAGGAGAAATATGAACGTTCATTAACAGGAGTTCCTGCCTGGATTCACCAATGGGCCTTGTCGCTAGGGGTATCCCCTAATGTTCTCTATGGAGTTCTTATCGTTCTAATCCTGATTATCCTTATTGGAATAGGCTCACTTCTATGGAGAAAGGTTCGCCCGATCAAGATCCTCGTGTGGGATTCCCAGTTGAGTAAGACCAATGCTGTACGCCTTTCCTTGGGCGTAGGGTCCAGTGTGACCTTCAATATGCCTCCCTATTGGTTACCCGTATTGGGAGGGGAAGATCACCCAGCCCTTAAAATAGGTAGGAATCTCAAGGGCCTATGGATCATGATTCTGGATGACACCCTGGTGAGCGATGATTCTCCCTATCGGGATAGAGAGAAACACCGGTTGAAGAAAAGAACCCTCGACTTAATCAGCGGAGAACAAGTATTTATCCTGTAAAGGTGGTGATTATTAATGGATTAATGGATAGAATCCGTGTGTTCTTTTCGTTCAAAATGCCCTTGCTTCCATGTACGGTACAGTTTGAATATTCCAATGGAAACCACAATCAGGAGAAGGACGAAGAGAACGATTCCTAGAATTCGGTACGGTCGCTCCATGGAAGCCCCAAGCCGGAAGAAGAGAAAATAGAGGGTCGATACACTGATAATGGCCGCAATCCCGTCGAATAAGGCAAAGAGCCCATACTTCATACGCATGATTCCAGAGCTTATGAAGAGGGTGTTGCGAACCCCAAAGGGGATGAAGCGGCAAATAATGAAGGAAAATATTCCGTATTTCTTGATGTAAAAATGTACACGTTCGAGTTTAGCAGGACTTAGGAACTTTTGGAGATATTTTTTGTGAAGACCATGCCCTATACGATTGCCTATCCAGTAGGCCATATGATCACTGATGATCACGCCCGCCAGCAGGGCTATGTAGAAATTGTACGTGAGTTCCACGTTGGAGCGGGCCAAAAAAGCTGAGGTGATGATGATAAGATCCTCCGATAAGGGTAGGTTCAGGCCCGCCAGAAGAAGAAGGATGAAGACAAGAAGGGGTGCATAGGTCACATACTGGTTCAGGAAAGCCCACACCTGCTGCATAGAAATCTGTATACATGGTTTTCCCGCTGAAATCAAGCAACTTTTCTTTACAGAGGGTTTAAAGTATATTCCAACGTATGGAAACTGTGCTTCGAGAGTTCCATGTGGAGGATATCCGTCCATACAATCGGAAATCTCCCCTCCATTGGGTCCTTTCCCATCTTATGCGTTATCCCCATCTACCTATTCTAATGGTGGTGGCCTCCCTTGTGAACAATACGGCGTATGGGAACATTCAACTCTATATTGGAAAATCCTTCGACCAAGTACTGAGAGGCCCTAGTGGTGCTCTTGTACCCCTAGTTCTTGTGATCGTTGCTTCGGCGGTCCTTCAAGGTCTAACCGGTCTGGTGCGGAACTATAGCGTGGAAACATTGGCGCAGAGAATCGAACGGGATTGCCGGGAGGAATACTACGTCTCCCTTTTAGAGAAGAGTCAGACCTTCCATGGTAAACAACGGGTAGGGGATCTGATGTCTAGAGCTACCTACGATGTGCACGCTCTGAACCTGATGTTCAGTCCGGGACTGATGCTGATCGTGGATTCTTCTCTGGCCTATGCCATCCCCATGATCATGATTGCCCGCTTACATACATCCTTGCTACTCGTTCCGATTCTTTTTACGATTGTACTTGTCTTTACCCTTCTGGACTACAACCGCCGGTTGGAACCGGTTAGTTTGGCTCAACAGGAACAGAATGGTAAGCTCAGCGCTGAAACGGAAGAAATCTTATCTGGAATCCTAACGGTAAAATCCAACGTCCAGGAGAAATACGAACTGGAAAAATTCCTTTCCGATGCTCGGGTATTTCGGGACTATTTCATCCAACAGGGAATTATCCAGGCTCGCTACTGGCCCATGCTGGCCTTTGCCCTGTCCTGGGGCATGAGTCTTCTCCACGGGTTGTACTTATGGAAGACAGGGGCAATCAGTCTAGGAACAGTGATTGGTTTTATGGGACTCTTCAATACCTTCCGGTTTGTAACTTATATATCCTTGTTTTCTTTCAACACAGTTCAACACGGGATGGCCAGCGCAAAAAGGATACTGGAAATTATCAACACCCAAACTGAATTAGATCAAAACCTGCAGGGTACTCGCAAGAAGATCGAAGGATCCGTTGAGTTCGATACTGTATTCTTTGGATACAACGGAGCACTGGTCCTCAAACGGATCAATTTTTTTATTCAACCAGGCATGACAGTGGCCATCGTAGGAGGGACAGGAGCAGGGAAGACCACTCTTACGCGGCTGATTAATCGAACCTTTGATCCCGTGGTGGGGAGTGTGAAAATAGACGGGATTGATGCGAAGGATTGGAATCTAGAGAGTCTTCGTTCCCAGATTGCCTTCATCGAACAGGACGTGTTCCTATTCTCCCGGACAATCCGGGAAAACATTGCCTTCGGTCGGGAGGATGCTACCGAAGAGGAGATTAGGCAGGCAGCCCAACTTGCCCAAGCTCACGAGTTCATCTGTTCCTTAAAAGATGGGTACGATACGGTAGTAGGAGATCGAGGGGTCACTCTTTCGGGTGGGCAGCGGCAGCGTATAGCCATTGCCCGTGCCCTTTTGACGGATCCCAGGATTCTCATTTTAGATGATTCCACCAGTGCCATAGATAGTCGCACCGAGGACGAGATCCAAAAAGCTATTCGGAATGCCAGTCGAAATCGAACGACCTTCATCATTACCCATCGACTGAGCCAGATCCGATGGGCTGACCGGATCCTGGTGTTGAAGAAGGGAGAACTAGTGGCGCAAGGTACCCATGAGGAGCTAATGGAAGTTTCAGAGGAGTACCGCAAGATCTTTTCGATTCTACCGAAAGGGAAGGTGTATGGGATTCATTCTTGATGGGTTGGAAACAGAGTCGTACGATCGGACCTACTCAGATAGAGAACTAGTTCGTCGGATCGGTGAGTTCTTTCGACCTTACGTAGGGAAACTGCTCCTCACGGCGTTAGCCCTCCTTTGCATGTCTTTGGTTGGTGCCCTTTCCCCCATACTTATTGCAAAGGTAATTGATTGGGTTTCCGCCACCCCAAAGTGGGGAATTTTGATAGGAGCTTCCTTGGGAGTATCGGCTCTAGGAGCGATGAATTGGGTTTTCAATTATGGGCACGAACGTCTGATTACCATCCTTGTGGGTCAGGTTGTCTACGATGTTCGGAAACAGGTATTCGAACGGACCCTTTCCCACGACCTGTCCTTTTTTGATACCCAAGCAACGGGGAAACTGGTAAGCCGTATCGTTTCGGATACCCAGGATTTTTCCAATGTGGTCACCTTAACTGCCGAGTTCTTCAGCCAGTTCTTCATGATCCTCCTGTTGACAGGATTCCTCTATTCTGTGCATCCCACCTTGACTCTAATCTTACTTGGAATGGCTCCTGTGGCAGCAGGAATCGCCCTCTCTTTCCGGAAGATTGCCCGAAAGGTTACCTTGGAAGCCAAGCAAGCTAACGCACAGATCAATGGACAGATTCAGGAGTCCGTATCCGGAATCATGGTTGCAAAGGCTTTTCGAAAAGAACAAGCCCTCTTCGATACGTTTCAAAAGAATAATCAATTGTCCTACCAGGTCGGTTGGAGGAGAGGGATCGTGTTGAATACGATTTTCCCCATCATGGGAATCACTTCGGGATCGGCAAACGCGCTGGTGGCTTATGTGGCGGCTATCGCGGTGTTTGGGGGAAAACTGAGCGCTGGCGATTGGTATCTCTTCATGCAAGCGGTGGGCTTCTTTTGGTGGCCCTTGTTGAACATCGCTTCTTTTTGGAGTCAGTTGCAGGATGGGTTTTCCGCCGCCGAGCGGGTGTTCGCTCTGATAGATCATCCGGAAAAATTGCAGCAAAGAAGTTCGGTCGTTCTGCCCCGTCTCAAGGGGAAGATCGAGTTCAGGGACGTGGTGTTTGCGTACAATGAAAAGGAACGGGTCTTGGACGGTTTTTCCCTTCGAATAGAACCAGGGGAGATCGTTGCCGTTGTGGGCCATACAGGAGCGGGAAAGTCCAGCCTAGCGAAACTAGTGGCTCGCTTCTATGAGTTCCAGGGGGGAGAAATACTGATCGATGATCAGGATATCCGATCCCTCGATCTAGGCTCCTATCGCAAACAGATTGGGTACGTGACTCAAGATCCCTTTCTTTTTCGAGGGACGGTTAGAGAGAATATACGGTATGGTCTCCCAGAGGCTTCCGATAGTGAGGTGATTCAGGCAGCTCTACGCCTGGCTAAAGGAGAGTGGTTAGAAGAACTGTCGGAAGGCTTGGATACGGAGGTGGGTGAACAGGGAAGCAGAATCTCTTATGGGCAACGTCAATTGATCGCATTGGCTCGGATTCTGTTGAAGAATCCAAGGATCTTTATTCTAGACGAAGCCACCGCCAGCGTGGATCCTTTTACCGAAACGCGAATCCAGGAAGGATTGACTGCCGTGATGGAGGGAAGAACGGCCATCGTGATAGCCCATCGTCTTTCCACCGTACGGAATGCCCATCGAATCATCGTTCTGGATCATGGAAGAATCGTGGAAGAAGGAGCTCATGAAGAGTTGCTTTCCAGGGGTGGAGAATACGCTTCATTATACAATACCTATTTTAGGCATCAATCGCAGGAGTATTTGGAAAAAAATCCCTCATTTTCCCTTTGAAAAGTACGGTTTTTTTCGTTAGTATGAAAGAATGAAACGTCGATTTCCATCGATTTTCCTGTTCGGGGTCTTTTGGTGCCTTACCATCGGATCCGTATCGACCGAAGAAGTGTTCGATTTCGGTGGACACGTCCGAGCGCTTCTAGGATGGGAGGGGCCGGGAGATGGAACGCTCCTCGAGGGGGAACCCTCCTTGTGGATAAAGGCGACCCTCTCGCCTTCTGTTTCGTTAGAACTTCAGGCTCGTTTTCTCAGCACTTTGGATTCTCCTCGGTTACTGGACCTTGAGAAGGGGACAATTCAGGTCCGGATCCCGCGGTACCCGGAATTGGATTCCCTCTTCGTGTTTAAGGCGGGGCGTCAGGTAATCTCTGATTTCTCCGCGTATGTGTTCGATCATCGAGTGGATGGAGCGTCTTTCCAATGGAAGTTCCCCTTCACCCACATAGAGTTATCGGGGGGGTATACAGGATGGCAACCACGGGAAGTCTCCCAAATTTACCTTTCCAAATCGGATGTGTTGGATTCGGAAGACTCCTCCGTTGATTATACCCCACCAAGGCTGGTCGAGATTGGCACCTTCACCTTTCCCCAAATCCTTTTTTCTCAGGACATTATCCTCTCCATCATTTCCCAGCAGGATCTGAGATCCGATGCTCCGGGTCGACCTCCAGCTAGAAGGGATCGAGTCCATACGAACTATCTAGGATTGGGGACCAAAGGTAAGCTTTTCGAGAACACACGAATATCCCTATTTGGGTATTTAAGCTTAGGATTCGTTGGGGTGAGTTCAAGAGTGTTTTCGGGCATGTACGGCGCATCTGTACAATGGAGGGGAAAAGATCGGTATAGGACCGAGATAGAAGGTATCCTTGTATCCGCTTCGGGGGATGATCGTCTGAGTTCCATCTATGATGGGGCCACGGTTCGGGAAGCGAATGTATTCTTGCCTGTAAGCCTCCGAGAAACGGGAGTAGCCTTCTCTCCCTTCTTGGCAAATATAACCTTCTTTCAACTGAGAGGAGGCCTTTCCCCTCTATCAAAGGTCTGGATAGAGGGGCAGGCATTCCTTTTTTTCCGCACTACCGGTGGACCTATTTCAGAATCGGGCATAGATCCTTTGGATCGATCGGACCTGTTCTTAGGGCCTGAGTTGGACCTTCGGGCAGAATGGCGTCTATACTCTGATCTGAAGATCCGTTCCAATGTTGGCTTTTTCCTACCTGCCACAGGCTCTATGGGGGCCTTCTCTCGTAAAGATCCCTGGGTAAAGGGTACGATAGAGGCTGTGTTTTCGTTCTAAGTTTTAAAGTCATTGATTCGGCCAATGGCTGAATGATTGACACCCCTTGATGGGGGGCATATACTCGAGCCAAATGGGTCGCAAGGAAAAGAAAACCACAAAAATCAACAAGGAAAGGATCCTCTTTACGGCGGCTAGGTTAATGAAGGAAAAGGGTGTTTCCAATATTAGCCTTTCCGATATTGCGAAAGCGGTGAAAATCAGCAAAGGTACCCTCTATTATTATTATCCATCCAAACATGATTTGGTGTTCGATATCGCCGAACAGAGCATGAATCACATGACTCAAAAGATATTCCAATGGGTGGAAAAGAGTAAGGAGGACGTTCCTCCAGAAGAAATCCTGAAGATCGTTTTCGATACCATTCTTCGGGCCAAGAGCCGAGGACAGATCCATTTCTACCTCATGCTGGAAGCTCTTTCGGATGAATCTCTTCGGGAACGTTTTTGTCAAGAGTACGCCAAATGGAAAGAGTTGATCCTCGATGGATTGAACCGGATCCTACCCCAAGGGAAAGAGAACTCTCTCCTATCTCAAATTATTCTAGCCTCCATCTATGGGTTTCTCTTGCAAACCCTATTGGGTTTAGAGAAGCCCCCCTTGGAACAGATCTCTAAGTTCCTTATTCTGGCCGATCTATCGCCTTCCCTTCCCGGATGAACCTGATTCTTCTCGATTCTCCGAATCCCTCTGGGGTGTTCAATAAAGAAGATCGTCGATATACCCACATTCGAAGGGTCTTAAGAGGGAGAGTGGGAAGCATGTTGAAGGCAGGGGTCGTGAATGGTCCCCTAGGCACCCTGGAGATCCTAGAGTTTTCCGAACAGTTCCTTCGATACCATTTTATCCCTACTCAGGAACCCATTCCACCCTATCCTATCGAGGTGCTTCTAGGCGCGATGCGGCCCATCGTGGCGAGAAGACTGCTTAAAGATCTAACGGCTCTAGGCGTGAAAGGGATCCATCTGGTAAAGGCGGATCTTTCCGAAGGATCCTACCTGCAAAGCTCCCTTTGGAAGAATAACGAGTACGAAACATACCTTTGGGAAGGGGCGGAACAGGGAGGAACTACCATCCTTCCTATGGTTCGGCTGCACGCCGATCTATCGAAAGGGCTTTCCGAATTGCCGAAAAATGGAAAAAACCTAGTATTAGACCCTAACGCACCCAGATCCCTCTTTTCAGTACAAAAAAATTGGAAGCTTTCCCCTGATTATACCCCCGTGTTAAGGGTTGCCATAGGTCCTGAACGGGGATGGACAGAACGAGAATTGAACCTTTTCATCGAGAGCGGATTCATTCCTTGTCGGATGGGATCGAGAGTCTTGCGAACAGAAGCTGCGGCCCTCATTGCCGTTGGAATCTTGGTCATGCAATGGGAAGAAAGGTGATATACCCTTCCCGATGGATTCTGGTTCTCATTGCGTGTATACTACCCGTATGATTCGGACTATATGTGCTCTAGGGGTTTGCATTCTACTCTTACAGGCGACGGGATGCGCGTCGGTTAGCCCCGGAGTGCTGGAAGTATCAATGCCGAGAAAAACGGAAACGCAGAGCCGGAATTTTACGTGGGCGGAACCGACCTACCGTCCAAAGGAACTGAAGAAACTGCGGGTGGGAATGACAAAATCCGAAGTGCTATCCCTGTTCCAAGAGCCACGCACCATCAAGCGGACTCCCTCAGACGAGTACTGGGAGTACGACTGGTTCGAACTGTACTTCCGGGGGGGGCGGTTGGTGAATTGGTTCGATCTGTGAGGGAGGGATGTTCTGGACCATACGAAACAAGCAACTATCGTTCTTTGCTGTCATCATAGGTGTTATTAGCTTTTTCAATCTTTACTCCCAATACCGTCTTTCCATTTTATTGGATGAGTTCCAGACTAACCTGGATAGCTATTTCACCATGAATCAATACCTAATAGAGCTCCGTTCCCTCCGGGGATCGATGAATCGATTCATCCGGGAAGGATCCCTGGAAAGTCTGCAACAGGCAATGTCTCTGAAGGATCAACTGAACGTTACCCTGGAACGGGTAGATCGACAATCCAACACATCTTTGGAAACATATTTTCTTCTCCGGGCGTTACGGAATGGGCAAGGGGTTTGCCTGCAGAAGTACATGGAGGCCATCGAGTTAAAGCAGAAAGGAGTCGCTACCTCTTTCATACCCTACTACGCAGCCGACCGGATAGCAGAGTATCTTGAAGGGTACACGTCTCAGCTATTGAATATACGGTTGTCTCAGGGGAACAAAAGTTATCAAGAACTGACAGATCGGGTCGATCAATCCCGCACCCTCATGGGGATCCTTTTTCTCTCCATAAGTGTTCTATCCATTGGATTTGCGATCCTGTTTACCAACTCCCTTACCCGACCCATTCAACGATTGGCTGTTACCGCGGAACGGATGGCTGGGGGAGATCTGGATACCCCTCCAATACCCATTAGTTCCAAGGATGAGGTAGGGATCCTGGAAGCTTCCTTCAACCGAATGCGGGAGAATATCCAGAGAATGTTCCGGGAGCTCCAGGACAAGGCAGAACTGGAAAAACGGCTTCACGCCGAGGAACTCCGGAACGTGGACATGGAACGTTCGCTGAAGGAAGCTCAGTTTCTCAACTTGCAGTCCCAGATCAATCCTCACTTTCTCTTCAATACGTTGAATCTCCTTTCTCGTTCAGCCGATTTCGAGCGAGCCCATCGCACAGCCGAACTCGTACGATCACTTTCCCATCTTTTTCGCTACAGTTTCAGGAAACATGGCCCCAGTGTGTCCCTCCAGGAAGAACTGGATTTCGTGGAAGAGTACCTACGAATCCAAACCCTCCGGTTTGGAAACCGGATCCGGTACGTACGGAGGTGCACTACAGAGATAGGGAAGGTCTCGATTCCCGCCTTTACTCTGGAACCCTTGGTAGAGAACGCCCTTATCTACGGTTTGGAGCCTAAGGAGGAAGGAGGAGTCATTCGGATAAAGATAAGCCGATTCCGGGATCGAATCCGGATTCGGGTACTGGATACAGGGCTTGGTATGGATGATCGATCACTGAAGGAGATAGAGGATAAAGAAAGAAGAACGAAGGAAAGGGGCCGAGGGATTGGATTACAGAACGTACGAGCTCGTCTTAGGATCTTTTTCGATGCCCAAGAAGAGTTCAAGATCTACAGTAAGAGGGGAAGGGGAACCCTAGTCTGGATCAGCCTTCCCGTGGATGGGAAGGGGAGGATGAATCCGTCGATAGAGAAGGAGCCTTTGCATGTATAGCCTTCTCGTAGCAGATGACGAAGAGTTTGAGAGGAAAGCGATCCGTCTCATCATCAATAAGAATTGCCCCAGCATAGACCAGATATGGGATGCAGAGAATGGACGCCAAGTAGTAGAGATTTGCCAGCGACAACGGCCTGATATTCTTTTCTTGGACATTCGGATGCCTGGATTGACCGGATTGGAAGCCGCAAAGGAATTACGAAAGATCCATCCGGAGGTTCGAATCGTTTTTCTTACCGCGTACCATGAGTTCGAGTATGCTCACGAAGCCATACGAATCGGTGTAGATGATTTCATCTTGAAACCGGCTACGGACGAACGAATCCTGGAAGTGATAGAAAAAGTGACTCATCGATTGGATGAAGAACGTAAGCGGGAAGAACATGTCAAGCGGAATCAGGATCGATTGGAGCAGGTTTCGCAGTTGTTCACCAACGAGCTTCTTGCTACTCTTCTACAAAGACCCCTGCCCACTGAAACGGCACGAACTTATTTTGAAGCGCTAGATATCCATTTCTCCATGGGAATTCTGGCGGTGTTTCAGGTAGATTACGAAGCGTACCCCATCCGAATCGAATCTTCTAAGCAGCGTCTTCTATTGAAGCGTCGCTGTATGTTGAAAGTGAAACGGGAACTGGAAGGAAGGATGATCCGTTTCCTCGTCCATGAGCAGGAGGATGTGTTCTACGTGTTGATTCTTCCAGGAAAGGATTCTTCGAAAGAATACACATCGGAAGCGGAAATACAGGACCTGTTCCAGAGCCTCGCTACCGGGGTACGGAAGGATTTAGGTCTTCCTTTACGGGTGGGGATCTCCCATCGTTTTACTCAACCGGAAGAGATCCATCGGGCTTTTAAAGAGGCTCGGGCCGCCCTACAGGGGACTCATGTGGAGGAAGACGTGGTGGTCTGGCAGGGAATGAGGGAAGGTTCGGGATCGGTTCCTCGTACCGAAGCCTTGATCCATGAAGCGGTGGAATACATCTCCCAGCATTACGGCGAAGAACTTACCCTTGAATCGATGGCATCTCGGGTGAGGCTTTCGAGTTTTTATTTCAGTAAGAGTTTCAAACAATATACAGGAATGACATTCATCGATTACCTATCCCTCTATCGGGTAGAGAAGGCGAAGGAGTTATTGAAAGATCCCCGGTGGAGTATCAAAGAGGTGAGTGCAAAGGTAGGATATCCAGATCCAAACTATTTCACTAGAGTATTTAGACGAATGGAAGGGCTTGCCCCAACAGAGTATCGATCCTTTCTTTTGGGAAAAAAAGGACAAGATTTTCAAGAAAAAAACAAAACATGAAGGTTGCGGTAGTAAAAATTCCAGGATACGCTGAGGATAGAAAAATTTTTTGTAAAGGAGTGATGTGTATGAAGAGAGGAATCAGTATTCTTGTCCTGATCCTTGTGGCCTTTGCCCTGTTTGCGGGCGGCGCCAAAGAAACTCCCAAAGCGCAGGCTGCTAAACCAGCAGAAAAGCAAATCGTGATGCGTTTGGCAGAGACCCATAGGGCCGATTATCCCACCACCCGGGGCGACATGGAGTTTGCCCGTTTAGTGAACGAGCGAACCAATGGCAGGATCAAGATCGATGTGTACCATTCCAGCCAGCTCGGTGAAGAGAAAGCGGTGATCGAACAGGTACAGTTCGGAGCCATAGACTTCACCCGGGTCAGTATTTCTCCTCTGGCAGCCTTCGCAAAACATTTCGACGCCCTCCAGATGCCCTACCTATACAGGGACGCG
>OGCI01000531.1_pt1 | contig 41852 bp, 31 predicted proteins | sample 1570021 | NCBI WGS metagenome assembly OGCI01 (sample SAMN06264664, study PRJEB24512) | hot springs metagenome | isolation source: Hot spring water | place: South Africa: Tshipise | collected 2015-06-21
CGGCGATATCCGGAAACAGGTTCGTGACATTCTCCCTGAGTTCTTAAAATCCCTTAAAGAGAGGAGGATGGAAGAATCCATACAAATAATAAGAGGATTGTTTCCTTCCCAACTTCGAGATATGGGTAAGTATGGAAGGGATATCCTAACGATCTTAGTACAAGAATTGCATTTGTCTGGATCGATTCCTTCCTCCTGCCTGGAAGCACTGCTTTCTGATATTCGGACTTCGAGCGAACTTCTCCATTCCGCCTGTGATCTTGAATTATTCCTACAGATTATAACTAGTACGCTCGCAGATTCCATTATGAAGAACCAACGTTCTACAATTCCACCGATGATCCAGATGGTTGTAGAGCATGTATATGAGCGATACAGAACTGCAATTACCGTTCAAAGCATTGCCAAATGGATCGGCTTAAATCCTGATTATTTCAGCCATGTATTCAAAAGCTGTATGGGTGTGAACTTCATTGAGTTCGTTAATCGATATCGTATCGACCGGGCTGAAGAACTGCTCCAACAGACCCATTCTAAAGTCTATGAAGTAGCCGAACAGGTGGGTTTTCAGGACTATAAGTATTTCGCCAAACTGTTCCATCAGTGGAAAGGGTATCGACCTACCGATGTACGAAGATCTTGAGCCCCAAGGAAATCAGAGACTATACATCCAAGAAAACTAAGATTTGACGATAAGAATCTAAGAATTGTGGATGTACCTACACTGTTCTGAGATATATCATCTATCAAAATTCAAGCACAGGAGAGCAGTATGGAGAGAAAATTTTGGTTTTGGCTGACTTTCGGGATGCTCTGCCTTACCTCCTTAGTATTTGGAGGGGGGACTTCCGAGTCGGCAAGTAAGAAGGATGCTGGGAAGGTGAAATTTTCCCTTTGGCACTCCTATGTAGGGACGGATCAGCGTGCACCCTTCATGGAAGAACGAATGGCCCAATTCCGAGCTCAAAACCCAAACTATGAGATCGAAGAACAGAAGATTGCAAGGGATCAGTACCAGACAAAATTGAAAACAGCTGCAGCCGCAGGGCAACTTCCGGATGGGTTTCAATGCTGGCCTAACGCTATGGTACGAGAGTTTGCCACCGCAGGATTGCTATCGGAAATAAACGATCTCCTAGAGTCAAATCCTGAATGGGCCAAGAGTTTCGTAAAACGAGCATTTGACGAGTTTACCGTAGGAGGGAAAGTTTATTCTGCAGGATTGGGAATTTCTGTGTGTTCGATCATTTATTACAATAACGCTCTCTTTCAGAAGTATAACCTGAGCTTTCCTAAAACTTATGATGAACTCAAGCACGTAATTTCTGTGTTCAAACAGAACAACATCATTCCGATTGCTATGGGGAACAAACCAAAATGGCCCATGCAATCTACGTTGTTCAGTATCGTGGCGAATCGCTCTACGGGCACTGAATGGTTGGAGAATGTTCTCGCAAAGAAAGGAGCGAAGTTCACCGATCCTGAATTCGTCCGAGCGTTACAAATTATTATTGAACTCACGAAAATGGGAGCATTCAATTCGGATGTAATCACCATCGACAATGTTCAGATGCGGGATTACTTCTATAGAGGGGAAGCGGCGATGGCTATCGAAGGATCCTGGATGCTTCCCGATATCATCAAGCGAGCTCCGGATTCTCTCAAGCAGAATTTGGAAATGGAGATATTCCCTCCGATACCCGGTGGAAAGGGTGATCCGAATGTCATGTCTGGGGTCAGTGGTACGGGAATCGTGATCAATCGAAAGGCAACTTCAGAGCAGAAAGAAGCGATCAAGAAATTGATTCTACATGTTTCGAATACGGATGCTCAGTTGCTGTTCGCCAAGTACGGCATACCTGTTTCTTCCAAAAATGTTTCCATAGATCCCAAAACAGTCGATCCCGTTTACCTGAAGATTGTTGCCCTAATTGCGAAGCATCCTCTAGTAACCGTATATGATTCCGCACTGAACTCGGAACAAACGGAGATCATCAATAATGGGTTACAGGCTATCATGGTTGGGGCAAAGACACCCGAACAGGTTGCTATAGAACTTCAGGGAGCTGTGAAATAGAAATTGATTCATCCTAGGATGACTGATTCGGTACACGATTATATGTGTAGATCATTGGAAAGGGGCGTGCAGAATCGCCCCTTTTTTCGGTTCTAGAGGGTAGAAGTGAAATGGACTTATTTCGTAAAAACAGAATGTTCCTCTTTTTCGGATCTCTACCGGCAATACTAACGTATGTTATATTCGTGATTTACCCAATCTTTCGATCATTTGGATACGGATTCTATGAGTGGAATGGATTGAGTGATCCTAAGTATATAGGATTACGTAACTTCCTGGAGATTCTGCAGGATCCGGTCTTTTGGAAATCCTTTAGGAACAATATCCTGGTAGTGCTGGTATCTGTTTTCGGACAACTTCCCATTGGCCTTGTACTAGCTGTTCTATTACATCGTTCTTTCAAGGGGAGCGGAGCATATCGGTCGATTTTCTTCATTCCTATGATCCTGTCTACGGTCGTAGTGGCTTTACTCTGGTCTTCTTTATTGAATCCCCAGGTTGGGGTAGTGAATCATTTTCTGAAACGCGTTGGGATGGGATTTTTAGCATTGAACTGGTTAGGAGACATGAGAACGGCCATGCCAATAGTGTGTGGGGTGATTATCTGGCAGTTTACTGGATTGTACATGGTGATCTTTCTATCAGCACTACAGAATATTCCAAAGGAAATCCATGAGGCCTGTAGCCTCGATGGTGTATCGGAACGATCAAAACTGATCCATGTGACACTCCCACTCTTGTGGCCGACCGTAATGGCTTCCGTAGTTCTTTGTATTGCAGGAAGTATGCGCTCTTTCGATCTCGTGTTTGTGATGACCGAAGGAGGGCCGGCCCATGCGACTGAGCTAATGGCCACGTACATGTACAGTAAGACCTTCGCAGTCTACAAGTATGGGTATGGTAGTGCTATCTCTATGGTGATCTTTCTTTTAAGTTTCGGGATGATTCTTGCAGGGCAAGCCTTGATGAAAAGAAAGCAGGATGTGTTATGAAACGATGGGTACGTGTAGGAATACGACATCTATTCTTATTTCCCTTTGCTACTCTCTATGTGTTTCCGTTATTCTGGATGGTGATGACTTCTATAAAAACCAACCAGGAAATTCTGTTTGGTTCTTTTGCATTTCCAAAACAGATCCATTGGCAAAATTATCTGGAAGCATGGGAAACCGCAAACATGCGGGTCTACTTCTTGAATAGCATCGTCGTAACAGCAGTGTCTATTCTTCTCACCGTATTGGTCAGTTCTCTGATGAGTTTCATCTTAGCGAAATTTAGATTTCGCCTTAGAAACGCACTGTACTCTTTGTTTATCATTGGAATGCTAGTACCCCTTCAATCCATCCTTGTTCCCCTCTTTCTACAAATGCGGGCTTTGCATCTATTGGACTCACGCTGGTCTTTGATCCTCTCATACACGGCTTTTGGCCTTCCAGTTGCTATTTTTATCCTGGAAAGTTTCGTCCGAGTGTTTCCGGATGAAATCCTCGAAGCTGGGATTCTAGATGGCTGTTCTCCCCTTCGAATTTTCTTACAGATCATCCTTCCCATGTCCCGACCCGCTGTTGCTTCTGTAATCATTCTGAGTTTCCTGAACAATTGGAAAGAGTTTGCCTTCGCATTGATCTTCATATCCGAAGAAACGAAAAAGACCTTACCTCTTGGATTGTACAATTTCCTAGGAACAGAAACGAACAATTATGCAGGTTTGATGGCAGCGCTTGTGATTGCCACGGTACCGGTGTTCATCATGTATGTGTTCCTTCAGGAACAGGTGATCAAAGGTATGACTGCGGGCGCAGTGAAAGGATAAAGCATGATTCGTCAATACCTCTCGAAAGGTTGGATGCTGAAAAGAGCCGATCGATCTGAATGGATTCCTGCTCAGGTACCAGGCTCTGTATTTTCAGCCCTGATAGAGGCTGGAATATTACCAGAACCCTACTATCGTGAAAACGAAAGGGTTGTGAAAGTTGCTTCTTATTTTGATTATGAGTATAGGGTGCAATTCTCTGTACCTAAAACTATTCTCAAAGAAGAGAAGGTAGAATTGGGTTTCGAAGGGATTGATACGCTAGGAGAAATATTCTTGAACGGTTTGCCAGTAGGGCATACATCTAACATGCACCATTCTTATATGTTCGACATCAAAAGGATACTGTCGTTAGGAGAGAACCAGCTTTCTATTCTGTTACGATCTCCCTCTCGGTTTGCGGAACAGCAACATGCCCGTCTACCCCTCCGCTCACCCCATGGATCTATGGTTGGATCCGCGTACCTTCGAAAAGCCCATTACATGTTCGGTTGGGACTGGGGGCCGCAGCTTCCGGACATGGGCATCTGGAAGCCTGTGTACCTGCGTGCGTATAGCCATCCCTTAATTTCGGAAGTGAGGTTCCGTCAAGAGCATGAGAAATCAAGAGTTCTTTTGGGAATTACGGTATGGATCGAAGGTGTTTCAAAGAATGAGAACGTAGTGGAGGTGGAACTGGAAGAACCAACCGGGGATCGGATGATTATGCAGGAACAAGTCTCGAACCAAAAAGTAGACTTTCAAATTGTCCTCTCAAAACCCGCGCTCTGGTATCCTAATGGATTCGGAAAACAACCCTTATACAGGATTTTCGTACGGTTACGGAAACAGCGGGAAGTATTGGATGAAAAAGTGTATCGAATAGGTCTTCGAAGGATCGTTCTGGATCGTTCGCTGGATAGAAACGGACGTTCCTTTCGGTTCCTCGTGAATGGAATACCAATCTTTATCAAAGGTTCGGATTTTATTCCTATGGATAACATCCTGTCCCGTCAGACCCCAGAACGTATCCACACGCTTGTAGAAGATTGTGCGCAGGCACACTTCAATATGATTCGAATCTGGGGAGGAGGAACCTATCCAGAGGAGGCTTTATTGGATGCGTGTGATGAGCAGGGGATTCTCGTATGGCAGGACCTTATGTTCGCCTGCATGTTGTATGAGTTGAATCCTGAGTTCCTAGAAAGCATTCGACAGGAAGTAACAGAACAGGTAAAGAGGATCCGACATCGAGCTTGCCTAGCTCTTTGGTGTGGGAACAATGAAATCGAATGGATGATGCAGGAAGGTAGATTCAATGCTTTTCTCAACCCAAAACTGAAAGCAGACTACTATCGATTATTTGAGTGCGTTCTCCCTGATCTGGTACGTTCTCTGGATCCGGTTACACCCTACTGGGGTTCTTCCCCTTCTTCCGGATATGATTCGGATGACCCGAACGATGCACGATGCGGGGATATGCACTATTGGGAAGTCTGGCATGCCCTCAAACCTTTTTCGGCCTATCGAACGGTACTCCCAAGATTTATGTCCGAATTTGGGATTCAATCCTTTCCGACTCTTCCAACGATTGAATCGTTTACTGAACCCGGAGATCGGAACATTTTTTCTCCTGTCATGGAAAGCCATCAAAAGAATACGGGGGCCAATGGGCGAATTTTTCACTATATTGGGGAAACCTTCCGCTTTCCCAAGGATTTTCGTTCCCTCGTATATCTTTCACAGTTGGTACAGGCGGAAGGGATACGCTGCGGGGTGGAGCATTGGCGAAGACATAGGGATGTATGCGGAGGAACCCTTTACTGGCAGTTGAATGATTGCTGGCCAGGAGCTTCCTGGTCTAGCATCGATTATTATGGTCGATGGAAGGCTCTTCATTATTCTGCTAGAAGGTTCTTTGCCCCGATTCTGATGTCTTTGGTGGAAGATGGATTCCGTATATCCTTCCATGTAACAAATGACACGACAGAGATCTTCGAGGGGACCTGCCGCTGGAAGCTCTGTCTAAATACAGGGGAGTGTTTAAAGGAAGATACCTTCTCTATAACCATTTTTCCATTTACCTCTTGTAAATTCGAGGAATTGGATATATCGAAGGCGCTTTCGGATAAAATATCTGTTGATTGGGAACGTCGAATATTTCTTCGGTATGTCTTTGAGGACAAAGTTGGGAATGTTTTACAACAGGATTCTATCCTATTCGTGAAACCAAAGTATTTCGAATGGACTCCAGTTCACATTAGATGGGAACTGAACGAGGATAGTTCCATCATGATCCTGAAAAGTAGCGGATACACAAAGTTTGTAGAACTCTCTACCCGTAAGAGGGAGATACGGTTTCAAGACAACTTCTTCGATCTCTATCCAGAGGAAGAGAGAACGATTCGGATCCTAGGAAGAGGGACGGAGCTAAAAAGAGAAGACATATTAATATTTTCTATTTTTGATTCTTTCGTTTGAGAAGTAGGAGGTTGCATGAAGGATTTTTCAAAGCATAAGGCAGAACTTCTTAAGGATCTTACCTTGGAAGAAAAGAGTGCCCTCTGTAGGGGCGTAACTTTATTTGAAACAGGAGGGTGTCCACGATTTGGGATTCCGCCCCTAAGGATGAGCGATGGGCCCCATGGAGTGAGGGAAGAATTGCAGAAGGATCGATTCGTGTCCGCAGGAAGAACAGATGATGCTTCTACGTATTTCTGTACTCTCCTAGCTTTAGCTTCAACTTGGAACCCCAATTTAGCCTACCGAATGGGACAATGTCTAGGCCAAGAAGCTAGAGCTAGGGGTAAAGACATTCTGCTTGGCCCTGGCGTGAACATCATTCGGACTCCTCTCTGTGGCAGGAATTTCGAATACTTTAGCGAAGATCCTTTCCTAACCTCATCCTTTGTTGTTCCTTACATTATCGGAGTGCAGGAACAGGGGGTAGGCGCCTGTGTCAAACATTTCGCATTGAATAATCAGGAACTGAATCGAAAACGGGTAAACGTTGAAGTATCGGAACGGGCCTTAAGGGAAATCTATTTGCCAGCTTTCGAAGCCGCTGTGAGGGAGGCAGGAGTAATTGGAGTGATGGGAGCCTACAACCGATTCAGAGGCGATTACTGCTGTCATAATTCTTATCTGTTACGCAAGATCCTTCGTGAAGAATGGGGGTTCCGAGGAGTGGTTATTTCCGATTGGGACGGGGTACATGATGCAGAGGGAGCTATATTAGCAGGTTTGGATATTGAAATGGGAACAGGCTGCGATGAAGGGTTATCGTTTAGTGAGTATTACTATGCTAAGCATCTTAGGCACGCAGTAGAGCAAGGCAAGTTACCCATTAGTTGCATGGATGAAAAGGTACAGAATGTCCTTTCTGTTTATGAAAGAATTGGGATCTTCGAACCAAATCGTCCGAAAGGGAGGATGAATGCCGCCAAGCATAGGCAAGTCGCTCGCGAAATTGCAAGAGAAGCTATCGTATTATTGAAGAACGAACGATCGGTGCTTCCGTTGCGGAAAGATCGTCTGAAACGGCTCTTGATAATCGGAGACAACGCGATTCGCAGACATGCGAATGGAGGTGGAAGTTCCCGGCTGAAAACACCCTACGAAGTTACTCCATTAGAAGGAATCCTGTCTTTCCTCGGGGCAGACGTTGAAGTAGAGTGGATTCCGGGCTATGTGGCAACACCAGAGCCTACTGGTACAACGACTTCTATACCGCTGGGCCGGACCCTTTCGCCTGTAGAGTCACTAGCTCAAGCCTTAGAAAAAGCCAAGTTTGCCGATGGAGTGATTTACATTGGAGGGTTGAACCATGACTTCGATAGAGAAGGCTCGGATAGAACTGACATGAATCTGCCATATGACCAGGATCTATTACTCAGCGAACTTCTCCGTGTGCGCCCTGACATGGTAGTGGTGCTTATAGCTGGATCTCCTGTAGATCTCTCTGCTTGGATCGACTCGTGTTCGACCTTACTCTGGACGTGTTATGGAGGAATGGAAGGTGGTCATGCCTTAACCGAGGTATTATTTGGTGTAGTGAACCCTTGTGGAAAGTTGCCCCTTACATTTCCACGAAAACTATCGGATTCTCCGGCGCATGCTCTGGGCGAATACCCAGGAAAGGAAACAGTTCACTATAGAGAAGGGATCCTGGTCGGGTATAGGTATTTTGATCGAGCGGGTGTTGTACCCTCGTTTCCCTTTGGACATGGACTGAGCTATTCCACCTTTTCTTATTCTTCTCCCAAAGTCTATTGGGAGGCTGGGAAAACCGGAATTACTCTCTACGTGAACTGTACGGTGACGAATACGGGAAACTATAATGGAGCAGAGACCATTCAGGTTTATCTATCAGACAAAAATGGGAAAGTCTTTAAGCCGGAGAAGGAGTTGAAAGGTTTTTTCAAAATGTTTCTAAAGGCAGGCGAGAGCAAGCAGGTATCGATAGGAATTCCATATAGGGAATTCCGATATTATGACGAGGATAGGGAATGCTGGAATATTCAATCCGGGAGTTATGAGCTTCTCATTGGGAGTTCCTCTCGAGATATACGTCTCACCATACCCTTCGATATTCCTCCTAGATAGACTCTAATTCCCTTATTGTCCAGGTAAAGGGGACATAGGTATATTTATTACATGAACACTCATGTATATTTCTGGATCCTACCTATCTTAGTCATTGGAAGTTTTGATGCCTTGGCGGCTCCCAAGCGGGAACAGAAGTTGAAGACACAGGAGGAAGTTCCTATGGAGATCCTTATCATGAAGGCGGTAAAAGAAGGGCGAGACTCGGTAGAAGTGGGCAAAGAAAAGAAGATCCGATTCCAGTTATTGACAGATTCCTATCGATTTCCCATAGAGATGTCCGAAGAAGAATGGAAGAAACGGCTTACACCTGAACAGTACTACATCCTCCGGCAGCGGGGAACGGAACGGGCTTTCACCGGTGCCCTATACAAGAACCAGCAGAAGGGTTCCTACTTTTCCGCTGCTACAGGACAGCCCCTGTTCAGTTCCAGCACAAAGTACGATTCTGGGAGTGGTTGGCCAAGCTTCTGGGAACCCATTGATCCGGATGCGGTACGGTACCGGGTGGATTTTGATCTGGGGTATCCAAGGGTAGAGGTGGTAGATAGCCTTAGCGGAAGCCATTTAGGGCATGTGTTCGGGGATGGGCCTTCCCCAACGGGCTTGCGATACTGCATCAATTCGGCGGCCCTAATCTTCGTTCCCGAGGGGGGGGCTCCCCCTACACAACTAAAACATGGTAAGTAGGACTAATTATTTGGAGCCGCGTTTTTTCAGGGCAACAAAATTATCTTAAACAGAAACGGTAGAACCGTGAGGATACTGAGAAGCCGGGCAGTGTGGAGGACGCTTACCACCAAGGGATCCGCTCCGACCTCCTCCGCGATGATACTCATCTGGGTAATACCCGCGGGGGAGGATGCGAGTAGACAGGTCCCGGTATCCCAGCCCGTAATTCGTTGAAGGATCCTACTTAAAAGAATCCCCGAGGCAACCATGAGGAGTCCTAAAAGACTAATGGGGAGGATCAAAGTGGAAAGCATTTTGAGGGTCTCTGGAGTCAACTGTTGAGCCATGGCAATTCCTATGGCTATTCGCGCGTAATTCCTTAGTAGGGGAGGTACGGGAGGCAGATCTCCGAAGAGGGTGTTGGCGGTTCCGACTCCGAACATAGCGCCCAACATGTCCCCCGCAGGGATCCCAAGATGGATCCCGATGAAGCCTCCAACCAGGGTTGATAGAAGAAGTAGAAGGATTGAGGGAAAGGATCGGTTCTTTAGGTTTGGATTTTTAAAGGAAAGGGCTTTGGAATCCTGCGGTGGAGGGGTAGCTACTAGAGCCCTTTTGTGGGAAGCCTCTGTAGGGCCGCTCGATATCCGACCCACCTTCCATCGAGCCACCAGAGGCATAGCAATCAGAAATAAGAGGACTCTGAACAGCTGTAGGATCGTGATGGTTACTGTGTCCGCATGGAAGGCGAGTCCGAGAATGGCCATTTCCGCGATTCCCCCTGCGGTGGAACCCAGAAAAGCGGTTTCGATAGAGAGATGAGAAACCTTATAAAGGATGTACCCGGAAATGAGGGAAAGGGCCAGCATCCAAGAAGATACAATCCCTGCCGGAAGGACCACCTTTTTCAACTGCTGGAGAGTGGAACGATCTACCATCAATCCTAGGTAACAACCTAGAATCAGTTTGCTCACTAATGTAATTGGAGTAGAGGGAAAAGGGAGTTCATGTCCAAGGATCGCAAGGATCGACGCCACAAAGAGAGCCCCTAACATATCGGGGGCAGGCACATGGAACCTAGCAAAGAGTTTCCATCCTCCTGTACCTAGAAGGAACAATAAGAGGGTCCCATATAACCATCCAGTATTCATAGTGAGTTTGTACTATAGCGAAAATATCATCGATTGGAAAGCCGAAACCGATCTTTCATGGCTGCTTCCCACGCGAGGATCGCTTTCTTTCGTAACGGTCCTTCCCCATAATTCCCAAACTCGCCATTCTTCCGTAGAACCCGATGGCAGGGAATGAGAAAGGGAATCAGATTTTCGCCAACAGCACTCCCCACCGCCCTCGAGGCGTTTACGTTTCCCACCTTTTTAGCGAGCCCTTCGTAGCTTACCGCTTCCCCTAGAGGAACACGAATCAAGGCCTCCCATACTTTTATCTGGAAATTGGTTCCCTGGACGTACAGGTGCAGGGGGCCTGGGGGGATATATTTTATTTCCCGGCTTTCCCAAGGGCTTACTCCGTTGGAATCTGCCCAGTTCCAGAGGGGATAGGGGAAAATCCGGTCTATAAGCTGCTCACCGGGCCTTGGATCGTGCAGTATGTTAGCTTTCGGCCATTTTTCCATCAGATCCCGAACCAGGGTATCCTCCGTCATCCCCTGTTGCAGGAAACGCAGGGCGCAAACCCCTTTTTCCGTAACACCGATGAGGCATTTCCCAAAGGGCGATGGATGGAATCCATACCGGATCTCTAATCCCTTCCCCCGGGAACGGATATCTCCGGGCCTTACGGCTTCCGTTGTAAGGAGTAGATCGTGCAGGCGAGAAGGACTGGACAACCCACTCTCATAGGTGGCATCCAGAACACTGGAGGATCTCAATAAGAGCTCCTTGGCATGCTCCTTCGTCAAGTATTGGCAGAACCGTTTGGGACTGATCCCTACCCATCGACTGAAAAGTCGCTGGAATTGAAACACACTCAAACCTACAGCCTGGGATAGTTCTTCTAGAGAGGGCTGTAAACTGGGATTAGCTTCTAATACTCCGATGACCCTCTCCACTAGTTGGTAGTCGGAAGATGCCGTATCCAATAAATTTTTATACATCGAGTTACCTCATTCAGTAGTGTATCGAAATGAGATACCTATCCGCAACCCGATTCTTGCAGAGAGTCCTCTATCCCACCAAGAACCCCTTTATCCTTCGAACTAGACTTATCTTTCGAACCGGGATCTCCACTCTCGTTCCCCCTGGCAGGGTAACCCCGCACACGATTAAATCGTTTCCTATTTTCTTAAGTTCCTCGGGACGAAGAATGTACCGCTCGGGGGATCCCTCCTGTCCTCGAACCAGAATTTCCAGGTAATCGGAGGGAGAAGAGATGGTTTGTTCGATTACTACCGCCTTCCCCGCATAGTCGAGGCCTTTGGCTTCTGTTCGTTCTCGCCGCTTTAGTTCCGGTCGAATTTGATCAGGATCTACCACGACCTTTGATAGAATCTTTTGTTCCCACTCCTTTCGCTGTTCCTCGGTTAGAGACAGGGACTCCAACCGTGCAAAGAGTTCGGTTTGAATCCCCAATAGGGAAACAGCAGGTTCTTTTTCTTGAGAGGAGGAAAGAGAGGGTTTGGACTTGGTAAGAGGGGTTTCGGTTGTTTTCTCAATAGACCCTAATATCTTTGAGGCTATCTGTGGCAAATTAGAAAGGTAGGGATAGTTCCAGGGAAGGAAGTATAAGTATCTAGAGGGTTTGGTGATTTCAGAACCTCCGTTTAAACGAAAGATCCCTCCTTCTGAGGGTGTGGGAGGTACCGAAATACCCATGTCCTGCAATAACCGTAGGAAAGGTTCGAACTTCTCTTTCCGAACCAGGTATACACCGGGGGCAAGGACTAGGTGTATATGCTCTTTGATTCGTTCGTGCTGTTCGATTGTTGCTCTTCTCTGTTCATCAACTTGAACCAAGACCCCTTCGACAAACGATATGCTCCGGTACTCGGATTCCCAACTCTTCAGTTGAACCGACACATTTTGGGGCACTCCATTCTGGGTGAGTCGTTGAAACAATTGTTCCACCCTTTCGGCCGAAAGACCTTCCGCGAGGCCTTGGAAATAGGAAGTTTTCGTCAGCTCGAAGATGGGGTATATGTCGTACCGTCGGACAGTACAGAGAATCGCTAGGGGAAGGGCATCGGATAGCTCGATATGGGGAGTAAGGCTTAGTTCGAAGTTTGGTTGGAGGATAGCCTTCGGTTCTAAACCGGGTTGAGAGGAAGAGAAAAGGGTGGGATTCAATGCCCAGTGATCCGTTTCTTCCAATGGCACGAATACTCCGTAGGTGCAGAGTTCTTCGATCCAACTTTCTTCGATTGCAGGCTCGTCCTCCTCTTGAAAGGCTGCCAATAGGGCAAGCCGGTAGAGGACGATTCGGGTATAGGCCTTTTCTAAAGATAAGGTCTGCAAAAACCCTGAAAGCCAACGAGCTTCCCGAAAGACTTGTTCTCGTTCGGTGTGTTTGAACGCTCTCAGGATAATCAAGATTCGTTCCAGAGGGGTAAGAGCAGAGAACTCTTTCCACACGGTTAAATCGACGAAAAGAGTATGTTCTTTTTGGAATACGAGCCCCAACCTAAGAAGAGCCCTGATGATCTGGTGTAACACCTCTTTCTCCTGACGGAACTGGGGAAAGACGTTTAGGAGTTTCGATTCCATCGGTTTCCGAAGTGTGCCATCCGTCTTCAGGTGTGATTCTTGGTGGAGAAGAAAGGAAAGGATGGAAGCCCATAAAGTATCGTTCAACTTTGGAGGTTTGGAGTGTATCTGTGACAGGGGGATCGAATGGATAAGGAGGGAAAGTTGGATGATCCGTTCCCGAAAACTATCCTCGAACAGAGGATTCAAATAGAACACTTCCGCCCCCTCCACACGGTCTAAGTAGATCAAAAGTCGATCCTGGAGGTTGCGCAGTTTATTCATCAAAGGAAGGAACGAGTACTGATCCGCCAATAGCCGATGTAGTTTCTGGTGGGTAGGGTTTGGAGTGTAAAAAATGGCGGTGAGTATGAGGGCATCCTCCGGCTCGATCAACGCTAGAATACGCTCCCGGATAGACTTTTTGCGTAAAAAAGCTTCCAGCGATTCCAGGATGGAGTGTTTGTGGTATGGGGTTTTCAATTCTCCCAAGTAGTTTCTCATCAGTTCGAAGAAGGCAGAGTCGGGAAGTTTGAGAAGGGCCGATTTCCAATGAGAAAGACGATCATCCTTCATACCAGTTCTTTTGGATCCCATAATTCTATTCTATACTTGTATCCCTGCTCGGTAAGGAATTTTTGCCGATGGGCTCCAAAGGTTTCTTCGGTAGTATAGCGCGACAGGATGGAGTAGAAGTAGGAGTTTTTCTGTTTAGGCCGCAGGATCCGTCCCAATCGTTGGGCTTCCTCTTGTCTGGAACCGAAGGTTCCGGATACCTGGATGGCCACGGAAGCATCGGGTAGATCGATGGCAAAGTTTGCCACTTTCGATACGACGATTTTCCGGATGGCGCCTTGTTTGAATTCTCGATAGATTCGTTCCCGTTCTGGGTTGGGGGTTTTGCCCGTGATTAGAGGGGCCTTCAGTTCTTTCGCTAGTTCGGCCAGTTGGGAAAGGTACTGGCCAATGATCAGGACGGAATCTTCCGGATGATTCTTCAGGATCTCCTTACATACCAGGAGCTTATAGGGATTCTCGCTGGCAATGCGAAACTTGCGCCGCTTGTCTGCTAGGGCATAGGAAAGCTTTAGGTTGTCGGGGAGGTCTACCCGTATCTCGATACATTCCGCTTCCGCGATAAAGCCTTGGGTTTCCAACTGTTTCCAGGGAACATCGTACCGCTTGGGCCCTACTAGGGAAAAGACATCCGCCTCCCTTCCATCCTCGCGTATAAGGGTGGCTGTCAATCCCAACCGGCGAATGCTCTGGATTTCGGCGGTGATGCGGAAGATGGGAGCAGGTAAAAGATGTACTTCGTCGTAGATAATGAGTCCCCATCTCTGTTCCCGAAACAAGCGAAAATGGGGGAACTCTTCTTCTTTGTTGGATCTCCAAACGAGGATCTGGTACGTGCATACGGTTACCGGTCGGATAGTTTTCAAAGAACCGGTATACTCGCCGATATCTTCCGGTGAAAGGGTGGTTTTATCGAGGAGTTCGTCTATCCACTGATGGACAGCGGCTACGTTGGTGGTGAGGATCAAAGTGTGGGTCTTCAGTGCAGCCATGATGGCCATTCCGATTACTGTTTTGCCCGCGCCACAGGGTAGCACGAGGGTTCCAAACCCAGTTCCTGGCTTTTTCCCTGCCAGGAAAGCTTGCGCGGCATCCTGCTGATAGTTCCGTAGGGAAAAGGGACGGCCAGTGGAAGTCTTTGACCGTAGTTCGATCTGCAGGTAATCCCCTTCCAACAGGGGAGCTTCATCCTGCACCGGGTAACCGAGATGGATCATCTCCTGTTTGAAGGACCCCCGGTGAATCAAGGGTACTAGGATCTGGTCGTCTCGCAGAAAGTAGTACTTTTCGAGTTTCTTAGTGTGAAGTATTTCTTCCCGGATGGCTGAATCTGTTACTTCTAGTTCTAATCGGTTTGGGTCGGGGGAAGGGTGCAGTTTTACTTTCCCGTACCTGCCTATCGTTTCCCGGATACTCTCGACCACGTTCTTTGGAATTGGGTACCGAGAGTAGGCCTGTAGGATCTGCAGGATTCTATCAGCGGATAACCCTGTTGATGCGGCATTCCATAGTGAGAGAGGGGTGATTCGATACGTATGGATGTGCTCGGGAGATTTTTCTAGCTCTGCAAACAGGGCGAGCTCAGCCCGGGCCTCCTCGAATCCAGGGTCGTGCACATCAAGGAGGAGGGAACCATCGCTCTGCACAATCAGAGGTTTATAGGTCGAAGGAGCTTGGGAATTCATTCCGCCTCTGTATACCATGGAAGGCTTAGTTCTGGGAAGGAAGATTGAGGAAACAGAACAACTAAACAATCCCGTGCATCTAAACGAAGTCGTTCTTGTGTTGACGGACGTCTTACGCCTATTGTATAGTGGGCTTGTTCTGGAGGAGATAGGTATGCGAGTTTTATTCGTTGGAGGTACAGGTAACATTTCCCGCGCGTGTACCGATGCGTGTATGGCGTTGGGTTGGGAGGTGTACCACCTGAATCGGGGGAAGCGAAAGGAGGAGGTTCGGGAAGGCGTAATTACCCTTACCTCCGATATCAACGATACGGGCCGGGTCAAAGAATTACTTAAAGACCTTAGATTCGATGCCATAGTAGATTGGATCGTGTTCAAAGAGGAGGATGCTAACAGGGACCTAGACCTATTCCTAGGGAAGACAGATCAGTATGTGTTCATCAGTACGGCTTCGGCATACGAGAAGCCGCCTCGATCTCTACCGATCACCGAATCTACCCCGCTCAAGAACCCCTTTTGGCAGTATTCACAGGATAAAATTGCATGCGAGGAGGTTTTCCTCGATGCCTTTAAACAGAAAGGGTTCCCCGTTACTATCGTACGACCGAGTTATACCTACGGAAATGGATGGATCCCCTCCCAATTCGGTTCGGCCGAGTATACCATTGCCCAGAGGATCCTTTCCGGAAAACCCATTGTCGTACCCGGGGATGGAACGAACTTTTGGACCCTAACCCACAATTCTGATTTTGCAAAGGGTCTACGAGGACTTTTAGGGAATTACCGAGCCATTGGGGAAGCTTTTCACATTACCAGTGACGAGGCCTACAGTTGGGATGAGATTTATCGTACCCTCGGCAGATCCCTGGGGGTAGAACCAAAGCTGATCCATATCCCTTCCGAGGTTATCGTGGATCGATACCCCGATTGGACAGGAAACCTGTTGGGAGATAAATCCTATACGGCCTTGTTCGACAATTCGAAGATCAAGCGATTTGTCCCGGACTTTATCTGCACCACTCCTTTTTCCGTGGGGCTCCGTTCTTCTCTGGAATGGTTCGAAAGACATCCGGAAAAGAAAGTGGTGAACCCCGAAACAGATAAACGTCTGGATGCTCTTGTGGAAGAATTTGCCCATATCCGAGGACGATGAATCCGCTCCATCAGGGTACATGACCCCATTGGAGCGGTTACATGGTCGTATAGGGGGGTTATTCTGTCTTTCCTGCTTCGAAGGCGATCTGGTACGTATCCCGCGCGATCTGCAGTTCCTCGTTGGTGGGGATTACGAGAATCGCAATGGGGGAGTACTCGTGGGACACGATTCCTTCCCGGTTCCCTAGTTCCCGGTTCTTCTCATAATCCATGAAAATTCGAAGATTTTCCAGGTTGCGACAGATCCGTTCCCGCATCCTCACGTTATTCTGCCCCACCCCACCGGTAAACACGATGGCGTCTACCTTTATGAGATTCGCAGCATAGGCTCCGATATATTTACGAACTCGGTACGCGTAGACTTCTAAAGCTTGCTGGGCGTGAATGTTTCCTTCTGCGGCTGCCTTTTCCACATCTCGCATGTCGTTGGAAATGCCGGATAATCCGAGGATGCCGCTTTTCTTGTTGAGAATCGTGTCCAACTCCTGGGCAGTGTATCCCCGTTTCATCAGATAGAGGAGGACGGCAGGGTCCAAATCGCCGGACCGCGTGCCCATCACCAATCCTTCCAAAGGAGTAAAACCCATCGAGGTGTCGATCGATTTCCCGTGGTAGATGGCAGTTATGGAAGCGCCGTTTCCCAAATGACAGGTAATGAGGTTGGTGTTATCTTCCGAGCGTTTCAAGAGATGGAGAGCCCGTTCTGCTACGTACCGATGACTGGTTCCATGAAACCCATACCGACGGATTTTGTACTTTTCATAGAACTCCCTTGGGATTCCGTAGAGATATGCGGCAGGCGGCAGGGTCTGGTGGAAGGCCGTGTCGAACACAGCAACCTGAGGTTTTCCTTTCAATAAGCGGAACGCTTCTCGGATACCCAGCAGGTTTGCAGGGTTATGGAGAGGGGCGAGTTCAGATACCTCCTCTACCGTACGAATCACATTCTCGTCGATGAGAACGGAAGATGCATACGCTTCTCCCCCATGAACTACCCGATGCCCGGCAGCGGATATTTCACCGATGTCGCGAAGCATCCCAACCTTGGGATCTGTCATGGCCTTTCGTACCAGTTCCATCGCTTCTCCATGATGGGGAATTACCCGTTCTTCTTCGTATACTCCTCGGGTGGTTTCCTGCTTGATCTTTCCTTTCGGTTCACCGATCCGTTCTACCAGCCCTTTACCCAAACTGATCCCTTCGGGCATCTCGTATACTTCGTACTTGAGGGAAGAACTCCCACAGTTGATCACTAGAATCTTGTGCATAGCGTCTCCTGCAATATGGTTTTGCATATTTTACACCTGTTTCTTGGGTTTGAAAACGACAATCGTGAATGGTACAATACGAGTATGATTAACCCTTCCATAAAGACCTTCGTGATCGATACCAATGTGTTCATCCATAGGCCGGATGCCATCCTGAGTTTCAGGGACAATGAAATCGTCATCCCCCTCTGGGTACTGGAGGAATTGGACCACTTAAAGAGTTATAGCGATGAACGGGGAAGGAACGCTCGAAGGGCCATTCGACTGCTGGATGAAATCAGTAGGAAGGGGAAGCTGTACGAAGGAGTAAAACTAGATAACGGGTCGGTTCTCTCTGTGGCTCTCCAGTATGCGAAGGATGCCCCCATCGATTTCCCGGCAGATAAACCAGACAACAAGATCATCCTAACGGCCTATGAGCTCCAACGGAAGGGAAAGCAGGTCTTCTTCGTGTCCAAGGACATAAACGCACGGGTAAAGGCTACGGCTTTGGGCATTCGGGCAGTAGACTATGAGAAGCAGAAGGTCAATATCGAAAAATTGTATTCTGGGTATACGGAATTGAACGTGTCTACGGAGGTATACCGCACGGTTCTCTCCGAAGGGGAGATCCCCTGGGGGGAAGAGTTCTTCCCTAACCAATTTGTGGTGATGAAATCGAAAGATGAACCAGGCCCCCTAGTGGCTCGATACCTTAAGGGAAAGGGGGTACTAAAACGGGTTGCGTTAGAGGCTGCGCCGGTCTGTGGAGTAAAGGCGTTGAACCTTCAACAACGAATGGCCTTCGAATTATTACTGGATCCGGAAGTTTCCCTTGTTACGCTAGTAGGAAAGGCCGGTACCGGAAAGACTCTTTTAGCCATTGCCGCTGGATTGAAAACCGCGATCGAAGAACAGACCTTCTCCCGAGTGCTGGTGAGTCGTCCCGTAATCCCTCTGGGAAAGGACATCGGGTATCTACCCGGGGCAAAGGAAGAGAAACTTTCCCACTGGATGCAGCCTCTCTTCGACAATCTGGACTATATCCTCAGCGTGTACAAGCGTCCTAACCTGAAAAATCTCGATCAACTTATGGCTAGTAAATACATCGAAATAGAAGCGATCACCTATATCCGGGGACGTTCGTTACCGGGACAGTACATCATCATCGATGAGGCTCAGAATCTTTCCCCCCACGAAGTAAAAACCATTGTCAGTCGAGCTGGGCAGGGAACCAAGGTGGTGCTTACGGGGGATCCTTATCAGATCGATAGCCCTTACTTGGATGCCAATTCCAATGGGTTGTCCTATTTAGTGGAAGTATTCAAGGGTCAGGAACTCTTTGGTCATGTTACGCTACAAAAATCCGAACGGAGTGTGCTGGCAGAGTTAGCGGCTGAATTGCTCTAGGAAGGGCTATACCACCAGTTCCTTTTGCACGCTTCCTTTTCGGTTGAGCTCTGTCAGTAGGTTTCTAGCTCCCTGCTTGATCGCTTCTGAAGCGGTGTTGAATTTGAAACCAATGAATACTCCCAAGCCCGCGTGAATGGCATCGTGCACGAAACCGGTGAGTAATTTTAGGTACGCCGTACGGTTTGCGGCACCGGTACGATCCTTCAGGATCCAGGTCTCTAGAACAGGGTAGGTTCGAACCAGTACAGAAAGTTGAGTGAGCACCACAGGAAACAGTTTTTTAATAAGGAGAAAATACCGTTTGTGATACTCCAGGTCTTTTTCTACCAGGTAATGGATCTGCCGGTTCTTGTCTCGAACCCAAACTCCTTTGGAGTTCTTTCGTTTGGGAATGAAATCGAAGAATAATTGCTGCACCGAGGGGGATACGATGATTTTGGAAAGGGCAAAGTAGAAAAGGATCAATCCCAGCAGGTGCCGGTCGAAAGGTTCTAAGGCTCTTTCCTGCACCGCCTCGGAAAGGAGGGCCACCATCTTATCATGGATCCGTTTCGATTGGGATCGGGAAGGAGCCATAGCGAACAACCTACCAGCGTCTTTTAGGGATTCCAGGGATCCTTCCAAAAGGGGAATAACCTCCAGGAGTCGGTTCCGTAATCGATGACGCCGAATCTGTTCAATGTACTGGTAGAGTTCTTTTCGCAAGGACTCTGAGAATTCTGCCAGCTTCTTCTTTGCTAGGAACTTGCCAATCGTTGGCGAGCTGGTACTCCGATAGAAGGCACCGTAGTAGTCCTCCACCTGTCGAACCGCTTCTTTGGAAGCAGGGAGTTTGCGCAAGGACCCGATATAATGCTTGATTAAGTTCTTTCCGTTTTCATCGAGGGAAAGTTGTTCGGGGATTTCTGCCAGAAGTTTCTTCTGCAACACTTCGCAGGATTCGAGCAATTTAAGAAGGGTGCTTCCTTCGAGGGAAAGATTATTCTGTAGGAGGTCCAGGGAAGGATCGTGAGGTATAAACGCAATATCTTTCACGGAATGGAGCCTAGCGCGGTCGATTTGTAATTCTTCTGGAACGTGTCGATTGTAGTTTTCGATCACCTGTCGTGGATTGAACCCATTCTCTTGTACGAGGGAATACTTGTTATGCCAGAAGTAGAGTTTTAGATGGGGGGCAACTTCTATCGCAGCCCGAATGTATCCACCTGCGGATACATGGGAAGTAGGTTCAGCGTTGGTGACGATCACTAGTTTGTCCACATACGCGAGAAGGGCAAGGTTTTCCTCCTGCCCAATCCCAGCTGGGAGATCGTAAATTAAAAGATCGTACCTCTGGTTCCATCGTTCTCCATCCTGTTGGAGGGCTTTCTGGAGGAGCTTATAGGATTCTCCTCGATGGAGTTTCGATCGGGGAAAGAGTAAATCTAGATTGGCGAAAATTGGTTGAATGTAGGAAGGCATGGAAGACTCGGCTCGCTCGTTTCTTAGCGTATCTTCCAGTGATTCCAGATCCAGAATCGTGGCAATATCGGATAGGGGATCCATGTCAAGCAAGGCAACCCGAATTCCCATCTTGGCGTAGTAGATGGCCAGGTTCAGCGCAGTGGTAGATTTCCCCACGCCGCCTTTTCCAGATGCAATAGCGATGGACTTTTGCCTCAGGGTATCCAGGAGATCTTCCTTTATATCCATAACCCAAAGCTCCTCTATCGGGTAGTATGGCACTCTAGATACTTTTCGGCTATAATGTACCCGATATGAAGCGAACAATCACGGCTTGTCTGGCAAAGGCTGCGGAAGAGTTTCCAGACAGAGTGTACGTTGCCCGCAAGACGGATGCGGGATGGAAAACGTATGGATTCCGGGATGTGTACCAGCAAGCTTGTGCGCTGGCTACTTGGTTTCGAGCTCATGGAATCGAAAAGGGGGACCGGGTAGCGATCCTTGCGGAGGGAAGCCCCCAATGGGTTGTTACCGAGTTTGGTGCCCTGTTGGCCGGAGCCATTGCTGTACCCCTTTCGATCAAACTACTTCCGGAAGAAATTGCCTTTCGGTTGAACCATTCAGAGGCAAAGTTCGTTGCTGTATCCCATCTCACGTTGGAGAAATTTCTGGACGCTCTACCCGAAGTTGGCCACCCCTTACGAATCCTCTATCTAGATGAGACAGTTGAAGAGTTCTTTCGACAACTAGATCAAAGGGGAGTGGACCGGCAACGGGGATACCTGTTCTTCTCTTCGGTGGAAGAGGGGAGGTCAGGAGTTCTCCAGGCTAGCTCCTTCGAAGAAGCTATTTCAGAGGAGGATGTGGTAACTATCTCGTATACTTCGGGTACAACCGGTAATCCTAAGGGCATCATGCTTACTCATAAAAACTATTTCACCAATACTCAGGATTCGGTGGAAATCTTCCAGGTTCCTTACCTTCAGTATCAGACATTGCTGATCCTGCCCTGCGATCATTCCTTTGGTCATACGGTAGGCCTGTTCTGTGCTGTTTTACGGGGTATTTCCCTATATTTCGTGGATTCCAGGGGAGGAGGGGTAGGGATGGTACGAAACATTCCAATAAATTTGTTAGAGACCAATCCCGTATTCATCCTTACGGTACCTACGCTTTCGGGGAATTTCATGCGAAAGATTCAGCAGGGAGTTCAGGAAAGAGGGCCATTGGTGAAAGCCTTATTCAATTTAGGAATCCAGGCAGGTATTAAGTACTATGGGGATGGGTTCAACCGGCCTCCCTTTTCTATTCGGGCGAAATATTTCCTTCTTCATCGGTTAGCGGATCTTCTAATCTTTCGGAAAGTTCGAAGAATATTTGGGAACAAGATGCAGTTCTTCGTTGGAGGAGGAGCTCTCTTGGATATCCGGCAGCAGGAGTTCTTCAATGCTTTGGGGGTCCCCATCTATCAAGGGTATGGACTCACGGAAGCGGCCCCGGTGATTTCTTCCAATACTCCCTTCGTCCACAAGTTCGGAACTGCCGGCAAAGTTTGTCCTTCCGTCACCTGTAAGATCATTCGGGAAGACGGGAAACCCGCAGGGATCGGTGAATTGGGAGAGATCTGTGTCCAGGGCGAGAACGTCATGAAGGGGTACTACCGAAACGAGGAGGCTACCCGAGCCGCCCTTAGGGATGGATGGCTCCATACGGGAGATCTGGGATACATCGATGAGGATGGTTTTTTGGTCGTAGTGGGAAGGGAAAAGGCTTTACTGATCTCTTCCGATGGGGAGAAATATTCTCCCGAAGAGATCGAAGAAGCGATACAGTCTCTTTCACCTTTCGTTTCTCAGATCATGCTCTACAACGATCATCGGAAGTACACTTCCGCTTTGGTGGTATTGGACGAGGGGGCGGTGCGCAACTTCGTGGCACAGGAAAAGATCCAGTCCGAAATTTTCCTTTTGGACCGAATCACCGAATCCATCCTTTCCTTGAAGAGAGATCCCTACTATGGAAAGAGGTTTCCTTCCTACTGGTTACCCGTTACCTTTGCTATCCTTCCAGAGCCATTTACCGAACAGAATCGGATGATCAATTCCACCCTCAAGATGGTCCGGTACCGCATTGTAGAGGCCTATCGGGATACCATAGAATACCTCTATACCGAGGAAGGATCTCGTCCCAAGAATCCACGGAACCTTGAAATCCTGAAGCGTTACCTCGATGGACGGTGATTTATGTTTCGAAGAACTCCCGATGCAGGAGTCGAATGGCCTCCTCGCTGTTTTCTTCTTCCACCACTAGAGATAAATTAATGTGAGATCCACCGTAACTGATCAATTTTACGGGGATGGTACGGAGAGCAGTAAATGCTCGGATGAACCATTCTCCATCGTCCCAGATGTTCTTGCCCACCAGGCATAGGATGGCACGGTTTCGACGAACATCGACCTCGCCATATTGTTGAAGTTCATGGGTGATTTCCTTCAATCTACTGGTGTTGTCCACGCTCATGGTAACCGATACTTCCGAGGTGGCGATGAGGTCTACTGGAGTTCTGTGTTTTTCGAAGATGGAGAAGATTTTGCTCAAGAATCCATAGGCGTTCAACATCCGGGAAGAAACCACATTAATCAAGGTGATGGATTTCTTGGCCGCAATGGCTCGTAAACCCGATGACTCCACATCGGGGAGTATCACTGTACCCGGATGATCAGGGTTATGGGTATTCTTAACCCACACAGGAATTTTCTGCTCGATGGCTGGTTGTATGGAGGAAGGATGCACAACTTTCGCTCCGAAATACGCTAATTCGGCCGCTTCCTGGTAGCTGATTTCAGGGATGCTGCGGGCGCTAGGGATCACACGAGGGTCAGTAGTCATGATTCCGTTCACATCGGTCCAGATCTCCACAGAGGAAGCACCGATGGCTGCCCCAATCAGGGTGGCGGAGTAATCGGAGCCCCCTCTTCCAAGGGTAGTGGTGACTCCTTCTGCTGTAGAACCTATGAACCCTTGGCAAACGATGATTTTACCCGGAACAGGCTTCAAGTGTTTTTTCGCTAGCTTTCGGATTTCCCTCATCAGGGGGGTGGCATTGGAGAAAGAGTCGTCGGTTCGCATGAAGAGGCGAGAATCCACGAACTCGGCTGGGATGCCCCGCTCTTTTGCCCGATAAGCGATGAGGGTAGTGGACAACAGTTCTCCGAAAGCCAGGATCGTATCCAGGGTTCGCTTGGAACATTCTTTTAAGAGGGTCACTCCCTTCACGAGAGAGTACAGCTCTTGCTTATACGTATCCAGTCGCTTCGTGGCTTCCTCCAGGTTGGAACCCGTGAGAAACTCCTTCGCTACATTCGTATGTCGTTTCATGATTTCTTCCAAAAGAACTTGAGCGGTTTCCCCATCCCCATCTGCGGCCGCCGCAGATAGTTTGATCAATGTGTCGGTGATCTTGGACATGGCCGAGGCTACTAGGATAGGGGCATCGTTGATGCGGTTATAGGTGATATCCAGGGCGCGATCCATCATCGTGGCATTCTGAACCGAAGTGCCTCCGAACTTGAGAACGATCATCGTCTTCCTCCGATGGAATTTGTATATTTAGCAGGAGAATCGCATATTTATGCAGTAATGTCAATGGTGAGCGTCCCTTGACCCCTCGGGAAGCTTCCTGTATGTATAGCCCGATGAAGGCGGGAAAAAGAGCCAAAATAGAGGAACGGTTTTATCCGAATGTAGTGGCTCGTCTGCGCCAGGAAATCGAAGAAGCGGGAGGAAGAGAAGTCCTCTGTACTGGAAAAGTCGATTCTGAGGGAAGGGTAGTTTCTGTCCAAGCAGTAGCCCATGGAAACGAAACCGCTGTACCAGCCCTGTATCCCTACATGGAACGGGGAGACGTAGTGATTCATAACCATCCAGGCGGACGATTGTTTCCTAGTGATGCGGACATTGGAGTTGCCTCCCGATTGGGGAATGAAGGAATTGGATTCTTTATCATAGACAATGCCGTCCAACATCTGTATGTGGTTGCCGAACCCGTTCCAGTGGCAGAACGAGTCTTGTTGAACCTTGAAGAGCTTAAGAAAGTTCTTCAGCCTAACGGTGAACTGTCGAAAACCATCCCTTTCTATGAACCTAGACCTGTACAGGAGAAAATGCTAGAAGCAGTGGGAAAGGCATTCAATGATGGAGGAATCTGCATCGTGGAAGCCGGCACAGGGGTAGGAAAGTCCCTTGCCTATCTACTTCCTGCAGTGGAATGGGTAACCCACAACGATGAACGGGTTGTGATTTCTACTGCTACTATAAATTTGCAGGAGCAACTATACGAAAAGGATCTACCCTTAGTACTCAAGCTTCTCCATTCGGATGTACCGGTAGCTTTGGTGAAGGGACGGGGTAACTACCTATGCTGGACTCGGTTGGAAGAAATTCGGGAGGAAGCAACCCTGTTTGAGGAGGATCTTTCCCCTTGGGATACTCTACGGGCCTGGGCCGAGACCAGCCCGACAGGAGCTCGTTCGGATCTACCCTTTCCAATAGAGGATTCCCTCTGGGGCCAGGTCTGTTCGGAGTCGGACATCTGCACTGGTCTTCGGTGTCCCAATCGGGAACGATGTTTTTTTTTACGGGCTCGAAAGCAGGCAGCCTCTGCAAAGCTCCTCGTGGTGAACCACCATCTCCTATTCTCAGATCTTGCCTTTCGTATCCAGGGAATCGGATTCGAAAGCGCAGCTGTGCTTCCCCCCTTTCGAAAGGTCGTGTTCGATGAAGCTCATAATATCGAGCATAGTGCAACGAGTCTTTTTTCCGAGACCTTGAATCGGTTTCTCGTGTTTCGGGTATTGTATCGGTTACTGCGAACCAAAGGAGTACGGCGGTTTGGTCTAGCGGTAAAACTCTCCAATCGTGGAGCTTCGGGCACTCTCATCGTTCGGATGAGCGAAGAGGTAATGCGGGTTAGGGATGCGTACCTTAGTCTTGAACAGGAGGCTCTTCAATTGATAGGAGAGGGAGGATCCTTTCGGATCTCTTCAGATCTGGAAAGTGATTCGTCACTAAATATAGAAGAATTCTTTGAGAGTCTCGGAACTTTCCAACGAGCAGCTCTCTCCCTAGCCGAGACTCTAGAAGAGATCCTTCAGTCCCTTTCCGAGGAAGATGCGGAAACCCCTGAAGCGTACGAAGGAAGAATGATCCTCCACCGCCTAGAGCGGATGGCTAGCCTATGTCAACAATTTCGTTCCTTTTCCGAAAATCGGGATCGGGTTCTCTGGGGGGAACGAAGACGCTTGGGCACCGGAGATTCGATTGTCGAGTTTCACTCAACCCCCTTGGATATTACTCAGATCATGCAGGAAGCGGTGTATGAACCCTTCGATACGGTAGTGTTTACGAGCGCAACCCTTACGGTGAATCGAAGCTTTACTTTTTGGAAAGGAAGGGTAGGATTAACCGAGAACTCAGCTCGTTCCCTCAACGAGTACCGGTTCGACTCCCCCTTCGATTATCGAAACCGTGTGTTGATTGGGGTTCCCACTGATGCTCCTTCTCCAGACTCCGAAGATTACATTACTTTTCTCCATGCCTTTATGGTAGAAGCCTGTCAATTGACCGAGGGCCGGGCTTTGGTGCTGTTTACTTCTTACGATACCCTCTCAAAGGTCTATGCACTGGTAAAACCACAGCTTGCCTTGAAGGGCATCAGTACCTACCGACAAGGGGATGAGGAGCGAAGCAGGCTTCTCAAGCGTTTCAATGAGGAGGTGAGCAGTGTGCTATTCGCTACCGATAGTTTTTGGGAAGGGATCGATGCGCCTGGAGAGACCCTAGAAATGGTGGTGCTCTGTCGTCTACCCTTCAAAGTCCCCACTGATCCCGTTCAGGTAGCCCGAATGGAAGCGATACAAGCCAAAGGAGGGAACCCCTTTTTAGAATTGTCCTTGCCTGAGGCAGTGATGAAGCTACGTCAAGGGTTTGGACGGTTGATGAGACGAACCACCGATCGGGGTATTGTCCTGATTCCTGATGTGCGAGTGGTGAAAAAGAGTTATGGTAAACTCTTCCTTTCTTCCCTCCCGGAAACGTGCCGTTCGTTGAAAGCTACGAAGGATCTATTGATTGATCTAGAGAACTTCCTCGCCCGGCTGTCTATTCTAAAAAATCCGCCACTTCAATCACCTTAACAATCAACACTGATGGACAAAAAAACCGCTCCTCCTAGGAGCGGCCTCACAGACGCTGATCTGTTCTATTGAATGATGGCCAGGATATCCTGCATCTTAACAATCAAATGGTCTTCCCCATCGATCTTTACCGAGGTTCCCGCATACTTGTCATACATCACTCGATCGTTGGGCTTCACTTTGATGGCGTCCTTGTCGTCACCGACCGCAATAACTTTACCAATCTGAGTCTTTTCCTGAGCAGTCTGGGGAATGTAGAGTCCACTGGCCGTTTTCTGTTCCCCTTCCTCTACCTTGAGGAGCACACGATCACCAAGGGGTTGTAGTTTCATACGTATTCCTCCTGTGCATTTAAATGTATTGAATAAAGGTTCTGTCTCTTAATTTGATAAAAATATAAAAATAGAATTGTCCAGGGTCAAGGGAATTCCATTTCTTGTCGAAGGACTCAGAAATTAGTACATTTATTCGGGTATGGAAAGGGGAAAAAAACACCTGTCCTGGAAAGTAAATCTACATAAGGGACTCGAACGACTCAGTAGTCACGATCCATCGGGAGCGTTGAAGTACCTCCAGATGGCTTTGGAAGCCTGTCCTGTATCTGAACGTAAAGAATTGGGAAGAATTCTCTATTTTACCGGAATCACCTTACGAAAGATTGGCCTGTACGATAGCGCGGTAAAAAGTTGGAACGCTGCTAGACGGGTCTGCAAATCCCCCTTGTATATCGCCTATGTGAGACGCTTTTCCAATGATTATGGGATGGCCAAACAAGCGCATCCGGAACTGGACGACTGGAGAGCTTTTTATTCTATTCAGATTGGGAAATACCTGAAAACAAAGAAATCTCATTCCTTTGGAACTCTGGCAGAACAAGACATGATTCGGGATCTGATCTTCGATGCGTGGCAGGAACTGGTTCGATCGGGACGGTTGGTTGGAAAGACCCCAAGGGAAAAATTAAAATTGTTTAACAACCATGAAATCATTTTCCCCTATTTCTTAGTTCCTCAAACCCTATCCATGTCTTTAGGGGAGGTAGCGAAAGAAAGGCTTAAGGTGAGGCTCTGTCCCTGTGGAAGTGGCTTACCCTTTCACATGTGTTGTGGTCGCAGGCAGGGGGGATGGGGTGCCCTGACTGGGAAATTATGATCCAGTTTGTATGGTTTTTTATATAGTTGTGTAAAAATGACACAATTTCTGATTGATCTAATTTTCTCTATATTGGGATTTCATTATTTATATATGGTATAATCATTTAGCCTTCGATCAATTTAATTCGGTTGGCATGTCTTTTGCTAATTATACTGCAGGAGGCAGCCATGACCAAGACAGCAAGAAAGAAACCCCAGAGAGTTCCTGTAGAGAAGAATACCAATTCCGATGAGAATATTCTTTCTCTCTATTTAAAAGAAATAAACAAGATTCCCCTCCTTACCCGCGAAGAAGAGGACCGATATGCTCGATTGGCGGCTCAGGGAGACAAAGAAGCGCGAGAGAAACTGTTGAAAGCTAACCTGCGATTCGTGGTCAATGTTGCGAAGAAGTATCAGAATCAGGGTTTGCCTCTTTCGGATCTCATTAGTGAAGGGAACATCGGGCTGCTCAATGCCATCGAACGGTATGACGTAAATAAAGGGTACCATTTCATCTCTTATGCCGTATGGTGGATTCGCCAGGCGATTCTGAAAGCCATCTGTGAAAAATCGAGAATGATTCGGTTGCCCTTAAACCGGGCGAATGAGCTAGTGCAGATTGAAAAGGCCCGCAAACTAGTTCAGAACTCTTCCAAGAGCGAAGATGCGGAAATGAAGGAAATCGCCCGGCTTCTTAACATGGATGAAACCCATGTGGCGGAGTTGGTGAACATCAGTAGGGACTTGGTATCTCTAGAAACACCCGTATACGCAGAGAAAGATTCTTCCTCCTTAGGGGATTTTGTCGAGGACGTGGGATTCAAGCATCCGGAAGAGGTAGTGATCCAGGAATCCCTCAAGGAAGACATCAACAAGATTCTGAAAACTCTGTCGGAAAAGGAAGCGGAAATCATCCAATACCGATTCGGTTTGAATGGTAGGACCCCCCTTTCTCTCAAGGAAATAGGGGAGAAGTACAATCTTACCAAGGAACGGATTCGTCAGATCGAGAAAAAAGCGTTGAAAAGGATGCAACATCCTTCCCGTAGCGAAATTCTCAAGGCTTACCTGCAGTAGCAAATTGCGCTGAAGAGAAGTTTGATTAGTGTTTTCTGCTAATTTCCCGAATAAAAGTTCTGGCCGGCCGAGAAGGGGCCGGTTTTTTTTATCTTGACGGATACCCCACATTCCGGTACGCTAAGTCTCATTATACGAAATTATTGGACATGCCACTAGGGCAAGGAGGAGAACGTAAAATGGGAAAGTTAGTTTATTTTTTTGGGAATGGAGAAGCTGAGGGTGACGCTAAGCAACGGGACCTCTTAGGGGGGAAAGGAGCTAATCTAGCAGAGATGACCAACCTTGGGATACCCGTTCCACCAGGGTTCACCATAGCAACCGATGTATGCGAAGCCTACTATGCAAATAATAAACAACACCCTGTAGGTCTGAAAGAGGAAGTAGAGGCAAACCTTGCCCGATTAGAACAGGTGATGGGAAAGAAATTGGGAGATCCGGAAGATCCGTTACTGGTTTCTGTCCGGTCTGGAGCAGCAGTATCCATGCCAGGCATGATGGAAACCGTCCTTAACCTGGGATTGAACGATAAAGCAGTGGAAGGATTGGCGAAGAAATCGGGCAATCCCCGGTTTGCCTACGATGCGTACCGTAGGTTCATCCAGATGTTCGGAAACGTTGTGATGGGGGTTTCAGCCGAACATTTCGAGGAAGAATTGGACAAGCTGAAAAAGAAGCGGGGAGTGAAAGAGGATACCGACCTGACCGCGGAGGACCTAAAAGGGCTGGTAAAGACTTTCAAGGGAGTATATTCAAAGTACACAAAAAAACCCTTCCCGCAGGAACCCAAGGAACAGCTGTGGGCAGCCATCGACGCGGTACTGGAATCGTGGAATAGCCCCAAAGCGGTAAAATACCGCAGCATCCATGGCATCCGGGGTTTGAAAGGAACAGCTGTCAACGTTCAAGCGATGGTGTTCGGGAACTATGGAAACGATTCGGGCACAGGAGTTTGCTTCTCCCGAGATCCTTCGACCGGAGAGAACAAGTTCTATGGGGAATACCTGATCAATGCCCAGGGCGAGGATGTGGTGGCAGGGATCCGGACACCAGAAAAAATTTCTCAGCTGGAAAAAAAGAATCCCGAAGTATACCGACAGCTCCTCGAAATCAAGAATCGGCTGGAATCTCACTTTAAAGACATGCAGGATATCGAGTTCACTATCCAACAAGGGAAGTTGTACATCCTTCAGACCCGAACGGGAAAGCGCACAGGCCCCGCAGCAGTGAAGATGGCTGTCGACATGGTAAAAGAAGGACTCATCACGAAGGAACAAGCGGTGAAACGGATCGATCCTGAACAGTTGAACCAGTTGTTCCATCCTCAGGTAGATTCCAAGGCAAAAAAAAGCGCCACCCTACTTGCCAAAGGGCTCAATGCGTCACCGGGCGCGGCTAGCGGCCAGATCGTATTCACGGCGGAAGATGCCGAAGCATGGGCGGCCGCAAAGAAGAGCGTGATTTTGGTTCGTAAGGAAACTTCCCCTGAAGACATTGGCGGGATGCATGCAGCGAAAGGGATATTGACTGCTACGGGAGGAATGACGAGTCATGCAGCGGTAGTGGCCCGGGGCATGGGACGTCCCTGTGTGGCAGGTTGTAAGGACATTACTGTCTCCGGAAAGACGATGAAGGTAAAGGGGAAAACCTTCAAAGAGGGGGACTACATAACCATCGATGGGAACACGGGAGAGGTGTTCGAAGGATCCCTAAAACTGATCCAACCGAAGCTTTCCGAAGAGTATCATACCCTCATGTCGTGGGTGGACGAGATCCGGTTGGGAGCTACCCGAGAGGGAGTGATGGAGAAGGGATTCCGGGTTCGAACCAACGCGGATACCCCCCATGACGCGAAGGTAGCCCGGGAGTTTGGAGCGGAGGGGATCGGCCTCTGCAGAACGGAGCACATGTTCTTCGAGGAAGGAAAGCTAGTGATCTTCCAGGAAATGATCGTCGCGGAGGATAGCGAAGCTAGGAGAAAAGCGTTACGGAAGCTTTTGCCCCTTCAGAAGAAAGATTTCGTGGGAATTTTCAAGGAAATGCATGGTCTTCCCGTGACCATTCGGTTACTGGATCCACCCCTTCACGAGTTTGTGCCGAAAACGAAAGCAGAGATTCGGGAACTTGCCCAGACACTTGGGGTTTCTCCTGCAAAATTAGAGGAGAAGGTGCATTCCCTCCACGAGTTCAACCCCATGCTAGGACACAGGGGATGCCGGTTGGGAATTACCTATCCGGAGATCTACGATATGCAGGTGGAAGCTATCATTACCGCAGCCTGTGAGGTGGCAACGAAGGGAGTACAGGTAATCCCCGAGATCATGTTCCCCCTCGTGGGTACCGTGAAGGAAATGGCCCTTCTGAAAGAACGCGCTGAACGAATTATCCAAGAAATCTTCCAGAAGAAAAAAATTCGGGTGGACTATAAAATTGGATCAATGATCGAACTTCCTAGGGCAGCCATTATTGCAGACAAGTTGACTCCTTTGGTGGATTTCTTCTCCTTTGGTACCAACGATCTCACTCAATGCGTGTATGGGTATTCCCGAGACGATGTGGGCACTTTCCTTCCCGTGTATCTAGAGCAGAACATTCTGGAGGAGGATCCCTTCAAGAGCTTGGACCAGGAAGGGGTAGGCACGTTAGTGAAAATGGCCGCTGAATCCAGTAAAAAGGTAAAACCAGAGATTAAGCTGGGGATCTGTGGTGAACATGGGGGCGATCCCAAATCGATCGATTTCTGTTACCGTGTAGGGATGAACTATGTGTCCTGCTCACCTTACCGGGTTCCTGTAGCCCGATTGGCCGCTGCGCAGGCAGTTCTAAAGAATGGGAAAAAGTGAAGGTGGTAAAGGGTCGTAAAAAAACCTATATCCATCTATAAGGGAGATGGGGGTGAGGTGCCGATTTTGATACCATGAGAGGTGAACAATGAAACTAACAAGGTCTATCTTTGGAAAAACCTCCCATGGGCAAGATGTGGAGTTGTTTTCCTTGAAATCCGAAGGAGGGCTTGGGGCAGAGATTATCTCCTATGGGGCTGCCCTAAAGTCCTTCCGTATGCCTGACAGAACGGGAAAGGTAGAAGAAATCACCCTAGGGTTCGACACCTTAGCGGAATATGAAGCAAACCGTAGGTTCTTCGGAGCCACGATCGGTAGGGTAGCCAATCGAATTGCCGGTGGTAGATTCTTCCTCTATGGGAAGGAATACCGACTAGCGGTAAATAATGGACCAAACCATCTTCATGGAGGGGTAAAAGGATTCGATCGGGTGGTATGGAAGGGAGAAACCTTCCTGCAGCCCGACAGAGCAAGCATCGTATTCACCTATACCAGCCCTGACGGTGAGGAAGGGTATCCAGGGGAGCTAAAGGTGGTGGTTACCTATACGCTCACGGATGAAGGGGAGTTATCCATCACCTATGAGGCTGAAACGAACGAGCCTACTCCCGTGAATTTAACAAACCATACTTTCTGGAACCTGCGGGGGGTAGGAACGACCATTGAGCCGATGGAATTAGAACTCCGTTGCCCCTTCTATCTACCCGTGGATGAAACGCTGATTCCTACGGGAGAGATCCTCTCCGTCCGGGGGACACCGATGGATTTTCTAACGCCCAAACCCATTGGGAAGGATATCGATCAGGTGAAACCAAATGGGTATGATCATTGCTTCGTGATCGAAGGATCTTCGGAGCCGGTTAGGACGGCAGCGATCCTTCGGGATCCTGAAAGCGGTCGTGTCATGGAAGTGCTAACAGATCTACCGGGGATTCAGTTCTACTCGGGTAACATGATCCAGGATATACGAGGAGCCGGTGGGAAATGGTTCAAGAAGAGGTGCGCTCTATGTCTGGAAACAGAACTATTCCCTGATTCGGTGAATCGGCCCCATTTCCCCTCTACTATTCTACAGCCTGGTGTAACATTTCGCACCACAACGGTGCATCGGTTTAAAGTAGAGTAATTGATCCTTAGCCCTACCCCCTCTCCCCATACTAGCGCACATTCCCCTAACCGAGTCTAAGCTGGTAGGAAAACTACTTGCCTTGAAATCCCTTTTTCACACATACTCGCGTAAAATAGAATATGGGAGGAAAAGAAATGAACAAGGTGTTTTTCAACGTGGTTGACGGTCCATGGGAAGATCTCGGTAAAGGGCAAAAACGAAAGATACTCCACATGAACAACCTTTCCATTATGCTCTTGCGATTCCCTAAAGGCACGGTTACAGAGGCTACCCATAAACATCCACAGGAACAGGCAGCGGTAATACTAAGTGGCAGGGCACGGATGTACGTAGGCGATGCAGTGAAGGAACTGGGGCCTGGAGACGGCTACAGGGTCCCTTCCAATGTTCCTCATCATATCGAGATCCTGGAAGATGCGGTTTTGGCAGATTTTTTTAGCCCAAAGCGGGATGATTTAAAGGCTACAGAGGCATAACACAGAACCTTAGACTGGATTGGTACGGCAACGTAAGGAATCACACGGGAATTTCCATTGACAGATCCTCCATTCCGTTACATACTTTTTATAGAAAATCTGGTAAACCAAGGGTGGTTAACCAGTGAGTAGGGTTAAGCCTAAGAATGAGAAGAGGCTTTCTATAAAGCTGGAATCTAGGATGCACAGACAAAGAGCTGAATAATCAAGGAATGGATGAGGAGGATCCTCCATGCCAGATAGTGCCCTAGACCTCTTTAAAGAGATTCAAGTTCGTAAGCCCACGGATCTCATCATCGAGCAGATCCGTAACCTTATTGCGAATGGGACGTTAAAACCGGGAATGAAGCTTCCTCCGGAACGCGCTCTGGCGGAAAAATTTCGGGTAGGAAGGGGATACATCCGGGAAGCCATAAAAAAACTCGAGTTCTACGGAATCCTAAAAACCATACCTAAGAAGGGAACCTACGTTTCTAGTCTCGGAGTAAAAGCTCTAGAGGGCCTTATTTCCAATATTCTTGGGATGGAAGAACGGAACATCGAGAAGTTATTGGAAACCCGGGCCGTTCTCGAAATCCACACTGCTAGGATGGCAGCCCGAAGGGGAACAGAGGAAGATTTTTTCCAGATTCAGAAGAGTCATGATGAGTTCAAGAGAAAAGTGACAATGGGTCTACCCACGCTGGAGGAAGATCATGTGTTCCATCTGGCCATCGGATATGCAGCCCACAATAGCATTTCCAACTCATTGATCGGTCTCATCATACCCGATGTGATTATCATGAACAGAGACTACCAGGATCCAGGTTCGGACCGAGTACAGACCATAGCGGAACATGAAGCAGTGATCCAGGCTATTTTAAAGAGGGATTCCGAAGGGGCTGCTATCGCAATGCGGTACCATATGATCATGGCTTACAGAAGGAGGTTCCCGGGGAAAGAGCCTGAATGGGTGTAGAGAGGTGAGTTTGGAAATAACACCTAGGGGGCGTAAGAAAGACATTCAATTAAAGATTTAAAGAAAAAGGGGGAGGAAGCTAGTGCAAACAACGGGAACGCAAGGAATAGACATTGATCATATCAAAGACATGGCTACCCAAATTCGTAGGGATGTGATTCGAATGATCGTGGGAGTAGGCTCTGGACATCCAGGGGGTGCTTTGGGGGCTGCGGAAATTTTCGCTGTACTTTATGGAGGAGTATTACGGGTAAATCCCCTGAATCTGAAGGATCCACACCGAGATCGGTTTGTGTTGAGCAACGGTCATATCTGCGCGGCTTTCTATTCAGCCTTAAGCCTTGCGGGATTTTTACCTCGGGAAGAGCTGAATACTTTTCGAAGGCTCGATAGCCGTCTCCAGGGTCATCCTGCGAGAGTGAAACTACCGGACCTAGTTGAAACCAGCTCAGGTCCTCTCGGGCAAGGGTTTTCCGTAGCCAATGGGATTGCCTTAGCGCTGAAACTCGATGGAAGTCGAGGCCGTGTTTTATGCTTGGTAGGAGATGGGGAGATGCAGGAAGGGCAGGTCTGGGAGGCGATCATGACGGCGGCCCAGCACAAATTGGGGAACCTTACCCTTATCATTAGTTACAATGGTCTCCAGATCGATGGAGAAGTACGAAAGGTGAAGGATTTGATGCCCTTGAAAGCCAAGTTCGAAAGTTTTGGATGGGAATGCGCCGAAGCTGATGGACACGATGTGGTTTCCCTTCAACGAGCCTTTATGGCATCGCCTATGGTGGATCCGACAGGCCAGGAGAAACCGCGGGCTGTAATTGCCTATACCGTGATGGGAAAAGGAGTTCCGTTTATGGAAAATAAGGCGATGTGGCATGGAAGTTGCCCTACACCTACCCAAGCAGAGGAGGCCCTATTAGCGATTGGAAAGGCAAAAGGGTTCGAAGATTATCCGGTCTTGTCGAATCGGACCATGTCAAAGAAGAAAGGAGGGCGCAAATGATCTTCGAAAAGCCCACACCCATCCGAGACGGATTTGGAAAGGCCCTCCTTGAGTTGGGCGAGAAGAATCCCCGAGTGGTAGTCCTTACGGCAGATCTATCCGAAGCGATACGGGTACACTGGTTCGCTGAAAAGTACCCCAAGCGGTTCTTTCAAATGGGGATTGCGGAATCGGACATGATGGGGACAGCCGCAGGGTTGGCGGTGGCGGGAAAAATCCCCTTCGTTACCACCTTCGCCGCCTTTGCCACCAGTTTAGCCCACACTCCGGTACGTGTGTCGGTAGCCTACAATCAGGCTAACGTGAAAATCGCCACTAGCCATGGAGGGGTCTGTGTGGGAGGGGATGGAGCGACCCACCAAAGCATCGAAGACATTGCGTTGATGCGAGTTCTCCCAGGCATGACGATCGTGGTTCCCTGCGATGCGAACGAGGCATATAAGGCAACGTTGGTTGCTGCAGAGTATCCGGGTCCTCTGTATTTAAGATTGGGGAGAGTCGCCACGCCTATATTTACCAACGGAAATACCTCCTTCCAAATAGGGAAAGCACAGGTGTTGGAACAAGGAACGGACCTGGCCATCATAGCCTGCGGGGCAATGGTGGGCGTCGCTCTTGAAGCATCTAACCGATTGCGCCAGAAAGGGATCCACGCTCGGGTTATCAACATGCACACGATAAAACCGATAGACCAGTTGGCAGTTGTGAAGGCCGCTCGGGAATGCGGAGCCATCGTGACAATAGAGGAGCATTCCATCATTGGAGGTCTTGGGTCTGCTGTGACTGAACTGGTATCGGAAAAGTGCCCTGTTCCAGTCGAACGGGTGGGCGTACGGGATGTGTTCGGCGAGTCAGGGGAGCCCGACGAGATCCTTTCAAAATATGGGCTCACCGCCCAAAATTTAGTAGGGGCATGCAGGCGAGTATTAAACCGATTGGGGAGGGGAAGGGATGTGTAACCATTAGTGGAGTAACCATCGGCCCCTCGTGGAGGGGTAAAGGAAACCTTGAAAAAGGAGATGAGTATGAAGAAATGGATGATCGTTCTCTTCATGGGGCTGGTGCTACCGGGTCTGATCTTTTCTGGTGGCGCCAAGGAACAGAAGGCGGAGGTGAAAACTGTTCGGTTCTGGTATCACTTTGATAATCCCGAGACGTCCGTGAAACCCTTGATCGAGAAGTTCGAACGGGAGAACCCGGGAATCAAGATCCAGGCCGAAATGGTGGCATGGGACGCGTACTTCCAGAAACTAATGACTTCCATTGCGGGAGGGAATCCTCCTGATGTATCCCAGATCAAACTCTGGTGGCAACCCCAGCTGGTGGAAATGAAAGCCCTAGCCCCTCTGGATGACTATATTGCCAAATGGCCGGGCAGGACGGACGTGTACGAGAAGATTTGGGAACTCACCCGGCATACGGACGGAAAACAGTACCTGATGCCCCTCCAGATGGTGATCCTCTACCTCTACTATCGAGCGGATATGTTGAAGGAGCTGGGATTGAAGGTCCCAACCACTCGGGAAGAGTTCCTCGATGTAGCAAAGAAATTAACCCGGGATACCAATGGGGATGGCCAGATCGACGTGTATGGTTTTGGGATCCGAGGAGGCCGTGGTGGGCATGACTATTGGGCAACCTTCGTGCTTTCCTCTGGAGCAGAGATCATAACCAAGGAAGGAAAATCTGGTTTGACCACTCCTGAAGCTATTGCAGCCAACCAGTGGTACATCGATCTCTTCCGGGTACATAAGGTGAGCCCGCCTACAACTCCCACGGATGGGTTCAATGAAGTGATTGCCAACATGAAGTCGGGCAAGACGGCCATGACGATTCACCATCTAGGAAGTGCCAAAGGTTTGGTGGAGGTCCTAGGAGATAGGATTTCTGCTGCTCCTGTACCGCGCGGAACCAAGGGCGCTTGGACTAGTTTCGGCGACGAGGAGAATGGGGTACTAGCTGCATCGAAGGTAAAAGATGAGGCGTTCAAGTGGTGCGCCTTCCTAGCAACGGCGGAGAATAACGCCCTATGGCAGAAATCCAGTGGCCAAATTTCCATTAACAAGTCCAACGGTCAAACGAAGGAAGCCCAGGAAAACCGCTTCATGAAAGCTTCGGTGGAATCTACTCCTTTTGCGGGAGTCTTGCCTGCCCACCCCAAGGTGGCGGAATTCGTGGAAAGCGTATGGCCTGCCACCATGCAGAGGGCCTTCCTAGGACAGATTACCAGTGAACAGATGATGAAGATCTTCGAGGAGCACTTCTTCGGCAAGAAGTAGGGATTGGTAGGGGCCGAAAGGCCCCTCTTCGGAATCGGGGAAAAAACGGGAAAATAGAGGGGTGACCCCTTAACTTCGAAGGGTGTTCCTTTAGAGTCATTACTGGTATTGAGGAGAGGGTGATCGGTATGGTTCAAGCACCCAGGAAGCGCGTAGATTTGTTCCCTTACTTACTCCTTTCACCTGCCTTGCTAATCACTATTCTCGTGATCTTCTACCCCATTGTCCGTACGTTCACCTATAGCTTCATGCAGTACATCCTGTGGAAACCCACGGAAATAAAGTTTATCGGGTTCGACAACTATTTGAAAGCTTTTGAAGATCCGGTGTTCTGGATTTCTTTTCAGAATACCCTCATCTGGATTGGGGGGGTGATTTCCCTCCAACTCCTTCTTGGATTTTGTACCGCGCTCCTCCTAAATCAGAATTTCTTCTGGAGGGGAATTGCCCGGACTCTCGTGCTGATTCCCTGGGTTACCCCTAGCGTGATTACCGCCCTCATGTGGCGCTGGATGTACGACGGTAACCGGGGAGTCATCAACGATCTATTAGTGCGGGTAGGGATCCTTTCTTCCTATTTTCCTTGGTTGGCCAACGATACGACAGCTCTTTATGCTATTATCCTTGCCCTTATGTGGCAAGGGTTCCCTTTCTTCGCCATCATGATCCTGGCAGGACTCCAAGCCATTCCCGATACCTTGTATGAAGCGGCGGAAGTAGATGGCGCTTCCGCGTTGCAAAAGTTCACCCGGATTACTCTCCCTATGTTGGTGCCTGTTCTGTTCACCTCTCTCATGTTGCGGATCATCTGGGTGGCCAATTCATTAGATATTATCTACATAATGACTGGTGGCGGTCCAGGATATTCTACCCACACCCTCCCAGTGTATTCCTACATTCGAGCCTACAAGGGGATGGACTTCGGGTACGCTTCGACCATCGCCGTGGTACTCACTCTCCTCGTTACCCTCTTTGTGTCGATCTACGTTCGCAAGGTTCTCCGCATGGAAGACCGGGGGGCCGTATGAGGAAGGATAGCATGCGGAAAGGAAAACAGAGACACCGGTTTCTTCGGAGAGCCCTTACCCTCCATATCCCCCTGTTGATAATCGTGGGGTTTGCCCTCGCTCCCTATATTTGGACCTTCCTTACTTCCCTGACCCCCGAAGAGGACCTGTACCTTTCCGAGTTTAGGTATTTTCCCGCTAATCCAACGGGAACGAACTACCTCAGGCTCTTTAGCAGGATCGATTACGGAAGGAACATCCGGGATAGTTTGATCGTAGCAACTTCTACCATGCTTTTAGGGCTCTGTATCACGGTACCCGCCAGCTATTCCTTTTCCCGATACCGCTTCAAAGGAAGGACAGCGTTGTTGGCCCAGTTTCTGGTGATAAATATGTTCCCTGTGGTCCTTCTTCTAGTTCCTCTCTTCATCCTCATGCGGGTCTTAGGCTTGATGGATACCTATCTGTCGTTGATCATTGCTTACTCTACCTTCACGATACCTTTTTCCACCTGGATGCTCACCGGATTCTTCAACGCCATTCCGAAGGAGTTAGACGAGGCAGCTCAAATCGATGGGTGCAACCGTTTTACCACTCTTTTGCGAGTAGTGTTCCCCGTGGCACTACCCGGGATTTCCGCAACAGGGATCTACATCTTCATTACCGCGTGGAACGAGTTCATCTACGCAGCTATTCTCACGGGTTCCAACGTGCGAACTATCCCGATCGCTCTTCAGAATATGATCGGAGAGTTCAAGATCGCCTGGGGACTCCTCACAGCCGGTGGAGTGGTAAGTGCAGTCCCGGTGATCGTGTTGTTCTTCTTCATCCAGAAACAGTTGATCCATGGAATGACCGCGGGGGCAGTGAAGGGGTGACTGATATTCCAGATTGAATAAATCCCTCTTTTCTGATATGGTTTTACACATCTATGCATAGGATTGTGTCAAAAAAGCAGTTATCGGAAGAAGTCTTCCGGATAACGGTGGAAGCCCCCTTCATTGCAGAAGCAAGAAAACCAGGGCAGTTTGTGATCGTCCAACGGAACTCTGATTACGCAGAACGGATTCCTCTTACCATAGCAGATGCGGACCCAAGTCGGGGAACCATTACCCTGATTTTCCAGACGGTAGGAAAATCTACTCACAAGTTGGCCGAATTGGAAGAAGGCGACTATATCCAGAACATCCTAGGTCCCCTAGGTAGACCTACCCATATCGAAAAGTTCGGCAGAGTGGTATGCGTGGGAGGAGGTATTGGGGCGGCTCCTATGTATCCTATCGCGCAAGGGATGAAGCAAGCGGGGAATTACCTCATCGTGATCTTAGGTGCCCGCACGAAAGAACTCATCATTATGGAGGAGGAAATGCGGGCGTTGGCGGACGAATTGATCGTGGTGACGGACGATGGCTCCTATGGAAGGAAGGCCCTCGTTACGGAACCCTTGAAGGAACTCTGCCAAGCCTCCCCCAGGCCAGATTGCGTGGTCGCCATTGGTCCTCCCATCATGATGAAGTTTTGTGCCGAAACCACCCGACCCTTTGGAATTAAGACGATCGTCTCCCTCAACACTATTATGATTGATGGAACCGGAATGTGCGGGGGTTGCCGGGTTACTGTGGGTGGAGAGACGAAGTTCGTCTGTGTGGATGGACCAGAGTTCGATGGGCATTTGGTGGACTTCAACAACATGATGCTTCGGCTCAGTGCGTACAAGGAAATCGAGCAGAAGGCCCATGAGGAATGTCACCTGGAAATGCAACTGAAAGAAATGAAATCTACCAAAGGAAAGGGAAATCCATGATCGATACCACGAAGAAACTTACACCAAAGGAGCGGTTGGCCATTCCTCCCCAGGAGATGCCCGCTCAGGACCCGATAGTCCGTCGTCGAAACATGGAGGAAGTGGCTCTGGGATACACGGAAGAGCAGGCCCATTTAGAGGCATTACGGTGCCTTCAGTGCAAGAATGCTCCCTGCATTGCTTCCTGTCCGGTGCGGATCGATATTCCAGGGTTCATAGCCCAGATAGCGGAGGGGAACTATAAAGAGTCTTTGTCGATCCTTAGGGAAAGTAACCTGTTTCCCGCCATCTGTGGCAGAGTTTGCCCGCAGGAGGTCCAATGCCAATCTACCTGTACAGTAGGACGATCCTTGAAGGACATTGACAAGGCAGTTTCCATTGGTAGGTTGGAACGATTCGCTGCGGATTGGGAGCGCCTCCATGGAGAATTGGAAGTCCCCTCTGTAAAACCTCCCACAGGCAAGCGGGTTGCCATCATCGGAAGCGGTCCGGCTGGGCTAGCAGCGGCGGCGGATCTTGCGAAAGAGGGACATGAGGTAACTATCTTCGAGGCTTTTCATAAACCGGGTGGAGTGATGATCTATGGAATCCCCGAGTTCCGGTTGCCAAAGGCAATCGTTCAGCGGGAAATAGAGATTTTGGGAAGGATGGGCGTAAAGATCATCACAAACTTTCTTGTAGGTCGTACTCGATCCCTAAAGGATCTGCTCGAAAAGGATGGATTCGATGCTATCTTCATCGGGAGCGGAGCAGGTTTACCAAAGTTCATGGGAATCCCGGGTGAAAATTTGGTAGGGGTCTTTTCAGCCAACGAGTACTTAACCAGGGCAAACCTCATGAAGGCTTATGAAAAAGGAAAGGCGGATACCCCCATCTACCCTGCCAAACGGGTAGCGGTGCTAGGAGGGGGTAACGTCGCAATGGATGCTGCGAGGATGGCGGTACGGTTAGGGGCAGAAGAAGTGTTCGTGATTTATCGCCGCACGGAGAAAGAGATGCCTGCCCGGGTGGAAGAAGTAGCTCACGCGAAAGAAGAAGGGATTATTTTCAGATTCCTTGAAAATGCCAAACGGATCCTAGGGGACGAGAAGAGTCGGGTGATTGGGATCGAATGTCTGTCTTACCAGTTGGGAGAACCCGACGCTTCTGGTAGAAGACGACCGGTCGAGATCCCCGGTAGCGAACACGTGATCGAAGTGGATTCTGTAATCGTGGCCATTGGGAACGAGTCTCATCCTCTCCTCCTTCAGACGAACCCCGAAATAGCGGTAGATAAACATGGACACATCATTACCGATGAAACGGGTAAAACATCGATGGATAGAGTGTATGCGGGAGGCGATATTGTGCTTGGTAGCGCTACCGTGATTCTTGCCATGGGGCAGGGCAGAAGGGCTGCCGCTTCGATTCATGCGTTTCTGATGGGTAACGGTTAGTCTAAAAAATAATCCTTGAAAAAACTCGATCCCCGACGTATTTTGTAAGTAATCGAGTACAAACTTCGACACTAGGAGTATCGTATGGCCAAATTAACGACAAAGTACATGGGAATCGAGTTAAAGAACCCCTTAATCGTTGGCGCG
>OGCI01000532.1_pt1 | contig 41792 bp, 35 predicted proteins | sample 1570021 | NCBI WGS metagenome assembly OGCI01 (sample SAMN06264664, study PRJEB24512) | hot springs metagenome | isolation source: Hot spring water | place: South Africa: Tshipise | collected 2015-06-21
CGCTACACCGGGGCCGACGCCTACGGGGACGACGCCATGGCTGCTGTCGCCTTCGCCAAGGAAGCAGTAGGGGCGGCCTAGTCAACCCGCTGGCAAGAAGAAGCCGAAGAGAAGCCGAATTATCGAGCCGAAGCGAGGGGGCGAAAGCGAGTGGGCGACCAGACTTGGTCACAACTGACACCAGAAGAGAAATCTGCCCGGCGCTGGGCTGCTTTCCTTGAGCCCGGGCTGGAGTTTGCAAGCTCGGAGGCCGCTGCCGAATACAAGGCCCGAGCCACCCGTCTAAAGACGGCCATTCTTCTGGAAGGAGAGCCTGACCGGGTGCCGGTGTCTGCACTCACGGGGTATTACCCCGCTACCAGCCGCGGTCTTACTCCCTACGATTCCATGTATGACTACGCACGAGCAGCCGAAGCCTGGTACGAGTGCAACCTGGAGCTCCAGCCCGACAGCCTGATGGCCCCGGTCTTCGCTGGCATCCCGGGACGCGCGTACGAGATCCTGGACGTGAAGATCCTGAGCTGGCCGGGCCACGGAGTGGCCAAGGAGGCTAGCTTCCAGTACAACGAGAAGGAGTGGATGCAGGCCGACGAGTACGACCTGCTGATAGACGATCCCACCGACTTCTTGCTCCACTACTACCTGCCGCGAGTGGCTGAGGGTCTCAAGGGCTTGGCCAAACTGGCCTCTCCGCTGGACATGGTGGAGATAGTCGGGGGGCCTCCCTGGATGATGCGTTGGGCGGACCCCGAGGTCCAGGAGACCCTGCAGAAGCTGACGGCAGCGGGTCAGGAGTGCGGGGTATGGGCGAGCCACGTCTATCCGCTGTTGGGGCGGCTGATTGCAGCCGGGTTCCCGGGCCCGTTCCAGCACATGTCGCTGGCTCCGTTCGATTTCATCGGTGACACCCTCAGGGGCACGCGGGGCATCCTTATGGACATGTTCCGGCAGCCCGACGCGGTCATCGAGGCTTGCGACCGGCTTGCCCCGGTGTGTGTCAAGTGGGTCACCAGGCGGGCTAACCCATACACGGCTCCTTTGGTCTTCATCCCGCTGCATAAGGGAGCCGATGGCTTCATGAGCGTGGAACAGTTCCAGAAGTTCTACTGGCCCAGCCTCAAGAAAGTCATCGAGGGCCTGGTGGCCGACGGCTTCGTGCCTTACCTCTTTGCTGAGGGAGCCTATGGGAGTCGCTTGGAGACCATCGCCGATGTACCGAAGGGGCGTACGGTATGGCATTTTGACCACACCGACATGCGGCGGGCGAAGCGGATACTGGGCGGCATAGCCTGCATCCAGGGCAACGTCCCCCTGCCCATGTTGCAACTAGGTACTACGGAAGAAGTCACCGCCTACTGCCGCGACCTTATCGAGGCCGTGGGGCCGGGAGGCGGATTCATCTTGGATGTAGGGGCGGTGGTGGACAACGCTCGTCCCGAGAACATGAAAGCCATGATCCAAGCGGCCAAAGACAGCGCGCGCTGATGGGGGAGAACTGAGATGTCCGAAAGAGCCTGGAAAGACATGACGGCTGACGAGAGGCGAGCCTGGCGACTCGAGAAGTGGCGTAACCCGGGGATAGAGTTTGACAGCCCTGAGGCAAAGGCGACTTTCGAGGCGCGTTGTGACCGCTTGATCGCAGCGTGGGAGCTGAGGGAGCCGGACCAGGTGCCGGTCAACATAAATGCCGGCTGGTGGCCGGTCGCCCGGGCCGGGGTCACGCCCTATGAGGCCATGACCAACACCGAGAAGGCGATGAAGTGCTGGATCGATTTCAACGAGACCTTCCAGCCCGACACTATGGGTAACCAGATGCTCTATACCACGCCGGCTTCGGTGTTCGAGAGTCTGGACTACCGGCTGTACTTCTGGCCAGGTCACGGGGTGGCCAAGGAGGCGAGCTACCAATACAACGAAAAGGAGTGGATGCTCGCCGACGAGTACGATCACTTCATCGCCGACCCTAGCGACTATCTCTTGCGGGTGTTCCTGCCACGTACGGTGGGCGCTTTTGCCGGATTCGCCAACACGTCTTCGCTGCTTGACTATCTTGAGTTGCCGTTCGTATCCAGCCAGGTGGCGGGTTGGGGTACTCCTGAGATGGCCGAAGGTCTAGAGAGGATCGCCGCTGCGGCGCGGGCGGTGGCTAACTGGGGAAGCATCATCTTCCCCACCATGGGGAAGCTTATGGCCATGGGATGGCCAGGGTATTTTGGCGGGGCGAGCAAGGCTCCCTTCGACATCCTGGGTGATACGCTGCGGGGTACCCGCCAAGTCATCATCGACATGTATCGGCGGCCGGAGAAAGTCATAGCCGCTTGTGAGCGGCTGGTGCCGGTCGCAATCAACTGGGCTCTGAAACGCCCCGGCGGAGTGGCCAGCCCGGTCATATTCTTGCCTCTGCATAAAGGGGCCGATGGCTTCATGAGCCAGGAGCAGTTCGAAACCTTCTATTGGCCGACCCTGCGGGCTGTGCTACTCGGTCTGATCGAAGAGGGCTGCATCCCGTTCCTGTTCGCCGAGGGACGGTACGGCTCTCGCCTAGAGGCCATCATGGACTTGCCCAAGGGCAAGACTATCTGGTTGTTCGACCAGACCGACATGGCCAAGGCCAAGCAGACCGTCGGGCAGGTGGCCTGCATCCAGGGCAACGTGCCCCTTTCCCTCATGCACGCCGGTACGCCTGAAGAAGTAGCCGATTACGTGCGGAATCTCATCGACGTAGCCGGGGAAGGGGGCGGTTTCATCGTCGATATCGGCGCAGTGGCCGACTCGGGCAAGGACGAGAACCTCAAGGCCATGGTCGAGACGGCGCGCGCCTACGGTCGGTACTGAGGGTGAGAAGATTACCACATCCGGGAGTCGGCGAGGAAAGGGGGGAGGTGATCGGATGCGGTTGGGGCGGCTCTGAGCGTGACAGAGGCGGTCAGGTCGCGGGTCTTGGGCCTGAGCGGCCGCTCTGTCGTGTGAGGCGAGGTGTCTTGAGAACGGTCATTCAGATGGAGGGAGGGCCACACGATGGCAGATGAAGAAACCCGGGAAACCACCGAAGAGGGTCTGGCCGAGCGCAAGTCGCTCAGCCGCCGCGAGTTCTTGAAGTATGCCGGCCTAGCCGGGGCTACAGTGGCTGTTGCTGGCGGCCTTGGTGGTCTGGTCGCTGCCTGCAAGGAAGAGGAGACCACCACAACCACCGCCGGTCCTACTACCACCGCCGGTCCGACAACCACCGCTGGTCCCACCACCACCGTCGTCACCGGGCCGGAACCGCCCGCCAAGGACAAGATCGTTATCGGGGCGGCGCGCCCGATCTCAGGAGTTAACGCTCTGTTCGAGCAGGCGCATTTCGGTCCCGCCTACAAGCTGTGGGTGGAAGACGTTAACGCCGCCGGTGGTCTGAATGTGGCTGGCAAGAAGATGCCCATCGAGCTCAAGGTCTACGACGATCAGAGCGATCTCGACACAAGCATGCGTCTCCTCACTAAGCTCATGGAGGAGGACAAGGTCGATTTCGTGTTCGCGCCTTGTAGCACGGCCTTCCTTTTTGCGGCAGCGGGCGTCGCCAATGCGCACAACTACATCCTGATGAGCGCCGAAGGTGGAGCTACCACTCTCGAGACAGAGATGAAGAAGGGCAAGCTGCCCTGGTTCTTCCAGGTCCTGAACTACTCGAACCATGCGCAGATGCCAGTGTTCGCTGAGATCTGCAAGGAGCTCGGCGCCAAGACCACTTCAGTGATGTACATCGATGACCTCCACGGGATCGAGTACCAGAGCCAGTGGCAGGTTTATGCCGCGAGTGCCGGCATCGAGATTCTGAGCAACACCGCGGTACCGCCGGGCATCAAGGACGTGTCCAGCATCATCAAGAAGATCCAGCAGGAGAATCCGGATATCGTCTGCTCGTTCCAGTATCCGCCGGAGAACATCCTCACCATCCAGACCATGATGCAGCTCAACTACAACCCGAAGGGCGTGCTAGTAGGTCCGGGTGGCTCCACGCAGGCTATCTATGACATCTTCCAAGGCGGCATGGACGGCTGCATGTTCGAGGGCGCCTGGTCACCCAAGCAGAGCCCAGAGGTGCAGGCCTACTACGAGAAGCTGGTCAAGTATGTGGGCGGCAAGGCCAACGTCGACTTCTGGGGTCCGCTGATCTACCGCGCTGAGCTCGAGTTCTTCGGCCAGGCTATCGAGAAGGCGGCTACGCTAGATCAGGCCAAGGTAGCCGAGGTCATGCGCACCGCCCACTTCAAGACAATCATGAGCGACGACACGTTCTTCACCAATCAGCTCCTGGACGTGTCCTGCTATGCCGGTCAAATCGGTCAGTGGCAGAACGGCTTCCCCCAGGTGATCGATCCAGGTCCCAAGCGTACGACCGATAAGATCTGGTATCCGAAGCCCACTTGGGCGGAGGCGCCGGCATTGGCCACAGCCAGTACGACCTGAACGGTATTCAGACCGACGGTTGACTGGACCGAGTCGTCGACAAGAGTGCAGCCCCGGGGGCGCGAGGAGCGCCCCCGGGGACTGTCTGACCCGTAGGTAGTAACACAAAGGATATTGGATGGTCGTACTCAGGGACATCGTAATCACGGGGCTCTTGCTGGGAGGGATCCTGGCCCTGGTGTCCGTGGGCTTTAGTTTGCAGTACGGGGTTGCCCGGGTGCTGAACGTCTCCCACGGCGAATTCATCATGCTGGGAGCGTTCATCACCTTCTGGCTGTTCACAAGCGTCGACCTCAACCCCTTGGTATCCCTCGTGGTCACCGCGCCCCTCATCTTCGTGATTGGCTGGTTTCTGCACGCCACTCTGTTCCGAAGGCTGATGAACACGGCCCCCGCGCTGGGCGTCTTCGAGGGTTGGTCGATGCTGGCTTCCTTCGGATTGCTTTACGTGGTGCAGAATCTGGCTCGTATCATCTGGGGCTCTCAAACGCATCAGGTCATCTTTCTGAACCGGGCGGTGACAGGAGCTCAGATACCGCTCAATCGTCTGGTGGCCTTGGGGGTTTGCGTGGTAGTGGGGGTGGTCTTCTACCTCTTCCTGACCCGTACCCGGCTTGGCAAAGCGATCCGCGCGTCTGCGCAGGATCCCACTGTAGCGGGCATGATGGGCGTCAATATCAACAGTGTGCTGGCCATCTGCTTCGGCCTTGGCCTGGCGATGGCCGGTATTGCCGGCAGCCTCATAAGCACGGTCTACGCTATCCAGACCAGCATGGGGCTCCAGTACACGGTCATTGCCATGATCGTGGTGATTCTCGGCGGATTGGGGAGCATCACGGGAGCCATGATAGGGGGCGTCGTGCTGGGTATCGTGTCACAACTGGTGACGCACTTCCAACCGACGATGACGTTCATCGCCTACTACGTAATCATCATCATCCTGCTGCTGGCAAGGCCTAAAGGGATCATGGGTAAGTAGCTATGGGTAAATTCGCTCTAACCAAGAACAGGATCGTTTCTCTGGCCATTCTGGTGGTCATCTTAGTATTCCTCGCGCTGCTTCCCACGATCACGAAGGGTTACCTGGTCACGCTGGTCGCAGACATGATGAGGTACGCTGTGCTCACCGTGGCCTGGGTGGTTTTTTGCGCGCCTACGGGTTATTTGTCGTTGGCCACAGCGGCGTTCTATGGCCTGGGCTTCTATGTTGCAGCCGTCTTCAACGGCCCGCTGCCTTTCGCTGTGGTGATCATCATCGCTGGCGTAGTGGCTTTCATAGTGGCCCTCCTGATCGGCCTTCTGACCCTACGTTTGCGGGGCGTGTACTTCACCATCTTCACCTTCGCCGTTGTGCTCTTGGTCAACAATGTCGTGCTCGAGGTGGAGCGTCTGGTGACTGGCACGCGGGGGCGCTTCGTGGAAACCGAGACTGCCCAGACTGCTTTCTATGCCATGCTGGTGGTCTTGATCGCGACCCTGCTTACCGCTGTGCTCATTCGCCGTTCGCGGTACGGTCTGGCGCTGCAGAGCATCGGCGAGTACGAAGAGGCGGCTGCTCATAGTGGTATCAACGTGGTGATGACCAAAGTCCTGGTTTTTGCGACGACCTCGGTCTTCATGGGCATGGCGGGCGCTATCATCGCTACCCGTCGTACTTACATCGACCCCGGTATCGCCTTCAACATGACGACCTCTTTCCTACCCGTGCTCATGGCCATGTTCGGCGGTATGGGCAATCTGGTGGGGCCTGTGATCGGAGCAGCGGTCTTCACCTACATCGGCGAGACCTTGTTGACCCGGTTCCCAGACCTCTACATGCTCATCTTCGGGGTGGTGCTCATCTTGGCCATCCTCTTCATGCCGGCGGGGATACTCGGGCTGGGGCAGCAACTTTGGCGGAAAGTGAAAGGAGGTCGACGTGCACCTGCTTGAGGGTAAAGGGGTCACCAAGTACTTCGGCGGCCTGGCGGCGGTCTCTGGCGTTGACTTCTACGTAGACAAGGGAGAGATCCTCGGCCTGATCGGTCCGAACGGAGCCGGGAAGACCACCTTGTTCAACGCGATCTCGGCTGCGCTCAAACCTACCCGAGGCAAGATCTTTTTCAAGGGCCGCGACATCACGCCTCTGCCGGCGTACAGGATCTGCCGCCTAGGTATCGCGAGAACGTTCCAGACGGTGAAAATCTTTCCTCACGTGCCTGTGATCCGCAACGTGATGGTCGGAGCACTGTTCGGCACCGGCCACCGTTTGAGCGCAAGGGAGGCACTCAAGAAAGCCGAGGAAGTGCTGGAGTTCGTCGATCTGACGGACTACAAAGATGTTCCGGCCGGCGACCTCACTCTGGCCAATCAGAAGCGACTGGAAGTGGCTCGGGCTCTGGCCACCGACCCGGAGCTTCTGCTCCTCGACGAGCTCATGGCGGGACTGACGCCCACGGAGGTGGCCGAGGCCAGTGGCGACATCCAGCAATTGCGGCAGCGCGGCATCACCATCATCATGATCGAGCATGTCATGCAGGCGATAATGAGCGTTAGCGACCGGATCATCGTGCTCGACTATGGCAAGAAGATCGCCGAAGGCACCCCACAGGAGGTTGCCGCCAACGAGAAAGTGATCGAGGTCTACCTAGGGGAAGAATGCGATGTTGCGAGTTGACGGTCTTAGCACAGGATATGGTCATGTTCAGGTCCTGTGGGACCTGTCGCTCAACGTCGAGGAAGGCGAGTTCGTGGCCTTGATCGGAGCCAACAGCGCCGGGAAGACCACTCTGCTCAAGACCATCTCGGGTGTCATGAGGCCCTGGTCGGGGACCGTCACTTTCCAGGGTAAGCGCATCGACACGATGCATCCGAACGAGATCGTCGATTTGGGTCTGTCGCACATCCCCGAGAGCAGGAAGCTCTTCACCGACATGTCGGTCAAAGAGAACCTCGAGATGGGAGCGTATCCTCGCCGCACCTGGAAGGACCGGGCCAACACGATGCGCTGGGTTTTCGAGCTCTTCCCAAGATTGGAAGAGCGCAAGAACCAGCTGGCCCGCACCTTGAGTGGTGGTGAACAGCAGATGTTGGCTATGGGCCGCGGTCTCATGTCGCGCCCGAAGATGGTACTGATCGACGAGCCTTCCAACGGCTTGGCGCCCATAGTGGTAGCTGAGGTCTTCCAGATCCTGAAATCGCTGCATGCCGAGGGCATCACCATCCTGCTGGTCGAGCAGAACGTGCGGCAGACACTCCAGGTAGCGGACCGGGCCTACGTGATCGAAAACGGGCGTCTGGTGCTACAGGGGGCGTGCTCGTTCTTGCAGGCGAACGAGCACGTAAAGAAGGCTTATCTGGCGCTGTGAAGCCGCGTACTCGGGGAGTCTCGGCGAGCTGATCTTTAGTCGCCGGGCGGCGAGGGGTGCTGTACCACGCCCCTCGCCCCGCGGGTACCCGATGAGCTCATTCCAAGCCGGAACGGAAGGGCTCGTCGAGCCGCGCCATGTGCACGGTCATGGCTTCCACCGCTGCGGCCCGGTCGCCGGCGCAGATGGCTGCCACCAGTGGGCGATGCAGAGCGACTGCTTCCTCCACCGGGAAGCGCGTGACGCTGAAACCCACGGGAACGAAGAGCTCCCCTCTGATGACGGCTGCCGACTGTTCCAGGTAGCGGTTGTGAGCAGCCCTTGCTATCGCATCGTGGAGGTCGATGTGCCACTGTACGTAGGAAGGGCGGTCCGCGGTGGGACCGCGTCCAAGTTCCTCCAAAGCAGCCACGTCTTCTGCAGTTCGGCGCTCTGCCGCCCTGGCGGCGATCTCCAGCTCGACCCAACGGCGGAAATCCAGCATCTCTTCGAGCTGATCCCGGTGGGTTTCCATCCATTCTTTCCAGTGCTGCTTGATGGAGTCGACATCGGCCACCCAGTAGCCCCCTTTGGAGCCGATCTTCACTACGAGGTAGCCGAGCGCATGGAGCGAATTGAGGGCGAGCCGAGCCGTGGGGCGAGACACACCGAGTTGAGCTGCCAGATCTCGCTCGTTAGGAAGCTTGTCTCCGGGGGCCAGACGTCCGGAGAAGATGAGGGCACGTAGCAGACGCTCCACGTTGTCGCTGGCCCGCACGGGAGCGGTCACCACGCCGAGGTCCCCAGAAGGCAACTTCTTCCAGTGGGTCTGCATGCGGCGATGGTAGCATGCCGGGTCCCGGGCCCGGAAAGCGACATAGGGTAGCGCTACGGCGGGCGGCCATCCGCTCGTTGTGCCCTGAGTTGTCCTAGCCACGCTTTGTCGCTGCAGCTGCCTCTGTTATCATCCCGGGTCGTCGTCATACCGGTTCGGTAGATCGGTAAGTAGTTCCCGAGCTGCCGGGCCGGCGGGGCTTGGGCCGAGAAGGCGAAGGCAACAAGGAGCGCCGCACATGAAGCAGGTCACGGAACATGTGTACGGAGTGGACAGCGGAGACCTTACCGCGTACCTGATCGTTCTGCCGGAGACGGTCACTCTGATCGACGCAGGCTTTCCGGGTAGTCTTGGGCTCATCGAAGACGCCCTCCAGGCGCTCGGGCGAAGGCTGGGCGACCTTCGTGACGTGCTTGTGACTCACTGCCATCCCGATCATGCAGGAGCTCTTGCCGAGATTGAGAGAGCCACCGGTGCTGTAGCCTGGATGCACCCGCTGGATGCGGAGCTGGTCCGTCGCGGTCAGGCCTTCCGGGAGTTCCATCCGGCCCCGGGTGAGAAGAACCGGGTGTTCGTGGAGGAAGTGATCAGTAAGGGCCCTCAGACCATAGAGCCGGCGGAGGTCGAGCACGAGGTCGAGGACGGTGGAGTCCTCCCGGTTGCCGGGGGTATCACCGCCTATCATCTGCCTGGGCATAGTGCCGGGCACCTCTGTTTCCTGTGGCCGCAGGATAGCGGGATCCTGTTCCTGGGTGACGCGGCTAACAACGTGGAAGGGCTGAACGAGCCTCCCATCCACGAAGACCGCTCGCTTCTCCTTGAGAGTCTTCGCAAGATAGGGGAGCTGGAGTTCGAGATAGCCTGCTTTGCCCATGGAGCACCCCTCATGGGAGGAGCGGCGGAGGCGTTTCGGCAGAGATGGGGAGCGAGAAGCTAGAGAGTGCGAGTCCCTCGAGGGGCCGGCCAACAAGGCCTAGCCCCACATGTTCATCCCGCAATTGACGGGGATGGTCTGGCCGGTGATAGCGGCGGCATCGTCCGAAGCCAGGAAAACCACCACGTGACCGACTTCGTCCTCCTCTGCCGGTCTACCCAGCGAGTACATCTTCATCTCTGCGGCGAGTGCTTCTTCAAAGGAGGTACCGGTGGCTTGGGCGCGGCCTTGGATCATGCGCAAGAAGCGCTCCCCTCTGACTGCGGCCGGCGTGACACAGTTGACCCTGATGCCATGGGGGCCGCACTCGCGGGCGAGGGTCTCGGTCAATCCGATGAGGCCCATCTTGGCACAGCAATAGGGGGCGCGGCGTGGATAGCCGGAACGCCCATCTCCTGAGCGTCCTCCCTCGGAACCGATGTTGATGATGACCCCGCCTCGACCGGCGGGGACCATACGCTTGAGCACCTCCCGGCAGACCAGCATCGGTCCCGTAAGGTCGACGGCGAGCACTTCGTCCCACTCAGCAAGACTCAGCTCCCAGACCGGCTTGGTGGGCCCGCCGATGCCAGCGTTGTTCACCAGGATGTCTATACGACCCCAGCGCTCATAGGCCTGGGCCACTGCGGCGATGATTTGATCCTCGTGACGTACATCCATCACCACCGCGGAAGCTTCGCTGCCCGCACCCTCGATCTCGGCGACGACATGTTCTAGGCGGTCCAAGTCGCGCCCGGTGACACACACAGCCGCCCCGGCCTGCGCCAAACAGCGAGCGATGGCGCGGCCTATGCCCGCGCCGCCGCCAGTGACGAGCGCCACCCGTCCTTCCAGTCTGGTATCCGTCTTCCTGGCTGTCACGCTTCTCCCGCCGATACCGTGGCCGCCCCGACTGAGCTTCCTGGGCAGGCGACCGTGTCCCATTCTACCGGTTAGGCAGCAGATGGTCGGTGTAGTCAAGAGGGTTCCCAGCCCGTGTCCTCGGGGGCAGGGCTTACCGCTGGGGCGTCGGCGCCCGCGCAGATCTCTCGTCTAAGCACCGATGTCTTGTGGAATAGACAACCAATAACACTGACTAGAATCATTGACAACCCGCCCCGCCATCACTACCATGGAGTTGTCCCTGCATCTGGCGCTTTCAGCGACCGTATTTTGCAAACACGGAGGGGGCAGTGGCCAACATCATCGTCAACCGGGAGCTCTGCAACGGGTGCAAGACCTGCTTCAGGGCCTGCTTCATCGACGTCATCAAGTGGGACGACCAGGCCAAGAAGCCGGTCATCGCCTACCCGGAAGAATGCGTGCACTGCATGTACTGCGAGATCAATTGTAAGGAGCGCGCGATCAAGGTGAGTCCTGACTATCAGTCTTACCTCTTCCCGCGCGACAGCATCGTCTAGAGGAGAGGGGGCGCTGGTCATGGAGACAGGCGAGCGGCTGGCTACCGACGTACTCGTCGTCGGAGGCAGCATCGCAGGACTGGCAGCGGCCATCACGGCCAAGGAGGCCGACCCTGGCCTGCAAGTGACCGTGGTCGAGAAGTACACGAGCGGCTACTCGGGCAAGGCCAACCGGGGCGCGGGCATCATGCTCATACTGGGGGAGCACTCTCCGGAGGAGTTTGCCCAGTTCTACCTCAAGCATATCGGTCTCTATCTGAACAACCAGACCACCCTTCTCAAGTACGCCAGCATGCTGAACAGCGGAGCGGAGGCCATCGAGAAGTGGTCTGGCGGCAAGGTCGACAAAGATGAGACTGGCAAGTTCCGCACTCTCAAGTGGGCGTCTAGGCTGATCGGCCACCGCGAAGATGGCAAGGCTATCTTCGACCAGAACGTTCCCTACCCGTGGACACTGGTGGCCATAGAGCTCGACTACATGCGGGAAGTCCGTAAGTATGCGCGTCGGCTGGGAGTCAAGTTCGTGGACCGGGTGGGCGTGGTCGACTTGCTGACCACGGAGGCGGCTCAGGATGGCCCGCGGGTGTGCGGTGCCGTCGGCTTCGACATAGACACCGGCAAGCAGCATGTATTCACGGCGGCAGCGGTGGTGCTTGCCTGCGGGAACCAGTGTTGGCGGGTCATGCCTATGTGGTCTTGTGCGCGGGGGGAGGGGATCGCGGCTGCCTTCCGCGCAGGGGCCAAGTTTGCCAACTGTGAATACGCACCGTTCTACAACTGGACTTCCCTCGACCATTTCGAGTCGCACATGGGGACCGAATACGCCCTTTACAACCATAAGGGCGAGAACGTAGGGCTGCCCCTCATCAAGGAGGTGCACCCGGACATCAGCGCGGAAGTGCTTGTCGAGTGGTACAAGCAGGTCAAGGCCGGCAACGGACCCCTGCATTACCGGGAGCATGAAAACCCGCTCATGCCCTACCTGACCTCAGTGTTGGCCTCACGGGCGGTCCATGATCGCCCCTATGCCGACCGCTTTTGGGGCTATCTGTTCTTCAATGCCTTCTCGCAGGCTACCAACGACGAGGTGATCCCCGGTCTGGTGGGTGAGTTCAATCCGTTGTGGGTCGACGAGAATATGGCCACCAGTCTCCCCGGCTTGTTCGCCGCTGGGGACATCTGTGTGGGTGGTTCGAGGGCTTGGGGAGCCGTTGCTCAGCCAGGTCGCCACCGCGGCTCAGGCATCGCTTTCGCCACCTTCTCGGGCCGGGTAGCGGGACCGAGTGCTGCCGGCTTTGCCAAGGAGGTGGGCGCGCCAACGGAAATGACCGAGGCTCAGGTGGGAGAAGTCAGCAAGCGTTTCCAGGCGCCCGCGCGGAGCAAGGGCTTGCTCAAGCCCATGCAGATGGTGGCGGAGATACAAAAAGTGATGCAGCCTCTGGGCAACAGTCTTTACCGCCACGAGGAGCGGATGCGAGCCGCTCTTGCCCGGGTGGAGGAGCTCAAGACTGCGCTGCCCGAGATCGGGGCCGAAGACCCTCACCAGTTGTTCGGGGTCAACGAGTGCAGCGCCATGCTGCTGTGCTCGGAGATGTTCTTCAAGGCCTCGCTTGAACGCAAGGAGACCCGAGGATGGTTCATCCGCGAGGACTACCCCGACCCCAGCCCGGAGGGACCTTACTGGCTGGTGGTGGAGAACAAGGAAGGTACCGTGGCCGTGAGCAAAGAACGTGTACCCTTGGAACAGTACCCCTTCCAGCGCTGACTGTGAGCAGTCGGTGGGGAAGGATTCTGGGGAGGATAATCACATGTCTGCCGACACGAGCGCTAGTAGAAGCCCTGTCTCTGCACTCCGTCCGCTACGCCCGGACGAGGAGGCTCTGCCTTACGCCAAGTACTACTATCGTCCGGTCGCACCGCCCAATCCCAAGCTGATCGAGATACTCGACCGGGGACCCATGGACCTGGCCAAGGCCCTTCCCTATGAACGGATAAACGACCTGCTCGACCCCGGCTATCACGAGGTCGAGACCGGGTACTGCGTTCTGGATAACGGCGCGGGTTACGTGGCTGTCAACAACGTCTTCCCCGGTTGTACACGGGAGATGATGCAGTGGTGGTTTGCTTGGCATGCCGCCGGTCCTGGGCTCCGCTACGCCATCTGGTATCCGCCGGGCCATGTGACCATCGCCGTCAGCGACCGGGACCGGGCGAGACTGCTCGACCCCAATGTCCCCCTGGAGCAGAAGTCCCAGAATGTGGAGCACTTCGTGGTGGAAGATGTGGGGGGCGGCTTGGACGACATCGTGATCACCTTCCTGGATCCCGCCACTATGGGTTTTGACATGACGCGGTTTCACAGACCTAATGTAGCCTGCGTGTTTGGTGGCTACGGCATTCAAGAGTCACGGCAGGGTCCGCCTATGAAGGTGCCGGCCATAATGCTGCATTTCTGCCGGGAGATCGAGGGCGGCGTGGAGTTCCGCACCCGGTTCTGGCTGGGGTACCGGATCAACCGGGGCAAAGGCATGTGCGTATTGCCGCCTGGAGTCCGGGTTCCCCTGGAGGCGCCTCGGGGTCTGGCTTATCACAATGTGATGGAGTACTCCAATCTGGCCTCGATATTGCCCGAACTCTACGAAGAATTCGGGCCCGGCGTCTAGGGGGATTTGGGGTCCCAGGTGGTTTCTTCATGACTGGCAATCATAATGTAAGTCATTGACAAACAGGCCGGTAAACGATAGCATCGGGGCGACACCGGGCACGGGGACTCGTATTGGAAGGCAGCGAAGGGGGCTTGCTTGGCCAAGTGGATTCAGCTTCTGGTCACTGGCGTCGCTGTAGGTAGCATCTATTCTCTGATCGCGCTGGGCTACGTGACCATATATCGCACGTCGCGCATTGTGAACATGGCTCAGGGCGCTTTCGTCATGTTCGGGGCTTTCTTTGCCTACTCTTTCCTCTCCGAGCTGGGGTTGCCGTACTGGTTGTCCGCTATCCTCTCCATCGTCTGTGTCGTTATCCTGGGCGCCGCCATGTATCTGGTCGTGTTGCGCCCGCTGGTCAAGATCTCTCTGGTTTCCATCATCCTGGCCACCATGGCGCTCAGCATCCTGTTTGAAAACTTGGCTTTGCTCAAATGGGGAGGTTACGGGAAGAGCGTCCCTGCCTTCACAGGTGACAAGGCTCTCTTTTTTGGCAAGGTGGCCATATTCCCCCAGTATCTGTGGGTCATAGGTCTGATGGTCTTGGTACTGATAGGCCTCTACTTCCTCATCAATTTCACCCGCGTAGGCAAGCAGATGACCGCGACGGCCAATGATCCCGGGGCAGCCAGTCTGTCCGGCGTCCACACCGGAAGGATGATCCTCCTGGCTTTCGGCATTTCCGCGGCCATCGGAGCTCTGGGGGGAATAGCCATCACCCCCATTAACTCGACCTCGTATCTGTCGGGAGGCATCTACGCCCTGAGCGGCTTCGTGGCTGCCATCCTGGGGGGCTGGGGCTCGAGCGTGGGCGCGGTGGTGGGCGGCCTGACCCTGGGGGTCGTCCAGTCGCTCGCCACCGGCTTCTTGCCGGCAGGCTACCAAGATGCCATCGCCTATCTCATTCTGATAGTCATCCTGTACTTCCGACCGGGTGGGATCCTCGGCCTGCCGTCAGCCGAAGGTGAGTCATGATGGGTCGCCTTTCCTTCCTGCGCAGCTACGGCTTCCTCCTCAAGGGATTCTTGCTCGTCGTCCTTCTGGTCTGGCCGTTGGTCTACCAAAGCGGATATGCCATGCGGGTCATGACCAGCGGTGGCCTCTACACCCTGCTTACTGTGGCTGTGGTCATCATCTTGGGCCAGGCTGGGCAACTCTCGTTCGGGCATTCCGCCTTCTACGGGATCGGAGCCTATACTGCGGCTCTGCTCAGCATGAAGGTGGGTTTTCCCACTTGGGCCGGGCTGGTCATAGGGGCGCTGGTCGCCGGCGTGGTGGCCTTGGTTGTAGGTCGGCCTGTGCTCAAGCTGCGTTACTTCTACCTGGCTCTGGCCACCATCGGACTGGGCCAGATCTTCTTGGTGCTGGTCCAGCAACTGCGGACCATCACCGGCTCTACCACTGGGCTTGCCCCTGTGCCCACGCTCAGCCTTTTCGGCTTCAACTTCAACACCAATCTCCGTCAGTACTACCTGGTTTGGGTGGCGGCTCTGATAATCATCATCTTCATAGACCGGGCCTTGAAGTACCGCGCGGGGCGAGCCTTGCGCGCCGTCGCCACCAGCGAGATCGCCGCTTCCGCCCTAGGGGTGAGGAACGCCAACTGGAAACTACGAGCGTTCGTGGCCAGTGCTGTCATCTGTGGGCTGGCGGGAGGCTTCTATGCTTTCGTCAGCATGGCGGTCACCCCGAGCGCGTTCACTTTCACCGCCGCCATCCTCCCTATCGTCATGATGCTGCTGGGCGGGGGCACCGTCTGGGGCGCAGTGGTGGGTGCCGTTCTCATGACCTGGGTCATCAACGGCTTTTCCGGCCTGCAGCAGTATAGTGGAGTGCTCTATTCGGTCATCATGATCCTCTTGCTCATCTTCTTGCCAGCCGGGCTGTTGTTGCGACCCGACCAACGCGCACGCCTCAAAGCCTTGGTCAAGCGCGAGAGATTGGAAGAGCCGCCCCAGTGTCTGGTGACTGAGGAAGCTGGACCGCAACCCTCGGCAGTGGAAGCAGTGCCTGTCCCGAGGGAGAACACGGGGCCGACACTCCCGCGGCAAGAAGCGGGGACCGCACCGGCTTCCGGTGCCCCACTCCTTTCCATCGAGGACGTATCGGTCCATTTCGGGGGCCTCAAGGCTGTGGAGCGGGTGTCGCTGGAGGTTCCCGAGGGGCAGATCGTAGCGCTCATCGGTCCCAACGGCGCCGGCAAGACCACGCTCTTCAACGCTGTCAGCAGGCTTCAGCCCCTTACCTCCGGACGTGTCTGGTTCGGCGGCCAAGAGATCACCAAGCTGGATGCTGCCTCGGCCGCCCGGCTGGGGATGGCCCGCACTTTCCAGAATCTCCGCATATTTGTGAACATGAGCGTGCTAGAGAACGTTCTGGTCGGCTGTCATCGTCACGAGAGGACTGGCTTCTGGGCCGGGGGCCTAGCCCTTCCCAATCAGCGTAGAGAAGAGAAAGCCTCGCGCGCTCGGGCTCTGGCTGCTCTCGAACTGGTGGGGCTGAGAGAAAAGGCCATGCTACCCGCTTCGAGCCTTCCCTACGGACAGCAACGCTTGGTGGAGATCGCGCGGGCGTTGGCCTCGGAGCCCCGCCTGCTGCTGCTGGATGAGCCGGCGGCTGGCATGAACACGGCGGAGCGAGCTCATCTCATCGAGCAGATTCGGAAAATCAGAGAATCCGGCATCACCGTGCTGCTGGTGGAGCACGACATCGAGCTGGTCATGGGCATCTCCGAGCAGGTCTATGTTCTTGACTATGGCCGACTAATCGCCCGAGGCCGTCCGGAAGCGGTGCAACAAGACCCGGCCGTGATAGAGGCCTATTTGGGAGTCGGATTGGAGCATCGCCATGACCTATGCCAGACCCGCGAGCTTGCCGACGGAAGCTGCCCCGAACCGGAAGATCTGCTCGTGGTCAAGGATCTGCGGACGTGCTACGGGTCGATCGAGGCGTTGCATGGGGTATCGCTCAACGTGCCCAAAGGCGAAGTGGTCGCCATCCTGGGTGCGAACGGGGCTGGGAAGAGCACTCTGCTCAACACTATCTCCGGTCTGCTGCGGCCCAATTCCGGTATGGTCACTTACCAGGGCGAGGACATCACCCACCTGGGCGCAGAAAAGATAGCCGCTCGAGGAGTGTGCTTGGTGCCTGAAGGCAGACGCTTGTTCCGGGAGCTCTCAGTGCAAGACAACCTGGTCGTCGGGAGTTCGGGCCGGAAAGACTGGCGGGCCACGCTGAACGACGACATCGCCTATGTCTACGAGCTCTTCCCCATCCTGGGGGAGCGGCACAAGCAGCCGGCGGGGACGCTCTCGGGTGGGGAACAGCAGATGCTTGCCATCGGCCGTGCTCTGATCGGTCGGCCTCAGTTGTTGCTCCTAGACGAGCCCTCCATGGGCTTGGCCCCACTGGTGGTGGAGCGGATCTTCGAGGCGCTGGCCCAGCTTAACAAGCAGGGTCTTACCATGCTCATGGTGGAACAGAGCGCAGAGATGGCTCTTTCTCTGGCTCACCGTGGCGTCGTGTTACAAACGGGCCGGGTGGTCACGTCCGGACTGGCGGAAGCACTCAAGAGGGATGATCGCGTGCGGGCGAGCTATCTAGGCACAGCTCGCTCCTAGAGGCACGCTTTCAGGTAGGGAAGACAACGACGTGAAGGACAGGGAGGATCAGATGAAAAAGAGGTGTCTGACAGTCGGCCTTCTCGCCCTCGCACTGGTGGTTGCCTTGATGGTAGTCGCCTGTGGGGGAGAGAAGGAGACCACTACCACTGCGGCCCCCAGCACGGAGACCACCGCTGCTCCCAGCACTGAAACCACAAGTGCCCCGAGCACGGAGACCACGACCGGCGGGCCGGCCACAGGCGAGCCCATCAAGATCGGTTTCTCTAACAGTATCACCGGGTTTGCTGCCGCTCCCGCGGCCTCCACTGCTAATGGCATCATGCTCAGGGTCGAGCAGATCAACGCGGCCGGCGGCATCAACGGGCGGCCTCTCCAGGTCATCATGCTGGACGACAAGTCGGATGTGCCCGCGTGTATCGCTAACCTCAACAAGATGATCCAGGAGGACAAGGTCGTCGCCACCGTGGGTCCGTTCGCCCAATTCATGCAGGAGCCGGCCCGGGCCATCGCCGAGCAGACCCAGACCCCGATGGTAGGTATGGGCCCGGCCACGCTCGACCAACTTGCAGCCAAGCCGCAGTATCAGTGGAGCGTCATGGTCTCGGCGGCTTCCCCCACCCACGCTGACGCCTTGACTAAGGTGATCAAGAGCAACGGCTGGAAGAAGGTGCTAGGGATCGCCGACCAACTGGCCATCCATCAGGAAACGCTGGATCTGGTTGTCAAGAACGGTCCGGCCGAGGGCTTCACCTTGACCAAGCTGCCCGACACCTTCGGGTTCGACCAGACTGACTTCCAGCCTATCTTGAACAAGCTCATGCAAGCCTATAATGCCGACAAGCCGGACGCCATCGCTCTCTCAGTGAACCCGATCGCGGTGCCGCCGCTTTACAAGGGCCTGCGGTCACTGGGCGTGGACGTGCCCATCCAGGGTAGCCCTGCCGCCTCCAACCCGGCCATCTTCGCCATGGGTCCGGAGGCTGTCGACGGGCTTTATGTTCTCGACTCCGGTGGACTGATCAATCCGCCCAGCCTGCCCGACGATTGGCCGCTCAAGGCGCTACAGGTCGAGTTCTACAATGCTTATCAGGCCAAGTACGGCCGGCCCCCCGACTTCTTCGCTGCGGCTGGTGCTGACCTGATCGCAGTACTGACTGAGGCTATGAAACGGGCAGGGGGCCCCGACGATAAGGCTGCCGTAGCCAAAGAGCTCGTCAACCTCAAAGACTTCGTGGCCCTGCAAGGCATCGTCAACTTCACCCCCGAGGCGACATCCGAAGGTGTGACGGGTCAGATGGTGCTATTCCAGGTGCAAGGTCCCCAGTTTGTCTTCGTGAAGACGGTCAACTAAGACTGTCCTTGCGGGCCCGGGATCGCTTCTTCCCCGTGGGAGCGGTCTGACCGGATGAGGCCGGGGGGCCGGCGGCCGTGCCGCCGGCCCCCCGGCGTGCTTGGGTGGACCTCACTGGGTCGTAATCAAGCGGGACTCCGTTTATCCGAGGGCGACTAGTTCCGGTTGGTCCGCAGCAGTTCCTGACAGATGCGGACACCTTCCAGGGCATCTGTGCTCCAAGAATCCGCACCGACGAAGCTGCAGATGTCACCATCCATGGTGCCTCCGCCTACTACTATCGGGGGTCGATAGCCAAGGCCTGCTGTGTGCCGGCGTAGCAAGCGCGTGGCAGCTCTCATACTGTCGTACGCGGCAAAAACGAGGCCGGAAAGGCAGATCACGTCGGGTCTCGAACGCTCCGTCTCTGCTAGGAAGGCTTCTTTGGGGACGTCTACTCCCAGGTCGATGACATTGAACCCGTGGCTTCTAAGGGCTGCGGCGAACACGTTCTTCCCAATGTCGTGGATATCGCCGCGCACTGTACCCAAGAGGACAGTGCCGGCCCGCCCCTCTGTCTCGACTAGATGTTGGAACGGCTGAACCACAGCGAGGACCTCATTGAACAGCTCGCCAGCCATGACAAGGGCGGAGAGGTAGTACTCCCTGCGCTCATATCGCTCACCGACCATGCGCAACGCTTGCTGGCAGGTGGTGAGAATCATTTGGGGCGTTACCCCTCTCTCGGCAACGGCTTCTCTGGCGAGTTTGAGGGCGAGAGCCTCGTTCAGCTCGATGATAGCCAGATAAAGAGAATCAAGCGTAGACATCTTCTTTGGTGCTCAGGTCACTTCCCGATGGTATCCAGTTGGGCGCGCAATTGGAAGAGATCGGGACGTAGGAGCACATATCCCCAGCTGGCAGGTCGACCTTCCGCGTCAAGAAAGACGTGCTCCAAGCAGAGGGCAGCCTTCCCCTCAGGCTGATTGAAAATGTTGGCGCTCTCTTGGTCGAGGTTGACAGCTCTCACCGTAAGTTCCCCGCGGGGCAACCTGACGCCGCGGTCCGATTGGAGAAACGCATCCAAAGAGGTCGGCTGAAGCTGACTCTCAAGGAGAGGACGGCGGGGATCATAAAGTACGTATTCGCAGTAATACATGAGAGGCCCACTGGGATCGGTTACCAGCCGACGCAGGCTTACGACACGCTCACCTTCGGCGAGTCCGAGTATGCGAGCAGTCTTCGCATCTGCCCTATCCATGGCGACTGAAAGAAGGCGTGTTTCGGCGGAACCCTCCACCCATCTCCCCGTGCCGGAACTGAGTCTGAACGTCGCCTTGCTCAAGTCGGGGACTCGCACGAACGTACCCTGGCCCTGTACACAGGAAACCGCGCCTTTCTGCTTCAAGGCCGCTAATGCCCGTCGCACGGTCATCGGACTGGCTCCGAATTCGGTGCACAGCTGGGGGATGGAGGGTAAACGGCTTCCCGGGGCGTAGGTTCCTTGCGCTATCCGGCGGGCGAGCGTGTCCGCGATCATGAGATACACCGGCTGAGAAGGTTCAAGAGCGTTCTGTCCCTCGGGAGAGGGGGGCTTCTTGAGCCTTCGGATCTTCGGCGATGGTCGCGGACTTGGCTTCACGGCGAGCCTGTGTATTCGCTCAGAGGCATTGGAGCAACTTGTGAGAGATCAGTATGGCCCGAACATCCCATCTGACGGTCCGATCCTGTCTTGCAGTGGGTACGGACTGCTACGGACCCCACCCACATTCATTATATACACAGACCCACAAATCTTGTCGACTAAGACTGATTACAACTCATATACATCTTGCATTTGTGGACTGATATGTTATATGCTCTCATGGTGCCGGTCTTCGTCTGACGCGGACACTGTATACCATGCTGCGGGGGGACTTGGGCGAGAACTCGTGCATCGAGGCCCAGCAAAGAGGGGGGCGGATGACCGACAAACCCTGGGCTGAAATGAGCCCGGCAGAGAAGCGGGCCTGGCGGATCCAGACCTGGCGGCACCCGGAGATCGACTTCGTCTCCGCCGAGGCTGAAGCTCTATACAGAGCTCGGGTAGACCGAGTCATCGCTGCCATCAACCTGACTACGCCTGATCGTGTGCCTGTGCGGCTTGCTGTCGGCTTCTGGCCTGCTAAGGCGGCTGGTCTCAGTCCCTATGACGCGATGAGGGACACGGCAGCAGCTTTGCAGGCTTGGAAGGATTTCAACCTCAGATTCCAACCGGACGTTTCGGTCGACCCCCTGAACAACACCGTCCCGGCGGCGGTCTTCAACTTGCTCGACTACAGACTGTATGCCTGGCCTGGGCACGGCGTGGCGCGAAGTGCTGGCTACCAATACAAAGAACGGGAATGGATGCTGGTTGAGGAGTACGACCACCTCATCTCAGATCCTACGGATTTCTTGTTGCGCGTTTATCTGCCACGGGCCGTGGGCGTATATGGCGGGTTTGCCGGTCTGTCTTCTTTTTGGGACTACATCGAACTCCCAGGGGTGGCTGGCCAGGTGTCGGGCTGGGGAAGCGACGACATGGTCACCGGCCTGAGGAACCTCCTCAAGGCTGCCAAGATCGCCAACAAGTGGCTGAAGCTTGCCTTGGCGGCGATGCAAGAGGTGCAAGCGCTCGGGTTCCCTCGGTATGTCGGCTCATCGACGAAAGCCCCCTTCGACATGCTGGGGGACACCTTGCGGGGGACCAAAGGCATTATCCTCGACATGTTCCGTTGCCCCGACAAAGTGATCGCCGCTTGCGAGCGTCTTGTCCAGGTGGCAGTCGACTGGCCTTTGCGAAAGGCGCGCCGTCCGTCTATCCCTGTGTGCTTCATCCCGTTGCACAAGGGGGCAGACGGGTTCATGAGCGATGAGCAGTTCCGCCTCTTCTACTGGCCGAGTCTACGGCAGACCATTCTCGGGCTGATCGACCAGGGTCTCATTCCGCTCCTGTTCGCGGAGGGCTGCTACAACAGTCGGCTGGAAATCGTCAAGGATCTTCCGGAAGGCTCGACCATCTGGTTCTTCGACCAGACGGACATGGCCCTGGCTAAGCAGACAGTGGGAAAGGTGGCCTGTATCCAAGGCAATGTTCCTCTCTCGCTCCTATACGCAGGCACGCCGGAACGCACCGCGGACTACGTTCGACGCCTTATCGAGGTCGCAGGAGAGGGAGGAGGGTTCATCCTAGATCTAGGCGCCATTGCTGATGGTGGAAATGAACAGAATCTCGAAACGATGATGAGGGCCGCCAGAGAATACGGGGTCTACAAGTGAGCCATACGACTGTACAAGTGCAGAACGTTTCCCTCAGCTTCGGTGGGGTCAAGGCGCTCACGGACGTCAGCATTACTGTCAGTTCTGACGAGATCTTTGCCATCATCGGTCCCAACGGGGCGGGGAAGACCGCTCTCTTGAACTGCATCAGCGGGTTTTATAGGCCGCAGGTCGGTGAAGTGTACTTGTACGGGAAGAAGATCACCGGTCTCCGGCCCGACAGGATCGCCAGACTGGGTATTGCCCGCACCTTCCAGAACATAGGGCTCTATACCGGGCTCAGCACGCTCGACAACATCATGGCGGCGCGTCATGTCTTCATGAAGCAGAACTTCCTGACCAGTGCTCTTTACTTCGGCTGGTCGCGGAAGGAGGAGATCGCCCACCGGAAGACTGTGGAAGAGATCATAGACTTCCTCGAGATGCAGTCGATCAGGAAGCAGATCGTGGGCACCTTGCCCTACGGATTGCGGAAAAGGGTGGAACTGGGCCGAGCTCTAGCCCTTGAGCCCAAGGTCCTTCTCCTGGACGAGCCGATGGCGGGAATGACCTTGGAGGAAAAGGAGGACATCGCCCGCTTCATTCTCGATGTGTTCGAGGGGCAGGGTGACACCTATCCCGACAGTCCAGTGCTTCGAGACGGAGTCCGCAGCATCGTCATGATCGAGCACGACATGGGCGTAGTCATGGACCTGGCCGATCGCATCGCAGTGCTCAACTTCGGTCGAAAGATCGCAGAGGGCACTCCGGCTCAGATCCAGAGTGATCCTGATGTCATCAAGGCGTACCTGGGAGAGCCTGGCCAGCCAGGCTGACGATGCCGATGCTTAAGGTAACTAATGTGGAAGCAGCCTACCTCGGTGTGATCCGGGTGTTGCACGGGATCTCGCTCCAAGTGGGCGATGGTCAGATCGTGGCGCTCATCGGCAGCAATGGTGCGGGCAAGACCACCACTCTCAAGGCCGTCTCAGGGTTGCTGCGCACTGAGCAGGGCAACATCACGAGCGGAGAGATCACCCTCGATGGCAGACGTATAGACCGCCTGAGTCCCGAGGAGATCGCTCGTCTTGGTGTCAGTCAGGTCATGGAAGGACGTCGTGTGCTTGAGCACCTCACGGTTGAAGAGAATCTCATGGTGGGTGCGTATCGCCGCAAAGATCGCGCAGCCGTCAAACGCGACCTAGAGATGGTCTTCGAGTATTTTCCAAGGATCCGTCAGTACAGAAAACGGGTAAGCGGCTACTTGTCCGGCGGCGAGCAGCAGATGTTGGTCATTGGTCGGGCCTTGATGGCTGCTCCGAGGCTGATGTTACTGGATGAACCTTCTCTGGGGCTGGCTCCCATGGCTGTCCAGACCATCTACGACATTGTCAAACAGATCAATCAGGATAGAGGTCTGTCCATGCTCATCGTTGAGCAGAATGTCAGAGCCGCTCTGGGAATCGCCGACTATGGCTACGTCATGGAGAACGGCCGAATCGTTCTCGACGGGCCGTCCGAACGACTGCGGGACAACGAAGATGTCAGGGAATTCTACATGGGCATCTCCTCGAGCGGAGCTCGAAAGAGCTACCGCGAGGTAAAGCATTATCGTCGCAGGAAGAGATGGGTGTAGTGGAAACCAACGCCGGCTCACTCGACACCTGGCCCAAGCTGTTGGAGCACAACGGTCGCGTCTTCGGTGCGGGTCTTACAGCCATGCGCTACAAGCACCACGGCATCTGGGATTCCTACAGCTGGGCCGACTACCTTGAGAGAGTGCGCCATCTGGCTTGCGGTCTGCTGTCGCTAGGTTTTGCACCCGGGGACAGGCTTCTGATTGTCGGTGGGAATACCCCGGAGTGGTATTTTGCGCAGCTTGCTGCGCAATGCAACAGGGGCATCAGTGTGGGTCTTTACTCCGATCTCTCCGCGGCTGAGATCGAACAGGTGGCCCGGGAATGCGAAGTCCGGTTCGCCCTGGTGGAGGATCAGGAGCAGGTGGACAAGGTCTTGGCTATCCAGGACCGGTTACCCGGGCTTAAGACGGTCATATATTGGCGGTACAGAGGTCTCAGCGCGGGCGAGGACAACCGGCTTATCGGCCTTCGCGAAGTCCTGGAGAGGGGGCGCCGGTACGAGCAGGACTGCCCGCATGACTTCCTTAGGAATGTGGCGGCGACCCGGGCTGAGGATATCTGTTCCGTAGTGTACACCTCTGGCGCCACCGGTAGTCCCAAGGGAGCGATGCACAGCTACCGGTCACTGATGGCAGGTGCTGTGTTTCTTGACCAAGTGGCCGGGCTCAAGCGCACAGACCGCCTTGTCTCGTACCTACCACCGGCCTGGATCGCCGAACAATGGCTGCCATTCGGCTGCCACCTACTGCGAGGGTGCACAGTGGTCTTTCCAGAGAGCCTGGAGACGCATGAAGCCGACATCCGCGAGGTCGGACCCACTGTGGTCAACTACGTCTCGTCCCTGTGGGAAAGTCTGGCTCGTCAAGCAAGGGCACGGATGGCGGGGGCTACTCCTGTCAAGAGAGCAGTCTCCACCTACCTGCTCTCGGCCGGTCTGACGAAAGCTCGGATCGAAGAAGAGGGCGCACGGTCTTCTGCCGCGCTCCGCTTCCTGGACCTCATCGGGGAAGGTCTTGTGTTCCGCCGTGTACGCCACAGCCTTGGCCTGGGGCGTACACGGGTCTGTTTCACGCACGGGTGCGTTCTGCCGCCTGAGACGGTCCGGTTCCTGCGAGCGGTCAGGGTACCCCTGCAAGGCGTGTATGGGTCTGCCGAGGCCGGGGCGATCGGCGTGCGTGATTTCCGTTCTCGTGCTCCAGGTGCGAGCTTCTCCATGCGCGCAGATATCGAGGTGAAGCTGACTGCCGAGGGAGAGCTTCTAGTCAGGCACCCTGGGGCGTTCTTGGGCTACTTCAACTATCCGCAAGCGACCGCAGCGGTCTGTGCAGATGCCTGGGTCGCGACTGGCGACTGCTGTCAGGTGAGGGGTGGAGACCTTCTGTTTATGGGTCGGCTTGATGACCTGCTTGTTCTTCCGGAAGGCGGGCTCCTGTCGTTGCGGGAGGTGGAGAACCGGCTGAAATGCAGTCCATTCATCAGGGAAGCGTGGGTTCCTCCCCACTACCAGGATGGCCACCTCTCAGCGGTGATCATCATCGACAGGATGACGGTGGGGCGCTGGGCCGACAGGAACAAAGTCACCTTCACTACCTTTGCCGATCTTTCGCAGAAGCCAGAGGTCTACCAGCTCATACGGCGAGAGATCGAGTTGGTGAACCGGTCTCTGCCCGTAGAGCAGCGCATCGGACGGTTCGTCAATTTCCACAAGGAATTCGACCCTGACGAGGGCGAACTGACTCGTAACCGCAAGCTAAGGAGGGCCTTACTTACGAGCAGGTATTCCGGGTTGGTGCAGGCGCTCGTGGATGGGAGTCCGAGCGTGGAGATCGAGGCAGAAATCGCATACCGGGACGGTCGGACAAGCAGGCTGAGAACCGTCGTCGGGGTTGGCACGGTGGCCGTGTCCGATGATGTGTTATCACGAGAGGGCGGTGAACTGTGACGTTCTTCGCGCAGCTGTTTATCACTGGACTCGCCTTGGGCATGATGTATGCCCTTATCGCCATAGGCTTCGTCATCATTTTCAAGTGCTCGCGGGCTTTCAACATAGCGTCAGGCCAGATCGTCATGATCGGTGGCTACCTGGGTTACACCTTCCTGATTCCCCTGGGCTTGCCGGTTTGGTTGGCGATCGTGGTGTCCGCAGCAATCGGGGCTGTGATGGGGCTCGTCATTGAGCGGTTGGCCGTGCGCCCGCTTCTCGGCAAGCCGGCTCTTGCCCTTGTGATGATGACCATCGCTCTAGCCGGGGCATTGGACGGAGTGGCGATACTGGGTTGGGGCGGTATCTACGAGACCTACCACGAAGTGTTGCCCGAGATCACCCTCACTTTTGGAGCTGTCTCGATACCTCCTTCCTCGCTGTTGGGTCTGCTCGTTTCTGTTGTCATCGTCGCGGCTCTCTTGTTTCTCTTCCGCTTCACAAAGATCGGTCTTGCTATGCGGGCGACCGCCGAGGACGAGCCAGTGACCCGTGGTCTCGGTATCAAGGCTACCTTCGTGTATGCCATCGTTTGGGTCATCGCCTGCGTGGTGGGGGTCCTTGCCGGGATCCTGCTGGGCGGGGTCTCCGGGGTGTCCCCCCCGCTGGCTGAAATAGGCCTGAAAGCGCTCGCTGTAGTCATTCTCGGTGGTCTTGACTCGATCGGTGGCGCGATCCTCGCGGGGGTAATACTCGGCATTCTGGAGAATCTGGCAGCTGGTTATCTCGACCCGATGATGCCTTCGGGGGGCGGACTTGCGAACGTGTTTCCGTTCATCGTCATGCTGGTCGTGTTGGTCTTTCGGCCGCACGGCTTGTTCGGACTCAAGCGGATCGAGAGGGTTTAAGTGATGCGGCACTTCAGCAGCAGCTTCGCGCACAGTTACGGCCAGGACATGGCGCTCTTGCGTACCAGGACGCAGTGGCTGTTGTTGGTGGTGTTCCTGGCTTTCATATTCACTGTCCCGCGCTGGGCCTCCAATTCTTTCCTCACTTTGGCTACCGTCATTGGCATCACCATCGTGAGTGCACAGGGACTCAACATCCTCACGGGCAATTGTGGCCTGGTGTCAATGGGCCACTCCGCGTTCATGATGGTGGGTGGATATGCCATGGCCATACTGACTTCTCAGCTCGGACTGCCCTTCGTGCTGGCGGTTCCTGTCGCGGGCCTCGTGGCAGGAGTAGTAGGGACCATATTCGGGTTGCCGTCACTTCGTATCAAGGGCTTCTACTTGATCATGGCCACGGTTGCTGCCTACTTCATCATCCACTGGCTGGTCCTGCAATTCCGCCAACTGACTGGTGGTACTGAAGGGATGGCACTCCCGCCAGCGGACCTCTTTGGCTGGTCGATCCGCTCACGGGAGAACTATTTCTACGTGGTCATAGTAACCGCCATCATCGCGACCTTGGTTGCCAAGAACATACTGCGGACCCGGATCGGGCGTGCTTTTGTTGCGATTCGTGACAACGACCTGGCTGCTGAAGCCATGGGCGTGAACCTGTTCCGGTACAAACTCCAAGCCTTCTTCCTGGGGAACATCTTCGCCGGCGTAGCCGGAGCGCTCTCGGTCCAGTATTACGCGTTCGCGAATGTGGAACAGTTCCCGTTCTTCGACTCAGTCTGGCTCTTGGGAATGCTGATCGTTGGGGGCATGGGAAGCGTGTCGGGGGTCATCTATGGTGTCATAGCTATCAAGCTGCTCCAGCAGTTGGCGGTGAAGATCGGCCCCTCTCTGGCAGAGATCGTCAACCCGCAAGCAGCGGTAGGCCTGAGCCTGATCCTGCCTAGCATCGCGATCATCCTCTTCCTGATATTCGCTCCTCGTGGCATCAGCCACCTCTGGGAGAGGGTGAGGAACTACTACCAGCTGTGGCCTTATTGAGCGTCTATGTGCAGGAGGTGGGGGAAAGGATCGAAAGAAGAACCAAGGCAGCACCAAAGAACATGACTGTGGACACGGAGTGAAAAGGGTCAAGAAGATGAAGAGAAACTGCATCGCAACTCTGCTCCTGCTCGCGGTCTTAGCATTCGCTGGCTTGGTGGCCTGTGGCGGCGGGGAGGAAACTACCACCACCGCAGCCCCTGTCACCACGGCACCGCCGTCGACCACCGAGACGGCGGGTGGCGGTACTGAGACCAGTGGTCCACCGAGCACGACGGCCGAGCCCGTGACCTTCCTGGTGGGCGGCACGTTTGCGCTGACGGGTGCTTACGCGGAAGACTGCGCGGCTGTTCTGGCTGGTTTTGAGGATTACGTGAAGTGGGTCAACGAGAACAAGATCGTCGCCCCTTGGTATCCGGACAAGCGTGTTCCGGACAACGTGACATACGAACTCAAGTGGGGCGACGACGCGCTCTCGCCTGACAAGTGCCTGACCATATACGAGGACTTCAAGTCCCAGGGGATGCTGGTGCAGCGCGTCACCGGGTCACCTGAAGGGATGGCTCTGAAAGACCTGCTGATCAAGGACATGATAGGGGCAACGAGCCAGTCCATGTCACCAGCCTACCTGATGCCGCCGGGCAACATCTTTACCACCGCTCCAATCTACACCGACCAGATGGCAGCGATTGCAGAGTGGTTCCTGGACAACTGGAAGGATACCAGCCGCAAGCCGAGGGTTGCCTATCTGACGGCGGATAGTACGCTGGGGCGCAACATCGTGATCCCCGAGATGCGCGCATACCTGGAGAAGATCGGGTTCGAATTCGTGGGGGAACAATATGTGCCCATGGTTCCGACCGCTCCTCCAACCACGCAGCTCGCTTGGCTCAAGAAGAACAAGGTCGATCTCGCTGTAGGCGTCATGATCAACGCGGGCAGCCAGCCGACCATCAAGGAAGCAGTCAGGCTGGGCATGGGGCCGCATCTTGACTACAAGATCACCTTTGGCTTTGCCAACCCCGCTCACCTACACATCTTCGTGCGCGACATGGGTGAGACCGGGGACGGTGTCGTCGTATCCGGCGATGTGTGTGCCCAAGATGCCGACGTGGATGGCATCAAGTTCGCCAACATGCTGCAAGACACTTACCGACCCGACAAGCGCAACGACAACGTTATGTACCTGGATGGCATCATCGAAGGGATGATACAGGTAGAAGCGCTGCGTCTGGCCTATCTGGCGGCAGGCGGTGCCAAGCTTACCAGCGAGGATGTCCTCAAGAAAGGCTTCTGGCAGATCAAAGATTTTGACACCGGCGGTCTCTTGGTCACCAAGCTCACCTTCGGCGAAGGGGATCCGCAAGGAGTGGATCAAGTGCGGCTACAGCAGGCACAGGGTGGCAAGATCGTAGAACTCGGTGCCTATCCTCTGCGCAACATCTTGCCGGCGGCCAAGTAGAGACAGCTGTTTACGGTCTCGGTCGGGGACGGTCGGGCCGTAGAGAAAGTAAAGTCCCGCGCCCCGGAACGAACCGGGGCGCGGGACTTTACCCATTCTGAATACGAAGCCGGCTCAGTCTTCCTTCTTGAGAGGCTGGATCTCCTTGAAGGTCGGGTTGTTAAAGACGGTGTCCAGGCAGGCGCCGGTCTCCTGAAGCTTAGCCTTGCCTACCGAGTAGCACACGCAGAAGGCCACCTCCATGAGCTCCTCCTCAGTGGCGCCCGCCGCCTTGGCGTTGCAAGCCTGGGGAAGAACCCCGTCATAGTGGCCGTTCATCATGTACAGGCCGACCAAGAGCAGGTACCGGGTCTTGGGATCGAGGATCCCGCGGTCAAGCAGACCGGTAAGCTGATTGTGGGCGAAGGTGTGCAGCATGTCGGGGCGGTTCTTGACCCAGAAGTCGAGCGAAGGATCACCCTTGCCGCCGGGCTTATAGCCGGGGCGTTGCTTGGCCCAGGAGGCAAGGACCTCCTCGCCGGTCTTGGCTGCCTTCATGGCCTCGACGACTTCCTTTTCCTCTGGTCTAGGCATCTCAATCTCCTTCTTGCTGAGTTTCCAACACTGAGCCCCGTCTCCTCGACGGGCGCTGTGCTCCCTCTTGGTGGTTCCGCAACTCCCCGCCTAGCTCCCCGACTTGCAGCTAGTGGCCACCTGTGGCGGCCTCCTGGCCGGTCAGGCTGGCCGCAAGGATCTCCGCAACGTCGAGTACCTTGACCTCCGTTCCGGTGGCCACGCTCTTGACGCCGTCCTCCATCATGATGAGGCAGTACGGGCAATTGACCCCGATGACCTGGGGGGAGGTCTCCAGCAATTGGCCGACACGCGCCTCGTTCACTCGGTGACCGGCCTCCTCCTCCATCCACATACGACCACCGCCGGCGCCGCAGCAGAAACTCTTGCTGCGATTGCGCTTGGCTTCAAGTACTTCCAGCCCTGGTAGAGCCTTGAGGACCTTGCGCGGCGCCTCGTACTGCCCTTGGTAGCGACCGAGGTAGCAGGAGTCGTGATACGCGACCCGTTGCGGCAGGGTGGTCTTCACGGCGCCATCCGCCCTGTGGCCCGTGGTCCCGACGGCCGGCTTGAGCCGGCCCTCGGTCAGCAACTGGGCGAAGAGCTCGGTGTAATGGATGACCTGGTAGTTCCCGCCGAAGGCCGGATACTCGTGTTTGAGTGTGTTGAGACAGTGCGGGCAATTGGTCACGATCTTGGTGACACCCAGGCCGTTCAGGTTCTCCACGTTCTCCCGAGCGAGCATCTGGAACAGATACTCGTTGCCGATCCGGCGCATGGGGTCTCCGCAGCATTTCTCAGCTGTGCCCAGGATGGAGAAGGTCACCCCGGCGTGTCTCAGCACCTGGACGATGGCCCGACTGACCTTGATGCTGCGGTCGTCCACGGAGCCCGCACAACCGACCCAGAACAGGTATTCACCCAACTCGCCCTGGCCGGCGACGGCTACCTCGAGATCTTTGGCCCAGTCAGCGCGAGTCTGCTGCCCCACGCCCCAAGGATTGCCGTTCTTCTCCACGTTGCGAGCCGCCAACATAGCTTCCTGCGGAAACTCCCCCAGATCCATCACCAAGTGCCGACGCATAGCGATGATCTTATTGACGTGCTCGTTCTGCACCGGGCACTGTTCCTGGCAGGAGTAGCAGGTGGTACAAGCCCAGATCTCATCCTCGCTCATGACGTCACCGATGAGGCTGGGTGTGTCATCGTCTTCCTGCACCCCGGCGCCGGTCTTGAGCGCCTTCGCAGCTGCTCGTAGCGCAGGACCTCGTTCATCTAGATGAGCACGGAGTTTGGTCATGAGGGTCTTGGGGGAGAGCGCTTTGCCGCTCTGGGAAGCGGGACAGTGATCCTGGCAACGACCGCACTCTGCGCAAGCGTACAGGTCGAGGAGCTGTTTGCTGGTGAAACCTTGGATCTTGCTCACCCCGAACTCCTCTACCTCTTCGTTCTCCAGGTAAAGAGTCTCGATCTGACCACCCCGAGGCTTCAGACTGCGGAGGAATTCGTTGACGGGGCACATGATGAGGTGGAGATGCTTGGAGACGGGGATGTAGACCAAGAAGGCCAGTAGCAGCAAGACGTGGATCCACCACAAGATGTTGCGAGCCACTTCGCGTCCGCCGGCACTGATTCCTTCCACACCCGTCGATATGGCAGTGGCTAAGAATGCGCCCCGCTGGGCCGAGGTGGGCTCGGGAGCGTAGGTAAAGCCGCTGTACAGGAACTCGGAGATGATGAGAAAGAAGATAAGGCCCAAGATGATGCCGGCTTCGGCGCTAGGCTCCAAGCGGGTCTTGCGCACGACATAGCGGAGGTACACCAGGACCAGTATGCCTAGCACCACCAACAGGCTGAGCACATCTTTGGCCAAGAGAAAACCGAAGTTCTCCGCCCAAGGAAACTTGAAGCCCACGCGGATCCCCTCGGCAATGATCTGGAGCGTCCCGAAAGCGATAACGATGAAGCCCCAGAAGATGAAGAAGTGGATGGTCCCCACCCACTCTTTGAACAGCTTGCGCTGCCCGAAAACGAAGTAGAGGAAACCGCCGAAGCGCCGCGGGAGGTGGTCAAAGCGGTATTCCGGCCGTCCTACGAGGACGTACTGCACGCGTTGCCCGAGGAAATAGGCGAAGGCCGCCAGCGCGACTACGAGGACGACGATGAAGACGATGCCGGTGGTCGTCAAAGTCGACTCCTAAGCTCCCGTCTTGCGCCGCCGGATCTCTTCCGTCAACCTGGGCACTACCTCGAACAAGTCGCCCACCACTCCGAAATCGGCGAACTGGAAAATAGGAGCGTCGGGGTCCTTGTTGATCGCCACAATGTAACGGGAGGTCTGCATGCCTGCGCGGTGCTGGATAGAACCTGAGATGCCGCAGGCGATGTAAAGCTGTGGGGAGACGGTCTTGCCCGTCTGGCCTACCTGATACTGGTGGTGCTTCCAACCGGCATCGACGGCCGCACGGCTAGCCCCGACGGCTGCACCCAGGACCTCCGCCAGCTCCTCGATTACCTTGAAGCCTTCTGGACCCCCTACTCCCCGCCCACCAGAGACGATGATGGTGGCTTCCTCTAGGCTGATCAGGCCCAGGTTCTCGCAGACCACATCAGTCACCTTGGCGAGAAGACTGGTAGGTGAGAAATCCACGCTCAGGGGAACGGTCTCAGCGGTGACCGGTGCCTCGCTCCGGGCGAACGAGCTCGGCCGGACCGTGGCCATGACCAAATCGCCCGAAGCTTGCTTCTCGGCGATAAGACTGCCACCGAAACAAGGATGGGTGGCGACCAGATTACCGTCCCGGAGCTCCAGGCCGGTGATGTCTACCAGCAGGCCCGTACCCAAGCGGGCCGCACAGGCGGCTGCCACATCCCGGCCGTCTGCAGAAGTCGAGAACAGGACCAAAGCAGGGTCGGCTGCCTTGATGGCAGCCACAGCCGCGTCGGTGAAGAGCCCAGACTGGAAAGTGGCCACCTGGGGGTCGTCTACCAGATACACGCGCTCGGCGCCGTAAGCTGCCGCTTGGGCGCCGAGCGCCGCCACCCCGGACCCGATGATCACGGCACTTACCGGCCCGCCCATCTCGGGCGCGAGCTCGCGGGCCCGGGTGATGCTCTCCAGAGTCACGTTAGCCAGCCGGTCTTGACCGACCTCGGCTACGACCAAGATGCCTTTCTTGTCGCTCACTGACCTCTCCTTCCTCAAAGGAGCTTCTCAGCCGCCAGGAAATCGGCGATCTTCTGAGCGCTCGAACCGTCGTCCTCAATCTTTGTTCCAGCGGTGCGGGGGGGAGCCGTCCGGGCGGAGAGCACTTTGGTCTTGGCTCCGCCCAGGCCGATCTTGCTGATATCCAGGCCCAGCGCAGCCACGTCTTTGACCTCGAGCGGTTTCTTCTTGGCTCCCAGGATGCCCTTCATGGTCGGGTAGCGGGGCTCGTTGATGCCCTTGGCCACCGAAACCACAGCTGGAAGCGGACAGTCATAGGCCACGTAGCCCAGGTCGGTCTCTCGATGCACCTTGAGCGTGGTCCCGTCCGACTCCATCTTGGACAGCGTAGAGAGGAAGGGCCGTCCCAGCAGCTCAGCCACAGCGGCTGGCACACAGCCCGTCTCCCCGTCGGTGGAGCGGTTGCCGAAGATGATGAGGTCGTAGGACATGGTCTTGAGCGCTTCTGCTAAGGCGTACGCCGTCCCCATCACGTCGGAGCCGGCGAGCGCGGCATCGCTGATCAAGACCGCGTCATCGGCCCCCATGGCGAGCGCTTTGCGGACATCGTCCGCAGCTCCCTCGGGTCCCATGCACAGGACGGTGACCTGACCTCCATGCTGCTCCTTGAGCTTGAGGGCTTCCTCGACCGCATACTCGTCATAGGGATTCAGAATGTTGGGTACAGTGCGGTCTAGCCGCCAAGAGGTGGGGTCGAGACGCTTCTCGGCTTCGGTGTCGACCACCTGCTTTACGCAGACTATTATGTTCACGGGTCATTCCTCCCTCGGCGTGATGACCTTCGGCCGTGCCAGCGATGACCGGGTATGACGGCCACTGTGCATAATGGCAGGATGGTACATGATAGTCCGCGGCCATGCCTGGGGGGAAGCTTCGCTGGAACTTTTCATAAACACTACAAAGTATTACGATGCGGAATAGATGACTGGACTCCTCGTGTGGGCAGAGTTGGTCCAAGCCTCTGGAGTCCGCCAAAGCGCCGGTGTTCTGTTCAAGACGAGGGAGTCTGCCGAAGCCTGACGAGACGGGACCGATGGAACTGGACCTTTTCCGATCGTTCGTAGCTGTGGCCGAAGCCCGCAGTTTCAGCCGGGCCGCCCGTGCCTTGCACACGACTCAGCCTACCCTCAGTCGTCAGATCGCTCGTCTGGAACAAGAGCTGGGGGAGCGGCTCTTCGAGCGCTACGGGCGCCACGTGGAATGCACGGTAGCCGGCCAGATCCTCCTGCCCCTGGCTCAGGCCATCGTGGCTCGGGCTGATGACGCCATCAGCTTGATCCGGGAACATGCTGGAGCCGGCTCCAGCATGGTGCGTTTCGGTGCGGTGGGGAATGTTTTCGCCCTCCTGCTCACTCCCCTGCTGGTGTCCTTCCTGACTGCGTTCCCTGGTGCGAAAGTCGATCTCATCGACAAGGACGACGCCCAACTGGAGGAGGCGGTACTGAGCGGCGAGCTGGACTGCGCGGTGATGACCCCCTGGGGTTCCACGCGGGCGGCTACCCACTACCTGTTGACCGAGGAGATAGTCTTGGTAGTGCCGCGGGGCCATAGGTTCGCTACACGCAGATCGGTGCCGATACGTTTGCTGGCCCAGGAGTCCATACTTCTCCCCCGGCCCACGTTACACGTCAGCAACATAGTGACCGATGCCTTTCGCAGAGCAGGCTTCGAACCGAGACTTGCCTACCGAGCCAACTATCCGGAGCTGACCAAGGCCTTGGTCCGGACTGGTCTGGGGGTGGCGCCGATGCCGAGGATGCTGGCTGCTCCGGAGACGCTGGACGGACTGGTGGCGGTGCCGTTCGAGGAGCGGCTCACTCGGGACCTGGTCTTGATCTCCCCACGCGACCGGCCCGTGTCGGCCGCGGCTCGGGCTCTGATGGCTCACCTTCGCGCCGGTCTCGCCCGGGGCGGGTAGCTATACGGCACTGTAATAGTTCCTCTCTATCATGAAATGTTGCGCCGAAAGGCTTTTCCCCTTCGCGGCACGGACTACTATTGGCGGGGTGGCAGCCGGCGTCATCTACGTCTGGCTGGCCTGTGAGAGAAGACTCGATCGCGTCAGGAGACGTCGGCATGGATTTCCGGTTTACAGAAGAACAAGAAATGACCCGGGAAATGGTGCGGGATTTCGCCCAGAACGAAGTCAAGCCCGCTGCCATCGAGCTGGACCGGCGGCCCAATCCCGAGGATTGCATACCCTGGGATCTCATCAAGAAAGCCTCGAAGCTGGGTCTGCGTACTGCCGCCATCCCCGAGGAATGGGGCGGCGAAGGGGCGGACTACGTGACGCTGGCTCTCATCCTGGAGGAGCTGGGAGCCGCAGACCACGGGTTCGCCAGTATCATCCGGGGCTGCTACACGGAGTCCCCGCGCCTGGTCCACGAGCTCTCCCCCGAACAGCGGGATGAATTCCTTCCCAAGTTCTTGCAAGACGACACTTACCTCATCGCTCTAGCCCGCACCGAGCCCGATGCGGGCACCGACTCGCACTTCCTTTATGACGAGCCGGGTGCCTCTATCCAGACTTATGCCGAGAGGCAAGGCGACGAATACGTCATCAACGGGACCAAGCACTTCATCTCCAGCGGCGGCGTGGCCAAGCTGTACTTCCTCTATGCTCGGACCGACAAGAAAGGCCCCATCTCCACCAGCCTGAGTCTGTTCCTGGTACCTTCGGACACGCCGGGCTTCAGCATCGGCCGTTTTCACAACAAGTTCGGTCGGCGGCTCCTCCCCAACGCCGAGCTGGTGTTCCAGAACGCTCGTATCCCCGCCCGTTACCTGGTGGGCAAGGAGGGCGAGGCCTGGGGCTCCGAAGGCGAGGGCGGCGGCGGTCCGCAACGCGACTGGAGCAAGGGCCCTGGTGCTCCGCCCCCCTTCGGCCTGCTGGGGGCTGCGGTCAACCTGGGCACCGTGCGGGCCTGTTACGAGGAAGCGCTCAAGTATTGCCGTGAGCGAATCCAGGGCGGTAGGCCTATCATCCAGCAGCAGCATGTGGCTATCGACCTGGCGCGCATGAAGGTCCAGATCGAGGCTGCCCGCTCCTTGCTTTACCGGGCGGCCTGGTCTTGGCAGGCCAAACAGGATTATGACCCCAAGATGGGGATGCTCTTCAAAGCCTATGTAGACGAGATCGGCGTCCAGATCGCAAGCAAGGCCATCGGTCTGTTCGGCGGCATGGGCACTGGAGACGATGATTTCCCCATCTCGAAGTATCTACGGGACGTGTACACCTTCCTGCATGGCTTCTCGACGACCGAGGTCGCCTATCTCATCGGAGCGCCGACTGAGTAGCGCCGCGGCGGAGCAGCGTGCCGACTGGGTAAAGACACCGGCCAGGGGGTAACGGTATGGCAGAAAAGACGTTCGTCAACTGTACGGCGGGGGGGCCCATCCGGGTCCACGTCGAAGACGGTCGTATCACCAAAGTGAGACCACTGGTCTTCGACGAGACCGACGCCCCGTCGTGGACCATCGAGGTCGACGGTAAGAAGTACACGCCGCCGCGCAAGGCGTGTGTGGCTACTTTCACGCTGACCGAGCGCGCGCGTGTGTACTCGAAGGACCGCATCCTCTATCCGATGAAGCGGGTCGACTTCGACCCCAAGGGGGCACCTGGCTCCACCGGCCCCGGAGGCCGGAACGCTCAGAATCGTGGCAAGTCGCCCTATGTGCGCATCAGCTGGGAAGAGGCCTTCGACCTCGTGGCTGGGGAGATGAAGCGCATCCGTGAGACCTACGGTCCAGAGGCCATCACCTCTCGCTGCTCCTCCCACCACAACTGGGGAAACGTCGGCTATCGCACCGGGGCCTGGGCCCGCTTCTTCAACCTGATCGGCTTCACCGACATCCTAGACAACCCGGACAGCTGGGAGGGTTGGCATTGGGGCGCCACCCACGCCTACGGCTTCTATTGGCGGCTGGGCAATCCCGAGCACTACGACATGCTTGAAGACACCCTGCGCTATACCGACCTCATCATCCATTGGGGTAATGACGCTGACTCCACGCATGGCATCTACGGCGGGAACGAATCGGCACTGTGGCGGTACTGGCTCAAGGAAAAAGGGATCCGCCAGATCATCATCGATCCCTACTTCAACTACACCGGGGCAGCGGTCGGCGACAAGTGGATCTCGTATCGGCCGGGCACGACCGGGGCTCTGGCCTTGGGCATCGCCTACGTTTGGATCACCGAAGGCACTTACGACAAGGATTATGTCGCCAGCAAGACCGTCGGCTTCGAGGAGTTCAAGAAGTACGTACTGGGCGAGGAAGACGGCATACCCAAGACGCCGGAGTGGGCAGCTGCCGAGACCGACGTCCCCGCCCGGACCATCATCGCGCTGGCGCGGGACTGGGCCTCGCACCGTACTTGTTTGGCCGGTGGCACCAAAGGCGGCGAGGGCGGGCACTGCCGGCAAGCTTACGCTACTGAGCACAACCGGCTCATGGTCCTCCTCCAGGCCATGCAGGGCCTGGGCAAGCCCGGGGTGAGCATCTGGGGGACAGCCAATGGGCCGCCGTACAACCACACGCTCGATTTCCCGGGCTACGCCAGCGGCATCAACTTTAATCTGATGGCGAGCAAACCCATCCAGAACCCGGTCAAGCAGCGCCTGTACCGCTTGCTGGTGCCGGAAGCCATCCTCGATCCGCCGATCGAGTGGATGGGCGAGGGCTTCTGCGGAGGGTCCTTGGAGCAGCAGTTCACCAAATTCGTGTACCCGCTGCCCGGCCACTCTGAGGTGAAGATGTTCTATCGGTATGGGGGGGCTTTCCTTTCCACCATGACCGAGACCAACCGTTGGGTGCGTATGTATCAGAGCCCCAAGCTGGAGTTCGTGGTGAACCAGGACTGCTGGTTCTCGACCGAGACCCGGCTGGCCGACGTCATCCTCCCGGCTTGCACTAACCTGGAACGGAATGACATCAGCGAATACGCCAGCTCGGGCGGTTATTCCCTCCACGCTTCGGGCAGCGCTAACCACCGGATCATCATCTACCAGCAGAAGTGCATCGAGCCGCTGGGCGAGTCTAAGTCCGACTACGACATCTTCTGTGGTCTGGCTGAGAGGCTGGGTGTCCTCGACGAATACACCGAGGGCAACACCATGGAGGACTGGATCGAGAAGATGTTCTATAAGTCCGACCTGCCCAAGTACATCGACTTCGAGGAGTTCAAGACCAAGGGCTACTTCCTAGTACCGCAGATCCCCGACTACAAACCCACGCCGGCGCTGCGGTGGTTCTACGAGGGACGTCCTTGTGATACACCGGACTTTGCCAACCCCAAGCGCGGTACCGATAAGGCGCACGAGCTGGGGACCTACAGCGGCAAGATCGAGTTTGTCAGCCAGAGTCTCCTAGCCCATACGCCCGACGACGACGAACGGGCTCCTCTGCCGCGGTACAGGGTGAGCTGGGAAGGACACCATTCGGAGCTTGCGAAGAAATACCCCCTGGCGCTCATCTCACCGCATCCCCGGTTCACTTTCCATACCCATCACGACAGTCACGTGGAATGGCTGTCGGAGATCCCTGGCCACCGCATGCCCAAGGACGGCTACGATTATTGGATAGCACGTATCAATCCGGTGGATGCCCAGGCCCGTGGTATTCGACAGGGTGACGTGGTACGCCTCTATAACGACCGCGCGTCTGTCTTGTGTATAGCCCACGTGACAGAGAGGGCACGGCCGGGAGTGGTGCACTCCTATGAGGGCTCGGCCAAATACGACCCCCTGGAGCCAGGCAAACCCGGCACCACCGACCGGGGCGGCTGCGTGAACATGCTGACTCCGGGGCGGTTGATGTCTAAGAACGTGCCGGGCATGGCCCCCAACTCCTGTCTGATCGAGATCGAAAGATGGGAGGCCTGAGATGACCCGGTACGGAATGGTTATCAACGTGGCTCACTGCATCGGTTGCTACAACTGCTTCATCGCCTGCAAGGACGAGCATTGCGAGATAGACCATCTCCCCTACGCGGCAGCTCAGCCTCTGCGGGGTCAGACCTGGATGCGGGTGATCGAGACTGAGCGCGGGCGTTATCCCAAGGTCAAGGTGGACTACACCGCCATCCCCTGCATGCATTGCGACAAGCCGCTGTGTGTAGAGGTGGCGGGTGACGGCTCTGTGTATCGTAGACCAGACGGCATCGTCATTGTCGACCCCGAGAAGGCCAAGGGGCGTCGCGACATCGTGAGTAGCTGTCCTTATCGGGTCATCTACTGGAACGAGGAGAAGCAACTCCCCCAGAAGTGCACGCTCTGTGCCCATCTGCTGGACGCGGGCTGGAAACAACCGCGCTGCGCTGAGGCCTGCCCCACCAACGCCATCGTGTTCGGGGATTTGGACGACCCCGAAAGCGAGGTTTCGAAGTTGCTCTCGGCAGGTCGCGTGGAAGTGCTTCATCCTGAATACGGACTGGGTGAGAAGGTCTGGTATCTTGGTCTCCCCAAGAACTTCGTGGCCGGAGCCGTGGTCTTCGGCGACACGGATCAGTGCGGAGCTGGGGTCACGGTCACCCTAGAGGGCGAGGGTATGACTGCCTCCACCGTCACCGATGTTTACGGCGACTTCGAATTCGAAGGCTTGCCTAAAGACGCCTCCTACACAGTGCGTATCAGCAGCCCCGGTTATCAGGAGGTGGTAATCCCGGTGCGGACGAACGTGTCGGTGTATCTGGGGGACGTGGTACTGGCCAAGGCTTGAACAGGTCGACACGCCAGGATGAGGTGCGAGCTGGCGCCGGCGCCCGAAGGGCGCCGGCGCCTCGCTTATGTGGCCAGATGCGCCCCGGCCGCCCGGGTTGCCTCGTTGACAAGGCGAAACCCGAGGCGTAAGGTGCGTTTCGTGGGAGGCCGCTGAACTAGGTTCTGTCTACAAAACCAAGGAAGGGCGCATGGGGGGAATCTTCGCTGGCAAAGTGGCGTTGGTTACGGGAGGAGCCTCGGGCATCGGGCGGGCCACAGCACTGCTTTTCGCGCGGGCTGGCGCCCGCGTACTGGTTTCTACCGATGCCAACCTGGCCGGGTGCAGCGAGACCTGCGACATGATCGCAGAGGCGGGAGGAGAGGCGTCGTATGTGCAGTGTGACGTGGCTGCGGAGGCCGAAGTGGAGGCTCTTGTCGCAGAGTGCGTGCGTCGCTACGGCCGGCTTGACCTTGCCTTCAATAATGCTGGCATCGGACCGGACGGTGTGCGGGTGCCCCTGCTTTCTATAACCGATATGCCGGTGGAGCTGTGGGACCGCACGCTGGATATCAATCTGAAGGGTGTCTTCCTATGCCTCAAATACGAGATGCGGCAGATGGTGACTCAGGGTAGTGGCGGGGCCATCGTCAATACCTCCTCCGTGGGCGCGCTCAAACCCCTTCCCGGGTTCTCTGCCTACAGCGCGAGTAAAGCAGGTCTCAATGTCCTGACCAAGACGGCGGCGTTGGAGGGGGCTCCGCATAACATCCGCGTGAACGCAATCATGCCGGGTCCGACGCAGAATACGCTGCTTTTCGAGTACTTGACGACCTCTAACCCCCAGGAGAAGACAAACATGGAGAACGCTGTCCCACTCTCTCGCCTGGGCTACCCACAGGATATGGCTGAAGCTGTCTTGTGGCTCTGCTCCGACGCGGCGTCGTTCATCACTGGGCAGTGTCTGGCCGTGGACGGCGGTCTTACTGCGCGATAACGGGCAGGAGTCCTGGCTATCGGGTGAGGTACACGGGCTGCTAGGCAGGTGTTCGGGAAGCTGGGAGGGGAGATGACAGAGGTGGTTGAAGACCGACTCGCGCACCAGAACAAACAGATCGTAGCTCGTTTCCTTGCCGACGTGTTTGTGCGGCACGACATGAGCCGGTTAGACGAGTACATGCATGACGATTACATCCAGCACAACCCAGACTGCCCGCAAGGGAAGGCCGGCTTCTTAGAGTTCTTCGCTCTGGTCTTCGGGGCGATGCCTGACTTTCACTACGAGGTCAAGAGGGTGGTCGCCGACGGGGAGATAGTCATGGCCTGGTGTACCACGCTAGGGACCCACACCGGGAGGGAGTTCCTGGGGCAAGCCCCCACCGGCAACCAGGTGAGATTCGATGTAGTGGACATCTTCCGCATGAAGGATGGGAAGATCGCTGAGCACTGGGACGTAGCCGATACCTTCACCTTCTTCTCCCAACTCGGGATCGTCCAGGGGCCTGCGGATCGGCAGAGGAGGTAGTGACGGATGTCCGTTTCGGCTTACGAGCGTCTTGTCGTGCGTCGTCCACTCGCCCCAAGCGGCTGTGTCGGAGTCCAAGGGATGGACGCCGAGCGTCGGATACTGCTGAGCGAGTCCCAGGTGTCGGGTTGTGGCCACTATGTAGACCTGACGTGGGTCCGTCCGGACTCCCAACCCGGTCGTTACGCCATCGAACAGGTGCTCGACTATGACCAGGTGCTGCTGCACATCGGCATGGACTGGCGGCGACCCCAAAAGCTGGGGGCGACGGTCGAGTTCTACCTAGGCGGACAGCGTATGGTCTTCGACACGACCACCGCTTTGTTTATTCCTAGAGGCACGCCTTACGGTCTGCTGGCATGGAAAGACATCAGACAGCCGTATGTGCTCCTGCGGCTGGTCTTTGGTAGTGGGGAGGAGCCGGTGGGCCACTGGTGGGATGCAGAGACTGCTCGCCTATATGCGTCGTCTGCCCCGCCCGGACCCGGCTCGGCTGCGCCGGGTGCTGGGGTCGACTACGAGCAGTATGTCATCCGCAGTCCGCTCAGGGAGGCTGGTCCAGCCCGAGTGGAAGGGCGACAGAACCCCACCATGACATACCTTAGTGGCAGGCAGATTCCCCAGGCGAAGGCGTATCTCGAGTTCGGCTGGATATGGGATGTACCGCAACCCCCGATTCCCAAGATGCGCCACGACGACTACGACGAGATCGTGCTACACATCGGGAGCGACCCCGACTGTCCTGACGACCTCGGCGCGGTGCTTCACTTCGGAATCGGGAACGATCTGTTCGAGTTCGACACCACCCATTGCGCTTACCTTCCCCGGGCGACGGACCACGGGCCGCTTTCCTGGGAGGTGGTGCGGCGACCCATGATCGAGATGGCGGTGATGCTTGGCGCAAGCACGATGGAGGAAGCCTGGGCCAATAGCTTCT
>OGCI01000533.1_pt1 | contig 41772 bp, 33 predicted proteins | sample 1570021 | NCBI WGS metagenome assembly OGCI01 (sample SAMN06264664, study PRJEB24512) | hot springs metagenome | isolation source: Hot spring water | place: South Africa: Tshipise | collected 2015-06-21
CGTGACGGTCACACTGGCAGTCGGGGTGGGAGTCTCGGTTGCGGCCGGCGTCGGTGTCGGCGTGGCCGTCGCCGTCGCGGTCGCAGTCGCAGTCGGGGTGGGAGTCGCGGTTGCGGTCGGCGTCGGCGTCGGTGTGGCCGTGGCCGTCGCGGTCGCAGTCGGGGCGGGAGTCTCGGTTGCGGCCGGCGGCGGCGTCGGTGTGGCCGTAGCCGTCGCGGTCGCAGTCGCAGTCGGGGCGGGAGTCGCGGTTGCGGTCGGCGGCGGCGTCGGTGTGGCCGTGGCCGTCGCGGTCGCAGTCGCAGTCGGGGTGGGAGTCGCGGTTGCGGTCGGCGGCGGCGTCGCCGTGGCCGTGGTCGTCGCGGTCGCAGTCGCAGTCGGGGCGGGAGTCGCGGTTGCGGTCGGCGTCGGCGTGGGCGTCGGGGTCCTGGTCGCGGTCGGAGTCGATGTGGCCGTGGCCGTCGCGGTCGGCGTGGCCGTGGCGGGCACGTAGACGACCACCGGCGAGACGCCGTTCTGCGGTGCAATCGAAGTGTTGTCGGCGCCGGCCGTCACGCCGCTGGTGAATGTCCCGGCCCAAGAGGCCGCCATCGCCCGAAAGGTGACCATGATCTGGCTGGCCGCGTACGGGTTCGATTTATCTATCGCCAGCACTGCCGGATAGACGGCGTGGAGCGAGTTGTCGCCCTCGACCCAATTCCAGGCGCTCCACACCCCGGTAGGGTCAGACAGCTGAAAGGATGCGACGCCGAACAGCTCAGGCCACACTTGCCAATAATCACGAAAGGCGCGCTGCATGTAGTCCGCCCGGTTCTCTTCGTTGATCGCCGGATAGCGCCAATCGACGCGCTGGCCCAGGGCATAACCGTTCTCGCTCAGAAACACGGGCACGTATGGTCGGCCCCATGCAGCCAGGGCTTGCAATTCCGGCACGTAGCTGTCAATGGTCAGGAGCGGGTTCAATGCCCGGCCGTTATGAATGTTCAGCTCCGGCGGGTAGTTGCCGGGATAGGCATGCGAGGCCCAGCGATCAAAGGCCCAGCGACTGTTCGGCACGGCGCGGAACATCTCGTTGATAAAAGTCGTCGGGTGAATATCGCCGCCCGGCGACAGCGGCGCGTTGAGAATCACGATGCGCGGGTCGCCTCCGGTCATGGTACGGATCGCGCCGGCAGTCTGCTCCAGGAACTGGCCGTACTCGGTCGGATTCGCTGCGCCGCTCCACTCCAGGTTCAGGTTCGGCTCGTTCCAGATCTGCAGGTAGAGGGTATAGCCGTCACGTCGCGGCAGCCTGGAGGCCACGCGGGCGAATGCCTGGGCCACGCTGGTGTAGTTACCGGGCCAGTCGGCCCGTGGCTTCAGCCAGCCTGAACTGTCCCGCTCGCCCTGCAGGCGGATGACCGGTTGCAACCCACGCTCATAGGCCGCGATGATGAAGTCGGTCCAGCACGGCAATGGATCGCTGAAGCTGGCATTGATGCCATAGAAGAGCTGCTTGACGTAGGCGTGATAGCCCATGAGGTAGCGGGTGTGATTCAGTTGCCATTGAATATAGCCGATCGCGCATCGCTCCTGGACCATCGTGTTGATCCCATAGAAGGAGTCGCCGCGGCGCGCCGGCACGGTCAGGCCCCTCCAGGTGAGGGTGCGACCGGAGATCGCCGGATCGGCGTTGCTCATGAGAATGCCGTTCCAGGAGATGCGCGCGGAGCCGGGGACGTAGGTGAACCCGGCGGGGAGCGTATGCGCCAGCCACGCGCCGGTGGCGGCCACATCGCCGGAGTTCGTGAGCACATTCTGGTAGGTCACAGTGGCCCCGGCCGGCACATAGCTGGGGCTCACACTGGGGCTCAGGGCGACGGAAGGCCACGGCACAGCCGGCCCGGCGGGCCCGGCGACTGTCGGATCCATCGGCGCGGCCCATCCCGCCACCGGCTGCATTGCCAACGCGCTCAAAATAATCAGAATCAATGCCACAATCGCACATCCGCGATATACACCCCGCATGAACCGCTCCCAATCGCGCAATGTTCTGCCTGCTGGCTTAATCTTGCACTCCTCGCCACGTGCCAGACATCGTCCAGAGTGCCTGGCGCGTACAGCATAGCGCCCTGTCTGAAAACAGATGCACATAAAAGAAGACGCCCGAACGTGCCACAAGTGACGCAACCCCACCACAAAAAGCTGTTGCGCCAATTCTCAAGCAATTCTCAGCCCTTTTTCATGCTTCTTTCAGTCGGCCCGTTTATCGTGCGCGCATGCGAGACGGCTCAAGGCACCGAGATTCCGCGAAACACACAGACGCCGACAAAAACGGGCGGTGCGATCCAGGCGAATGCATTGCATGAGCCATGCTGGGGCGCACAGTTGTGCGCCCCAGCATGCGCCAGCCGAACCGCCTGCTCATAAAAAAGCAGTACACCCAACATGCCCCGACCGCACCATCTGATCACCAAAAGCGCTACGCCCCAGCATACGCCAGTCAAACCGTCTGGCCATAAAAAACATGTGCCAGGCAACGACGCGTCGTCGCCCGGCACATCCGCCTACTTGTCTACTTACTACTTGCCTACTTGTCTACTTACTACTTCCCCGCATGCTTGATCGCCGCCTGCGCTGCGGCCAGGCGGGCCACCGGCACACGGAACGGAGAGCAGCTCACATAGTTGTTGCCGATCAGATGACACCACTCGATGGAGCTGGGATCGCCGCCATGCTCGCCGCAGATGCCCACCTCCAGATTCGGCCGGGTGCGGCGGCCTTCTTCGACGCAGATGTCCATCAGCCGGCCCACGCCCTCGCGATCAATCGTCTGGAACGGGTTGAAGGGCAGGATGCCGTCTTCGACATACTTGAGCAAGAAGTTGCGCTCGGCGTCGTCGCGGCTGTAGCCGAAGGTCATCTGGGTCAGGTCGTTGGTGCCGAAGGAGAAGAACTCGGCCAGCTCGGCGATCTCGCCCGCGGTGACGGCCGCGCGCGGGATCTCGATCATGGTACCGAACTTGTAATCCACCACGGTGCCCTTCTCGGCCATGACGGCCTTGGCGATGCGCTCCAGCTTGGGCTGGATCACCTTCAGCTCGTTGACGGTGCCAGTCAGCGGGATCATCACCTCGACGTGCGGATCGAAGCCGCGCAGCTTCACGTCGCAGGCAGCCTCGAAGATGGCGCGCACCTGCATTTCGACGATCTCGGGCATGACGATGCTCAGGCGGATGCCGCGCAGACCCATCATCGGGTTCGCTTCGTGCATGCTGCGGATGGCGGCCAGGAGGCTCTCCTTCTCGGCCAGGCCTTCCGTCTCGCCCTTGACGCGCATGGTGATGATCTCTTCGAACAGCTTCTCCTCGTCGGGCATGAACTCATGCAGCGGCGGATCAATCAGGCGGATGATGACGGGCAGGCCGGTCATCGCCTCGAAGAGGCCGTCGAAGTCGCTGCGCTGATACGGCAGCAGCTCGTTGAGGGCGGCCACGCGCTCTTCGCTGCTCTTGGCCAGGATCATGCGCTGCACGATGGGCAGACGCTCGGTCTCAAAGAACATGTGCTCGGTGCGGCACAGGCCGATGCCCCTGGCGCCGAAGGTGCGAGCGCGGCGCGCATCAGCCGGATAGTCGGCGTTGGCCCATACCTGCAGGCCGCGCGTGGACGAGTTATTCTTGCCCGGCTGGCGCATGCCCGGGGTCGCCGCGATCTCATCGGCCCACTGCAGCAGGGTGATCAGGTCGGTTTGCTCCTCGAACTTGGGCGCGATGGTCGGGATCTGACCGACGAAAGCTTCGCCGGTGCTGCCATCCACGCTGATCCAGTCCCCTTCCTTCACCGTAACGCCGTTCGATGTCATGACACGGGCTTCCATGTCAATTTTGATGGAGGCTGCGCCGACGACGCACGGCTTGCCGAACTGACGGGCGACCACGGCCGCATGGCTGGTGGCACCGCCCTCACTGGTCAGGATGCCTTTGGCCGCGATCATGCCATGCACATCGTCCGGCTTGGTAAAGGGGCGGACCATGACGACCGGCCCCTCTTTGGCCTTTTCCTCGGCCGTGTCGGCATCGAAATAGGCCCGACCAACCGCCGCGCCGGGGGAGGCGTTTACGCCTTTGCCCAGCAGCCTGCCTTCGGCGGCGGCCTTCTTCTTGGCATCCGGATCGAACTGCGGATGCAGCAGCGAGTTGACATTGTCGGGCGTCACGCGCATGACCGCTTCCTGCTTCGTGATCAGGCCCTCGTTCGCCATGTCCACCGCGATCTTGATGGCCGCGGCCGCGGTACGCTTACCGTTCCGGGTCTGGAGCATCCACAGCTTGCCGCGTTCGATGGTGAACTCAACGTCCTGCATGTCTCGATAGTGGCGTTCCAGGATGCCGCAGATCTCCATGAACTGCCGATACGCGTCGGGCAGCTCCTGCGCCATCACCTCCACCTTCTGGGGGGTGCGGATGCCGGCCACCACATCCTCGCCCTGCGCATTGATCAGGTACTCGCCGTAAACCTTTTTCTCGCCGGTGCTGGGGTTGCGGGTGAAGGCGACGCCGGTGCCGGAATCGTTGCCCATGTTGCCGAAAACCATGGTCACGATGTTCACCGCGGTGCCGAGGGTGTCGGGAATGCCCTCATGGCGGCGGTAATCCACCGCGCGCTTACCGTTCCAGCTCTTAAAAACCGCCTCGGTCGCCAGGCGAAGCTGCTCGTAGGGATCCTGGGGGAAATCGGAGCCGGTGTGCTGCTTGACGATGGCCTTGTACTCATCGGTCAACGCCTTCAGGTGCTCTGTGTTCAGGTCGGTGTCCAGTCTGGCACCGACCTTCTCCTTCATCTCATCCAGCGCATGCTCGAACGCCTCATCGGGGATGCCCAGCACAACCTTGCCAAAGCCTTCCACCAGGCGACGATACGCGTCCCAGGCGAAGCGCGGGTTCGCCGTCAAAGCCACCATCCCCTCGACCGTCTGGTCGTTCAGGCCGATATTGAGCACCGTGTCCATCATGCCGGGCATGGAGAATTTGGCGCCAGACCGACAGGAGACCAGCAAAGGATTGGCGGGATCACCAAATTTCTTGCCGGTGACCGCCTCGGTGGCCTTCATTGCAGCCAGCTCTTGTTCCCACATCCCCTCGGGGAACTGGCCGCCCGCAGCCAGATAGGCATTGCAGGCTTCCGTGGTCACAGTAAAACCGGGCGGCACGGGCAGGCCGATGCGCGTCATCTCGAACAGATTCGCGCCCTTGCCGCCCAAAAGGCCGCGCACAGCATCCCAGGAGCCGCCGACGTGCTTCTCGGCATCCTCGACTTCGGTAAACAAGTAGACCCACTTCTTAACCATTGGGAAAGACCTCCTGATGAATACGCCTGTACGGCGTTAGCTCTCTAAAACAGACGAAAAGCCCGCTGTGCGCGGGCCATTCGGAGCATCCTGAACAATTATAGCGCAAAAAGGACAGGTTGGCAAAAATGAAGCCCAAGCCGAACTGCCCTGCCCTGAAAATCGCCGCCCTCACGTGCCAGGCACTCTGCAAGATGCCTGGCACGTGGCAACCGTCACCCGCAGGGGCGCTGACACCAGCCCGAACATCGTCGCCCTCATGTGCCAGGCACTCTGCAAGATGCCTGGCACGTGGCAACCGTCACCCGCAGGAGCGCCGGCACCAGCCCGAACATCGTCGCCCTCATGTGCCAGGCACTCTGCAAGATGCCTGGCACGTGGCAACCGTCACCCGCGCAAGCGCGGAAAAGCAGACGCGGACGAGCGCGGAAAGACCATTCTCATGGTCATAGTCCCGTCACCGCCAACGCAAAATACGTCACCACCGGAAACACGAAAAGCAGGCTGTCCAGCCGGTCGAGCACGCCGCCATGACCCGGAATGAGATGACTGCTGTCTTTGACGTTCGCCAGCCGCTTGAAAAGCGACTCGGCCAGGTCGCCGAACGGCGCGGCGACAGCGACCAGCAGGCCCAACAGTAATCCCTGCCACCACAGCAACGCCAGCAGCCACGAGCCAAACGTCAGGCCGGCGGCAAGCGCGGCAAGCGTGCCGCCGATCAGCCCCTCCCAAGTCTTGCGCGGGCTGATGCGCGGCCACAGCAGATGTCTGCCCAGACTCCGGCCGACGAAATAGGCCGCGGTGTCGCAGCTCCACGTGACGAGAAAAGCGGTGCAGGCCCATATGAAGCCGTCCGGTCGCTGGCGCAAAGTCACCAGGTAGCTGAGCGTGACTCCCAGGTACAGAGCGCTGGCCACCGTGAGACCCCAATCGGCGGTCGGATGTTCGTTCCGGTTGTAGAGGGCCCAGATGAGCGAGAAGAGGATCAATGCGGCCAAGAGCGGCCGCAAAAGGTCATAGCGGCCCGGATCCAGACTGTGAAGGTAGGCCTCCAGAATGGCGCCGACGACGAAGAAGAGCCCGAGACCGCGATCTACCATGTAGGTCTCGCGGCGAAGGATGATGACCATCTCGCGCCAGGCCAGGATCCCGGCGACCAGCACGCCACACAACCAGGGAAAGCTGCCCAAGTAAAGCAGGCCGAGAACGAGGGGAATCAGGATGATGGCTACGATCACGCGGGTGCGCAGCATGACGGACGCCTCTCGCAGTTGGGGAACCGATACACTCATGCGTCGTCCTCCGCGCGGATACAGCAACCTGTGACCCGCTTAACCCTCAGCTGGCGTCACCCGGCCGAAGCGGCGCTCCCGATGGCTGTACTCTTCAAGCGCCCTGGCCAGCTCGTGTTCGTCGAAATCCGGCCAGTAGGTGGGCGTCGCATAGTATTCGGCGTAGGCCGCCTGCCAGATCAGGAAGTTGCTCAGCCGATACTCGCCACCGGTGCGGATGATCAGATCCACGTCGGGCAGGCCACCGGTGTACAGGTATTGCGAGATCAACGCCTCGGTCACTGCGTCGGCCGGATGGCCATCGCGCATGATGTGGCGCACCGCATCCACGATCTCAGCCCGTCCGCCATAGTTGAAGGCCACGTTGAGGATAATACGCTCGTTGTGACAGGTGAGCGAGACGGCGTTGAGGATCTCCCGCTGTAGGTGCGGCGCGATGCCTTCAAGCCGGCCGCTATGGCGAATGCAGACGCCGTTCTCGTGCAGCTCCTTCAGCTCGCGCCGGATCACTTCGCCCAACAACCGCATCAGCGCGTTGACTTCGGCCGGCGGCCGCGCCCAGTTCTCGGTCGAGAAGGCATAAATCGTGAGCACCTTGATGCCCAGCTCGACCGCGGCGCGCAGGACGCGCCGGATATTTTCGGTTCCGGCGCGATGCCCGGCCATGCGCGGCAGTCCGCGCGCCTGTGCCCAGCGCCCATTGCCGTCCATGATGATGCCAACATGGTACGGAATGCGGGTGATGCCGGGATAACGCTCTCGCAAAGGAACGTCTTGTGTCATAGAAAACTCTGGCGGCCGCCGGGAAGTGAGAGGAGATGCGTGCGGCCCGGCGCGACATGCGCGCAAGACCACATCACGCATCGCGCCGCACGTCAGACCTCCATGATCTCCGCTTCTTTGGCTTTGCCGATCTCGTCAATCTTCTTGATGTACTCATCGGTCAGCTTCTGCGCGTCTTCGCGGCCCTGGTGCAATTCGTCCTCGCTGATCAACTTTTCCTTCTCCAGATCCCGCAACATGTCGTTGGCATCGCGGCGGATGTTGCGCACCGAGACACGCGCTTCTTCAACGCGCTTGTTGACCAGACGGGTGAGCTCACGGCGGCGCTCCTCGGTGAGCTGCGGAATAACCAGGCGGATCACCTGCCCGTCGTTGGTGGGCGTGAGGCCCAGATCGGACTTGAGGAGCGCCTTCTCGATGGCGCCGATCGTGTTACGATCCCAGGGGCGGATCATCAGCAGGCGAGGTTCTGGCACCGTGATGCCCGCCAGCTGAACGAGCGGAGTCGGCATGCCATAATAATCCACCTGCACGCGCTCCACGAGGGCCGGCGAGGCGCGGCCCGTACGAATCGTGCGCAGATCTGTGTGCAATGCATCAATGGTTTTCTCCATGCGCTCTTCGGCATCTTTGAGCACATCTTTGAGCATGACAACCTCCGCAGAATCTACCTGGATGACAAACCTGTATCAGCCACACACCAGCGTGCCGACCGGTTGACCGAGCACCGCCTTCACGAGACTGTCGGGCTGCCACAGGTCGAGCACGATGATCGGCATGTTGTTGTCCATGCACAGGCTGAAGGCCGTGCTGTCCATCACGCCGATGCGCTCGACCAGCGCGTCATGATAGGTCAGTTTCTCATAACGCACTGCGTCCGGATAACGTTTGGGGTCTTTGTCGTAGATCCCATCCACCTTCGTCGCTTTGATGAGCACATCGGCGTTGATCTCGACGGCGCGCAGGGCCGCAGCCGTATCGGTTGTAAAGAACGGGTTGCCGGTGCCTGCCGCGAGCAGGATCGTCCGCCCTTTTTCCATGTGGCGGATGGCCCGGCCCCGGATATACGGCTCGGCAACGGCGGTCATGGCAATGGCGGTCATCACGCGCGGGTCGAGCCCGGCCCGTCGCATGGCATCGGCCAGCGCCAGCGCGTTCATTACCGTCGCCAACATGCCCATATGGTCGGCCGTCGCCCGATCCATGCCGTGGGCCGAACCATCGGCCCCACGCCAGAGGTTGCCGGCGCCGATCACCACCGCCACTTCCACGCCCAAATCGCGCAACCGACAGATCTGGTGGACCACTCTGTCGGCCTCGTGCGGATCAATCCCATAGCCGGTTTCCGGCGCCAGGGCCTCACCGCCCAGTTTGAGCAAGATACGACGATAACGCAACGCGCCCATGACGACTCACCCGCCGACTTCGATCCGAGCGAAACGCCGCACGACGATGTTCTCGCCAAGCTTGGCAATTGTCGCCGTGATCAGGTCCTTGATGCGGACCGTCTCGTCTCTGATAAAAGCCTGTTCCAACAGACAGTTCTCTTCGTAGAATTTGGTGAACTTGCCGGCAATCATTTTCTCTGCGATTTCGGCCGGCTTATTCAGGCCGGCGATCTCGGCCTCATACTTCTGCCGTTCGGCAACGATCACATCGGCCGGAACATCCTCGATACGCACCCACTGCGGTCGCGCGGCCACGATCTGCATCGCCAGGTCCTTGCAGAGCGTCTGAAACGCCTCGGTGCGGGCCACGAAATCGGTCTCGCAGTTCACCTCAACGAGCGCGGCCACCTTGCTGCCGGTGTGGACATAGTGTCCGACCAGCCCTTCTTTGGCTACGCGATCCGCTTTCTTGGCGGCAGCCGCCAGCCCCTTCGCGCGCAGCATCTCGGCCGCCTGATTGAAGTCGCCCCCGGTCGCCTCGAGGGCTTTGCGACAATCCAAAACGCCCGCTCCGGTTTGCTGGCGTAGTTCTTTCACCATCTGTGCAGTGATTTCCACAACAAAACTCCTTGCTTGAATGATATCAGAGATCACCTGTAGCGTAAATCAGGGGGCCAGATCGCTTCACCCGCCCCCTGATCGGTTGTTATTGCTTTAGTTGTCCTCTTCTTCGTCAAAGCCTTTGGCCAATCGCGCCAGGATGGAGGGCCCCAGGAATTCATCCTCCTCGATTTCGAGGGTCGCAAGCTTCAGATCGGGTTTCACCGCCTCCGCAGGCTCCGGCTCGTAGACCTCCTCTGGCTGCGCAGCAACACGATCGGCCTCATCCACTGCCCGCATCTGCAGGCCCTCGACCACCGCGTCGGCCATCTTGCCGGCCATGAGCTTGATGGCACGGATCGCGTCATCGTTCGACGGGATCGGGTAGTCAATCGGGTCGGGGTCGCAATTGGTGTCCACCATGGCCACAATGGGAATATGCAGCTTGTTGGCCTCCTCCACCGCCAGCGCCTCGCGCTGCACATCCACGATGAAGAGGGCATCCGGCACGTGGGTCATGTTGCGCAGGCCGCCGAGACGTGTGTGCAAGCGAACCAGCTCGTTGCGCAGCAACAGAGCCTCTTTCTTGGGCAGGCGATCCAGATCGCCGCGCTCGGCCCGACGTTCGAGGTCAATCATGTATTCGACCCGGCTGCGGATCGTGCGAAAGTTGGTCAGCGTGCCGCCGAGCCAGCGCTCCGTCACATACGGCATCCCACAGCGTTCCGCCTCGACCTTGATCGTTTCCTGCGCCTGTTTCTTGGTGCCCACGAAGAGGACCAGGCCGCCCTCGCGCACGATATCGCGCAGCGTGTTATAGGCGGTGTTGACCTGCCGCATCGTCTGTTGCAGGTCAATGATGTGAATGCCGTTGCGCTCGGTGAAGATGAACGTGCGCATCTTCGGGTGCCAACGCCGCGTCCGGTGCCCAAAGTGGACACCAGCTTCCAACAATGCTTTCATCGAAATGACGGACACAGTACAGTGCTCCTTCCGTTATGCTTCCGCCTGCCAACCCCTGGAAACCTCGCACCGCCGATTCATGCCGATGCCAGGCACGGCCAGGTTCCACGCAGACGTGTAGAATGTGGGACTCAGCCCGACGGGGCAGTATAACATAGCGGGCAGTATCGGGCAAGTTGTGGGGGTATTCACTGTGTGCTAAAATGGCAACACATCGCGATGAGCGACTGAAGCCCCGCATCGGAGGGAATTCGTGATTTCAGAAGATCTGTTGGGGATCCTGCGCTGTCCGGCCTGCGTGTCGGGCCCCACACGCCGGCCCGGCGCCGATCCGGGAAGGCTTGAACTGGTCAAAGGAGCATGGCTGGTTTGCCAGGAAGAGGGCTGTGGCCGCAAATACCCGATCCTGGACGGCATCCCGAATATGCTGGTCGAGACCGGAGACAGGTGGGTGAGCACTGCCGTCGCCGACCTGCCGATCCCGCCGAAAGCGTGACGCGGTGACGGGATGATGGGGTGACCACGCGGTTGGGAGCAAACCTCACTGGGTCACCCCATCACCGTGTCGCCTGTCCCCTCCTTCATCGCCCGGCCGCTCACGCACATCCTCGCGCTCCAGGGGCCTTTGTTTGACCACGCGAAACAGATCGAAGTCCCTGGCCACATGCGTGTCGGGAAAGATGGGGGTCGCCTCGTCCAGGATCTGCCGACTGGTGTAGCGCCGGGAAATATGATGGAGGACCAGGTTCTTGACGCCGGCCTCGCGCGCCAGCCATGCAGCCTGGCTGGCCGTCAGATGGCCGAAGGCGGCTGCGACTTCTTGTTCCTCGGCCGTGTACGTGGCTTCGATCGCCAGCAGGTCGGCGCCGGCCACCTGCTCCACCAGATCGTCTACCCGGCCGGCATCGCCGATGAACACCAGACGTGCGCCGGGAATGGCCGGGCCGAGCACCTCGTCAGGATGGATCGGCCGGCCGTCGGCCAGGTGGACGACGCGACCCGACACCAGCTCACGACGGATCGGCCCGGCAGGCACGCCCAGCGCCTCGGCCTTGTCGACCAGAAACGGCCGGCGTTCTTTTTCCTCGAAGCTGAAGCCGAATGCCTCGGTGCCGCGATGATCCACCGCGAACACGCGCACCCGGAACACATCGTCTTCCATCAGCACACCCGGTGCGATCGGGTGATAACCGATGCGAATGCGCGCCTCGCCCGCGCCGAAGACCACCCGCATGAGCTCGCGCACGCGCTGCAGCGCCCAGACCCCGCCGTAAATCTCCATTCCCTCGATGGCCTCCCAGCGGCCGAAGGTAGAAGCGAGCCCGCCCAAACCCAGGATATGATCGAGATGGCCATGCGTGAGCAGGATGCGGTCGAGGCGCTTGAAGCCAACGCCGCTGCGCAGGATCTGACGCTGTGTGCCCTCACCGCAATCTATCAGGAAACGATATTCGCGATGCAGCAGCAACGCCGCCGGCAGCCCGCGCTGCGTAGATGGCGCCGAGGCAGAAGTGCCGAGAAAGATCAGTTCAAACAAGCGCCACCCTCATCGCGTCAGCCAGCGCTCCAGCAACGGACTGAGCCTGGCGATCGTCTCGGCACCGATCAGGGCGATCGTCGTCGCCTTCACGATGTTGCCGGCGCAGCAGGCGATGAAGAAACGGATCACCGGCACGCGCAGCACGCCGGAGACCATGCCGGCAACATCGAAGAAGGGATTGGGGATGGCCGCCATGACGAAAAGCACCCACAGCCCGTAGCGATCCATCCAGCGTTTGATGCGCCGATAGGTCGGGTTATCTTCCACCAGGCCCTGGCCGCTGTAGCCGGCCAGATAGCCGGTCAGCTCGCCAGTCGCGGCGCCCGCGCCCATGGCCACCCCCACGAGCCACGGGTTCAGGCTGCCGCCGGCAGCAAAAGCCACCGCCAGGCCGGGCATCGGCAGCACCACCGTGGCGCTGCTGAAAAAGTTGATCAGAAACAGACCGGGATATCCCAGCGCGCCCAGGCCGGCCAGCTGATCGCGGAACGCGATGATGGCCCCCGAAATGAACAGGGCCGCCAACAACGCCAGCCAGCGTCGTCGGGCCGACCACAGGCGCTGGACGAAAGGCAACGGCCTGGCGGTCGGCACCTTTCGTCCGTCGCCGGCACCGGTCTGTCCCTCAACAAGCTGCACGGCAGCCCCTCACTGCTCGGCGATGCGCACCGAGAGCAGCACATCGCCCTGCTCGATGGCATTGACGACTTGCTGGCCTTGGATCACCTGCCCGAAGACGGAATGCTTGCCGTCGAGCCAGGGCGTCGGCACATGGGTGATGAAGAACTGACTGCCATTGGTATTCGGCCCGGCATTCGCCATGGAGAGCACGCCCGGCTTGTCGTGCTTGAGCCGAGGATCGAACTCGTCCTTGAAGGTGTAGCCCGGCCCCCCGCGGCCGGTGCCCGTCGGATCACCCCCCTGGATCATGAAATCCTTGATGACCCGGTGAAACGTGGTGCCGTCGTAGTAATGATCCTCGGCCAGACACACGAAGTTGTTGACCGTGCGCGGGGCCTGAGCCGCGAACAGCGTGAGAACAATGATCCCCCGATTGGTTTCCATTGTCGCCGTGTACTGTTTCTGCGGATCTATGCGGAGATCGAACGGCTTGCTATAGCGTTTTGACATGAAAACGTCCTTTTTCGAGACCTCTTCGGCTTTTCAGTCAGCGGACGGCGTGCCATGAAAAATGAGCCGTGTCCACGTGCCAGGCACCTGAGAGGGTGCCTGGCACGTCTCGGCCACGTGTCAGACACGTCCTGGCGACGATTTTCAGAAGGCTGCGGGTATGTGTTCACTTCTCGACGATGGTGATGCTCGTCAGTGTATCGGTGACCGTCAGCCTGGCAACGATATCCAGGCCACTGATCACTTTGCCCAGGATGCTCAGCGGCGTCTGGTTGTCTTCCACAGTGACCAGCGAGATGAAGAACTGGCTGCCGCTCGCCTGCACATCGCCCGTGACCGGATTGAAGATCGGGTAGTACGCCACCGTGCCGGTGACCACCCCAGAGCTTTGCGGCCCAGATTCGGGCTTCAGCGTGTAACCGATATCGCTCGACGGGTCGCTGGCCGGCGAGCCGGTGACCATGTACAGGTCTTCCTGGATGAAGGCCACCGGCATGCCGTCATAGTAGCCCAGGTTCGAGAGCAACACGAAGTTGTAAACGCCTTGCGGCGCAGCCTGCGGATCCAGCGCCAGCACCACATCGCCCTTTGGCGTCTTGATCGTCGCCTCGTAGGCGGCCGGCTGCTTCTCCGGTGCCTGGGGCGCCGTGTTGTAGAGGCCTTCGCGCTTCTCGATGGGGAGTCCCGCCAGCGGCCGGCCCGGCTCCAGCTTGGGCGCTTTCGGCAACGGGGTCGGCGTCGGGGTCGGCAGCTGCGATACTGCGACCTCTTTGATGTCAATCCGTCGGATCTTGTCGCCGACCGCCAGCTTGTCCACGTTCTCCATGCCGGCGATCACCTGGCCGAAGACGCTGTACTGACCGTCAAGGAACGGCGTCTCGCGCAGGGTGATGTAGAACTGGCTGCCGCTGGAGCGCCGCTCCGGGTTGACCTCGTCGCCGGTGCGCGCCCAAGCCACTGCCCCGCGCGGATGCGTGTGTTTGATCTCGGCCGGGATGGTGTAGCCCGGCCCACCCGTGCCGTTGCCGGAGGGATCGCCGCCCTGAACGACGAAACCAGGCTCGACCCGATGGAAGGTCAGGCCGTCATAGTAACCGTTCAGGGCCAGAGTGACGAAGTTGTTGACACCCTGAGGAGCGTCCGGGAAAAGCTCGACGACGATATCGCCCTTGTCGGTGACGATCGTCGCCTGGTAAATGACGCCGGCCTTGATCCAAACCGGCGCCGGCGCGCTGAAACGCTGATTGCGCTCGGCGGGCGCGATCTGGGCCAGCGGCCGGCTATCGCTTGCCGGCGCCGGAACGGCCGGCAGAGCAGCCGGCGTCGCCATCGAGGCCGGCGTCGCCGTCGCGGCCGACGGCGCGACTGCGACAGTGGCCTGCCGTGCCGATGGCGGCGCCACCGGCGTCGCGGGCGGCATGCATGCCGTCATCGTCAGAACGATCAGAACCAGAACACCGAGGAGAAGAGAAACAGGCTTGTTCAAGAGAAACTCCTATCCATGAATTGACGCGCGAATTTATCTATCTTAACGGCACTTGCTCAAGACGCCAAATCCCATAGATGCCCAAGCACAGCATCAGCGAACCGACGACATACGCTTCGATGGCGGTGGCCTGCGTGACGAAAGTGGCGACCACACCGCACATCCCCGCGAGCAGGTAGCAGATCAACACGGCTTCCCGTGGGTTGCCGGTCAGCCGCGCAAGGCGGAAATTCAGATGATCCTTGCCCGGCGTAGTCAGCGGGTTAAGGCCCCGCCGCAACCGCGAAATGGTGATCAGGGTCGTATCGAAAATAGGCACCGCCAGCGTCAGCACCGGCACCATCCAGGTGACGAGCACCGAGTTGGATGGGAAGCGCAGCTTGATGCCGACCGCTGCCAGCATGAAGCCCAGGAAGAGGCTGCCGGTATCTCCCATGAAGATGCGCGCCGGGTTGAAATTGTAGAACAAAAAGCCGGCGCATGCACCCAGCAGGGCCGCGGCCAACGCGCCCACCAGATACTGCCTGCTCAGCGCGGCGAAGAGGAGGAAGAAGCCGGCGGCGATGCCAGCGATGCCGGCGCTGAGGCCGTCCATGTTGTCGAGGAAGTTCACCGCGTTGGTGATGCCTACCACCCACACCAGGGTGATGAGGATGTTCAGCCACGGCCACGGCGTGGCCGTCACTCGTACATCGGTCAGCACCAGGATCATGGCGGCAGCAAACTGGCCGACCAATTTCACCACCGGGCCGAGCGGCCGCCGATCATCCCACAGGCCGAGCAACGAGACCACCGTAGCGCCGAGGAAGATGCCGGTCACCTGGCTGACGTAGAAGCGGTCCCCCAGGAGAATGAGCGAAATCACGAAGGCCAGATAGATGGCCACGCCGCCCAATAGCGGTGTGGGCAACGTGTGCTGTTTGCGGGCGGCCGGCTGATCAATCATCCCCGTGCGATAGGCGAGCCGTCGCGCCAGCGGCACGATGCCCACTGCCAGAAAGAGCGCACTGCCCAAGATGAGGAGATAGGTGATCATCCGCCGGCTCCCTTTTGCAGGTCAGAGATCAACGCTTCGATGGTAGGCCGTTCCGCTTCCGATGCATAGGTCAGGGCCACGCGGGCGGTCTGCAATGCCTCGGGGATGCGGCCGGCATCGCGCAGGACGAGCGCCATGTTCCGATAGGTCAGGTGCAGCTGCGAGCGGATGCCCGGCAGACTGCCCTGGAGCGCATCGCGGCGCTGGCTGGCGGCTGGCAGGAGGCTGCCATAGCCGCCCAATCGGTTCACCAGCGCATCGAGCTCGTTGAGCTGCTGCTGCGTCGCGATCAGGCTTGCCTCTTGCAGCTCGGCCAGCTGTCTGAAGGCCGCCAATGCGCCCTCCAGATCGCCGGTTTGCGCGCTGTAGACGCCGATCGCGCTCAGGACGCCATGGTCGGTGCTCGCCAGCTGGCCGGCCTGGCGATAGGCTGTCAGCGCCCCGGCCCTATCGCCGATGGTCGCCAGCATGTCCCCGCGCAGGATGTACGTCTGGAAGTAGATCGGATCAATCGTCTCGGAATGCCGAAGCGTCGCCAGCGCCGCCTCTGTATCGCCCATGATGAATTGGGTCGTCGCCAGCTCGTTCCACAGTTGGGCGTTCTGCGGGCTCAACGAAGTGGCCTGACGATAGTAGTTGAGCGACTGGTTCAGCCGGTTCAGATCAACGCCTTTCGCCTGCGTGACCACCAGCTGGCGCAGCAGCGCGTTGGACGGCGCGTCGTTCGGCCCCAGCGCGTCGGTGAAGGCCCAGGACCGATTGTGTCGCGCCAGGTTGGCGCTATGATCGGTATTGTACGGGTTCAGCTGCTGCGCGGCCACCAGCGCCGCGTAACTCGCGCGCATCAGGTCTTCGCGGTTGCGCGCGCGCAGGCCCCGCTCGATCACGCCCAGCAGTTCTTCCTGAGACAGTCGGCTCATATCGGCGGGCAGCGTGGGATTGCCGGTCGGCTGGCTTCCCGCCAACTGGAGCAGCGACCGCCCCAGGAACAGGTAGTAGAAATCTTCGGCCGGTTCCAGTTTCGCCGCCTCGTAGTGGAGTATGGCAGCGCCATCCCAGGCGCCCGCGTTCTCGTAGGCCAGCCCCTGCTTGTAGTACGTGTCGGCCTGAACCGTCTTGATGTTGACGTTGACGATCACCAGCAAGGCCACCACCGCGGCCACTGCGCCAACCCCCAGCGGGATCGCGGGCAGGTCCTGGCTGAAGCGCACCGGCCGCGGCCGAACATCGCCGGCCCAGATCAGCACTGCTAGAGCCAAGAGCAGCAGGAACAAAACGATGTCGAACACCAGGATATGGTTCGCCAGATGATGGAACACGGCCAGCCCGCCGAGATTCTGCAGAGAAAGCCGACCGGCATGGAACAGGCCATAGATCAGCCAGACGCCGATCACTACCGCCAGATAGACGGCGCCGCGCCCCACGGCCGCACGGCCCTGAGTCGGCCGCAGCGAGAGGAGCGCCCGGTGCTCGGCCACAGCGAGCAGCCCGCCCACGAGCCAGGTGAAAACCATGAGCATCAGAAACATGGGCGACTGCACCACCCGAAAGGTGTCGTTGTCCACGCGCAGGGTGAAGGCGCTCCACAGGATGTTCCAGCTGCCTTGCGCGCCGGTCTGATTGATCAGATAGTCCCAGGTCAGGACCAGGCTGATCAGCGCGCCGATACCGGCATAGGGCAGGAAAGTCAGGAATGGCGATGGAGCGCCGACGGCCCGGGCCGTCGGCGCTGCCGGCCGGGGCGACGCGCCGCGTTCCACCGCTCGTCGGCCAGAGGGAGGTGCTGCCGCGCGGGCAGCCTGCGCCCGGCCGCGCGGCTTCGACTTGGCCGGCGCGGCAGGAACGGCGCCGCCACGAGCCGGAGTCGGCGCCGTAGCCGGCGCGGCCTCCACGCGAGTCGGCGCGCCGGCGGCAGCCGGCTCAGGACGTTCCTCGGCCTCGGGCACCCACCCCATCCCGACCACAACCAGCACGCCAGCCAGCGTCCAAAACGTGGTGAGGGTCGAGGCGATGGCGATGCCGAAGTGGATCTCGACGAAGTGGGCGATGATGGCAGCCAACAACGTCAAAATAAGCAGCTGACGGTGTCCGCCGCCGGGCAACGCGGCCGCCTGCGCCTCACCCCCCTCGTCGCGGCCCGCCGCCTGGCGCGACACCAGGAACAGATCTACGGTCACGTAGACGATCAGGCCCAGGATCAGGCCGGCCGGCAGCGCGATCCCGGCCAGCCGCACGCTGCGATCGGCGAGCAGGGGAATCACGATGCCAAGGAGCGCGCCACCGCCGAGCATGCCCAGAAACAGATTGCGACGATGCGGCCCCTGCATCAGGCCGAGCCAGCGCAGCGCGTAGTAGAAGATGCTCACGTAGAGCCACATCTGGACGCCCAGGCCCAGAAAGCCCGTGCGCACCAGCGCATCGAAAGTCTCATTGTGGGAGCGGTCGGGCGACGCGTTGCGCGCCTCATAGTGCGCCAGATCGGGCGGATAGAACCGGTTGTAGGCCACCCACATGGATTCCGGGCCGTAGCCGACCAGCGGCCGGATCGGATTCCAGAGATCGGGGGTGCCGTTCGGCTCCTGGATCGGCGGATGGGGCTTCAACATCATGTCCACCACGCCATCCCAGATCAGCACGCGGACGGCATTGGTGCCCTCGGTCGTGCTCAACAGGGTGCCCAGCCGGCCGATAAACCGTTGCTGGCGCAGGCCGGCGAAGGGGCTGTTCGGCAGGTTGAAGACGACCAGAAAAGCCATACCCGCCAGGGTCAGGCCGATGATGGTCACCCAAATCGGCCGGACGGCGCCTGCCAGCCAGGGCATCCGCCGCGGATGCTGAGCCGCCCAGCGCCCCAGCAGCAGCACCCCCATCAGCCCGAAGACGTAGAGGCCGGCGGCCAGGCCGAGCCAGGGCCCGCGGCTCTGCGTGAACACGATGGCGACCAGTTGCACGACGAGGATGAAGAGATAGGCGCCGGCCCGCAGCGCGTCGGCCATCGTCCCCTGCTCCTCGCTGAGCAGGGCGGCCACGCTGCTGATCAGGCGCTCCAGGGTGAGGAAGAAGGCGATGATCAGATAGGCGGCGACGAAGATCGCATTGCCCATGTTGGCCGCCACCCGCTCCTTGACATCGCCGCCCCACGGCAACGCGTCCAGGCCGTAATGCTGGATGATGCCGTAGATCGCGATCGGCAGGCTGGTGAGAATAACGGCAAAAAAGACCCGATTGAGCTGGACGCGCGAGCGCAGATGGGTGATCACCATGAAGAAGATCAGCACGTAGCTGATAAACGTGTAGGTGCCCTGCATGCGCACGTAGGAGCCGAAAAAGCTAATGCGCGGCACGATCGAAAGCGCGGTGCTGATCAGATAGGCACCCACCAGGATCAGCGCAGGCAGGACGAGCGGCGTGCGACGGATTGCCGCGCCGAAACGAACGGTCGCGGCGTCTGCATCCGACCGCGTCCGGCCGCCCACGGCACCATCCACCAGCTGGATGACCCAGGCCACGGCCATCACCAGGGCAATGGAGCGCAGCAGATGGAGCTTGTCCGGCTCAAAGACGCGGTTCGAAAAGGTATTGAAGAAAAGCGGCGTCACGATCAACGCGGCCAACCAGCCGGCCTCGATGACCGCGTCGCAGATGCGTCCGAGCTTGGTTTGCATTCGTCTCTTTCACCCCACACGAAAATCGCACAGTCGCGCGCGCCAGGCGAAAACCTATCTTACCCGATTGCACCCGAAATGCCAATTCGGGCGCGACGTCGCGGCGATCGTCGCACCGCCTCATATACCTCGAGCACGCGCGCGGCCATGCGCGTTTGGTCGAACTCGGCCAGCACGCGCGCCCGGCCGGCCTGCCCCATGCGCTGACGCCGGACCGGGTCGGCGAGCAATTCAGCCAGGGCCGCTGTGAGCGCCGCAACATCCTGCGCCGGCACCACCCGGCCGGTGACGCCGTCCTGCACCACCCATGATGTGCCGCTACCCACCTCGGTCGTCACACAGGGCAGGCCCGAAGCCATCGCCTCCAGCAACACCGTGCCGAACGCCTCGGCGCGCGCGTTGGCTGGGAGCACAAAGACATGCGCCTGGTGATAGCACGCCGGCAGCTCGTCATCGGCGACTTCGCCGAGAAAATGGACGCGCTCGGCCACGCCGAGCTCCTGCGCCAGGGCCATCCAGGGCTGACGCATGGGGCCGTCGCCCACCAGCTTCAGATGCACTGCGGGCAGGGCAGGCAGCGCCCGCAGGAGAGTGTCCACGCCTTTGTAATAGCGCAGCTTGCCGGCGAAAAGAAGCGTCGGCGGGCCGACGAATGGCTGCGCCGGCGGCCCGAAACGGGTCGTATCCACGCCCAGCGGCACGACCACACAGCGCTCGGCCACCGGCCGCAGCCAGGGCGATGTCTCGATGTAGCGCGGGCTGGTGGCGATGATGCAATCGGCGTGACGCAGGATCAGGCGCAGCAACGGCCCGTAGAGCCGCAGCCAACCCTGCTGGCGCACAACGTCGGAGTGATGCGTGATGATCAGCCCCGCGCCCCGGCCCAATAGCCAGCCGCTCACCTCGCCCAGCGGATAGGGAGAATGGACATGAATCACATCGGCGCGCTGGCGCGCCGCCAGCCACGGCTGGCTGAAGCTGATCGGCATGGACGCGGCCGTGGTCAGCCGGCCGGCCTTGATCACGCGCACGCCCTCCAGTTCGACGATCTGCGTGCGCGGACCAGGGTTGCAGACTAGCACCGTGACGGCATGTCCGACTGCAGCCTGAGCTACAGCCAGCACGCGCACATGGTTCTCGATGCCGCCGAGGACAGGAAAATAGTCTTTGTAGATGTGGAGAATGTTCAAAGCTATGTAACGATCTGAAACCAGCGTATTCAAAACCGGTCGAACTCAAGCCCCGCAGATTTTCGTGCTCGCCACGCGCACACGACAACCCGAAGGATCCATCATGCTGCGGCCATGATACCACGTCTACCGCGGCGGGTCAATGCGCCAGCATCCGATAAATCTCCAGCGTGCGCCGGGCGGTCTGTGACCAGCTGAAGCGGGCCGCCTGGCGCAGCCCTCGCCGCCGCAGATCCTCGGCCAGGCCGGCATCATCGAGCACACGGGTGATCGCCGCGGCCAGCGCCTCCACGTCGAGCGGATCCACCAACAATGCAGCCTCGCCGGCCACTTCGGGCAACGACGACGCATTGGAACAGATCACCGCCGCGCCGCACGCCATCGCCTCCAACACGGGCAGGCCAAAGCCCTCGTACAGCGACGGGAAAACAAACGCCCTGGCCCCGGCGTACAGCGCCGGCAGGTCGGCGTCTGCCACCGGGCCGAGGAACAGCACCCGATCGGACAGCCCCAGCGCGTCGACGCGCGCTCGGGCCTCGGGGTAGCGGGCATCCCACGCGCCGGCGATGACGAGGCGGATGTCTGGAGACTGAAAGCCGGATGCCGTCACGATGTGCCAGGCCTCGACCAGGCGCGCCAGATTCTTGTGCGGCTTGTTGCTGCCCAGGTAGAGGACGTAGTTTTCGGGAAGCGAAAGGCGCGAGGCGGGCGCGATGAAACGTGAAACATCCTGGGCGGCCAGGGCGTCGGCGTACAGCTCCACCCTGCTCCCTGACCCCTCGCCTCTATCCCTCGCATCTGCAGCCAGGGGGATGACGACGATCCGTTCCGGCGACAGACGAAAATGCGCCAGGATGTCGCGGCGGGTCGCCTCGGAGATAGCAATCACGATGTGCGCGGCCCGCAACGCTAGCATGGTCGTCCAGCGGAACAGCAGCCGGGCGCGCGCGGTGCTGTGCTCGGGGAAGAGGAGAGGGATCAGGTCGTAGACGGTCAGCACGGTCGGCAGGCCGGGCCGATAGGGCATCAGATAGTAGGAACTGTGGTAGACGCCGAACGCCGGAAGCTGAGAGCCGGCGAGCCGGGCTTCGAAATCGAGGTGGCGCAGCAGGCGCGGAAGTTGCCATTGTTGCCGGAGCGAAAAGGGGGAGGCCGACACCGGGATCAGTCCTACCCGCTCCGAATGCAGTAGCGACAGCGGATGCACGGGATCGTACAGGACCGTCAGCCGCTCGTCGGCGGCCAGCAGCGGCGCCAGCGCCCCAGCCAGGCCGGTCACGTAACGGCCGATGCCAGGAAAATGCAGAGTCGCCGTGCGCGCGTCAAGGATGTAATGAGGCATCGGGACGATCTTCTCCTGGACCGACACACAAAATGCGTCCTGATTGTTGGTCGGATAGCGGAATCCCTCGATGGCAATGATCCATCGTGCGATGTCACTGCAATCGCCGCCATCGCAACGCCCTCGCTCACCCGATTACACGGGCCGCATGATACCACGGCCTCGCGCCCCGGGTCAACGCATCTGCGCCCGGTAGACCTCCAGCGTGCGTTGTGCGGCCTGCGCCCAGCTGAAGCGCGCGGCCTGCTGCAGGCCACGCAGCCGCATTTCCTCGGCCAGCGCCGCGTCAGTCAGCACGCGGCCGAGGGCGGCGGTCAGCGCGTCCACGTCGAACGGATCCACCAACAACGCCGCTTCGCCAGCCACCTCAGGCAACGATGAGCTGTTCGAACAGACAACCGGCGTGCCGCAGGCCATTGCCTCCAGCACGGGCAGGCCGAAGCCCTCGAACTCGCTGGGAAAGGCGAGCACCTGGCTGCCGGCGTAGAGCGCCGGCAGGTCGGCGTCGTCCACCCAACCCGGAAAGATGACCGCCTGGCGCGCCGGCGACTCCTCCAGTCGGGCAAAGAAATCGGCATAGAGCCAGCCCCGCTTGCCCGCGATCACCAGCGCGTCGGTGAGCCGTGCGGCGTGCAGGCGCTCGAACGCGGCCAATAGACGGATCAGGTTTTTGCGCGGCTCCAACGTGCCCACGAAGAGCAGGTAGCGGTCGGCCAGGTGGTAGCGAGCGCGCGCGGCCGCCACGACCTCCGGCGACTGCGGCCGGAAATGGGCATCTGCCGCCTCGTAGATGACGGTGATCTTCTCGGCGGGCACGCCGTAGGCCGCCATCACATCGCGCTTCGTCTGCTCCGACACCGCGATGATATGACCGGCGCGGCGGCAGAAGAGTGGCATGGTCGCGTTCAAATACCAGCGGTTGAGCGGCTTGTGATGCTGCGGATAACGCCGGAAGATCAGATCGTGGACGGTGAGGACGGTCGCCGCGCGGCGCAGCGGCAGGAGCAGGTGCTCGGTGGCGTGAAACAGCGTTGCGCCGGGCAGGAGGCGGTCGAAGCCGACACCGGCAAGCTGGCCCAGCCACACGAGCATCCGCCATGGCTTGTAGCCCAGGCTGACGGTGCGCGCCGGCACGTGCTCCAGGCCGGGCAGGGGCTGGATGCCGGCCTCACGGTTGTAGAAAAAAGCCAGATCGGTAGACGGATAGATTGATAGATCGCGGGCAAGGAGGGCGCGGGCCAGGCTTTCGGCGTAGCGGCCCAGGCCGGCGCGACGATGGACGGCGGCAGAGATGTCGAGGTAAATAGTCATCAGGCTACAACTCGCTGCGATCAGGCGCCGGCCATTCGTGCATAAAAAGGCAGCAGCAACCGCAACAACAGACTGGCCGGCAGGCCATAGTGTTTGGCATAGAAATAACACAGACTTTCGCGATAGGCGCGCCGCGCGGCCGAATTCTGCGCCAGGCTCTGGCCGCCGATGTGGGTGATCGCGACCTGGGGATTGTAGTAGACGCGCCAACCAGCCCGGCGGATGCGCAGGCACCAGTCGTTGTCCTCGAAATACATGAAGATCAGCTCATCCAACAGCCCGGCCCGGTCTATCGCCTCCCGGCGCACCATCAGACACGCGCCGGAGACCCAATCCACCGCCTGAACGGCATCGGTTGCCCAATCGTGGAGCGGCCGGCCGAAGAGGAGCCGGTTGGCGCCGCGACGCAACAGATAGCCGAGAGTTGGGTCGCCGCCGAACGCATAGGGCTGCGGCGAGCCGTCGGGACGGAGCAACCGCGGGCCGACCGCGCCGGCGTCACCGTGTGCTTCCATGAAGGCAACCAATCCCGCCAGCGCGCCGACCGGAACCACCGTGTCGTTGTTCAGCAAGAGGACGTAGCGGCCCCGGCTGGCCTGAATGCCGATGTTGTTGGCCCGCGCAAAGCCGAGGTTCTCGGCATTGGCGATGAGTCGGACGTGGCCGAACTCCTCGCGCACCATCTCCGCGCTGCCGTCGGTCGAAGCATTGTCCACCACGAACGTTTCGACGTTGGAATGTTGAAACGTTGAAACGTTGTTTTGCACCGAGCACAAGCAGGCGCGCAGTAACTCGCGGCCGTTCCAGTTCAGGATGATGATCGAAAGAATGGGCTGCGCCATGGCATCTCAGCTCAACAACCGATGATAAAGCTCCCGATATTGCGCAGCCAGCACATCGAGCGCGAAATGCTCGCGGGCAAAGCGCCAGGCGCGCGCGCTGAAATCCGCGCGTTGGGCCTGCCAGCGCGCCAGCCATGCGGCCATCTCATCGGGCGACGCCTCATCAGAGACAATGCCTAGATCGTGCTGACGCACGATATCGGCGGCCGCGCCGGCCCAGCGGTTCACGAGCACCGGCAAGCCTGCGGCCAGGTACTCGGTAAACTTAACAGAAAGAATGGTGCGTGCCAGCAGATGAAAACGCGCCGTGCGCCGCGCCTGTTCCGATACACCGATCGGCAGCACGGCGAGGTCGGCGCCGGCCAGGTAGCGCACCACGTCGGCCGGCCGGGCCGCGAGGACGGTGCAGCCGCTCTGGGGCAGCGCCTCGCGCACCGCAGCCGCTACCCGTGACTGCATGGCGTCGGCCTCGCCGCTGCGCGATGAGACCAGCAGCAAAAAATGGCACGGCGCTGCGCCGGCTGCCGCCTGCACCTGGCGGAAAAGCGCCAACGTCGAGGCCGGATCGAACCAGGAGCCAGCATATGCCACCACCAACTGATCGGCCAGCGCCAGGTCAGCGCGCGTCTGACTGCGCCAGGCCGCAAGTGCATCCGGCGTCGGCACGGGCGTGCATGTCGGCGCGACGAGCAGCCGATCACGCGCCTCCGGATACTGTTCGGCCAGGATGTCGGCCATCGGCTGTGAAACACAAGCAATGGCATCGGCGCGGCGGATCAGCCCGGCTTCGATCTGCTTCCATGTTGCGAACGAGAGATCGTCGAGAAGGATGCTTTTCCCGCTGTCGAGCCGGACGGCGCCTTCTTCGGGATACAGGGCCCGCGTGTCGAAGATCAACCGACTGCCGACAAGCCGTTTGACATCGTCGCCGACGAGCATCGCCGGATAGGAACGACAATGAACAAGGGCTGGCCGCCAGCGCCGTGCGATCCAGGCCGCAGCCAGCCGCGCCTGGAGCCGGTAAAGCGCCAGCCAGGAGCGGGACATATAAAAATGCCGCGTGAGAAAGAAGATCGGCAGCACATGCAGCGCGATGCCGGCCTGCGCCAGTTCATCGCGCCGCGCGCGCAGACGCCGTCCATAACGCAGCCAGTTGACGATGGGATACAGCGCCACCACCTCCTGGCGCCAGGATGCGCCCTGCGCCCGCATCGCCCGCAGCACGTCGAAAACCTGGGAACGGATCAGGGGCGATTGCACGACATCCTCGACTGCGATGAGATAGACGGCCGTGGACGCGGAAGCTGCCATCCGAACACTCCTTTGCTAGACGCCCATGGCCCGATGCCAAAGCTCTATGGCCAGACAACGCCAGAGCGTCGTCGCGAGGTCGACGCCCTGCACGTGGCGGTCGAGCAGGCGTAGCACAGCTTCGGCCCGGAAATAGGGTCGGCCGCGAAACTCGGGCGAAGTCAGGATCTCGCGCGCCCAGGGCGCCAGCTCCGCGCGCAGCCAGACATCCTGCGGCGTGCTGAAGCCGAGCTTGTCCTGCCGCAGCCGCACATCCTCCGGCAGGATCCCGGCCATGGCCTGGCGCAGGACGAATTTGGTCACGCCGTCCCGAATTTTCTGCCGGGGAGGCAGCGCAAAACAGAGCTCCACCAGCCGATAATCGAGGAATGGGACGCGCGACTCGATGGAGTGCGCCATGGCATTGCGGTCATCGAAGCGCAGCAACGACGGCAACGGATCGAAGCTGAGCGCGCGCTGAAGCCCCTGCGCCAGCCGCGAGCCGACCCCGTCCGTTGGCCGCCAGCGCGCCTCGGCGCCGGCCTGGGCCGCAGCGACGAAATCGCGCGCAAGCCAATCCAGGCCCAACGCCGCCCGCTTCTTCAGCCGCGCTTTGAGCCCGGCCGGCAGCAGGTTGGTCGCGATGCTGCGGGCCTCCTGGCGCGCTGCCGTCTGGTGCAGCACGAGGTGACGTCGAAACTCTCGCCAGAGGGTCGGCCAGCGGCCGCTCGCTGCCAGGTCGGCGAAATAGTTGGGGAAGAAACCCAGGTAGCCGGCCAGCAATTCGTCGCCGCCCTGACCGTCCAGCGTCACCGTGACGCCGGTCTCCCGCGCCAGCTTGAAGACACACCACTGGGCGAAGATACTGGTCGAGACGAACGGCTCTTCCTGGTGATAGAACAGCGGTCGCCATTGCTCGCGCAATTCGTGCGGGGACGGATAGGTCATCCGAGCATCCACATCCGCCGCGCGGATCACAGAGGCGATGAAACGACCCTCATCGTGCCGGAGGTCGGCATAGCGAGCCGAGAAAGTCTTCTGCTGCGCCTCCATGCCCACCACGCGCAGTCCGCGCTCGCGGATCAGCCGACTGATGACGCACACGACCGCGGAAGAGTCCAGCCCGCCGCTCAGGCAAGTGCCGACCGGCACATCGCTGATCAGGTGGCGACGCACGGCGTCTTCGAAGAGCTGGCGGAAGGCAGCGGCGTAGGCAGCGTCGGAAGACAGATGGATCTGCCGGGTCGGGTCGAGCTGCCAGTAACGCCGCAGTTCCGCTGTGCCACCGCTCAGGTCGAGCGTCAGGTTATGCGCCGGAAGCAAAGCCCGCACACCCTCGAAGAAAGTCGCGTCCGTGTGATCGCTCAGGTTCGCGGCCAAAAAGTCATAGACCATGGCCTCGTTCGCGCGCCGTGGGATGCCCAACGCCAGCAACGCCTTGATCTCCGACGCGAAGGCGAAGCGCCCCGCCTCCTGCCAGAGGTAAAGCGGCTTGATGCCGATGCGATCGCGGGAAAGCAGCAGCCGACGCCGGGGCATATCCCAGATGGCAAAGGCCCACATGCCGTTGAAGCGCGCCGTGCATTTCTCACCCCATGCCTCGTAGGCATGCAGGATCACCTCGGTATCGCTGTGCGAGACGAAACGATGGCCGGCGTCCGTCAGTTCCGCGCGCAGATCGTCCGCGTTATACAGCTCACCATTGTAAACGATCCAGACCGTGCGCTCCTCGTTGCACATCGGCTGATGGCCGGTCGGCGTCAGGTCCAGGATGGCGAGGCGACGATTCGCCAGGGCGAACGTGAAACGCTGTTCCCCAACCGCCTTAGGCGTCAGCCGGCCGACCGGCGCGTAGGGCAGAGGGTAGCCGAACACATCGGCAGGCGTGTCGTCGCCGCCGAAAATGGCATAGTCTCCGGCCGTCGCATCGCCCAACAAATAGCCCACGTCATCCGGCCCACGATGGCGAATGGCATCGGCCATGGCGCGCAGATCGGCCACAGCCACCGGTTTGCCATTCAGATGAACCAATCCGACAATGCCACACATATCTCAACTCTCAGTTGACCCATGCGCCGGTCGGCGCACAACAAGCCATGAAAACAAGCCGTGTCCACGTGCCAGGCATCCTGTCCCGCAATAGCGCGCACACAGCCACCGACGACGGCCATTTTGCGACTACAGCCATGCTCGCAGGCGTCCACGCACCCATCCCAGCCCCAGGCGCACTTCCTCGAGGCCGATGATGCCCAGGAGGAAAAGCGCCGCGCCGAACGCGGCGCACACGACGAGCTTGAGGCCGACACCCGGCCAGAAGCTCAGCTGATTGGCTGCCAGCGCGATCAGCCACGCCAGCACACACAGGACGATGAGCATCAGCACCTTCCGCCCCTCATAGGGGATCGGATAAACGCGCTGAGCGAGCACGTAGGCGAGGCCGGCCGCAACGCCGTAGGCCAGCATTGCGGCCAGAGCCGCGCCGATGTAACCGAGCCGCGGCGTCAGAAGCAGATTGAAAATGACGCAGGCGGCCGCAGCGGCCGGCACGCTGTAGGCCAGCAGGCGTGTGCGCTTCGCCAGGATCAGGCCGATGTTGACGATGTAATAGCTGCAATCCGCCACGACCTGCAGCGCCATCAGCCCGGATACGGCCGCACCGTCCAGGTAGCTGGCCGTCGTGAAGATCAACAGCATCTCTTTGGCGAAAAGCGCCACAACCACGACGCCGGCGCCCGCCACGATCCAGAAATAGGTCAGCGCTTTGGCATAGACCTGGAGGGCATTTTCCTGCTTCTGGAGCGAAAACGCAAATGGCCCCCAGGCAGTCAGGAAGGCGCTGGTGAAGAGCACCAGCGGCGCGCTGGCCTTGTTGCCCACGGCCAACAGCCCGACATCGGCAACCGAGCCGTAATGCAACAGAAAATAGCGATTCGAATACGCGATCAGCCAGCCGCCGAGCGCGGTCGGAATGAGCGGCAGGCCGACGTGCAGCAACTTCGCCAGCCACTGCCGCGAGAAATGCGGAACGAGCAGCCGCCGCGTGGCCCAAAAGCCCATCGGCAGGATCAGGACGGCGGCCAGCAGCGGCCCGGCGAACGCGCCGCTCACGCCCCAGCCCAGGCCGACCACGAACAAGATGCTCAGGCCGACGCCGAGCAACAAGTTGCCGATCGCCAGGCCGGCGTAGACCCAGGGCCGGCGGCTCAGCCGCAGCAGCTCGATCAGGAAGCCGGCCATGGCGTTCGCCGGCGCAGTCCACACCGCAATGCGGATGGTGTTGGCGGCCAGCGCATCGCGGAAGAGAAGCACGGCGATGGCCGGCGCGGCCAGATTGATCGCCGCTGCCATGAGCATCGAAAGGCCCACGCGCGTCGCCACGGCGGTCGTGATCATCGCGCCGCGATCTTCGGCGCCGGCGTTGTCGTAAAAATAGAGCGCGGCCGCCGTGTCCATGCCCAGGGTGGCGGCCAGGGTCAGAAACGCCACCAGGGTCGTCAGGGTATCTATCTGGCCATACTCGCCCGGCAGAAAGACGCGCGTGTAGACGGGCACGAGCAACAGGCCCACCAGGCTGCGGGTGGCGCTCACCAGCCCGTAGACAGACGTGTCTTTGACCAGGTGACGGAGACGGATCACGGCGCGATATGTGATGCGTGGTGCGCGATTGATGGCGTCACCGCCAGGAGACGACGATACACATCGAGCAGAACCTGTTCCTGCGCCTCCCAGTTGTACACAGCGGCCGCGGCCAGCGCGCCGTCGCGCATCCGGGCATACAGATCGGGATCACCCAACAGCCGGTTGCACGCCTCGGCGATGGAAGCGGGCGAGGTCGGATCACACACCAGCCCGCAGCCATACGCCTCGCAGATGCGGCGCACGATCGGCAGGTCGCTGGTCACTACCGGCAGGCCGACCGCCAGGTACTCGAAGAATTTGTTGGGCGAAGAATAGCGCAGGACAGGGTGGTGGATCTCGGTCGGGATCACGCCGATCGTCGCGCCGGCCGTGTAATCGAGCAATACAGCGGGCGGCACCGCCGGCAGGACGAAGGCACGGCCGGCGAAAGGTGGCTGTGCCGCCAGGGCAGCCAGCTCCTCGAACTGCGGCCCCCGACCCATCACCACGACCACCCCGCGTTCCAGCAGCGGCGCGGCCCGGATCAGGTTCTCCAGGCCCACGCCGTGTCGGTCGCGCACCAGCATCCCCTGGCAGATCACGATGGGCGTGTCCGGGCTGACGCCGATCTGCTCGGCCATGAGGGTCGTGCGCAGCGCAGATGTCTGCGGCCGCGGCGGACAGTTCATCACCACGGCCGGCCGGGAGATGCCGTAATGCCTGGCCTGCAGATCGGCCAGGACATCGTTGACGGAGATCACGGCGTCTGCTTTGTGCCGCACGACCCAATCGGTGAGCACGCTCCACAGCCAGTTGAGGGAGCCGATGAACGGGCCGAAATAGCCGACGCTGCCGCGCAGCGTGATGAAGCCGATCTCGTGTGCGTCGTAGAGCAGCTTCGCGCCGGCCACCTGCCGCGCCGCCAGCCAGGCGGGCAGCACCGCGTCCGAGTCATGCGCGTGATAAATGCGGGCGCGCAATGCTGCGGCGGTCTGCGCCATCCGCCAGATCGCACGCGGAAACAGATTGATGCCGCGCTCCAGCCGCGTTCGCGCGCGCTCGACCGGCACGCGCACGATCCGAAAGCCCTGACGCGTTTCCTCCTCGGCGGGGCCATAGATGTTCAACGCAACGACGGTGACAGCGTATCCGCCGCGCGCCACCGAAGCCGCCTCCTTGAGAACGCGCTGATCGGTGCGACAGTCGTTGCGCACGAGCATACATACCTGCGCGGTCATCTTCTGCCTCCGCCGCGCAACTCCTCGTAGATGCCGATCAACTGACGGCCGATCATCATCGCGTCGTGGTAGCGTTCGACATAGGCCCGGCCGCGCAGCCCGATGGCATGGCGCCGGCCGCCATCGGCCAACAACGGCGCCAACACCTCGACCAGATTCTCCTGATCGGCGTTGATCGCCGGCAGATCGGCCGGATAATGGGCAAGCAACGAAGGCTTGATGTACAGGACAACCGGTTTGGCCAGCGCCATGGCCTCCAGCGCCGCCAGGCCATAGCCCCCCAACACGAACTGATCCAGGTAGATATCGGCGTCGGCGACCAGCTGCAGCGCCTCGGCCCGCGGCAGGTTCTGAATCAGGCGAAAGTCGAAGGCATACTGCAGTTTCAACCGCTCGACTGCAGCCAGAACAGCCGCCGTCCCCTTCGCGACCGGCGCGCTCGGGCTATGGACCAACAGAGGACGTTGTCGGTGCGGGTCGGGCGGTCGCGGCGTGAACTCGGGGAGCCAGATACGCTGGCGCACCATGCAGGGATGCGGAAACAGATCGGGCTGCACATGCGGTCTCATGCTGTGACAGGGAAGCAGGCAGGCAACCCCGGCCCGCGCGAAGAGCGCCTGGGTGTGACGCGAGCGGGCCGCGCTTTCCGCGTGCGCATATTCGTAGTCGGGGCCGAGTCTGGCGTAATACGGATTATCGGCCGCCTCGACCTCGGGGATGCGGATGTCGGAACCCCAGAACTCCACCAGCCCCGGCCGGCGCAAAGCCCTTGCCCAATGCAGATCCAGACGAAAGGGAAGCGCTGTAGCACCGTAGTGCCAGTGCAGCACATCAGCCCAGCGGATGGCGGCGAGGACATGGGGCGCATGGCGCAGCGCATCCACCAGCCGCCGACGCAGCGGCCGGGACGCGATGCGGATCACCTCCAGCCCCTCGGCCGACTGGATGATGGCCGGGCTGACCACCAGCCCGCGTGCGTCCACGCCCAGGCTTCTCAGCGCCCGCACTGTAACGCTGGCCTGCGAGGCGATGTTCAAGGGCAGATGCAGCACGCGCATATCAGCGGATCGTCCTCAGGAACGCGATGAATCTGTCGTGGTCAATGGCAAAGTTGCCCGTCACCCGTTGGCCCGGCGCCACATCGCGCGTCACCACCGAGCCGAGGGTCACACAGGCGCCATCGCCGATGGTGACCTCGCTGGCGATCGTGGCGTTCGGGCCGATCCACACGTCATCGCCGACCGTGACGCTGCCGGTGATCGCGGCGCCGGCGCCGATCAGACAGCGTCGGCCGATCACGACCTCGTGCGCCACATAGACCTGGCTGTCCAGCTTCGTGTCTGCGCCCACTTCGGTGAAGCCGCCGAAAAGCGCGCGCGCGATGGTGCAATTGGCCAGCACCTCCACGCGATCGTGCAGCCGCACGCCGCCGGCATGAGCAACCGCCATGATCGCTTCGCCGAGACGCACGAACTGAAACCCCTGCGCGCCCACCACCGTCCCGGCGCGCAGGATCACGTCGTCACCGATGATCGTGCGCGGCAGGACGGTCACATGCGGCTCGATGACCGCACGGCGGCCGATGCGCACATTGTCCGCCGCGATGCAGGCCGCCGGGCTGACGACCGCATCGCCGGCGACCTCGGTGGGAAAGTCCTGCCAGTAGAACGTCGTGTGAGAGGCCAGATGATTGTGCAGCAGATAGAAAGCGCGACGGGGCGCGTCGGAGAGCGCCAGGCCGAGGCCGGACGGAATCCGATCGGCCAGCGACTCCACCGTGATCACTGCGCACACATGGGCGTTCGCCAGCAACCCATCCAGGAAACGGTCGCTTTCCAGGAACACGAGCAGCGCGGCGCGGCGATGCGACACGAAGCCCAGCGCGGCAAAATCCGCATCCCGCACCACCTGAAGCGGCACAACAGACGCTGCTTCGGACAGGCGCATAAACACCGCCCCTCACGCCACGCGCTGGCCCAGCACATGGCCGCGCCAGACGATCTCGGCCTCTTCTGCCGCAAAGCGGCCGACCAACCGCGCGCGCGCGGCCAGCTCGCCCACCTTCAGCCCGGCGGCGTGCAGCTCGATCACCGGCCGCGGGCCGAGATCGGCCAGCGTGCGCGCCATGCGCCGCGCGGGCAGATCAATCCCCGGATAGACCGGCATCTCGTGCGCCAGCAGGCTGGCCACATCCACCACGCCCGCGAACTGGATCACGGCCGCTCCCGGACAGGCCGCGGCCAGCTCTGCTGCGGTCACATCGCCGGCCGGCCCGATGACCGGATCCGAACGCGTGTAATCGGCGACGATCAACGCATCGGCCCGGTCCAACTCTCCCGCCGCCACACTGCGCAAATCCGGCAACAGGCGCACCATTGCGCCGGCCCGCCGCAGCCGGTCGGCGATCACCGGGCCGAATCGGTCGCTGCTGACCACGACTACGGTGCTTTTGTGCACCTCCACCTGGGCTGCAAACAGCATCTTGAGCGCCAGCCAGCCGCTGTAAGCGAAGACCTCCAGGCCGGGGTAATCCTCGTTCGTGGCAATCACCGGAATGCCGGCCGCTCGACATGCCGCCAGATCCACATCGCCCGGCCGAATCTCCCACGCCTCGCACATCAGCGGCACCACGGCCGTCGGCTTCATGGTGGCCACCGCGGCCGCGTCGATCGGTCGCACGAAGCCGAGGTTGGTGATGATATCGGCGGCGGCGAACAGCTCCGCCGAGCGCTCCGAGCAGATCTCCACCGCAGCCGTCGGTCGGGATGGATTCTCGGGCCGCGGGGTGAGGCCTGGCAACATCGGCTGCGCCACGCCCTGCACCTGCACATCCAGACTGCACAGCTCGGCCAGCGCCTGCGTCTGCGCGATCACCGCCTCGAGCGATCCGTAGCGCGACGCGCGCGTCAGCGCGATCACCCGGTCGGCGCCGGCCAGCGCCGCGATCACCGGGGTGACCGTGTAGGGGCCGCTGGCGGCCTCGGTGAGCACGCACAGGCCGCGAAGATCGAGCTCGAGGAAAGCGATCGTGCGCCGCATCAGGTCAACCAGCCGGCCCGGATGCGCCAGGCCCGCCTGACGCAGCACCGCGGAGGCGATGGCCGTGCTCATGGCCTGAGGGCCACCGCGAGCGCATCGTGCAGCCGACCCACGACCTGGGCCTGCTCCTCCGCGGTCAGCGTCTCGTGCAGCGGCAATGTCAGCGAGCGGGCGAACACGTCGTCGGTGACGGGGAAATCGCCCGGCCGATAGCCATAGCGCGCGCGAAAATAGGTCGTCATGGGCATGTGCCACGTGCCGATGGTCGTCTCGATGCCCTCCCTGCGCAACCGGCCGATCAGATCGCCGCGGCCGGCCGCGGCCGCAGGCGGCAACAGCACGACATACGACTGATAGACCGGCACCGCACCAGGGGCGACGGCCGGCGGCTGCACGGCCGAACCGGCCAGCAATTGATCATAGCGATCGGCGCGTTCGCGACGGGCCGCGATGATCCGGTCGAGCTTCGCCAGCTGCGTCAGGCCCAGGGCCGCCTGAAATTCGGTGAGCCGATAGTTGAAGCCAGGCATGACGAAATCGGGCCCGGCCGCGTCGGGGTCCTGGCCGTGATTGCGCAGCGCACGCAGTCGCCACGCCAGATCGTCGCGGTCGGTCACGATCAGCCCGCCCTCGCCGGTCGTGATCGCCTTGCGCGGATGGAAGCTGAAACAGCCCAATGCGCCCCAGGCACCCGCCGGCCGACCGGCCAGGCGCGCGCCCAGCGCACACGCGGCATCCTCCACCACCGGAATGCCGTATCGGTCGGCGATGGCCATGATCGCCGGCATGTCGGCCGGCTGACCGAAGGTGTGCACGGGCAGAATCGCCCTGACGCGGCCGAGCGCCGCCCGCGTGGCCGCCAGTCGTTCCAGCGTCTCGGCCAGCCGGTCGGGGGCCATATTAAAAGTGTCGGGCTGAATGTCCACGAAGACCGGTTGCGCGGCGCACAGCTCGATCACGTTGGCCGTGGCCGTGTAGGAATAAGCGGTCACGATCACCAGGTCGCCCGGCCGCACATCGAGCGCCAGCAGCGCCAGATGCAGCGCGGCCGTGCAGTTGCTGACCGCGATCGCGTGCCGGACGCCGAGATACTCAGCGAGCGCGCGCTCGAAGGCCGCCACACGCGGCCCCTGCACCAGGAAGCCGGTGGCCAGCACCTCGCGCACCGCGGCCAGATCGTCCGCTTCGATGGAAGGAATAGTCAGCCGGATCATATCCTGGTCCGATAATACGCCGCAGTGCGACGGATGCCCTCTTCCAGGTCAATTTTGGCCTCGAAGCCCAGCAATTCCTTCGCTTTGCGCACCGAAGGGACGCGCAGCTCGACGTCGGCATAATCTTTGCGGGTGAACACCACCGGCGAGCGGGAATCGAGCACGCGGATCACGGTGTTGGCCAGGCCGTAGATCGTGGTGACCGCCCGCTGATTGCCGATGTTGAACGACTCGCCGACCGCGCGCGGATGTTCGATGGCCAGCAACACGCCATCCACCATGTCGTCCACATAGCACCAGGCGCGAATCTGCGTGCCGTCGCCGTGGATCTCGATGGGATCGTTGCGCAGCGCCCGGATCACGAACGTGCGCAGCGCGCCCTCGCCCACTTGCCCCGGCCCGTACACGTTGAACGGCCGGACAATCGTCGTCGGCAGCCCCTTCTCCTGGAAGTAGGCGATGGCCAGGTGCTCCTCGGCCACCTTGCTCACCGCGTAGGTCCAGCGCGCCTCCCCGACCTTGCCCATCACTGCGTTGTCGGTTTCCGATGAACGGAACGCCTGCTGACCGAATACCTCGCTCGTGGAGAAACAGACGACCCGATCGCAGCGTGGCAGGCCGGCAGCGGCCTCCAGCACGTTGGCCGAGCCGATCATGTTCACCCGCATCGTCGTCACCGGGCTTTTGATCACGGTGTCAATGCCGGCGATGGCCGCGCAGTGGACAACGATGTCCGCGCCGCGCATCGCCGCGGCCACATGCGCGGCATCCAGCACATCGCCCTGGATCAGACGCAGGTTGGGATGATCGCGGAACGGCTGGTCCTGCAGCGTGTTGCGGGACAGGTTATCGTAGATCACCACCCGATTGTGCGCTACCAGTCGTCCGGCCAGCGTCGAACCGATGAAACCGGCCCCGCCGGTGATGAAAATCGTCTTACCCTCGATCATGGCTCCTCAAAATGCGCACGATATGTTGAGCTGCCCGGCCATCGCCGTAAAACGTCGGCCGCTCCCCGGGCGGCTGCGCCTGCCTGACCGCAGCCAGGATGCGCGCCCGATCGGCGCCCACCACCACGTTCCAGCCCGCGGCCACCGTCTCCACCCACTCGGTCTCGGTGCGCAGCGTGACGCACGGCACGCCCAGCCAATACGCTTCCTTCTGGATACCGCCCGAATCGGTGAGGATCAGCCGGGCGTTCTGCTCCAGCGCGAGCATATCCAGGTAGCCGACCGGCTCGATCATGCGCGGATTGGCAGTCGGCCCAGGGTCGGCATCCATGCCCAGCGCCGCGATCTGCTTGCGCGTGCGCGGATGGACCGGAAAGATGACCGGCTCCTCGATCTCGGCGAACGCGGCCAAAATGCTGCGCAGATTTGCGGGATCATCCGTGTTGGAGGGCCGATGGACGGTCGCCAGCAGGTAGCCCTTCGGCGTTAAGTTCAGCCGCGCCAGGATCGTCGAGCGCTGTGGCGCGACCGCGGCGAACTGGAGCACCGCGTCGTACATCGTGTCGCCGACCAGGTGCACGCCCGCCGTGATCCCTTCATTGCGCAGATTGTCCACCGCGGTCTGCGTCGGGCAGAAAAGCAAGTCGGCGATGTGATCGGTCAGCACGCGGTTGTGCTCTTCGGGCATCTCCCGGTTGAAGGAGCGCAGTCCGGCCTCGACGTGTGCGGTCGGCAGGCGCAGCTTCACCGCGGCCAACGCGCCGGCCAGCGTGGAGTTGGTGTCGCCGTAGACCAGTACCCAATCGGGCCGCTGCGCCATCAGCACCTCCTCCAGGCGGATCAACATCTGGCCCGTCTGCCAGCCGTGCGCGCCAGAACCGATCTCCAGGTTAACGTCCGGCTGTGGGATGCCCAGCTCGTCGAAGAAGACCTGCGACATGCCGTAGTCATAGTGCTGGCCGGTGTGCACCAGATATTCGGTATGTCCTGCCTCGCGCAGCACCCTGGAGACCGGCGCGGCTTTGATGAACTGCGGCCGCGCGCCGATGACGGCCACCACCTTCATCGGTCGTGGCGCTCTGCATTTTCAGGCCGATCAAATGGCCTGCTGGCCTGCAAATACGTGTGAATCATCTCCCGAAAACGATCAAAATCGCCGAAATGGTCACGGGGAGCTCGGCCCATCACATCACTTGTAGGCTGCGGCGACTGCCGCCACCACCGCCGCCTGCATCTCCTCTGTCAGCTCCGGGTAAATGGGCAGCGCCAGCGTCTCCTGGGCCGCGCGCTCGCTGGCGGGCAGGTCGCCCGGCCGATAGCCCAGGCCGGCGAAGCATTCCTGCAGGTGCAGCGGCACGGGATAGTAAATCTCGTGGCCGATCTTGCGCGCCTTCAGTTCGGCCATCACCGCTGTGCGACGCGTCGTGCGGATGACGAATTGATTGTAGATGTGTCGACGGTCAGACTCTTCTGTCGGCAGGATGATGTCAGCGATGCCTGCTTGTGCAAAAAACTGCCGATAACGCGCGGCATTGCGCTGCCGACCGGCGGTCCAGCCGTCGAGATATTTCAGCTTGACGCGCAAGATGGCAGCTTGCAGGGCATCCAGCCGAAAATTGCCGCCCACCAGCTTGTGATAATATTTCGGCTCCGCGCCGTGATTGCGCAACAAGCGGGCTCGCTGCGCCAGCTCCGGGTCGTTGGTGACGATCATGCCGCCATCGCCGAACGCGCCCAGGTTCTTCGACGGGAAGAAGCTGAAGCAACCGAAGTGGCCGATGGAGCCGGCGCGACGGCCCCGATATTCCGCGCCGATGGCCTGGGCAGCATCCTCGATGACGATCAGGCCGTGTCGCCGCGCAATCTCTATGAGCGGATCCATGTCGGCCATCTGGCCGAACAGATGCACCGGGATGATCGCCCGCGTGCGGTCGGTGATGGCCGCTTCGACCTGCGCCAGCGCGATGTTGTACGTGCGCGGATCAATGTCCACGAACACGGGCCGGCCGCCCAGCCGATAGATCGAGCCAGCCGTGGCAAAGAAGCTGTACGCGGTCGTGATCACCTCGTCGCCCGGCCGCAGGTCAATCGCCATCAGCGCCACGAGCAGCGCGTCGGTGCCCGAGCTGACGCCGATCCCAAACTGCGCCTGCGCATAGGCAGCGACCTCTCGCTCCAGCGCCTCAACCTCGGGGCCGCCGATGAAGTGTTGGGCATCGGCCACCCGATCTATCGCCGCCCGAATCTCCTCGCGGATCGGCGCATATTGAGCCTTCAAGTCGAGCAACGGAATGGGTTGATTCCAGGTCATGGCAACGGTTCATCCTCCGGCCAGTCCAGGCAGCGCACCACGCCCGGTTCCACCTCGCGATAGCGCCAGCCGCTCTCCGGGCAGACCATGATCCCCGCTGCGTCGGACGCGGGCAGGCGGTGACCGTGGCGGCTCATCCAGCCGCGCTGACGCGCCGGCACGCCCAGCATCAGCGCGTAATCGGGCACATCATGCACGACCACCGCGCCGGCGCCGATGAACGCGTAGCGGCCGATGATCACGCCGCACACGATCGTGGCATTCGCGCCGATGGTCGCGCCGCGGCGCACCACGGTGCGCTCATAAAGATGATGGCGCACGATCTGCGAGCGCGGATTCGAGACATTGGTGAAGACGCACGACGGCCCACAGAAGACATCGTCCTCCAGCGTCACTCCGGCGTATACCGAGACGTTGTTCTGAATTTTCACATTATGGCCGATGACCGCGTCGCCGGCCACGAAGACGTTCTGGCCCAGGCTGCATCGGCTGCCGATCCGCGCGCCGGCCATGACGTGACAGAAATGCCAGATGCGCGTGCCCGGCCCGATCTCACACGGCTCATCCACGTATGCGCTGGGATGGATGAAATAGTCGCCAGCCATCTCGCACCTCGCTGTCTCTTCAGAACAGATATCCATTCAGGTCCTGTCGCGCAGAAACGGGTGGGCCACGTCATCGCGCGGAGAGAGCGGCGCCGTGCGGATGCGGTAGACCAGGCTGATCGAGGGGCGCGCGTCCTCGATCCCGAATCCCTGGCCGGCCAGCGTCCGTTCGTAGACGCGCGTGTGCAGATCGGTGAAGCCCTCGGTGAACTCCAGCTCCTGGCCGTCAATCGTGATCGAGCGATAGGTGCTGCGTCGGCCCGGCTCGACCGCAAACGGCAAATCGGCCGGATCCACCGACAGAAACCAGCGAACCCGGGCGCGCTCGAGCTCCAGGAAGCCGGACATCCGCCGGGGATCGGCGTGATAGACGCGGCTTTCGCCGGCCGGGCCGAACAGCCAGAGCAACAGATCGAAGAAGTGGATGCCGATGTTCGTGGCGATCCCGCCCGATTTCTCGGCCGAGCCCTTCCAGGAGACATGATACCACCCGCCACGCGCGGTCACGTAGGTGAGCTGGACATCGTGCTGGCAATCGGATGCTTCGCTTTGCAGCTGTTCGCGCAGTGCCAGCAATTTCGGATGCACGCGCAGCTGAAGGACCGTGTTGATGCGACGGCCGGTCTCATGCTCCAGCTCCTGAAGCGCGTCCAGGTTCCACGGGTTGATCACCAGGGGCTTCTCGCAGATAGCATCCGCGCCCACGCGCAGGGCCAGCCGGCAATGCGCGTCGTGCAGATAATTGGGCGAACAGATGCTGATGTAGTGGACCCGATTCTCCTGGGGGCCGCGGCGCAGCTTCTCCAGATGGCGGTCGAACCGCTCGATCTCGGTGAAAAAGGCCACGTCGAAGGAAAAGCTGTCCAGAATGCCGACCGAATCTTTGGGATCCACCGCCGCCACCAAACGGTTGCCGGTGTCGCGAATGGCCCTGAAATGGCGCGGCGCGATGTAGCCGGCCGCGCCGATGACGGCGAAATTACGACTCACATCCCTCCTCCTTCCAGCAGCCTGAACCGACGCCCGCACTCTATCATCGAACAATCCATCTGTCAAACGCATCAAAATCCACCAGGTGCATCATGTTTCGGCGGATTGCTCGACCAGGACACGCAAACGGGCCGCCACCATCTCGATGGCCACCTCATTGAATCCGCCTTCCGGGATGATGACGTCCGCGTAACGCTTGCTGGGCTCGACGAACTCCAGGTGCATCGGTCGCACCGTGCGCAGATACTGGCTGATCACCGATTCGGGCGCGCGGCCCCGCTCGCTGATGTCGCGCTGCAAACGGCGGATAAAGCGGAGGTCGGCATCTGTGTCCACGAAAATCTTGACATCCATCAGGTCGCGCAGCCGCTTGTCCGCAAAAATGAGAATCCCTTCGACGAGAATGACCGGCTGCGGCTCCACGCGACGGGTCTCGGCCAGCCGCGTATGCGTCTTGAAATCATAGACGGGGATGTCCACCCCATGTCCGGCCTGCAATTGGCGCAGATGCTGGATCAACAGATCGTTGTCCAACGCGTCGGGATGATCGAAATTGAGCTGACTGCGCTCAGCGGGCGGCAGGTTGCTGGCATCCCGATAGTACGCGTCGTGCGGCACATATGCGATGCGGTCGAAGCCGACGCGTTCCAGGATCTTCAGGGCCACGGTCGTTTTGCCGGAACCGGTACCGCCGGCCACCCCAATCGTGATCGGCTTCATGGGCAGCCTCCTCCTTCACGCGAGTGCTCGTTCGATGGCCTGGGCCAGTCGCCGGGCCTCAGCGCGGCTGCGCCAGGTGGCCGCCGTGCGCACGACGACGGTCAACTGCGACCCAGCGAACAGCACATGCACCCATGTCTCGGTGTAATTCCAGCCCACCGCCAGAATCGCCGCAACGACCAGGAACAATCCGGCCAGAACCAACCAGCTCAGCCCAGGCAGATAGGCCACCGTCAACAGCACAAAACGGTCACGGCGCAAATCTACGACGACCTCGTCAATGACCAACGCCGCCTGCAATTCGACCAGCTTCGTGAGCAGCGGGGTCGGCTCGTCGCCCCGATAGGCCTCCACCAAAAAAACCGGCCCCGCCACCCCCTGCGCCGGCAGCGCATCGTAACTCACCGCGCGAAAAGTGAGATTGTGTGACGGCAGCGCGAATGCCTGCTCTGTCCGCGCCTGGCGAAACGGCACCCGCACCTCTGTGCCGGCCTGGCCGCCGACCGTCAGCGCCTGCAATCGAAGCGGCTGCTCATCGCGCATGGCACGCACGGCCAGCGCCGGCCCATCGCCGAGCTGGACGACCCAGAGGTCATCCGCGCGTGCCGGCCGATAGCGCGCCAGCTCAACCTCGGCCTGGCGGCCGTCAGCCCGCACGATGGCAACCGTCGCGCGCTCTGGCCCCGTTTTCAGGGTGACCTGCAGTCCGCCGGCAAACGACAATTTCGCGCTGCCGCCGACTGTCAGCGGAATCTCATCGGAACGCCAACCGACCGCCAGATTGATCGTCAGGCCGGCCAGCGCCAGGAGCAGGCCGAGGATGAAGAGGAAGCCGGCGGCCGCGGCCGGCCGCCCGGCCTGGCCGTACACGCATGTCGGCGCCGAGTCGGCGCCGACCAGGAGCAGAGGATAGCGCGGCCGCATCGTCCCTGCCACGCCTGCCAGCGTCGCGTTCAGATCTCCGGTCGCGGCGACCTCGACAATGGGCAGGTCGGGTCGCACCGGCGGAGGCGCTCCGGCCAGCCGCCACGCCCGCAGCAACCTGAGCAATTGATCGGCCAGGCGCAACGCGAGATTGTAGGCAAGCAGTGCCAGCAAGACACGCAGCCAGAGGCTCTGGAACAGCGTGAAGACGCCCAACGTGCGCAAAAAGGGGCCGACATCCCGATAGGAGGCCTCCAGGCTGCTCAGCTGGCGCTCCAGCTCGCCGCGATCCAGCCCGACCGGCACCTGCGGGAAGAACGCCGCCAGCGACAACATGAGCGCCACGAGCAGCAGAAGCACCCAGGTCACTCGACCCGAGCTGGCGAAACGCCACAGGAAATCAAGCCAATCAGGGCGGCGCGGCTTTTGAGCGGAAGCAACGATCATGAGACCTGCTGATGGGTGGCGATCGGGCATAAAAGAAAGGCCCTAACCGGCAAAGGTCAGGGCCGCCAGGAGCCACCCAACGGAGTTGAACCGTTAACCTAGCGCTTACGAAGCGCTTGCTCTGCCGATTGAGCTAGGGTGGCACACGATCGGTCTTGTCTCTCACCGATCGCAGACATTATAGCAGAATGCGGCCGGGATGCAAAATCGCCCAGGCCCACTCCGCTCTACACGCGCGTGACATAGGCGCCCGTGCGCGTGTCTATGCGGATGACATCGCCGACGTTGACGAACAACGGCACCTGCACCTGATAGCCCGTGCTGACGATCGCCGGCTTGGTGGCATTGGTGGCCGTATCGCCTGCAAAACCCGGATCGGTCTGCACCACTTCCAGGTCCACCGTGGTGGGCAGCTCGACGCTGATCGGCTCGCCCTCGAAGCTCTCCAGCTCCAGCGTGAGACCGTCCGTCAGGAAATGAACCGCATCGCCCAGCATCTCGGCGTTCAACACCGGCTGCTCGTTTGTCTCC
>OGCI01000534.1_pt1 | contig 41740 bp, 31 predicted proteins | sample 1570021 | NCBI WGS metagenome assembly OGCI01 (sample SAMN06264664, study PRJEB24512) | hot springs metagenome | isolation source: Hot spring water | place: South Africa: Tshipise | collected 2015-06-21
TGAAGAAGCAAAATCCGCGCTGGCAAGATACCGCGCGCAAATCGAGTTTGTTTTTCGGTCGCTGGAGAGAGTAATAATGGAAGCACAAAACAGGCTTGAAGAAGCAAAATCCGCGCTGGCAAGATACCGCGCGCAAATCGAGTTTGTTTTTCGGTCGCTGGAGAGAGTAATAAAGCTTGCGAGAGCGCAAAGCGGCGCGCAAACCGTTTTGAACGAAAAGAATCCCTCGGAAAAAATTGCATTAAAGAACGGATGGTTTGAGTCAAACGAAATGCTCGAGCGCATTGAACAGCGCCTGCGTTTGCAACTCGAGTTACTAAATAGACTGCTCGAGTTACTAAATAGACTGCAAAACAGGGCAGAAGAGCGGATTCTCAATCAGTTAAGGCTCACCATTGAAATCTGTATCTTTGCGGCTAATCAAGAACGAGCAAGAGAATGCGCAACACGGAGAGAATCAAATGGCACTTTGGAAGAATCAAACGGCGCGCGGGGAACAAGCGGAACTCCAGCACAGAATAACAGGGAAAGAGAACAGGCACGCACAGAAGCACAAAACGAAAACTATGTTCAAACACAAACTCAAAACCGTGATCAGAATTGTGAGCAAAACAGACAGAGCGAAAATGAGGTGGGACAAAAACACGGCGAAGATGGTCAAAACGAACACCGTGGTGAAGAGAATGGTAACAGGGATGATAGCCCAAATGGAAATATGGAAACGGACTCAAGCCGGCAGAGAGACCCAAACAGCCAAGATATCGGGAATCCCGGCGAGGTTAAGGCGAAAAAACCGTTTTAACCTCCGCGCTTTTTCTCTTTTAAGTAAGCCTAAGAGAAAGCGGGTGAATTATCTGATGACTGGAATTCTCAGAAACGCTACCAACGTAAGAAGAACATCCTCAATTACACGCCAAATCTTTGTTCTCGCCTTATTCCCGATCATGTTCGGCGCCCCCTTTTTCACCGGTTGCGCGAACCCTTCCGGCCGGACACCAGAAGAAACCTTACCGCGCTTTCTTACCTCGTGGGAGACGGGTGACTGGGACTCTTTCAAGAATTCCGTTGTTTTAGGCGGGAAGGAAATTTCAAACGGTAACGAAAACGCGGCAAAAGAAATAATTAAAAGGACAAAGATCCGCTTTGATAACATCAAAATGAAAACGCTTAAAAAAGCCCTTCGGAGGCGACCGTAATCCTTATCAGCGGAACCATCGAAACCACTACTGACATTTTGGGCAAATCAAAAGAGGGCTCGGTGAAAATAGAGAGTCTCGAGCAAGCTCAAAAACCGGCATTCAAAACGGTCAAAAAAGATGGAGTCTGGTTTGTGGACGCAAGTTCGTTCTTTGCCTCTTCTCAGACCAATTATTAGAAAAAAGATTTTCGTTCGACATTACGTCTTGCCGCACTGTGTCGAACTTCGAAAAGCTATAAATGGCTCAAGAGAAAATCACCACACGAAGCCTTTACCGAAAGCAGCGGAAATCCTCGCATTCCTGTCTTTAGCAACTACGGCTATTTAAGATACGCCTGGTAAACTCATGACAGTGTGCGCGACAAAACGAAATTTTAATCGCGAGGGAACCTGTGGCACTACGATTACAGGTGTTTGAAGTACTTTTCTCAAACTCTCGGTAGATAAAGTTTATAACCGATTTTTAACGCGGAAAAGATGAAGTGGGGCCATCAACGTTTGCGTAAACGATGCGTAGATATCTCCATTACCATAAATCAGGAGACAAACTGTTTTTTGTAGTTACAAACGAATCGAAAATTGCACAGCAAGTGGTTTGGCGTAAAAAATCTTTCAAGTAAGCAAGCGCGGATAAGTATTTTTGCGTTTCCCATTCCCGGTAAAATCTGTTTCGTTAGATGCCTGATGGTGACTCTCCGTGATATCGAACAGCAACTCTTAAGACCTTTCTTATCAGAAAAGGTTTGACAAGAAGCAATATCGGTTCATGATAACGGCAAACCGCGACTCTTAAGACACTTTCTCACAGTCTGGTCTGCTCCAATCGTTAATTCCTCAAACAATGAAGCTATGGATATATCAGCCTGGTGTCACTTCCAAAAAGATTTTCAATCAATTTAAAACTTGAATTGACCAGCGAAGACTTACTTCATAGGCATCGGCGCAAATCTAAAGGATTTCATCTCGTAGATCTCAACGATACCCACGCCCAGTCTTAATAAAGCGCTTGCGCCATCAGCGTAACTGGGTCACGAATAAAAACCTAATCGTTCGTCATAAAGGGCATTCGCTTACCAAGCGCCGCATCCAGCTAAAATGTGCTCCATCCCGCCGTAGCTTTATCAAAAGAGCCGGCAGTCCGCATTCATCTCCATTTCAAATCGAAGCGATCAAGGCTCATCACTTTGTTCCAGGCCGCAATGAAATCGCGCACAAATTTTTCTTCAGCGTCATCGCAAGCGTATACCTCAGCAATTGCACGAAGTTGCGAATTAGAACCGAAAATGAGGTCAACGCGGGTGGCGGTCCACTTTAGCTTGCCGGTCGCCCGGTCGCGACCCTCGAAAATATAGGCGACATCGTCTGCCGGTTTCCATTCCGTACTCATATCAAGAAGGTTAAGGAAGAAATCGTTGGTTAGCGTCTCTGGCCGGTCGGTGAAAACCCCGTGCTTTGATTTTTTATAATTCGCGTTCAAAACGCGCATACCACCGATGAGCACCGTCATTTCAGGAGCGGTCAGGGTGAGCAGCTGCGCGCGATCCACAAGGAGCTCCTCCGGGGAAAGGGAGAAATTCCTCTTCTGGTAGTTTCTGAAACCATCGTAGACCGGTTCAAGAAAAGAAAATGACCATACGTCAGTCTGCTCCTGAGAGGCGTCAGTTCTTCCGGGCGCGAAGGGAACGCTGACATCATAGCCAGCCTTTCTTGCCGCTTCCTCCACCGCGGCGCAACCTCCCAAAACGATCAGGTCAGCAAGGGAGACTTTCTTTTCGCCCGACTGCGAGTCATTGAATTCTTTCTGGATGCCCTCCAGAATCTCCAGGACATTCGCAAGGCGGTCAGGCTCGTTCACCTCCCAGCTTCTCTGCGGCTCAAGACGAATCCTGGCTCCGTTTGCCCCACCGCGCTTGTCCGATCCGCGAAACGTTGAGGCTGACGCCCACGCTACCCATACAAGATCAGATATGGAAATTCCTGACTTAAGAATCTTATCTCTCAGTTCGCAGACGTCATTTTCGTCAATCAACTCGTGATCCACAGCGGGTAATGGGTCCTGCCAGATGAGCTCCTCTTCCGGAACCTCTGAACCAAGATAACGAGAGCGCGGTCCCATATCACGGTGGGTTAGCTTGAACCATGCCCTTGCAAAAGCGTCAGCGAACTCCTCCGGATTATCTTTGTACCTGCGAGCGATTCGTTCGTATTCCGGATCGAAACGCAACGCAAGATCAGCAGTGGTCATTATCGGCGCGCTTCTTTTTGATGGGTCATGAGCGCCAGGAACCATTGCCTCCTCGGGAACGTCTTTTGCGACCCACTGCCACGCCCCGGCGGGACTTTTCACAAGTTCGTATTCGAAATTGAAAAGCATGTTGAGATATCCCATATCCCATCTTGTAGGACTGGGAGTCCAGGCTCCCTCAATCCCGCTGGTAATCGCATCGTCTCCCTTGCCGCTGCCGTAAATGCTTTTCCAGCCGAGACCCTGGTCCTCCAATCCTGCCGCCGCTGGCTCGGGACCAACGTGAGATGGGTGTCCCGCCCCATGGCATTTTCCGAATGTGTGTCCTCCCGCGATAAGTGCAACGGTCTCCTCGTCGTTCATGCCCATGCGCTTGAAAATTTCCCTTATGTCCCGCGCGGAAGCCTCCGGATCAGGATTGCCGCCGGGACCCTCGGGATTCACGTAAATCAAGCCCATCTGTACTGCCGCAAGCGGTTCCTCGAATTTCCCCTCTTCCGTGCGCCTCTCATCACCCAGCCAGGTGTCCTCAGGACCCCAGTAGATGTCTTTTTCCGGTTCCCAGACGTCCTCCCTTCCGCCCGCGAAGCCAAAGGTCTTAAATCCCATGGATTCGAGAGCGCAGTTACCCGCAAGAATTATTAGATCAGCCCAGGAAATCTTCCGCCCATATTTCTTTTTAATTGGCCACAACAGCCTGATTGCCTTGTCGAGATTTACGTTGTCAGGCCAACTGTTAAGAGGAGGAAACCGAATGCTCCCGCCGCTTGCCCCTCCGCGCCCATCTCCGATGCGGTAGGTGCCAGCGCTGTGCCAGGCAAGCCTGATCATGAGGCCGCCGTAGTGACCCCAATCGGCAGGCCACCAGTCCTGTGAATCGGTCATCAAGGCATACAGGTCCTTCTTCACCGCATAAAGGTCAAGCTTCTTAAACTCTTCGGCGTAGTTGAAATCCGCGCCCAGGGAATTCATCGAGGGGCAATTTTGATGAAGCACGCTCAAGTCTAACTGGTTGGGCCACCAGTCGCGGATTGCCAAACCCCTGCGGAACCTCTTTTTGCCAGTACTTCCCGTGACCGGGCACTTGCTTTCTTCGTCCATAAAAATCCGTCCCTTTTTCATTCATGCGCTAAGCGGGTCATATATTGCCGGAATTTTTGCCACCCTTATTCGCATCGCGCTCAAGCAACCGTCTATATTTCAAAACGGGTACAGTATCCATCGAGGCCTAAGGCAAAATGCGTTTTGTTTTCCCGCCCGGAGGCTTTGCATACCCACAAGCAAAAACATGAGCTGTAAGGTCTACAGCAAAATATTTAAGGAATATCATCTCTTGCATTCAGTAAACCTCACTTTGCATCTTTCCCCGCGCATTGAAGAGACCCAGAATAACGTATTTTCCTGGTCCTTCTCTAACCCCCGCTGCCCGTTTTCATGCAAACTTCAACAAAGTTATTTAATAAGTCTTTATCATGTCTTGAGGCTAGTGTGATTGACCCGAGGATTCGTGTCAAGGGATAACGTCAATGGCTTTTCGAATAATAATTGCTCCTGTTTGGACATGAAATTTCTATGCTCTTTGAGTTGTCCTGGAGAGTCTGCTTTGAGGTTTTTCTACACTTCCCTCAAAAACACGCATCGGTCGCACAAACGACGCGAGATTTTTGAATGATTTTAACATTTACCGCTCAATGGCAAAAAATCACCGCAAGTCAAGTGGTCAAGCCCGTTCCTTATGAGTTAAGCTGTGCTCTATTAGAGCTATTTGAGCGCCGTTTGGGTCCTCCAGAAAAGCAAGCATTCCCACCTCTATTTGGGTGGGCTCCATCGTGATTTTAGCGCCCCTTAATTTTAATTCTTCCACCTTTTTTCTTATGTCCTCGACTTCCATCCCTACCGAAAACCAACCTGGTTTTCCCGGAGTGTGATCCTCTTTTATCAATTCAATCATTGCCTCGCCCTCTCCCTTCAATAATGTGATCGTAACGCCTGGGCGGGGATTGTGTTTGCTTGCAACATCAAGACCCAGGACTTCCGTGTAATATTTAACCGACTCATCCATGTCCAAAACTTTCATGGTCGCATATTTTATTTTCATGATTAATCACCTCTTCGTTCAATGTCATTTGACCTTAAAACATCTCCGCAGTAAAAGTAAGCACCAGGAGAATACAAACTCTTCTCAATAAGGCGCAAACAAACAACCAAGCCTAAAGCACAAACTGTTCAGAAACCGTGCAGGGCGGGTTTTTGAAACTACTATCGGTTTTAAATCAATCCCAGCCAATAATACCGCTAAGAAAATTTCACGATCGGACCTCAAGCATTGTTTGCTATTCTCAATCATAGAGATGCCGATCAAAAGAGTTTAAGTTGTTCGCCTTCTGGAAGGTCTTTATGTCATCTTGCCCACCGTTTGGTGAGGAAAATCAAGTTAGGACGCGGCTGTGGGTGGGCAATCCAATGCTTTCTGACAGACCTAAGACTTATGATTATTTTTCATACTTTTAGTATGTGGCACAAGAAGTATTTATTCCCGGGTTCCGCTGTTATAAGAGGAAGCATTCGAAGATGAAAGAAGAGCGTAGGTTGTACAACAAGTATTTATTCCCGGGTTCCGTCAGACTAAACAGCTCTTTGGAAACGACGGGGAGGGTTATTTCATACTTGCATGTTTGACATGAGGTTAATCTGCACTCGGAGCTCGGACACAGTTAACTGCTGAGGTTATTTCATACCTCCATGTTTGACATGGGATTTTGTCTTTCTTTTGTCCAGGTAAGAGTGAGCTTATAAAGAAGCATTGAAGACACGTGCGGCGTCGCTCTTACGAGCCGAGATGTCAAAACGGTGTTTCATTAAGACCCGTATGAGCTTTGCCTTCGAGGTTTGCAATAACGGCGCTCAATGTTCACGAACGACAACCGCAAGAGATTCCTGACCAAGGTTTTAGAGCAAACCCTGCCATTTGAAAAAAGCAAAGAATATTTCCTTGCCTAAAATCATCAATGCGCGTATGAATGAGTGGCTTCATTGTACTGGCTTTTCCTTTTGTGCGGATTTTGAATGCTTCATGCAGGCGTTATAACCTAAAGCTTGACACGTTCCTGCGAAAATGCCAAGTCAGCATTTTCTCCTATGGAATCGTATTCCGCCGTCCCGCAGGTGCGCCTTCTTTCCAACCATCCTTTAGTCTTCTTGGCTATCCACACCAGGCTGAGCATAATTGGTACCTCCTCAAGAACGCCAACCACAGTCGCCAGAGTCGCTCCAGATTTCAGACCGAAAAGGGATATGGCAACCGCGACAGCCAGTTCGAAGAAATTGGAAGCGGCGATGAACCCAGCGGGCGCCGCCACCTCGAAATTTATCCTCCAAAGCCATGCCCAGCCGTAACTGAATGCGAAGATGAAGTACGTCTGTATGGTAAGCGGAATGGCAATGAGGACAATATGCAATGGGTTCTCGATTATAGCCTTACCCTGATAAATAAAAATAATCACGAGAGTTAGCAAGAGCGCCACTATCGTGACGTTTCTCAATCTTTTCAGAAAAACGTTCTCAAACCAGTCTTTACCCTTCTTTCTTAATAAATACACACGGGATATATACCCTAAAGTAAAAGGGATAACCACGAAAAGCGCAACCGAGAGGATTACCGTATCGTAGGGAATGGAGATATTCGAAACCCCCATGAGAAACATAACAATCGGGGCATAAGCGAAAAGTATTATGGTATCGTTGACCGCTACCTGTATGAGAGTGTATGCGGGATCCCCATCAGCCAAGTAGCTCCAAACAAAGACCATCGCTGTGCATGGTGCGGCACCGAGAAGTATTGCCCCAGCCAGATACTGTTTACCCAACGATCTGCTAATCCAGGGGCTGAAGACTACAAGGAAAAACAGGCTCGCGAAAGCGTACATCGTAAACGGCTTGACCAGCCAGTTTGTGGCGGTGGTGACAATCACACCCTTCGGCTTCTTACCTGCCTCAAGGATGTTTCTGAATTCTATCCTGAGCATCATGGGATATATCATCAACCATATGAGCACAGCGATAGGCCAGGAAATGCGAGCGGTTGATACCCTATCCAACACTCGTGCCATCGGGGGTAGGAAATAGCCAATTAGCGTGCCGGCAACTATGCACAGTACCACCCATAACGACAGGTATCGGTCGAATACGCTCAAGTGTTTCTTTTCGGTCCCGACCATCTCAACGGTTGCTTCTTCACAATTGGGCTGGATGGTCTCCTTAACACACTGAGGCGTATCGTTCTCGTTGTGCCATCTCTTATTATCTTCCATTGTTATCTTTTCCTTTGGTCACCTAGATCCTCATGAATGACTCCCAAAAGCCTCGCCAAATTCACCCAGAGCACCCGGTCAAAAATTCTTCTTTAAGCGCCTGGCCGATGACATGCTCGTTAAAAGTGACTCCAATATCTTTTAAAAACTCCTCATCGATGGAGTAGTACAAGGAAACTCCTTCTCTTCTGCACCTTAAGAAGCCCGACTCACGCAGAACTCTAAGGTGGAAAGATGTAAGCTGCTGCGAAATGCCGAGCTCACGTTCCACCTCGCAGACGCACCTCTCCCCCTTCTTAAGAAAGCAGACTATTCTTAGCCTGTTCGGCTCGGAAAGCACTCTCAAGGCTTTAGCAAGGCGCTCTATCCGAGGGTCGTCCTTGCACTTCGGGCTACCGCATCTGACCATTTCACCTCACACCAGCAAACAGTGGATTATACAAACAATAGTTTGTATAATAATACAGGACAAGCCTGATGGCAATAGTTTTTGTCCGAACAAAATGAGGGAGAGAATATGCAACCCGCTGAGTTTGAGAAGTGCAAACAGATAGATAGATATGACGATTTTATGGCAGTCGCTCTCAATTTCGATGGTCTAACAATGGAGGATTACAAAGAGTTCATGCCGACCATCTTCGAGATAGTCCCTTCTATAAAAGACAGGGACCCGGTTATCATGTATGAAAAAGTCATTTCTGAGCTGCGCAGCAAATGGTCTGCTTCCGAGAATTTGCCATTTCACGGACCGTGGCACCACGGGCTGGTGGCCGGCATTCTTATTTCTGCACTAAGGAACAACGGCTACAGCTTTGATGCAGATGACGTCAAAGAGACCCTCAAGAGAGGGCCTATGATGCCTCCTGGAAGTTGCGGTTTTATTGGGATTTGCGGCGCAGGCGCTGGACTGGGTATTGCGCTGAGCATCGCGGAGAAATCGACGCCCTTTCACGACGAAGAGCGCGCAAAAGCCATGAAAGTTTCAAAAGAGGTGCTTGAAAGGCTTTCGCGCCTGGGTGGCCCGAGGTGCTGCAGAATGAGCACCTACACCACGCTCCACATGGCCGGTCACATCCTAAGAGATCTCGGCTATGAAATACCGGTCAGCAGCGTCGGCGGGAGATGCGCTGACCACGAACTCAACCCCGAATGTCACGGAGAGAGGTGTCCGTACTTCCCCAGACAATAAAAGGAAATCAGTAAAAAGTAGGCAGCCACTCCACCGAGCTTCTTTTGATTTCAAAAGGGGACTCGCGCTGTTCTCAATTCGAATTTGCCGCAGCAGATGGAGTATTTGGTGTCGGAGGGGGGACTCGAACCCCCACGGGGATAATCCCCACAAGGCCCTCAACCTTGCGCGTCTACCAATTCCGCCACTCCGACTCTTTTGGCATTCCCGAATATGAGAAGAACTGAGTCTGGGTCAGAGAGCGCCGGAAAACCGTGCCGGGCTCCCGCTCAAGTCAATATTTCGCAAAGTAGTGTACATTTTATTTCTCTTTTTGTCGATAATCTTTGTCGCGTAGAAGTTTGATTTTCCAATAAGGCCAAAGAACTGACCGAAGCGACCAACTACCTCGACATAGTCTCCGTCTTCAATGGGTGGAGGGAACCTAAACGAGCGGTTGAAGAAAACCCTTGTTAGGTTCCCTTCTTCATCACATAAGTCGAAACTGATATCGAAACTTAGTAATTTAGAGTTCTGCGCAGGTTTACCGCGCGAGAATGTCTGGAATGGGTTGGTAGAACTGTTTTGTATTATTCCGCTGATTTTCACCTTCATTTGGGTCCCCCGTTCAACTCAAAACCGCTCCCACCGTTTAAGAAACATAATTTGTCAGTTTGAAACGCATCAAATAATCGGATGATAAATTCATCGACAAAAAATATAACGGTTTTGAGCCCTGGAAACCCGGGGAACCTTTTTCCAAAAATAAAACCTCGTATAGAACTTATGAAACTATATATCAAACAAACACAAAAAAGTTAAATATTTACAAGTCCATATGTCAAGCATTTCGCTTAAACATATTCTCCAGGAAACCGAGCAATTCCTCTGCTATTTCCACTTTTGACATCATCTCAAGTTCGCGCTTCTCCCCTTCAAAATCTTTTGATGAGATAATCGCGCACAGGCTTGTGTTGGTTCCGAAACCTGATTCCGGGTGATCAACTTTGTTGGCGACAATCAAATCGAGAATTTTCCTTTCGAGCTTGCGCAACGCGTTCTCAATAACGTTGTCTGTTTCAGCCGCGAACCCGACCAAAAGGCAATTTCCCTTGTTCTTTCCAGCCTCAAGCAGGATATCCTCGGTCGGCTCGAGCCTTAGTTCCAATTCTTCATCGCTTTTCTTGATCTTTTTTTGAGCGCGACCACCGGCGGGTCTGTAATCAGCGACCGCCGCCGCCATGATGAGCGCGTCCGCTTGAGGCAATCTCTCAAAAACGGCGTCTCTCATCTGGCGAGCGCTGACAACCTTCACGGTGTCAACCCCGTCGGGAGGATAAAGGTCGGTCGGTCCCGTGATAAGCGTTACATCCGCTCCCCTCATCATCGCTCTTTTTGCGATGATAAAACCCATTTTTCCAGTTGACGGATTTGATATGAACCTTACCGGATCTATGTGCTCCCTCGTGGGACCCGCGGTGACAATTATCTTCTTTCCTTTCATTGAATCCGATTTGGCAAGTTCGCTTTTGACAGACTCGAATATCTCGGGCGGCTCAGCCATCCTACCGATACCCACCTCACCGCAGGCCAGTTCACCCTCTTTCGGCTCCACGATAACAACGCCCCTTTGCTTTAGAGTCCTCAGGTTCTCTGTGGTTGAGGGGTGAAGGTACATCTTTTCGTTCATGGCAGGAGCAAAAATTATCCTTCCCCTCACCGCGAGAAGCAGAGTGGAGAGAAGGTCATCCGCGATTCCGTGGGCGTGTTTGGCTATTATGTTCGCAGTGGCAGGAGCAACAACAACCACGTCCGCCTCATCTGCAAGCGATATATGTGGGATAGGTGAGGAGGGGTCACTCCACATGGTATCGGCAACAGGATTTCTGGTTACCGCTCTGAAAGTAAGCGGGGAGACAAAACGCTTCGCGCTTTCCGTCATAACAACCTTTACGTTCGCCCCCGCTCTGATAAGAAGCCTCGCAAGCTCGACTGATTTATAAGCCGATATCCCACCGGTAACACCGAGGAGCACGGTTTTCCCGTCTAATTTAGTCATCTCAACTGCCTGCCTTTTCCCCTCTTTCTACATAGACTGTCGCCTCGCAAACTCGGTCACAGCACACAAACATATTTTAGATTATTTCACGTTTAAGTGTCTCTAAGGCGGTATTATCTTGCGGAACGGCAAACAGGACTCAACTTAAAAAGAGGCTCATTCTTTTTTCTTTGCCTCTTCGCCAGGCCTTAAATACTCGATTTTCCCATCCGCTATTTCCTCGAAGGCCACTGTTAGAGGCTTTTTAGATATATCCTCGAGTTTAATCGGGGCAACGCCGCCGACCCCCTCACCGAGCCTTTTCTGGAAGTTGGTTATCTGACGCGCCCTTTTGGCTGCCTCAATCACAAGAGTGAATTTGTTACTAGCGTGTTTCAAAAGGTCCTCAAGTTTTGGGTTGGTCATAGAATTCTTATCTTCCACCAATCAGCATCTCTCCTTTACCTCAATGTTTCTTCTGTATCTCTCCCTTTAATATCTTTTCGAGCTCTTTGGAGGCGCGCTCAATCTCATCGTTAACTATCACGAATTCAAAAAGGCTTCCGCCTTGTTGTATCTCCTTGGTAGCAAGACTCCTGCGCTCCTCGATATTCCCCTCATCCTTGCCCCTCGCGCGCCTTCTCTTCTCAAGAACTTCTAACGAAGGGGGCATTATGAATATGAGCGCTGCGTCGGTGATCTTCGACTTAACTTTGAGCGCGCCTTTCACGTCCAACTCGAGGAGCGCATCTTTCCCGAGTCTTTTAGCTTTTTCAACTTCGCTTTTAAGCGTCCCGTACCTGTTTCCGTAAACGTTTTCCCATTCCAGAAAAGCGTCGGAATCAAGGAGTCTGTCGAACTCCTTATCCGTAATGAAGTAATAGTCTCTACCCGTTACCTCTCCTTCCCGAGGAGGTCGAGTAGTCGCCGAGATAGAATAATAGATGCTGTCAAGATTTTCCAGTGCTTTCCTTATGAGAGTTGTTTTGCCCACACCCGATGGACCGGATACCACAAACACTTTTCCGTTCAAACTTACCTCCGCCTTTTGAAATAACCTTTGGGATGGAACCCTTGATTATCCAATCAACTGCGCGGCGCTTTGAAAAAACACTCCTTTCGCCCTTTGAAAATCAACGCTGGTAGCGGCTCCCAGGAGAGTCTATTTCAATTCCCCGCGCGCATAGGGGACAATCTTCCGGAAGCCAGGATTCCGCTTCCAATTTCAGAAGGGATATTATCTCATAGCTCTTAATTTCCGAACTCCTGTCAACAATGCATGCCACTGCCGCGACCTGCGCCTTTTGCTCATTACATATTTCAATGAGTTCCTCCGCAGAACCGGCGGTGGTAATTACGTCCTCCACGATTACTATTCTTTGCCCCGGCTCGATTTTGAAACCTCGCCTCAACTTTAACCTTCCCTCCTGTCTTTCAGCGAAAATCATTTCACAGCCATAGGCGAGGGCTACAGTGTAACCGATTACAACGGCTCCTAAAGCGGGGCAAAGGACCGTATCCACCTCAGACGCTTTAGGTGATGCTTCCGTGATTTTCTCTTTGAGCGCTCGCCCTAAATCGTAAGCCATTTTCGAATCTTTAAGCAGAAGGGCGCACTGCACGTATGTATCGCTGTGAAGACCGGATGAAAGTCTGAAATGCCCCTTTTTTAAAGCTGTCGTCTCCTCAAGCCATTTTTTGATTTCTGCCTCTTGCAATTTCCACCTCTTCCGCTATTGACCTTGCGGCCTCATAAACATCATCCGCGCGCGTTACCTGTCTTCCCACCACGATGAAATCAGCGCCGCTCTCAATAGCGTAAGCGGGAGTTGCGCATCTCACCTGATCATCTTTGTCGAAGCTGGCGCTTCTGATTCCTGGTGTGATTATTATTATCTCGGAACCTAAATTTTCTCGGATCGCCCTAATCTCAAGCGGCGAGGCGACAAGCGCGTCAAGTCCTGAATCGCGCGCAAGTCTGGCAAGTCTTACGACCTGTTGTGGGACGGGATAGGCGAGCCCTATCTCCTCGGCCGCCGCATCATCGAGGCTTGTAAGCACCGTCACGCCCGCCAGGCGCGTCTTAAGTTCACCTGTATCCCAGAAATTTCTCACACCTCTCAAAGCAGCTTTCAGCATTTTCTCTCCGCCGAGGGCGTGAACAGTAATGAAAACAGGCTCAAGCCGCGAAAGAACCGCGCACGTTCTTTCCACCGTCGTGGGAATGTCATGAATCTTTAAGTCAAGAAAAACCTCGAAACCTTCTTCCTTTAAGCGTTTGACGCAATCGGGTCCCTCGGCGACAAAAAATTCAAGCCCTATCTTCACGATATCTATAAGACCGCGCAATTTACGGGCGATTTCTAGCGCGTCTTTCAGGTTGTTCACATCGAGCGCTACGATGACTGGATTGAGCTGCGATAGGTTTTCTTTCATACAGATTTCTCCGTTAACCTGGAAAGAATAAGTCAATTCTTTCTACAAGTTAGGTTATTTGCAAATTCTTCGTAAGCTTCTTTCGTAAAACTTTTTCATTCGACCGTGACCGGAAAAAACGATAGATAACCATTAATCCGGCATTCTTTTTAAGCATTTCCTTTAAGCTTTTGCCACTCTCAAACTCTCACTCTTAAAAAGTATGGTTCTCGAAACTTCATCAAAAAGCGTTACTCATCAAGAATCTGTCGAATCGAGCCTCAATGTCCCTACAATCTCAGAAACACTGGTCGCCCCAGTCTCGGCAATCATTCGGGGAAGCTCTTCAACTATGCGCAACGGTATCCTTGCATCCCTCATTATCGCGGTACCCACAGATACCGCGCTCGCCCCCGCTATCATAAACTCAACCGCGTCGGACGCGTTCATGACACCGCCGCCGCCAATAATGGGAGCGCCAGTAGCCTTAAAGCATTCCCAGACACACCTCATCGCAACCGGTTTTATTGCAGGTCCTGAAAGACCTCCGGTAACGTTTCCGAGTCTGGGTTTTCTTCTCACGCGGTCAATTGCGAGTGCTGGAAGGGTATTTATGAGCGCAAGACCCGAGGAGCCGCTTTCAAGGGCGGCGCTCGCTACCGACACAATATCACTCACCGCCGCGGATAATTTTGTGAAAAGAGGCAATCCGGTAGCGGCACGAACCTTTCTCACAACTGAAGAGACCGCATCCGGGTCAGACCCGAACTCGATTCCACCCCTTTTTACGTTCGGGCATGAGACATTTATCTCGATAGCGGCAAGAATCGCCGAACATTCCGTAAGTTTTTCAGCGCATCGGGCGTATTCATCCTCAGTCTGTCCCGCAATGCTCGCGATAACAGCGCAGCCGCAGCTGCCCAACCGCGGTATTACGTCCCGGACAAGAGCATCAACGCCCGGGTTTTCAAGCCCCACCGCGTTTAATACACCGCATGAAATCTCCCATATTCGGGGAGCAGGATTTCCCGCTCTTGGTTCTAAAGTCACGCTCTTGAGAATGATTCCGCCGAGCTTGGAAAGGTCCACGAAAGGAAGTATGTCAAGACCGATCCCCGCGGTACCTGAAGCAAGCAAAACGGGGGTTTTAAGCCTTATCTGCCCAAGCTTTGTTGTAATATCAACCTTCAGAACTTAGCCCTCCTCAGAAAACGTATGAGTCGAGATTTCACAGCTTCATTTAAAAAAATCGGAAGCGATAAAAACCGGTCCCTCGCTGCAAACACGCAAATTTTTCTTCGCTCCCTTCACCACGCAGCATCCACACAGTCCGATGCCGCAACCCATTCTCGATGTGAGCGATATGTAACAGGGCACTCCAAAAGCGTCTGCCATGAAATGCGCCGCTTTCATCATCGCCGTTGGTCCGCAGGTAAAAACGACTGAATAGGCGCTTAGATCAACCGCCGACAGGCCATCCGATGCCATGCCTTTGGTCCCGCTTGTTCCATCATCCGTGTAGATGCGGACATCCCCTTTAAGGGAATTGAGTCCGTGAAACAACTTATCTTTGGACCTGAATCCCGCAATCATCGTGTAATTTCGCCCCATTCTTTCAAGTTCAAGCGCCGCGAAATAAAGCGGCACGATTCCCATACCCCCAGCAACCAGAAGAACATTTTTTAGCGCACCCTCTGAAGCGCATCCTCCTTTCTGATCTCGGTTTCGGGAAATTTCTTCTTGAAGAAAAGGCTCGCGGCTAACCTCTCCCGTATGAAAACCGCATCCCGCCTGCTTTAGAAAGCTCACGAAGGGATAGCCTCTGCCAAGCGGACCCAGCATGTCGACCCTCGAGCCCTCCTCAAGCGAGCACAGCCACTGAGTACCCACCCCGGCTATCTCAACGAGGAAGTACAGGAGGAAATCGTTTCCTGATCTGTTTTCTGCGTTAACCGTGCATTCCGTTTCCCAGCCGCAGGCGTCAAGCGCGCTCAAAGGTCTTCTTAAAATCCTTTCAAACGAATCGTTTTCGGAGCACAAAAAGTGGTAGAACTGACCTGGATAGGGCCTAAGGGGCGGGGCTCCGTGCGCATGTTTGCGCGAGACGGGATTAGAGATCTTCGAATTTTCATCGACGCGCCTCTGTGCATGGTTTTTTGAAGATGGGAAAATTCTAAACGCGAGAAGATGTATATTCTTTCCCGTCTCCTCGTTTTTCACCAGAACACCGGCTGTATATTCTCCAGCGCTCTTACCGTAAATCATCAGAGAGTCCCTCAAGTAGAAAAAATGTTCACCTGCGTGTATAATTGCTCAAACCTTTATCAGGACACACCTGCAAACAAAAGGTCCAACCTCGAATCCATGAGCGGGAAATCCTCAATCGCCTGAAGACGCCCTTAAAACGGCGCTGCGAAATATACTCACTGACCATAATCAGGCGCTTTCTTTCCCAGTTTTTTCCGAGAGTTCGGCATGATATTCCTGAAGGCTTTTGACTGAAATCCCGTTTTCTTTAAGCGCCGTAATACCCTGAACGGCTGTCATCGCCGCTGACATCGTGGTAATGCATGGCACGCCGCTTAAGGCAGCTTCCGTCCTTATATAATATCCGTCTCCCCTGCTTCCGCGCCCCAGCGGAGTGTTTATGATGAGGTCAATATCACCATCCCTTATCATGTCGATTATGTTCGGGCTTTCCTCGCTTGCCTTCCGAACGCATGTAACGGCGATTCCGTTTTTCTCAAGCAGATCAGCGGTGCCTTTTGTCGCGGTAATCTTAAAACCGAGGTCCGATAGCGATTTTGCGAGCAGAATCGCGCGCCTTTTGTCCCTGTTGTTCACGCTTATGAACGCGGTTCCGGCTGTTGGAAAGACAGTGTTGCTCGCGATCTGTGATTTGGCAAACGCCACGCCGAAACTTTTGTCGATTCCCATGACCTCGCCGGTTGATTTCATCTCAGGTCCCAAAACCGTATCCACTCCCGGAAACCTTCTGAACGGGAGAACCACCTCTTTGACGGAGAAGAAATCAGGCTTACGGCGCGGAGGAAGCTTGAGGTCTGACAGAGAGTCCCCGAGCATCAGTCTGGCGGCGTACTTGGCAAGTGGAATACCAATCGATTTGCTTACGAAGGGGACGGTTCTCGAGGCGCGCGGGTTTACTTCGAGAACATAGACGATGTCATCCTTTATCGCGTACTGAACGTTTATCAAACCTTTAACGCCGAGCTCCAGAGCGAGCATTTCGGTGTACTGTTCTATGGTGCTCACAATCTCATCGTCAAGCGTGTGAGGGGGAATCACGCACGCAGAATCACCGGAGTGAATCCCCGCCTCCTCAATGTGCTCCATTACTGCCGCCACAAAGACTTCCTTCCCATCACAGAGCGCGTCAACATCGACCTCGATTGCGTCTTCGAGGAACTTATCGATCAGAATAGGGTGCTCCGGGGAAGCCTTGACCGCCGAGACGATGTATTTCTCCATCATCTCATCGGTGTAAACTATTTCCATCGCGCGACCTCCTAAAACGTAAGATGGTCGCACAAGAACCGGATAGCCAATCGTTCTTCCCACGCTTAGTGCTTCCTCGACTGAAGTCGCGGTTCCGTCAGGAGGGTGGGGTATTCCGAGTTTCTTCAGCAGCTGGGCGAACCGCTTTCGGTCCTCCGCCCTGTCGATCGCATCGGGCGAGGTGCCTAAAATCCTGACGCCCGCCTTGTGAAGAGGTATCGCAAGTTTCAGCGGAGTTTGCCCTCCGAGCTGGACAATCACCCCGAGCGGATCTTCCCTTTCGATGATGTTCATAACGTTTTCAAAGGTGAGAGGCTCGAAATACAGCCTGTCGCTCGTGTCGTAATCGGTCGAAACGGTCTCGGGATTGCAGTTGACCATGATAGTCTCATATCCCATCTCCTTTAAGGCAAACGTGGCGTGCACGCAGCAGTAGTCAAACTCAATTCCCTGACCTATCCTGTTCGGTCCGCTTCCGAGAATCATTACCCGCGCCTTTTGGGAGGGTCGGGTCTCGTTTTCATCATCATAGGTCGAGTAATAATAGGGAGTGTAGGCCTCGAACTCAGCAGCGCATGTGTCAACGCATTTAAACACAACCTTTGTTCCCCGGCGAATCCTCTCTTTGCGTACCTCCAGTTCGCTTGAGCCGGTGAGCCTGCCGATTTCAACATCCGAAAAGCCGTACTGCTTCGCTTCGCGAAGCATCTCATCCGGCATGTTCTCCAATTTCCAGAGTCTTATCCTTCTTTCCATCTCGGCAATCTGTGCTATGTTATCTATGAACCAGGGGTCTATCTGGGTGTGGCGGCTAACCTCCTCCACGCTCATGCCCTCTTTGAGCGCCTTGTATATGTAGAAAATTCTTCCGTAGCTGGGGACGGAGAGAAGCTCGATAATATCCTTGCCCTCAATCTCTTCCACATCGTTTAAGCTGTATTTGTCTATCTCCAGGGATTGTATGGCTTTTTGAAGTGCTTCCTTGAAGCTTCTTCCTATCGACATGACCTCCCCGATCGATTTCATCCTCGTCGTAAGGACCGGATCTGCTTCAGGGAATTTCTCAAAAGTCCAGCGCGGCACCTTGACGACGCAGTAATCAATGGTGGGCTCGAAGCAGGCGGGCGTTTCTCTGGTGATATCATTTGGAATCTCGTCCAGAGTGTAACCAACCGCGAGCTTCGCGGCGATTTTCGCTATCGGGAACCCTGTGGCTTTGCTCGCCAGCGCGCTGGAGCGAGACACGCGCGGGTTCATCTCTATGACCACCATCTTTCCGGTCTGTGGGTCCACAGCGAATTGAATGTTAGAGCCACCGGTTTCGACACCTATCTCCCTCATTATCTCGATAGAAGCGTCCCTGAGCACCTGATACTCTTTGTCGGTGAGCGTCTGCGCGGGGGCGACGGTAATCGAGTCGCCCGTGTGGACCCCCATCGGGTCGAAGTTTTCAATGGGACATACGATCACCACATTGTCGTTTTTGTCCCTCATTACCTCGAGCTCAAACTCCTTCCAGCCCTTGACGGACTTCTCGATGAGAATCTCAGAGATTGGGCTTAAGGAAAAACCCTGCCTGCAGACCTCGAAGAAACTCTCCATGTCCTCAACAAGACCGCCGCCTCCTCCCCCAAGGGTGAAGCTCGGTCTTATGACCAGCGGGAAGCCGAGCCTTTCGGCGATCGCGCGCGCCTCCTCCATGGTGTAGGCGAAATCGCTTTCGGGAACCTCAAGACCGATTCTTCTCATCGCGTTTTTGAAGAGGTTTCTGTCCTCGGCTTTTCGTATGACATCCGGGCTTGCCCCTATAAGCTCCACGCCAAAGCGCTCGAGGACTCCCATCTCATCCAAAGCGACTGAAATGTTGAGCCCAGTCTGTCCGCCTAGAGTTGGTAGAAGAGCATCCGGTCTCTCCCTTTCGATTATCTTTGCCACTATCTCAACGGTTATCGGCTCGATATATGTCCTGTCTGCAAACTCGGGGTCCGTCATTATGGTCGCGGGGTTGCTGTTGACCAAAACTACGGTGAAGCCATCTTCTTTTAAGACCTTGCACGCCTGAGTTCCCGAATAGTCAAACTCGCACGCCTGACCGATCACTATCGGACCGGAGCCTATAATCATTACCTTTTTTATGTCTGTCCTTCGCATCGTCTGATCACTTCCGAGACATCAGTTTCACGAAATTCTCAAACAGATAACGCGAATCGTGCGGTCCCGGGGAAGACTCGGGGTGGTACTGCACGGAGAAGGCTTTCGCTTCCTTACACCGTATGCCCTCAGTCGTCATGTCGTTTAAGTTTATATGCGTGACTTCCACGTCACCGAAGGGAGAGTCTGAAAGGCTTTCGGGATCAACCGCGAAGCCATGGTTCTGCGCCGTTATCTCGACCTTGCCGTTATCGTGGTTCATCACTGGTTGATTTCCCCCACGATGCCCGAATTTCAACTTGTATGTCCTGCCCCCGAGGGCAAGTCCAAGTATCTGGTGCCCGAGGCATATCCCGAAAAGCGGCAACTTCCCCAGGATCTGCCTGACAGCCTGAATCGCGTATTCAACCGCCGCAGGATCGCCCGGACCGTTTGAAAGGAAAACACCGTCCGGTCCGAGCGAGAGCACCTCCTCCGCTGAGGTATCTGCCGGAACCACCGTCACGTGACAACCATGAGCCGCAAGAAGCCTGAGAATGTTTAGCTTTATGCCGAAATCGTAGGCGACGACTCGGAAACTGGCGTTTTTCGGGGAACCGTACTCATAAGGTATTTTCGCAGTCACGCCCTTCACAAGGTCCCTTCCCACGAGAGTCGGGGCTTTGCTTACTTTTTCCATGAGACTTTCGGGATCTGAGTCGATAGTGCTTAATATCCCCTCCATCGCGCCCTCTGTTCTTATATGCCTGGTGAGTTTGCGCGTGTCTATCCCTTCAATCCCAACAACCCCATGCTCCTTCAAGAATGAATCAAGGTCGTTTTCGGCGCGCCAGTTGGAGGGGATCCGCGACAACTCCCTGACTATAAATCCGCCCATGTAGATTCGGTCTGATTCCATATCTTCCCTGTTAACGCCGTAGTTTCCGATGAGTGGATATGTCATGCATACCATCTGTCCGGCATAAGACGGGTCGGTGAGTATCTCTTGATAGCCGCACATGCTTGTGTTGAAGCACACTTCCCCTATGAACTCCCCGTCCGCTCCAAAAGCGCTTCCTACGAAGAGCGTTCCGTCCCTCAACATGAGATATGCCTTTTTGCCCTGCATATTCTCTCCCACCTAATTCACCTTAAATTCGCGCCGAGGCCACGACTCGCATGAAGCCTTATTGCCCTGCATGTCCTTTCGCTCTCCCACCTCAATCACCTGCCGGCGATACTTGCATGTCCTCAAGCACGATGCTGCCGTTGAAAATTGTGTGTATGACTTTTCCTTTAACCTTCCAGCCCCCGAAAGGCGAATTCTTTGACCTGGACCTGAACCTCAGGGGGTCAACCACCCATTCCAAATCCGAGTTGAAAACTGTTATGTTCGCCGGCGTTCCCTCGGTAATTTCCGGCTTGTAACCGAACCTTTCAAGCCTCATGATGCGAGAGGGCGCAAGCGTCATTTTCTCGAGCGCCTGCTCAAGCGAGAAAACACCGTTTTCGACAAGCACCGTGACCACCAAGGCAAGGCAGGTCTCAAGACCAACCATCCCGAACTCCGCCCTGTCGAACTCGGTCTCCTTCTCATGGAGCGCGTGCGGGGCGTGGTCAGTTGATATGACGTCAATTGTCCCGTCCGAAAGACCCGCGAGAATGGCCTCCACATCCGCTCTGGAGCGTAGAGGAGGATTCACCTTGAGGTTGGTGTCGTAACTGACCAGATAAGAGTCATCCAGAGTGAAGTGATGCGGGGTGGCTTCACATGTTACCTTCAACCCGCGCTTTTTTGCTTCCCTCAAAAGCTTCACGGTCTTTGCTGTTGAGACGTGCGCCACGTGCAGCTCGGCATCAGTCTTTTCAGCAAGGCAGATGTCCCTGAAAACTCCTATCTCCTCAGCCTCTGGTGGGATGCCTCGAAGCCCCAGAAGCGTTGAATAAAAGCCCTCGTTCATCTGACCGCCCGCGTTAAGACTTACGTCCTCGCAGTGGGAGATGATAAGCGAATCCATTGTTTTTGCGTACTCCATGGCGCGGCGCATTATCTCAGAATCAGTAACCGTACTTCCATCATCCGAAAAGCCCCTTACCATTGCGCGGCAGCTTCCCATCTCCCCCATGGGGGCAAGAGCCTTTCCGATGCGACCCTGGGTTATCGCGCCATGCGGAAGGACCATGCAAAGCCCCTCGTCAACACCCCGGTCATAGACGTATTCCGCAACCGAGGCGTTATCTATTGGCGGGTCGGTGTTCGGCATGCAGAAAACCGCAACGTATCCGCCGGACACCGCGGCGCAGCTTCCGCTTCCGATGTCCTCTTTGTATTCCATGCCAGGCTCGCGGAAATGCACGTGCATGTCAACGAATCCCGGGGAAATGATGCAGTCTTGAGCGTCGAGGACGTAAGCCTTTCCAGGCTTGATCCCCTTGTCGATGCGGCGGATAATGCCCTCTTGGATGAGAACGTCCCTCTCCGATGAGATGCCCTCTTCTGGCGTGTATATTCTCCCTTTCTTTATGAGAATATTGCGGTCACGCATATTTAGGTTATTGGCGTTCAAGTTGAGCCTCCTAAAAGTTCGTAAAGGACAGCCATCCTCACCGCCACTCCCGCGGCGACCTGTCCGGTTATCACCGGCTCCACCTCATCAGCCACGACGGAAGCGATCTCAACTCCGCGGTTCATCGGACCCGGGTGCATGACGAGGGGCTTTCTTTTTAGCCTGGACCAGCGGGTCTGGGTAAGTCCGTACTGAAGCGTGTACTCGCGAAGAGACGGAAATCTTGACTCGGAGACCCGCTCGAGTTGGATCCTGAGCAGGTACAAAACATCGCACCACCTTAGCGCCTCGTCTATCGAGCCGGTTACCTCAACGCCCATCTCCTCTACCCTATCTGGAAGCAGTGAGCGAGGCGCGACAAGGAGTACCCTTGCGCCCACCTTGTTCAGCGCAAGGATATTGCTCCTTGCGACCCTGGAATGGTCTATGTCTCCCACTATCGCGACCTTCAAGCCTTCGAGTCTTCCCAGGCGCTCGCGCATGGTGAAAAGGTCCAGAAGCGCCTGCGTGGGATGCTCGTGCATGCCGTCCCCGGCATTTATCACCGAACAGTCCACCCACTCAGTGAGCAGTTTCGGGGCTCCAGCGGAGGAGTGCCTTATGACGACCGCGTCAACGCCCATGGCGACTATCGTCTTCGCAGTGTCTTTGAGGCTTTCACCTTTTGAAAGGCTGCTGCCGCTCGGCGTGAAGCTCACCACGTCAGCCGAAAGCCTTTTGGCAGCAAGTTCGAATGACATTCGCGTGCGGGTGCTCGGCTCGATGAACATGTTGACTATGGTTTTTCCGCGCAAGGCGGGGACTTTCTTGACGGGTCTTTTGGAAACCTCGGCAAACGAGCGGGCGGAATCAAGAAGTCGAATTATATCATCGCTTGAGAGCTCGGCTATCGAAAGAAGATGCCTGGGGCGATTCGCTTCGGGTGATTGGACCTTGGCAGGTCCGGAAACGCCGCTCTTTAGGATCTCAGGAGGGTTCATGATCTTTCCTCCCCTATCTCAACCATGTCAACTCCGTCTGTCTCCTCGAGTGATACTTTAACCCGCTCGCGCCCGGAGGTCGGGATGTTTTTCCCGACATAGTCGGCGCGTATGGGGAGTTCCCTGTGACCTCTGTCAACCAGGACAGCAAGTTGAATCTTGCGAGGTCTGCCGAAATCTATGAGCGCGTCCATGGCGGCTCTCGTCGTTCTGCCGGTGTAGAGCACATCGTCTACCAGAACGACCACCCTGTCGTTGATGTCGAAATCTATTTCAGTGACGCCCACCGGGGAAGCCTTCCTCGAGGCGACGTCATCCCGGTAAAGGGAGACGTCGAGCGCCCCGACATCGGGCTTTGCGCCTTCGATCTCGCCTATGATGCCGGCAATCCTGCGCGCGAGAAAAACGCCCCTGGTCCGTATTCCAACAAGGGCAAGGTCGCTTGAGCCCCTGTTTTTCTCGAGTATCTCGTGCGCGACTCTTTTCAAAATCCTCGATATATCATCTGCGTCAATAATTTTCGCCCTCGCGACAAACACCAAATCACTCACCCTCCTCCACAACCCACTTCAGCAGCATTTCCGGGATTCTTCGGCTTCCAAAAGCGGCCAAACCCCCTCCATCCCCCCGGTGCCAAGCACCATTTGCAAATTTGGTGCCTGGCACCATTTTGGAATTTTTGTGGTGGTTGGAGTGTTTTTCTTTTAAAAGAAAAGAAGCTTCTTTCTCCGCAGAAAGAAGCTTCAGTTTTACATTCATAGTCTTCGCATCTCCCTTCCTAGCCTCGCAGGACTAGCTTAAAGGTTTTCAAAAGGATAGCACTTAGTATCCCTTAAGGCAAGGAAATTTTTCCACTTTCCACATCCCGGTAAATCCTTCCCAGCATCCCGTTGATGAACTTTCCTGAATCTTCAGTGGAAAAAACTTTGGCAAGTTCCACAGCCTCGTTTATGCAAGCGCCTACAGGCACGTCTTCGCAGAAGAAGATCTCGAACAACGCCATGCGAAGAATGTTTCGGTCAACAACAGGCATCCTGCTTATCTCCCAGCCTTCCGAGTACTCCGATATGACCCCGTCTATGAAATCGCGCTTCTCAAGAACTCCCCTCGCAAGACTAACCGCAAACTCACCGGGGATTTGCTCCCCCGACATCCGCTTTCCCTCGAGAACCTCGTCGATACTCGTCTTATTTATGTCGATTTCAAACAGGATCCTCAGCGCATGCTTTCGCTGTTTGCTACGAGCAGATGATAGAGGCATCCGCAGGGACCCTCCCTTCCTGGAATTTCGACCGACTATGTTGGCGTTCCTTTGTTCTGTCCCGTTTAATTCGTCTTGCCATCATGATTTATTATTTATTCAAAGATCGCTGCCAAATCTGGGTGAATCTTGACTTAACCAGACGTTCAAAAACCAGCGAACTCTTCTTCCATTCCTCCCCGCGGTCTCGGGCGCAAGGATTTCGTTCGTACCTCGACTCCCTCTTCAACCCAGGCCTCCCAGCGGTCTTGGGCACAAGTTCGTGGTGGTCGGAGAGCCTGAGACTTGATAACAGGCCTCCCAGCGGTCTCGGGCGCAAGAGTAAAGTCGCAATGCACCCCTTTCCGAATCGGGGTACGCTCTCACTTAGTTGACATTTTTGCTCTGTTCTGATTCCCGGAGGCGTGACAACCTCATCTGTGCTACCCACCGAAACTATAAGACTTATCACCGTTTTCATAGCATTATCGCGCCAGAGCAAGTACCAGAGCCGATTACCTTTTTAAAAGTCTTTTAAAAAGTCGGTTGCGCCTGACCATCTGCCTATGGTCTCAAACTATGTTCTCAAAAATATGATCTCAAACTATGCTCAAACTATGTTCTCAAACCATGTCTCAAACTATGGTCTTAAACGCGCTCAATATACTTACCCGACCTTGTGTCAACCTTCACCGTATCCCCCTCCTCAACAAAAAGAGGAGCCTGTACCACGAGACCTGTTTCGAGCGTGACAGGCTTTGTGGCGGCGCCGGTTGTGTCACCCTTCAACCAGGGCTCGGCTTTGGAGACCTTCAAGATCACGGCGGCGGGAAGTTCAATAGTCACGGGCTTGCCACTTCTCACAAATACGCTCAACTCCTGATTCTCCACAAGGAACTGGGCGGCATCCCCTATCACGTCCGGACCCGCGGAAAACTGCTCGTATGTCTCCAGATCCATGAACACGTAGTTGTCGCCGTCGCGGTAGAGGTACTGCATTTTCCGATGCTCAAGCATCGCTTCCTCCACTCTCTCCCCCGCCCTGAATGTCTTGTCCACAACTTGACCGGTTTCAACGTTTTTCAGTTTGGTGCGGACGAATGCCCCACCTTTTCCGGGTTTCACGTGTTGAAACTCCACGATGCGATAGAGAACCCCATCGAGGTTTATAACGAGTCCGTTCCTGAAATCTGCCGTGGTAATGATTTTTCAAACACCTCCTTTAAGAATCCTCAAAAAGCAGCGTTGTGAAAGCGCAAAATAAAAAAGAATGTGCATAATGTCGACCCTATCAGCCGCCCGCGTGTCGAGAGGCACAGCCTACCCAACGAGCGAACGGACAGACCGCCTAACTGGAAACCAAATCGAATACACAACGATGCACAACGATGCTGAAACTCCCTTCCTTTCGTCAGGCGCGAAAGATTATAGAGTATTTTAAGAGTATTTCAGCAGTTTGCTTCGGTAATTTTAACCTTTTGATAACAATTCGTTCCACTTAAACGGGGAAAGACGGGGAAGCTTCAAAGCTTAGTTAGCTTAGCCGGTGATCCGAGAGTTTGCAGGCTCGACACCGCTCGACTTGAGCGCTTCGTTCTCTTGTGAGATTTCATCCCTTTGATCCATCGAATTGGTCCACCGGTGAACCAGAAATAAACGGGCAGATGCGTTTGCTACATCGGTGCTGTCTGTGCCGGTGCTGCATCTCCCACCTGCGAACCATAAACATGCTGGAAAATGCGATTGCTCCTTAATGGATAAGACTTTTGTCTGCGAATTGATGAACAAGTGTGAACCATAAATAAACGGGCAGATGCGTTTGCTACTGTAACGCACACTACACTGTAACGCCGCCCTTCCTACTTTGTGGAGGGACTGGTAACGCTCGAGGACGTTGAACGTAACCTCACCCTTCACTGTAGCGCCGCCCTTCCTGCGTTTCCTTCCTGCGTTTGTTTTTGCCGCGCCTTGAGACGAGGTTTGAAAGGTCACCCAAAGAGCTCTGAGGGGTATGCGGTGGCCGTGTAGCGCGGCAAAAGATGACCCATTGCGCTGGGTCGTCGGCAAAAGTACTCTGCGAGCCGTAAAGTGGCGCCCTCGAGCGCGGCGAAAGCTGAAGATTAGGTTACCAATCCGTTTGGCATCGTCCAGAGACTATAAAGTGGAGCCCCCGAGCGCTGCGCAACATGAACCGGGCGCAGGGCGACTGCAAGAGTTCTCTTGGGGCTTGCGGTGGCGCACCACCAATCGATTTTCTGGCACAGTGAGGGGAGCGGTAGGAAAAACGCTTTAGCGTTGGGAAAAGAAATGAGAAAACGATATCATATCGGCGTGAACTTAAGTGTGCAGAAATGTTGTTACGTCAATTAGTTTTTATGCGCTGGCAAGACAATGGGTGAGATAAATTAAACGATATGACAGACATGGCAGTCGTGAGGGTTACGACGCACATGGCGGACATGAGGATATCATGATCTCGATACGGATATCGAAATCAACTTTGACCTACACACGGCGAACATGAGGATATGAGGGATATAAGGGAGATGACACGCGTTAGTAGTACTCCGCGTCTGACTTCCATTACTTACATGACTTACATGACATAGATGACATGCATCGGAATAAGACAGAGTTGACGAACGACCTATGGGACAGATGTTATGGACACATGTAAGTGATAAATATTTTGAGTTTGACGCATAGTGTTAACAAATAACGTGCATGACTGATATGACCAACATTAAATACATGAGAACTATGACGCCCATGATGCGCGCTCGAAATTTTCAGCATCCCGCCTGACTTGAATCGATTTTTCATCCTGTTGGATTTGCGGTTTGGCTGGTAAAGGTTTGCGACTGGCTCCGTTGTGCATCGGTGGTATTGCTTCCACCGAAAGATAGCGGTGAATGCAGTTGAGTGCTTGCGACTGGCTTGGGTGTGCATCGGTTCGGTGATAGAGGTTCGGCCCATAGTTCGGCTTGAATTGCGCATCATTTTTCGCATGATATCGACAAGGGGTCGTAGCATGGCTTAACGCTTTCTGATGAGTTGGAGTGTGGATCTGAAGTACCAATAGAAAAGGAGGGGTCAGCCTGAGCTCCGAAAAACACAGAATCGAAAGAATACTGGAGTTGCTCGATCAAAGGAAACTCGATGCCTTAATCGTTGTTTCCCCTGTAAACATTCGTTACATATCCGGCTTCACCGGCACCGGGGCGGTTGCACTGGTGTCCGGCGAGAGGGTGGTGCTTATCACCAACCCCCTTCACGCGGAACAGGCCGAATCCGAGGTGAGTTCTTTTGAGGTGCTCGTTTGTGAGTCAAACCCGATAAAGATTGCGGCGGATTTGGTCTCGCCCTACGGTAGAGTAGCGATAGAAGATAGCGTCTCAGTTGGTTTAATAAAGGAACTTACGTCTCATTTATCCGGCAAGGTTCACGTCGCGCCCGTAGAGGGAATCATTGAGGAGATGAGATCCGTCAAAGACAAGAGTGAAGTAGATTGTATTAAGGAAGCTGTGAATATCTCGGCTCGCGCTTTCGCCGAATCCTTATCGACGCTTCGTTCGGGGTGCTCGGAAAGAGAGTTTGCCTCTGAACTTATCAGAGGAACGATAATATCTGGAGCCCAGGGGGTAGCCTTCGACCTGGTGGTCGCCTCGGGCGCTCGCACATCGCTTCCTCACGCGACATTCACCGATAGAAAGTTCAAAACGGGAGATGTGGTGGTGGTGGATTTTGGAGCGGTCTACAAAGGATACTGTTCCGACGTAACGAGAACGGTCTTGATAGGCGATAGCCCCAAGAAAGTCGATGAGACCTTCGAGGCTGTTACTTTAGCGCTCAACACCGCGATTGAAAACGTTAAGCCCGGTATCGAGGCTGAAGCGCTTTATGATTTAGCAAGAGAAGTGCTTCATGAGGCGGGTCTCGTTAAGCACTTCATACATTCCCTCGGTCACGGAGTTGGCCTGGAGGTTCACGAGAGGCCATCGCTTTCTAAGGGGTCGAAAACAGTGCTTTATGAGGGGATGGTTTTGACCATCGAGCCAGGCGTGTACTTCAAAGGCAAGTTCGGGGTCCGCATTGAGGAGATGGTTGTCGTGACCGAGGGGGGCTGCGAAATTCTCACGAAGGAAATAGAGCGAAACATACGAATCTGGAGATAAGGATGAGACGTGCCAGCATCTGGAGATAGAGGATGCTTGTATCTGGAAATTAAACTTGCCTGTGTCTGGTGATGAAGCGTTCCTGTGTCTGGAGATAGCATCGGGAAATGAAACGGGCGCATTTGAGCATAGAAACGATTAGCAAGATAAACGATTAGTAAAATCTATGTAATTGCAAGGTAAGCTAATTATCTAATCATTAAACCAATACATTAAACCTATATACCCGGGTATTTGGAAACGCTGTGCCGCATACATGTTTGACGCTTCGAGCTGGCATACCAAGTTGATGGCACGGCGACTACGATACATCCGAAACGGAAAAAGCTAAACGAAGCCGCTTGTTCCAAGAATATGGCGGTGACCATCCTGTTGAAATAAAAGCATTTAAGCGCTATGTGTTGTGCTATCAACAGCACACGTTGAGTGGAATACGTTGAGGAGTGAGCGATACACCTCCATCGAGCGGAATAAGTAGAAAGGTAAACGGTACACGTCGAGCGGAAAGAGTTGAAAAAGAGTTGATCATGACGCGTTGAGCGGTGGGCGTTGTGCGGGGAGCGGTACACTTTGAGTACACTTTGAGCGGATAAGTTGCTCATAAGTGTTGAGCCTAACGCGGTGAGCTGAATGTGCTGAGCGGTACGGGTTTGATGTTGAACAAATCAAATTCATCTTTTTCGTATTTCGTATGAGTTAGGATTGATGTAAGTGATAATTGATTTAAGTGGTAATGGGTAGATATTGATTAAATCAAATTCATCATAATGTGCTGAGCTGTTATCGATACAAATCGTGCGATGAGTGGTGCGATATATACTGAGCATATGAGGTGAACATCCAGAAGATGTTAAGATGAATTACGAGTGAAAGGTGAAAGGAGACTCTGTGGTTGATGAGAGCGCGAAAACCCGTCCTGAAGTTGGGAGGCTCAAGTTTTCTGTCGATTTAATCGCTTTAATCCTGCTTGTATGCGTTTTTACCGCAGGCGCCATACTCGTTTTCGGGAGAGAATCCTCTAAGAACGAAAGGAGCATGTCACCGCTCGAAAAGGAAGCGGAAAAAATATTCTCCCGGATCAAGCGTCTCCTCAAACCTGCCGTTATGTTCAAACTCAACCCCCCCTATTCCAAAATGGTGCCAGGCACCATTTTGGAATTTTTTTCGTCGGGATATCCTGAAGTGGAAGTTTATGGCGACTTTGATGGCGATTCCTCAACAGGCGGCTTTAGTTTTGGGTCCCAAAAGGGGTTAGAAAAAACCGTCATCTGTAAAGAAACGAGTGTAAGCAATTCACTCGTCGCAAAATTATATCTGAAGCCCAGAGCCGCACCCAAAAATCGCGTGATTTCAAAATACTTGGCAAGCGAAGCCTACTCTTTCATAGCACGCGTCAATAGAACTGACTCACATTCGACTTCCCAACTTTTGAAAAGGACAATCGTAGCTAAAAAGGCGAGTGTTTCGGTGCAAATAATTGTTGTAAAGAACGGTAAGAAGAGGAACTTTACCCGACATTTCTACATGCAATAAGTCCATTTAAGCTTTATAAAAATTCCAAAATGGTGCCTGGCACCATTTTGGAATTTTTGGGGCGATTTATTTTTAATTCTTGATTTTTGCTTGAATTGCTTATATCATCATACTATGCCAAGAAAACACCGAATACAATTCCCCGGAGCGTTCTTCCACGTAATGTCGAGAGGAACAGCAAAAGCAGACATATTTCTCGACGATTCCGACAGAAACTGTTTTCTCGACATTCTCTCAGAGGTGGTGGAGCGCTGTTCCTGGGTCTGCCATTCCTATTGCCTCATGAACAATCATTACCACATACTCATCGAAACGCCGATGGGAAATCTTTCACAGGGTATGCATCTTCTAAACACCTTCTATTGCAAACGGTTCAACGAGAAATACGGCCGCGTCGGGCATTTGTTACAGGGGAGGTTCACCTCGTTTCTCATAGAGGATGATGGGTATTTCATGTCCGTCTGTCGATACACATCGCTCAACCCGGTCTTGTCAGGGTTGTGCGCACACCCCGAGAATTGGCAATGGAGCAGCTATGGACCAACCGCCGGACTCTGCTCCGCCCCGGACTTTCTCGAAACCTCATACATCCTTAGATTCTTTGATAATGACACAAATAGAGCCCGCGAAGCCTACATTAGGTTTGTGCTCGAAGGAATGTCTTCAGATACAAGTGCGACTCCGTGGAAAAAAGCATCGCTTCAATCCTTATTCCCAAAAGGAATGGGCAAGCTTGAGAGGAATTTCGCGATAAGGAAGGCGTTCCTTGAACACGGATACACAGCAAAAGAGATAGCCTCGCACCTCAACTTGGATCTCAGCACCATCTATCGAATCATCAAATAGAAAAAGTACCTAAAATGCAAAAATGGTGCCTGGCACCGTTTTTGCATTTTAGGAGGGGGAGCCGAGAGTGGATGTTCCAGCGGCGCGGTTGTTCCAGTACATCGAGCGCTCGGCGAATATTGCCTTTCCCTGCGTCAGGCATTCAACAACGATGCCGGCGCGACCGCTTTCGATCACTCCCCCCATGGAGTAAGTTTTGCGCGAACGAGCCGGCACCTCGTCCTCAAAAATTTTCTTCCCTTCTCCACCAACAGGCAGATAACTCACCCTCACTCTCACCGGCACATCGTTCGGGTTTTGCACAAGTGTCCATGTCTCGTGCCCGTTCGAGGTCTCACCGTCCGGGAAATAGAACGCACGCCGCGGTTGCGCAAACCCAACCGAGCAGTGACAAGCTTCACCCGCCCAGCTGCCCCAATACATCGAGCGCTCCGCCACAATCTTCCCTGTCGAACGAATCCGGGTTGAGAAATCGGGATGGGGAAGCGCCACGCTCTCGTTAACGTTTATCGTTTTCCTGGAGCGCGCGGGCATCTCGAAAGTCGGCAGCCTCACTTCACCCGCGGAAGTCAGAAAATCCACCGACACCTGACATGCCTCATCGGCAGGGTTTTCTATGAGCACGTAAGTCGTGAATCCCCATCCAACAGACCCCTCGGCAATGTAGAACTCGCCTGAAGGAGCAGTGACGCCAGTCGAGCAATGCCCTTCTCTCCTTGAGTACCTGTACATGGAGCGCTCAGCGACAACAGGTACATCCGACATCAGAGTGACGGACGCATCCCTGGCGCCTACGTCATCAGCCATGTTGAAGGAGGCCCGCGATCGAGGCGCCACCTCTTTCTGGAAAACCAGAAGCCCGCCTCCCTCAAGCATATACTTGAACTGAACGGACGCCTTCTTCCCGGAGGGATTGAGCACCAGAATCCAGCTCTCAAAACCCCATGCGCTCGACCCTTCGGCAAAATACCACACCCCAGACGGCTTGGTGACACCGATTGAGGCATGCCCTTCAGAACAAGCCGCACCTGATCCCTGCCATATCATCCTTCTGTCAACGCAGATAGGCTCTCCTCCCACGCTTTCGACCCTCGTGGAAAAGTCCATAGCGCCCAAGTAATTTCTCGGGTTTATCACCGTCTGCGACTCCGCCGGCAGAACGCACTCGACCGAGCGCTCACTTCCATCGGTTAGCATAAATTTCACAGCCGCGCGCACGTCCCTCTCATTCGGGTTAAGCATCGTCACATAAGTTTCGAAGCCCCAGGCGCTCGACCCCTCGGCAAGATACCAGATCGGTCCTAAGCTTCCCTCAGGCAGAGAACTAACAGACACTGTGAAAAACACCGAGTTACTCTTGCCATCGGGCGTCGTTACAGAAACCGGGTATCTCCCATCATCAACAACCGGGACTAAAAATGAGATCACCGTCGGGCCCCACTCTTTCACATTCGTTATCTTTAGCCCCCCAAACGAAACCCACGTCTTCCCGCTCAAAAACGAACCAAATTTCTCGCCCTCCAGCCTTGCGAGTGCGCCAGGGGCGCCTTTTTGAGGCGAAATCGCTCGGATGTAAGGCGCGGGACTCTGTACTGAAAAATAAGCCGCGTTACTTGTCCCGTTCGCGTTGGTCACGCTCACCAGATGCTTCCCTGGAGCCACCTTAGGCACCTTAAGGGCTATCTTCTTGTCAGTCCACGTCAAAAAATCTACTATCTTTTTAGAGCCGAAGGACACATAACACTTTCCCGCCTGATACGAGCCGAAATACAAGCCCGAGACCGTAAGAACACTTCCTGACAGACCCTTGGTGGGATAAAGTGATTGAATTACGGGTCGGGGTAGGAGAACTTCGAAGGTTAAGGAATTGCTCGTGCCCCAGGGCGTGCTAACCGAGACCTCACAGGCACCTGCATTTCTGTAAGGAACCCGGGCTATTATCCTTGTGGGTTCCCAAGTCACATATTTCGTCGCTTTTACGCCGGAAAACGATACCCAAGAGTAACCCGGAACATACGTGCCGAAATACTCACCGTACAATGTGACAGCATCCCCCGGGGCGCCTCTTGCAGGCGTAACCAAAGAAAGCGAGGGTGCCGGTGGGACGGTGAAAAGCATTTTCACAAGGTAGGCATCCTGACCCTTAGCTCCGAGCCCTGCCGAGTTTGTGACCCCGGCGACGACGATACTCCCATCGAGATTCTCCTGTGATTCGTAAGCAGAAGAAAGAGTGCCAGTCCCGCCAAAATCAAGTTCCCACGTGAGCTGACCGTTACCCGCGTCAATTCTTGCTGCATAAGCGTTTATCGATCCTGTCTGGGCGATGCTCCTGTATCCCACCGTGGCAAGCGACCCGTCAGAGAGGATATCCACAGAGTGGAACATCCCGTCTTGATAGGCATGCTCATAATCAAGACTGCCGTCTGCTCTTAACGCCCAGAGGTATCCCTTCGAAGCATTAACTCCTGACAGAAAAAATCCACTGGAAGACGCTCTTACCGCTGAAACCCAGGCGTTTCCCGCGCCACCGAAATCCGCTTCCCACAATCTCGCGCCCGAAGCGTCAGTCCTGATGCAATAAGCCCTTACGTATTCGTTGACCCGCTCGCTGGTCAAACCTGCAACGATAAACCCATCTGAAAGGACATCCACTGAATACCCCGACTGAGTGCCTTCTCTTCCCACATCGCTGCCGTATGCTTTCTGCCATAGAAGGCCGCCATCTGCGCCGACCCTTAGAAGCCCCGCGTCGATATCCTTCCTCTGCACGTTGACCGTGACCTCGGCTGCGACCACCCACCCCCCGCCAGGTACCGGGGCTATCGCGTACCCCTTCTCATCTCCCGCCCCTCCGAAAGTCTTTTCAAAAATTAAATTACCTTCGCTGTCGAGCCTTACGACATATACGTCAAAACCACCCGCTCCTTTCGAGTTCGTGTAACCGCAGGCAACGAATCCATCCTCAGAGACAATCACGGATTCAAAAACAGTCTTCTTCTGGATGCCGAACCGTTTTTCCCAGACGAGCGTGCCCGTGCTTGTGGTGCGCACAACATAACCCCTCGTGAGTTCTGTGTCTGAGTCGTGGTAGTCGTATGCGCCCGCGCAAATAAAGCCACCGTCCGGTGTCCTTTTAACCGAGCGAAACCAATCGGTGCCCTCACCGCCGTTAAGCCTTTGCCACTCAATTGGAGAAGCACTCAAAGCGCCAAAAGAAAACAGTAAGAGGGCTAATGAGACAATAAAGCAAGTGACTCCAATTAATAGTAATACCCGCCTCGCGAGACACAAACCGCTCACACCCCCTTTTTAACCAACCGCGCATGAAAATTGCTTCAAAACCAGTAATCGAGCTCGAATTTAATCAAGCAAGATCTGAAAGCCGTGCGAATTTAACTTAACCGATAAACACTACCCGATCCATCACGGAGCAAATTAGGGAAATTGCCACATTCAGTATCCCTACATCCCGTATCACTATATCCCGAAAACCACTCGCTTAAACACCGATCACGCGGTCTGAAAACCCCCGAAGCGGGAGAATATTCACTCACTCAAGCCCACGTTCCCGCCATTTTAATTTGACCCAAATTTTCCGCGGGAAAACGGATGCTCGACCGCTGACACATCGGTCCTCACAACATTCATCACCCATAAAGCTCTCAATGAGTCACTTTCGCGAAAATACCTTTGGACCATACTTTCCAGACCGTATTTTCAACAACGGAAGAAGAAATAACGTCTGAGTGATTTGTAAGAATACACATGAAATATCCGCAATTCTTCAATTTTCCCGTTTTCCAAGGCGCTGACAGCACCCGCTGGATACCCGCCGCAGCCCCTAAATATCCGCACTTTCTCGATTCCCCTTCTCCCCCATTACCGTTTTTGTTCCTGCTGTTTCCCTTCCTCCTTGGGAACATTCTGCTTGGAGGCGGCAATAATTTTATCGAGAGCTTGAGCGGCAGCCTGCCTAACCCTCTCATCAGGGTCTTCAAGCGCCTTTTTCAAAGGATCGTGCGCCGCGATGAAACCAATCTCCCCGAGAAGCGTCGCAGCTTTAGCCTTTATCTCCGGGTTTTCGTCCTCTAAAAGCGCGATCAAGGGCTTGACGGAGGGAGCGCCTATGGAGACGAGCATCTTGCCAGCTTCCTCTCTCAAACGCTGGTTATCGCTTCTTAATAGCTGTATCAGATAAGGAACCGCGGGAGCGCCTATCTTGACCAGAGCCTGTCGACAGAGATTTCTCAACGGTATGTCTTTATCGCTTAAGCATTTAGCGAGCGCCTTGGCCGACCTTCCGTCCCCGATTTTTCCAAGCGCCTCCGCCGCTCTTCTTCGTACCCTTATGTCACTATCCGATAGTGCACTGACAAGCGGCATCACGGCTTTCTTCGATTTGGATTCCCCGAGCTCGAACGCCGCGCTAATCCGCGCAACCGGGTCCTTCGCTTTCAGACGTTTTATCTGAGTGTCAACATCCACACCCCCGCAACCGCAGAAACCAACAAGGACGAGGGAAAAAAGCATGATACAAAGTAGCGGGGTAACAAAAGGAAAGCCAAAGCCAGGCAACGACATCGAATCGCGCTCGCCCCCAATTAGAGCGTGATTAAAAGCGTGATTAGAGAGACTTTTCCTTTTTGCGCCTGATCTTTCAAGCCCCACACGGCGCACAGGACCAAGCGAAAAACCGCCTCCCGTCAGCCATGAAAAAAGCATGGACGCTTTTATAGCGCATTCCTCCCTCTTTGAATCGGCTGTAGGAATGCCGCTTTCAATCTCAACCTTCATAGAGTCCCCCCTGCGCAGGTCCGATCAAATCTTACCGATAACGCGCATGTAAACTGAAATTAAATCCATGTCTAAATACCGTCTCAAAACCGAAAACGCGTCTCCAGCAAAAATCGTAACAATTTTTAAGTGCCCTCGAACGTTGAAATGTCACACAAAACGTGCGTCCCGTGCGTCACCCACGATGCGGAAATCGCAACAATTCTTAACCAGCCTCGAACAAGGTTCTTCAACATAATTTTTCTCCGCGTCTTCGCATCGAGCAAACTTTACGATTTCAAGAATCGGAAAATAGCATATGGAGAACGCCCGCCAGCTCAAAAACAGCCCATTCCTTTCCTTAAATTCCTTTCTCTACACTGTATTTACCCAAAAGTCACCCCGACAAGCCTTTCGCCAGCGGGTTGGTATCCGCCGGGAGCGACGGATTCAAGCAATTCACCTAAAAATCACCCCGACAACCCCTTCGACCGCGAGGCAAAAACCATCTGACAATTCCTTATAAAGCAATAAAGCAACGTTTGCCTATAACTTTATCGGTGTGAAGTCAGCTATTCTCTGCTTAAACATATGACAATCTCTTATAAAGCAACGCTTACTTGGCTTCGTATCCTTTTCTTACGCTCATTGCCTAACTTTTATAACGAAAACCGGGCTGCCACGTTTCCCCGTCTCCTCCCAAGACCCATCAAACGACGAAACGCTGCGCATAAGACATAAAAAGGGCTACTCAACCGAGTATCCCAAAACCGTATGTCCCCCCGTTATCCTCCATCCGTAGTTGAAATAGATCGGACGCTCGCATATCACGGGTTTGTCCGCTTCAATCAGGGTAGATATTTCCTTTCCCGGTCCAACGTCCGCGTTCGCGCTGACGGTTAACCTCGTCAGAGGGGGCACCTCGTATGTTTTTTTGACCACGCCCCCTTGCGAATCGAAATACGTGACCTGAAGGCTCGCCTTCGTCTGGTTAGGATTCATCACAGATAGCCACTGTTCAAAACCGTCTCCGGTGTATCCTTCCGCCAAGAAAGAGCGCTTGACAAGCCCCATCGCCCCAGGTATTACATGACCCCCGGTCCAGTGCCCAATTCCGCCACCAGGATAATCGAAATACATCGGTCGCTCCGCGGTAAACGGCATGTCCGAGGAAAGCTTCACGGAGACGTCCTTCTCTGAACCGACCTCCCTGTTCACCAAAATAGTGAGCCTCTCTTTAGGTCTAACCTCATAAGTTTTTATCACATTATCGCCCTGACCTTCGCCGAGCATATATGTTGCCTCTACAATTATTGGCCGCTCGTTCGGGTTCTGCAAGCAGAGCCACTCGTCAAAGCCAGACCTTGTGGTCCCTTCAGGGAAATACCACTGGCGGTCCGCCCAGTTTACGCCCATCGCGCAGTGACCTCCGCTCCATCCAGGATAAGCTCCGTAACGGAAGTACATCGGGCGCTCAGCCACAACGGGCACATCCGATTCGAGAAGGAGGCTCACATCCTTGTTGGGACCAATGTGGTCGCGAACAAAGTATGTCGCTCGCGAACGGGGCGCCACTTCGCTTCGCACCACCTTCTCGCCTTCGCGCTCAATCATGTACCTAAATGTTAGGTTTGCCTTTCCTCTGCCGGGATTCATAACCGTCAGCCACTGGTCGAACTCAAGCCTCGTGGTGCCTTCAGCAAAAAACCAGCTCCTTGAGGGCGCGGGCGCTCCAGTCACGCAGTGGCCTCCGTCCCAGCGCTCATTACCCCCACGTTGAGCGTAATTGAAGTACATCGGGCGCTCGGCGAAAAGGAATTTCGAACTTGATCTTACAAGGATCGAAAACTCTGTTCCCTCATTGAGAATGTCGTTCAGCCTCAAAGTCGTTCTCGAGCGCGCCGGAACTCTTACCTGCTTGCCGAATTCCGGGGCTTCGTTAAACATGAAGGTAATGAGAGCGTTCGAATCGGCGTCTCCCGCGTTCCCCAAACATAGGTAAGCGTCGAAATCCCCCCTCACATACCCCTCGGCAAAGTAAAACGAGCGCTCGCTCCCGGTTAACAGTACGGTGAAGGCTAACCCGTTTGATACGCTCTGCCCCGCTCTCACCGTGACCCTCACGGTTCCGGGTTCGACCTGCGGGACTTTCACGACGATACGGTTATCTGACCACTGCAAATAATCCCTCGCGTTTACATTTCCGAAACTCACGCTTGACGAAGTAACGCGTGAATACCCGAATCCCTCCCCGGTGAGTGTCACTGTCGCGCCGACAGTTCCCAAACAGGGCGATACGGTCTTGAGTCGAGGGGCCGGAAGCGCGAACGCGAGCTTTCCCACGTAGCAGTCCTGGCCCTTTGCGCCGAGTTCAGCGCTTCTGCTCACCCCTGCGACCGCGATTCCGCCATCAGTCGAGTTCGCAGCGCAGTAGGCGGAAGACAACGGTGCCCCACCGAAAACGAGTTCCCACAGTTTTCTGCCTCCAGCAGGGTCAAAATCCACGGCGCAAGCCCTGATGCTCCCATCTGCTTGTGATGCGTAGCCCACGGCGAGCGCGCTTCCGTCAGCCGCCCGTGTGATTTTATGAAAGTAGCCTTCTTTTACGAGCTCTTTCCTCCAGTGAATGACGCCCCCCTGTTTCACCCTCCATACGACACCTTGAGGCGAACTCACTCCCGCGACAAGATAAGCGCTGCCTATCCTGACAACAGATGAAGCCATGTCCGTAGCGTTTGTCCCGAATGACTTTTCCCAAAGCCTCTTTCCCGATGAGCTGGTTTTCACCACATAAACATCGGAGCCGATCGCACTTTCCACGGTAAAACCGCATAGAATGAATCCTCCGTCCGAATCGGGGGACACCTCCTCGAAAACCTGAGTGCCGTCCCTGTGAACGTCTTCACCGTAAAATTTTTCCCAAAGCAATGCTCCGGACTTGTTAACCTTAAGAAGGTAAGCGTCGGTATCTCCATGAGCAATCCTTGAGGTAGCCTCGCCGGCGGCGACATAACCGTCGGGCAAATTGCAGATTGAATACAGAACCTCTGATCCGGACATCCCTATCGTCTTTTCCCATCTCGTATTTCCCCGAAAATCCGTCTTAACGATATAAGCGTCGAAGCTGCCAGCACCCATTCGGTTTGTGTATCCTGCAGCCACGAACCCATCGGAATCCACGCATACCGACTCAAAGACAGTCTTCTTCTGCGATCCAAATTTCTTGAGCCACTCAAGCTTTCCGGAAGAAGATATTTTCGCGATCATGCCGCTTGTGGGGCCGCCGGGATCGTCCATGTAATTCCACGCCCCCGCCACAACGTATCCCCCGTCGGGAGCCGCTTCAATGTACCGTAGCCAGTCATCCCCCGCGTTTCCGAACACCCTCTCCCACATAAGAGAAACCTGGGTCTGGGCAACCGAAGCAATCGAAGCCTTTATGGGCGAGGAAAACAGGGCTACGCAAATAAGCGTGAATATGAGAAAGTAGGTCAAATACGCAGCCTTTCCTACCCCAAAATTGACAATCACCGAACCACCCCACCCAAATTTTTAAGCGTTACCGGGATTTGTTTGGTCTTCAATTTGTCACATGCCGACCTGCTCTTGAAGCCTCATTCTTAAGGCTCTTAATCAAATCACCTATTGTTAAAACGATACAGCGCCTCCAGAGGATTTTGCCAGAAAATTACTTTAAAGGTTGTCGGTATAGCGAGGTAAGACAACGGGACCTGGTAAGAGAGGGTAAGAAAGGAAACCTTGGCAAGCAACTATTTTTCATGAGAAAAGAGCGCAAATACAACCATAAATACATCATGCCTGCTTACAACCTTTTACTTACGACCTTTTAAGAATACGCGAACTCTTTTATAATGCGCAAACTGTTCCTTCATCCAAAATGTTTGTTTTATAAATGTTTGTTTTATATAACTTTCCAACCCCCAAACCGCACAGGGCAGCGCGGGGAAGTTCAATGCATTCCATTTATCTACATTCCATTTACTTAAATTTGTTTTTTGTTTTTTGCAAAACCTGCCCAATCGCTATAACCGTACATTCATCCGACCTACCAATTGACCGGACATTCTAAACCACCGGACATTCTTAAATGAAGCCCGAGACGAAAACCAAAACATTCAAAGAACATAAAGGAAGAGCGCGGTATCTTGGGAAGAAGGCACAAGCCTACTGGTTTCCAAACCCTCTATACCTTATCATTTTCTTAAACGGCCAAAGACCGATCAGGAAAGAAAGCGCCACCGCCGGTATAACCCTTATAACGAGTAGGTTGAAATAGTAGCGCCGGTAAAGCATCCCTTCTTTGCTTCCGGTGGGAAATCCGAGCACGTCGATAAGGCGCACGATATCCGCCCTGTGAAGGAGTTGGACCACCATCTCACCCAATACAAGCGAAAACAAAGCGAGACCGGCCGCGAAGACACCCACCGGAAAACCTGTCTCGCCCCTGAAGACGACTATCACCGCGATTGCAACAATGAGAGCGGAGGGAAGCGAGAAATAGGGCGCGCGCCTTCGGAAAAGAAGCATCAGACCCGCCGAAAGCGCAAAACCGAGCGCTGAAGCCAGAGCAAATCCCACCGCGACCCTCGATGTTTCAGGGAGATTCTCAAACCGCACAGAAGGCGCGATCTCAAAGGGTAAAGCGGCGGCTATTCTGCTTAGCGCTTCAGAAAAAAGGCTCACGACCCGTTTCTTGAGGGCTATTGTTTTGCGTAGGATTCGAGACTTGCCCGGGGGCGCGAGCGCTTTGGTATCAGTCCGGACAGCGCCCGCGTGACTTACCTTAGGAGACACAGGGTGGAATTTGACCGCTTCTTTTTGCGAAACGAAGCGGTCCTCTGCCTGCTGGATCTTCCCTGCCGCACCCGCGAGGGGGCTTGAGACTCCCTTACCGGAAGGGAGACCGGATTCCTCTCTTCCGGGTCTGGCATCTTCTTTCGCGACTGCCGCTGAAACCTGCTCACTCGACGGCTCTGCTGTTTTGGATACGCCACTGGTCTCAGCGCTTGATTCGCCGCGCGGTTTTTGTTTTTTCCTTGAGCGCGGTCCGCGCCAGCGCTCGATGACCTCGCTCGAGTCAAGCTGCAAGAAATTTCTTAGGCGTGTCCCAATCTTGCTCATTTTTTACTTTTCTTCTCGACGGTCTCAATCGTGACGCCCGCCTTCTGCATTTCAATTAATAGCTCCTGCAAGCCTTGCTGCGCGCGCGCTTTCGCCGACTCGGCGATCTTACTCAAATCCTCCGTGGGTTTGCCCTCAAGAAGCGCTTCGTTCAATTCTTTCTGCGCCTCGAGCTGGTCTATAAGCGTAAAGATGTAATGGGCTGTGAGCACGTGGAGCTTGCGGTATCGCTCAGGAGGAGTTAATTCCAACAGCCTCCCTATTACATCCCTGAAGTATTCAATTCTGTTGTTCGCGAGCCTCAAAAGGGAGGTCATATCTTTGTTCTCGGAATATCGCTCCGCGCTCTTGTCATCCTTCTCAACGCGGTTTTGAAACTCCACCATAACAGTGCGCCATCTCTTCTCATAACCCTTTGTCTCGCCACCCCTCAAACTTAAAACATACAGCACCCCGAGAACTACCACGCCCGCCAGAAGGATTACGCAGAGCGAAACGTAAATGGGATTTGCTTTCGAGCGGCCTGAAGGGGAACCGGACGACTCGCTTTCAAGCTCCGCGCCAGCAAAATTTTTGCTCAAATCATCTTCCATCTTCATGCCCCCAATCTAAAACCAGCGACAAACTACCCCCCCGCAAGATTTTTGCAAAAATGGTGCCTGGCACCGTTTTGGCGTTTTTTGGAACATTATATGTTTTTTGGGGGAGGCTAAAAATCGATTCACGTGATTCGGCGCCGAAATCAAAATCGTTACAAAAGAATGTAGGACTACCTCGAAAAGAAGGACCGCGAAAAAGGGATGGGGTCGCATGCGCGATATCACGCCGCTCATTGTTAAGCGCGTTTGCGCCATCAACTGGGTTTAAAACAAAACCGCAAGAGATCGCAAGAGCCGCAAATCTCGATGGAGACCCGCGGATTTCCGCAACCCGCACCTGTTTTTACCATGCCGTCTTGGCGGGAACATCGACCTCGCGCTGGCTGTAAACTCGGTACTGCGGCATCCAGGCTTCCGGGTCTATGTCAAACCGCGCCCACTGCCATTTAAGCTCTGTCCACAGGTCGTATCTGTAAAACAGTATGTACCAACCGGCTGTAAAGGAGCCTCTTATTATTTTTGTATCGCCCCAGAGGTTAAACGTCGCGCTGTGAAGGTCTATCTCCCGCGAGGCGTATATGTGCAAGTTTGATTCCTGTCTAAGCTGCAACCCGAGACCTGAGTTCTCCCAGAAGAAACCCCCTCCGGTTATGATGTTGAGAGTCTGTTTCTGGTCAACAACCCAATTTGTAGCCGCGGTATCGAGCAGGACGTTCCCGCGGGCAACGATAGTGCCGGTGAACTCCGGACCCTTACCCGTCCAGTCAAGCGCTCTTATCTTTAGAACGACCGCGGGGTTCGGGCTGAAAACGGTCTCGTTGGAGCTGTAAGGCTTTGTGGTGTCCCACTTGAAGAGTATCTGGCC